>OCZV010000785.1_pt1 | contig 11366 bp, 15 predicted proteins | sample 1539051 | NCBI WGS metagenome assembly OCZV01 (sample SAMEA3113581, study PRJEB22503) | soil metagenome
GGAGACTCCGGAAGATTTGGTGCGGAAATTTCCTTACATCATTCAAGCGACGACAGCGTGGGATTACAACAAGCTTCAGGCCCATCGGCATCACATTGGCGACGCCGCCTATCACGTATCGCAAATGAAAGGCGTTCTGATCCTGAAAGCCTTGGAAGGCTACATCAAAGAATTAGGATACACGGCCCTTCGAGGGGTGGTTACTCCCCAAGCCGCCGGAGTGGCCGGAGGCATCGGCGAGCTCGGCCGAAACGGTCTCGTCATTAATAAAAACTTTGGCGCCCGTATCCACATGCCCGACCCGATCCTCACCGACCTCCCGCTGGTACCGGATCAACCCGTCGACATCGGCGTCGAAGATTTTTGCAAAATCTGCCGCAAATGCGCCAATACCTGTCCGACCAACAGTATCCCGTTCGGCGATAAGGTGGTCTTTAACGGAATTGAGAAATACAAGATCAACTGGCTCACCTGTTACAAGCTCAGGCCGTACGTGCACGAGCATTGGGGCAGCTGCCTCACCTGCGTTGCCGTCTGTCCGTTTACCAAACCCAACGTCTGGTGGCATGGCCTGGCGGTTTGGACGCTTCACACTTGCCCCATTCCCGCGCGCCCTGCGCTGGTGGGCGCGCTGAAGTGGATCGATGATCACTTCTGGGGGAAGACGCGTAACAGTCGCGTGCGCTGGCTCGGCTATGACTCGGGCATCAAGCCGGGCGACCAAGCCTGTACCGTCGCGGGGTGCACTGCGTCACACGAGGGTAAGGCACCCGCGGCGGAGGTGGTCGGCGACATCGGCTACTACGCCCCGCTGAAAGAGAACACGAACCGATTCGTCAAACGGGACGTTTAGTGGCGCTGCGATTCCCCTGGCCGCGAAAGCACGCTCCGGAAGACGACCCCTACTGGAATTTTTTCATCCATACCCCGCCGGCGGATCTGGCCAATACGGTGACGGAGATGATCCGTAATGCGCCGGAGGGCAATGTCTTCCCAACGAAAGCAGAGCTACACACGCCCGAGATCACCTCGAGACACGTCAAGGGTATGGCCGAGTACTTTGGCGCCGACTTGGTGGGCATCGCGAAATTAAGCTCCAACGACAGTGGTGAGGATTTTCCATTTGCCGTTATTTGTGCGGTGCGCGCCGACTACGACCCACGGACGGCACCGGGCATCGGCGGCCAAGTGCCCGTGCAGAACGGGTTGTTCATCAGCTTCGTTCTGAGCGCGTGGATTAGAGAGCTTGGTTTTCGCGCGACGGCGGCGCCGGACCCCAATGCTGAAAAGATAGCGGCGGCGGCGGGGCTTGGAACACTCAACGGGGACGGGAGACTGGTCACGGCCAAATATGGAACGCGCGTCCATGTGGCAAACGTGATCCGCACCGATTTGCCGCTCGCGGCGGACGGCTAACGCTTCGCGATTGCAAACGACAAATCTCAAATTGCCAATTGTGAAACTGAGATTTGCAATTCCGAGCGCAAGACTCCGGGAAAAACCTATTCATGGTTCGACAAGCTCACCATGACGACAATGGGTCATGCATTCAAATACTCAGCCGTTCGTCCTGAGCCGGGTCGAAGGGCGAATGGCCGGTTCTAACAGTCTGGCGCTAGCGAGGACTTATGCCTTACGTCATCACGAGCCTCTGCACCAACGATGGAGCCTGCGTCGAGGTCTGCCCGGTCGCCTGCATCCATACCAAACCAGGGGCGCCTCAGTTCTACATCGACCCGGAAGTCTGCATCGATTGCGAACAATGCGAGATCGTCTGTCCGGTGGACGCGATCTTCAAAGACGCCGATGTCCCGGCCGAGCATCAGGCCTCGATCGAAGTCAATGCCGCCTTTTTCCGCAAAAACAAAGCAGCCGTCGCGCCGGTTCCGGTACAAAAAGCATGGGAGATGGTGCATCGAGCGCATGCCTACGCGCAGAGAAACAGGATAGCGATCACGGTTGCAGTTGTGGATGAGGCCGGCTGTCCGATCGCGGTCGGACGGATGGATGGAGCGGAGCCTAGAACGGCAGAGCTCGCCTTCAATAAGGCGTACACGGCCGCCGCCTTTCACCTCGCCACCGCGGAGTTGGTGCCGCAAGCGCAGCAAGCCTGGCTGCGCAGTCTCACGATATCGCATCGCGGCCGTATCTTGCCGGCGGGAGGGGGGATAGCGATCCTCGACGGGGTCGCGATTATCGGTGCCATCGGCGTGGCGGGCGCGAGCCGCGCCGAGCAGGACGTTCTTTGCTGCCGAGCGGCTCTCGCTGTATTGGAGAGTGGCGGACACTGAGCCAGTCGGGTCTTCCAGATCGTCCTTTTCATTGTCGCAAAGTCGGGGACCCTCTTACTTGATTTTATGGTTTTGAAATCTTCAGATCTCGACGGCTGTGCTTTAGCGGGGGGTTATGCGGCGAGAATTCACCGCTAGGTTGCGCAATGAAACTGGAACGCGATCTCTTTGCGGCGCTTTATTTCTTGGTTCCGAGGAGATTCTTCTCGTTCAGCGCTTTGATAATAGCTTCGACATAGCGTTTGGTTGCCGTATTCGTATTGTCGGGCTCGGCCGTCTTGACCGTGGCGGTCCAGACCAGTTCGTTCTTACTGAGGTCGTATAGCGTCGTCTCGGACGTATACACGTCATAGCGGTGAGGGCTTGGCGCACCATACGGACCGGACCACATGGCTCCCCCATGCGAGCCAAAGATGCCGAAGACGGGAACCGGGTAGTAGCTCGGGCCATAGTCCGTTTTCTGTTCGATACTTACCGCTCGCGCGAGGATCACCGCATCTGCACCCGCCTGTTGCGCGGCTTGTTTGATTTTGGCTTCTTCGATTTTTTCATCCTCCGGAATATGCCGATAGCTTGGCAGCGCATCGATACCGGCGGACCTAAGTTGGGCCACGAATTCGTCCTCGAAAATGCGGCGGATACTGGTTTTTCGGTCGACGCCACCGACCATGATCCTTTTGAAGGAAGCCGAGCTGTAGCCAGGATGGCTCCATTCACTGACCACCGGCCTCGTGGCCGAGCAGCCCGCAAGAGCGAGCGTAGCGGTCAGCATGGCAATGGCCAAACGCGATAAGTTTATGTTCATAAAATTCTCGCTTCTAAACAAATCTGTGCTCGAACCGCCAACTGCGCGAAATAAGCCACCGGCCTCTCCCATCGTCAATTGAGGGCATCGAGAAGTATTCGAGTTTGCTGGATTCCGGAATGATGGGTCACTCAGCACACTCACCTAACGTATGATCGCCATGGCAAGTGCCAAGCCCGCTATGATCGCGGTGCCGATGGCGGCAATCGTTAGCATCTTCAAACTTCTCTGAACATTCTGCAGCAGTGTCTCGACGATCTTCAACTGAACATCAACCTTGTCGTTTAACGCGGCTTGAAGTCCCATGGCCTTTTCGAGATTGTCAATTCGGGCTTCATCGCTACCCGTGCGAGCATCGCTGACTACCTTGCGAATGGCGTTAATGACGGGTGCGCTACCCAAAATGAGCGGGCCGAGTCTTTCGATTAATTTCTGTATTGTAGTCGTCGAAATCTTCAACAGGGTCATTATATCCTAGTTCTCACCCGCGGCGAAACCGATCCGAGCGTTCCCTCTTTCTTTCCCGGAAATTTCTCTTCCACCACAAGTTACCGGAAATCTATAGCCTTTGATCAAGTTGCTAAACATGGTATGGGAGCATTTCCGGTAGGTCAGAGCTCATAACGGCGGGTATGCCAAAGAAGATCCTTGTGGTCGATAACGAAACTCGCAGTCGGCATAACATCGCTTACTTTTTGCGCGAGCAAAACTATGAAGTCGATGAGGCAGATGACGGGGGTAGGGCGCTCGAACTGCTAGAGAAGGAGAGTTTCGATCTTTTAATTTGTGATCTTATCATGCCTCGACTTAGCGCATCGGACGTGATCGATCGCATGAAGGCCTTGTTCATGTCGACCAGAATCATACTCATAACGGGTCACCCCGATTTGGTCGCACAACAGGGGCTCGGATACTTACCCTGTTTCACCAAGCCGTTTAACCTGTATGATCTATTACAAAAAGTAAGAGAACTGATCGGTCGATAATCCTGACTGGTCGTGCCGAGCAAAGTTGCTTGCCAATCGACAGCCATTGTCTTTCGCCACTGCTCAGAAACCCCTTGCGCTTTAGTTTGAAAAATATACCATAGGGGTACACGTTACGACGCTGCTTCAACAACGGGTACTGCTAAGATAGCTCTTTCCTAAAAAGCGCCCAGAAAGGGGGTTAATGTCATGTCAAGCCGGCTGTACGGAGATCACTTCATTATGGCCTTTCCCAGCTTCGACACGGCCACCAATGGCTGGGTTCCCCAAGCTGACGTTACCTGGGACCACAAATCAGCTGCTCGCAAATTTGCTTTTATCCGATTCCCGAACCGCTTCAAGACCGAGGCCGAAGCGGTAAATTTCGCGCTGGACATGGCCCAAACGTGGATTGATAAGCATCCCCGGCGTTTGCATACCTATCGCGGCGGGTCAGGGCGGATTATAGAGTTAGTGGGAGCCCTGAAGCATGGGCTGGCAAGATCGGCTTCCCAACAGCTCGGCCGAGTTCAGCCCGCGCCAGAACGGCACTTGGAGAAGTCATTCACGTTTGACGAGTTTAAATCCGCTATCGCTGCGAGAGGAAAGATCAGCGAGGAAAAGTTGCAGAAGAGCTACATGGCACTGGTCCAACTAAGAAAGAACAGGCATTTGTCTTGGGCGGAGGCGAGACGGAAAGTGGAGCACTCTCAGCATGATTTCACCGCCGCGCCATCTACGATGCGCCGGCCGAGAGCTGCGCGGATTCCTCTTACCGAGCGCGATTGGCGCAGAATTGGCTGAAAGCAGAGCCATTCTTCGGTTCATCAAGAAGCGAGCTAAATCAGATCAGAAAGTGGTGGCGAGAGAGGTAGCGGTCACATTTTCAGGTCGAGCTTTGGAATAACCAAGAGCCATTCGACAAAGCGGTCGCTGCCAAACTTGCTTGCGTATAGTCCGACCAGCCCCAAAGGCAAAAAGAAACCCGTGAGAAGCCAAGTCGGCCAAGTAAATTCATAGCCCATCCAACCGGCCACATACGGCAGGCCTGCAATTTCCAGACATACCCCGCTCGAAAAAATCAACAAGCTCCTTTTCCATCGGCTCGACTGCAGGCGAACGGCTTCGGAGTCCCAGAGGCACAGAAAAATTCCATGTAACAAAGATGGTTCGATGTCTTTCATGTCGTCATTGCCCTTTCACGCGGACTTCCATTGCCGGGAGAGCGGAGATGATAGGATGGGATTATTGATCACGCGCACGGGATTCCGCTAGCAGGTTGCTGAGAAACTCTGTTTGCAAGCTGCGGGACTTTGGCACTGCTTGGAGTAAGTTGCCACAATGACGAACCATTTCCCGTTCACCAAGATCCGCCTCGCCGCGGATATTAAAGTTTGCGCCGCAGGAAATCAACTGTGTCGATCCCTTGGTAGCAGAGGATTAGTCGACAACGGCCCGGTTTAGCTTTCTTCGGTGCTTTTGTCACCGCCGGGTTTGGCCTTGACCGCCGTCTGCTTTTCTGGGCTCCCTTGGAGCTTTCGGCGGCTCTCTTGTTCCCGGGCTTTGATGGCATTGAGCCGCTCCCGAAACCAAGTCTTCTCAGGCCAAGCCCAGTTCTGACCGTCGTAGGAATTGTCCTGCTTCATAGCATTCGCGTCGAGCAGAACTCAGCAAGCCCTATGCCAGAGCGCGGCGCGGATATTTTCAAGAAAAATTGCCGCCGGGCCTCTAAGATGCTGACGAAATTCGTCAGCTGCGGCCATAAATCGAACATTCAGAGGCGGGAAAAGTGCGCGGTCAGGAGGTGAAATGATCTCAAGCCCAGACGCTCTCGAGGCGCCGGACACCTCGCAAGCATCATGCTAACCGTTTGCGTAGCTATTCTGTTTTCAGAGGTGCTTCTTCGTTCACCGTCAATGGCCTGCTCGACGCCATTCGTGGACAATTCCGCCTTCTGATTTCATACTCTTACGCCCCTGAAAACAATGTCACGGTTACGATCCCACAATGACATAAATTTCCCTCAAGTGGCGTGAACTCTCTCGGAGCCGTTTCGCCGGCAGTTTTGATGTCGGCGCGATGTCTCTCTCGTATCTTCTTCGTTGACAATTCGGACTCTGGGATGGCACACTCATTGTGGCATCTGGTTCTGGGCTACATTCAAGGTTTCTTGCCAATCTCGATGTCGTCAGAGCGTCGCCCACATTCTCAATCGCTTAGAGCCATCGGGCAGTCATTAGAAGTACTGGGCATCCATTCTTTCCACCTGGCGAAGAGGGATGAAGATTACCTAGTGCGTGCGGCAGCTGCCGAAGCCACAAGAGCCTCGGCGTTGGAGAAGGGGTTTCTAAAAACGATCGCGGAAATATTTTGGCGACCTCCCGTTTCCGAGAAAAAAACTGCCGAGATCCAACGGTTCAACTATACTCCCGCCGATATCGAATCGTTGGATGCTAAGGGGCGTTCTAATCGTGGTAGAGCGAACGCCGTGCCGGATGCTTACAAACTCTCTCAAGCCTTACGCGTTATCGGGGACCATTTAGATTGGAAAAGAGCGCGCGCGTGTACTGTTTCCCTGACTCGTCAGTTCGCGGTTGTTGCATACGAAACCATCGACGGTGATCAACACCAGATGACTCTCACGGTCCAAGATCTGTATGATTTAGCGGTCCACATGTACCTACGAAGATCAAACCGGCCTTTTGCATAGCGGAAATGGCTGTCGGCTATGAACCACGCGGCATGAAATCCGGAGGATAAAATAACCCTTCTGAGTCGGTCTTTTCAGCGTTCAGCCATCGTCATTCATCCTTCAAGTCCCGCGCCTTGCAGGTGGGATGTTTTTATCCAATCTGTTAAACGAGCTTTTTCAACACTCTCCTCAAAGCGACTGGTTACCTGTCTGAAATCACCATAAGACCGTTCAATTTTCAGTCGCCATTAGCGGAAACGCCGCAGTCTGGGTACTAAGACCGTTGCGGCAGGCGGTCAGTGCCTGCTAGGATTCGAGATCGAATATTCACAGCCAAATGCCGTCGAATTAGTCTTGAAACTCCTCCGCTCTTTCTACGAACAACGAACCGTCGATGTCGCTCGACAATTGCTCGGCAAGTACTTGGTGCGCAGGCATCGGGATGGGACAACCAGTGGCCGAATCGTTGAGACGGAAGCTTACATCGGACCGGAGGACAAAGCCTGTCATGCCTCGCGCGGGCGCACTCAGCGAACTGAGATCATGTTCGGCGCGGCAGGACATGCTTATGTTTATTTTATTTATGGTTTCCACTACATGCTCAATATTGTCACGGAGGCTGTGGACCATCCGGCGGCAGTGCTCATTCGGGCGGTGGAGCCTGTTGAAGGCCTAGCGTTGATGAAGGAAAGAAGAGGCACGAAAGAACCTCGCAATCTGGCCAGTGGACCCGGTAAACTCTGCCAGGCCTTCGCCATTGACCGCGCATTAAACGGCAGCGATATGTGCGGTGATGTGCTGTTCGTCCGGGATGTGGAGGACCCGGTGCCGAAGGTTGTTACGACGCCAAGAATCGGCGTAGATTATGCGGGTCAATGGAAGAACAAACCGTGGCGCTTTTTGATTCAGGGGAATGAGTTCGTATCAAAACCATAACCGCTTACAAGTCCGATATTCGTGATCAGGAAAAAGGAGATTAGATGATCACTCACATCGCTACGGTTGCAGTCTACGTGGACGACCAGGAGAAAGCAGAAGAATTCTGGACGAAGCAAGTAAGGGTTTGAAACCAAAAGAAACGAACCTATGGGACCGCAGGCCTTTTAGCCGGAGATAGATAAAAGATGTTGCGGCATGTGACGCCGTTTTTAGCGCTAGTAGTTTTATGGCTGTTGCCTAACTTGGCCGGTGCGGCCGACGGCGACGCGCAACAGCGCCATTTGATCGAAAGCGCCAAGAAAGAGGCCAAGATGGTCTTTTACACCTCCGTGGAAACTGAGTTCGCACGGGCGTTGACCAGCGGATTCGAAGCGAAGTACCCGTTCATTAAGACGGACATTTTTCGTTCCACCCATGACAAGATTTTCAGCCGCATGAACGTGGAACGGAAGACCGGCACTCATACGGCGGACACCGTCAGCGTTGGGGAATTCGAAACCTATCATTTGCAAAGACGGGGGTACATCGTTCCCTACAAGACACCTTTTGCCGCGTCGTATGCCGATGGATTCAAAGATCCGAATGGTTACTGGACCGATCTGTACGACAACTTGATCGTTACGGCCTACAATACGAGCAGGGTGAGGCGCGAGGAGCTGCCTAAACGGTATGAAGACCTCCTTCATCCCCGTTGGAAGCGCCGTATGGTGCTCGACCGGAACGAAGATCGCTGGTTTGCCAACATGCTTCACCTTATGGGTGAAAAGAAGGGCATGGAGTTCATGCAAGCGCTGGCGCAGCAAGAAGTCGCCATCCGGTCAGGACGCTCGCTAGCGACCCAGCTCCTCTCGGCGGGAGAATACGACTTGCAGATCGTGGCCTATTGGTACCGCCCGCATCTGATGAAGAAACAAGGCGCTCCCGTTGATTGGGTTGGCCTGGAGCCCGCGATCGTGGCGCTACACCCGATCAGTGTCGTTGATCGGGCGCCCCATCCGAACGCGGCGAAACTCTTCATTGATTTTGCGCTCTCCGACGAAGGGCAAAAGATATTTGTCCAACGAGGCAGGGAGCCAGCAAGGCCGGGTATGAAGCCCGAAGGCTATCCCAGCCATCTTAAGACAGTGCCAAGCCGGGTAGAACTGGCGGAGAAACTAGAAGAGTATACCAAGCGCTATCAATCTCTCTTCGTAAAGTAGGAGCGTTTCAGCTAATGGGAACCCAGCTCCGTCAGTAAGGCAAGAAAAGTGCCGCTCTCAAAGGCGAAGACGGCTGAACTTGTTTATAGCTTCTTGATCACGGTCTGCATTATTCATTTGGCTGGGTGCGCGATGACAAGTGTCAATCAAACGTCCCTAATGGGTCCGGCGGCCGCAGGCGATACTCAGCGAGTGAAAGAACTGATTGCCCAGGGCGCTCCGGTGAACGGGCAGGAACGGGGAATCACCCCGCTTGCCGTCGCGGCGATCGGCGGTCATCTCGCCACTGTGGCAGCATTACTCCACGGCGGCGCTGATGTTAACGCCAAACTCGACCAGGAGAATACGGCGCTACTAGTTGCAACGCGCAAAGGGAGTGTCGAGATAGTCAGGCTTTTAGTCGCTTCCGGAGCGGACGTGAGAGCGCGCAACGACAATGGCGAAACCGCACTACAGCTTGCCGCATGGGAGGGCCATGCCGGCATGGTTGCGCTGCTTTTGAATGCAGGCGCTGATCCGAACTCCAAGGATGCTTCGGATGCGACACCCCTGATCGCGGCCGCGAGTCAAGGGAAAACAGAAGCTGTCAAAGCGCTGGTCAGAGGCGGCGCGGATGTCAACGGCCGCGGCTTGAAAGAGGGCGTGACACCGCTCCTCTTTGCCGCTGGCGCGGGTCAAGCCGCAGTTGTGCGAGCTTTAATCGAGTCCGATGTCGATGTAAATGCCCCGACGTCAACCGGCGTGACGCCGTTGATGATCGCCGCGGTGCGAGGCCAAACCGGAATCGTTCGAGAGCTGCTGGCCGCGGGCGCACAGGTCAATGCAAGGGATACGAACGGGCGAACGGCTCTTGCGTTCGCCCGCCAGTCGGGCAATAAGCAAGTTGTTAGTGTCTTGGAAGCTGCGGAAGCGACTGAATAGATTTATCTATGGTTTATTGTTCTCTCGCGCTCATACTCTCTGCTTCGGATTTACTTCGGTTCGAATCACATGAAGACCATGTCGCTCGATTATGGCTCGGCGTGGAAATATTAACCCGGCAATGAAAGGATCAAGACGAGCCGAGCTTACGTAGGCGGAAGGGAGTTCTAAAAACCGTTGCTTGGATCGCACCCAACCAGGCTTCTTACAAATGCTTTCTCGGCCGCCGATGGCGACCAGCCCAGTAGATCAGTATGGCGATCACCGCTAGGGTAATCGCCCAATGCCTGATCATCCAGTTAAAGACGGGAAAGAGCTCCCAATGCAAGCGCCTAGCAAATTCCCCGATCAGATCCATGGCACCACTCCTGGGGATCGCGTGTTTAGACTTTGGACTCGACATTGAGACCGAGCAAAATTCGTGCAACCCCGATCCAGTGGAGATTTCCTTTGAAAAACGGCACGGCTGGATATAGGAGCACGTCCAAAAACCACCAAGGTTGGTCGAAGTTGCCATTCTCGTGACATCGCGCCATGGCACAGAAGCTCCCGAAGTTAATAAAAAATTCCCGGACGGGTCAACCAGTTATCGCCGAACACAATTACCGAAAGGAAGAAGGAACTAGGCGAGCGCTCTAATAAAGGCTCGTTTGAGGAAAACTCCAATCAAGTGACGTTTGTACTCGGCACTGCCCTGGAGATCGTCCGCCGGATCGGCGGCGTCGGCCAGTGCTTGAGCGGCGTCATTTAGCTGCTTTTCAACCTGGTTGCGCGAGCCAACGAGCGCCGCATCCGTTTTGTCGGAACGGTTTGGGATAGCACTGACGCTACCAACGACGGCTCTGCCTTTTGTGATATTTTGCCCACTGTCATCAACGTCGAGCACGAGCGCCATGCCTAAAGTCGGACGTTCATGGGTTTGGAACTTTACGTAGGCCATGCGCTGAGGTTTCGTAGGCACTGGAATCTCCACTGCCGTGAGAAGCTCATCGGCTGTGAGCGACGTTTCGTAGGCCCCGGTGATGAGTTCGTCGATCGTAACCGTCTTTTCTCCGGGTTTTCCTTTAACGTGGGCCTTTGCCCCCAAGGCGAGCAGTAATGTCGCCGGATCGGAGTGAGGCTCGGCGAAACAGAGATTCCCGCCCAGCGTCCCAGTAGCACGGACGCGCGCGTTCGCCACCTCGGTTTCCATCTCCGCGAGGACCGACAGCTTTTCTTTGACCAGCGCCGAGCGCTCGATGGCTCGGTGCGTCACGGCGCTACCAATAAACAGCGATGAGCCGCGCGTTTCGATCGTGTCGAGACCATGGATGGTTTTGACATCGACGAGATGCTCATACCTCAAGAGATCATGTTTCATCGCCAGCAGCAATTCGGTGCCGCCTGCATAGGGACGTCCGCTCTCGCCGAAATGCGCCAGCATGTCGGATGCCTCGGCGGTATTCTTGGGTTGGTGAATGGTAAAGCGTCTTAAGGGCATCATAGGACAGTCTCAGTAAATAGTGAGCAGTGAGCAGTGAACAGTGAGCGGTGAGCAGGGAAATGCAAATGGCT
>OCZV010000786.1_pt1 | contig 11361 bp, 8 predicted proteins | sample 1539051 | NCBI WGS metagenome assembly OCZV01 (sample SAMEA3113581, study PRJEB22503) | soil metagenome
ACAGCCCCGCCACGGCCGGCTCCCGCACCCACCCCGTCGCGCTCGCCGGTCCCATTCTCGCTGCGCCCCCTACGCCTGGCTCCCCGCTAGCCGGACGGCCACCCGGCGCCGGCCCCAGCCGCCCGGCGGTCCGTCGAAGCGTCCCGGGAGGCGCCAGCCGCAGGCCAGGCAGCGGCCGTCGCCCCCGACCCGCCAGCGGCCCAGCTCGTACCAGTCCCGCTCGATGAGGAGCTCGCCGCAGCCGGGGCACCACGTGCTCGACCCGTCGCGATCGTGCACGTTGCCCGTGTAGACGTAGCGCAGCCCGTTGCGCAGGCCCCAGCGGCGGGCCCGGCTGAGCGTCTCGGGCGGCGTGTGCGGGACGTCCATCATCTTGAAGTCCGGATGGAAGGCCGTGAAGTGCAGCGGCACATCGGGCCCCAGGTGCTCCCCCACCCAGGACGTCAGCTCATCCAGCTCGGCGTCGCCGTCGTTGCGCCCGGGGATCAGCAGGGTCGTGATCTCGAACCAGATGTCGGTCTCGTGCCGCAGGTACTCCAGCGTCTCGAGCACCGGTTCGAGGTGCCCGACGCACACGTGCTTGTAGAAGTCCTCGGTGAAGGCCTTGAGGTCGACATTGGCGGCGTCGAGGTGAGCGTAGAAGTCCCGGCGCGGCTCCGGGCAGATGTACCCGGCCGTGACGGCGATGGCCTTGACGCCGACCTCGTGGCAGGCGTCGGCCACGTCGCTCGCGTACTCCAGGAAGATCGTCGGATCGTTGTAGGTGAAGGCGACGCTGCCGCAGCCGAGCTCGACCGCGGCGGCGGCGATCGCCTCCGGCGAGGCGGCGTCGGCCAGCGTGTCCATCTCCTTGGACTTGGAGATGTCCCAGTTCTGGCAGAACCGGCAGGCGAGGTTGCAGCCCGCGGTGCCGAACGACAGCACCGACGTGCCGGGCAGGTAGTGGTTCAGCGGCTTCTTCTCGACCGGGTCGATGCAGTAACCCGACGATCGCCCGTAGGTCAGGAGTACGACCTGGTCGTCGACGCGGCCCCGCACGAAGCACATGCCCCGCTGGCCCTCTTGCATGCGGCAGCGGCGGGGGCAGACGTCGCACTGCAACCGACCGTCGGGGAGACGGTGCCAATAGGCCGTCGGGTACGTGGCCGGCGCTTCGCCGTTCACAGCCTCACGGTAGTCCCGCCCTCCCGGGTGCGCCGACGGTCCGCCGCGGCAGAGTTGCCGCCCTCGCAGCGTGCTGACACTGGCACGGCGCGCGTTCCGTTTGCCATACTGGCGCCCCGTGGCTGGGGGCACGATGCGTCACGACACTACTGCCGAACGTACGGTCGGCCCCCGGCACAACGGCGGCCCGGCGCCGGCACCGGCCGGTTCTCGCCTCGGGGGACGCGCCCGCATCCGCCACGCCAGTGCCACCTCCCCGGCCGAGCCCTCGCTGGTACAGGTGCTGCTGGTCACCGCGCTGGGCGCCGCGGCGGCGGCCATCCTCATCGCCGTGGCCCGGTCCACCGCGGGGGACGCCGCCGTCACCCCCGTGGTCACCGCCTGTGTGCGGGCCGCGTCGTACGTGGGGCTGGTCATGGCGGCGGGCAGCACCGCGTTCGTGACCGTTGTCTGGCCCCGGGGCCGCACCGACCGGCGGTTGGCCTTGATGGTCTGGTACGGATGGCTGACGATCGGTGGCGCCACGCTGCTGCAGCTGGCGCTGCACGAGGGTGCCGGCCTGCTCGTCCCCGGCGGCGATCGCATCGCCAACGCCCTCGGCCTGCGGCTCGGCGTGCTGTTGGCCAGCGTGGTGTGGGTGGCGGCACTGCTCCGCGGACGGCCGGCGTCGCGGCTCGTGGGGTTGGCGCTGTTCGTGGTGCTCGTGTCCACCTGGATCTACGCCGGCCCCGAGGCGCCCGGTGTCGTCACCGTGGTGCTCACCGTGGCCCACATCGCCGCCGCCTGCCTGTGGGTGGGCGGCCTGGCGGTGCTGGCCGTCGTGCTGTTGCCCCTGGGCAGGACCGCGGCGCTCGCTCGGGTGCTCGCCCGCTTCTCGCGGCTGGCCACCGTCAACGTCGGCGTCCTGGCTGCCTCGGGAACCCTGCACGCGGTGAGCCGGGCAGGATCGGCTGGCCGGCTGTTCGACACGGCATACGGCTATGCGTTCTGGCTCAAGGTGGCCGCGGTGGGCGCCATGCTGGTGGTCGCCAACGGCAACCGGCGTTACGTGCTACGGCACGTGCGGTCGGCCACGCCTGCCCCGGCCGCGGTCCGGGCCGCCGGCAATGGCGATGGCGGCCGCGAAAGGTCCCCTCACCACAGCCCCCCTTACCACAGCGCCCCACCGCTGCACATGCTGGCCCTGTTCCTGGGGGCCGAGATCGCCTTCGGGGTCGTCGTGATGGTGCTGACCGCGGTGCTGGTCAGCGCCCCCGTCAGCCGCTGATCGGCACGGGCCTCAGGCCGAGGCGGCGTAGGTCTTGAGCTCTTCCCGAAGCGCGGGGGTGAGCAGCTCGCCCGCCTTGGCCACCAGTTCCGTCGCCTGGTAGCCCACCGAGCCGACATCGCAGTCGCGGGTGGCGACCACCCCGAGGGAGCTGCCGTCGGCGATCGCACACACGAACAGGAAGCCCAGGTGCATGGCCATGATGACCCGCTCGAGGCCGTCGCCTTCGAGCAGCCGGTCGGAGGCGTGGGCCAGGCTGGTGCAACCCGAGATGATGGCGCACAGCTGGTCGCCCTCCTCCTGGTTCAGCGTGTTCGATCGGGCGATGAGCAGGCCGTCCGACGACACCGCCACCGCGTCGGTCACACCCGCGGTCTCGTCGACGAAGTTGCTGAGCAACCAGTTGAAGTTGCGCGCCTCATCGGTCAGTGACATCAGCCCTACTGAGATCCTTGGTCCCGCTGTCTCCCGGTGTCGGCCAGGCTCCGCTGCACGCCGGCCGCCAGGCTACTGAGGAATCGCTGGATCTCGCCGGGGTCGACCCCGGGCTGCTGGTCGTCGAGGGCCGTCGCCGGTCGGATGGCCGGCGAACGACCGCCGAGGGGCATGGGGCCAGTGCCACCCGGGCGCTGCGCGCCCCGCACCCGCCGCGCCAGACCGCTTGCGGTCACCGCGGGTAGAGCGTCGGGGGCGGGGATGGCGCCGTTGGTGGCGGCCGGGGCGGCGTCGGCACCGGGTGAGGGCGCGGCCACGGGGGCCGTCGGACCGGCGAAGGCGGCAGGTGCAGCGGGTTCGGCGGCCGGCGCAATCGGGGCGACCGGTGCCGGAGGGGCCTGCGACGACGGCGCTCCCGGCGGCGGTGCCGGCGGGGCAGCCGAGGCCATGGCGGGGGGCGGTGCCGGCGGGGCGGCCGAGGCCATGACCGGCGCCTGGCCGACGGGGGCCGTGGCCGCCAGCTCTGCGGGCTCGGCGGGCTCGGCCGGAGCCGCGGCCTGCGTCTGGGCGGGGGGTCGGGGGGGCGGTGGGACCGCCGCCGTCAGCTCGGGAACGGGCTCGGCGGGGGTGGCGGCGATGACCCGGGCCGGCAGGTCGACGATGGCGGCGATCCCGACCACCTCCGATCCCTGCAGGCGCACGTTGATCCCGTTGCGGGCGGCCAGCGCGGCGGCGACGAAGTGGCCGAGGTGCTTGGACAGGGCGATGGTCGGAGACTCGGCGCCGGCCAGCCGCTGATTGGCCCGGGCGATCTCGGTGGGGCTCATGCCCAACCCGTGGTCGATGACCGCGAGGGAGTAGCCGTCGGGCGTCATGCGGCCCCGGACCTCCACCAGCTCGTGGGGCGGTGAGTGCTTCACGCCGTTCTCGATCAGCTCGGCCAGCAGGTGCGTGAGGTCGGAGGCCGCTCCCCCGACGATCATCACCGGGTCGAGGGTGCGCACCACCACGCGCTGGTAGTTCTCGATCTCCCCCAGCGCCGCCCGGACGACGTCGAGGACCCGCACGGGCGGGTGCCAGCGCGGCCCCGAGTCCGCCTCGCTGAGCACGAGCAGCGACTCGGCGTTGCGGCGGATCCGGGTGGCGAGGTGGTCGAGCTTGTGGAGGTGGGCGACCCGCTCGGGATCGGACTCGCCCCGTTCCAGCTCGCCGACCACGTCGAGCAGACGGCTCAGCAGGTTCTGGTTGCGCCGCCCCAGGTTGACGTAGGACTCGGCGATCGTCCGGCGGAGCGTCGCCTGCTCGACCGCGAGGCCGAGCGCCGAGTGTTGGACCTCGTTGAGGGCGTGGGCCACGTCGCTCACCTCGTCGCGGGTGGTCACCGTGATCGGGGCGGGCGGGAGCGGGACGACCTCCTGCCCGTGGGGGGCGTCGAGGATGTCGGCCACTGCGTTGGGCAGCTGGTGATCGGCCATGGCCCGCGCCTCGTGGCTGAGGGCCCGCAGCGGGCGGGTGATCGACCGGCTGACCCGCCAGGCGACGAACACGGCGGCCATCACCGCCGCCAGCGCGCCCACCACGTACCAGCGGCGCCGGGCGTCGGCCTCGGACCGCAGGTCGTCGGCCCGCTGCTCGAGGACGTTCGCCACGCCGTCGCGGAAGATCAGGTATGGGCCGCCGGCTTGCAGCGGGGTGGTGGCCAGCAGCCTGGCGGGATCCACCGGGCCGCCGGCAGCGATCGCTTCGGAGGCGAACGGCACCAGGCCCTTCACATCGGGGTCGGCGAGCAGGCGGTCGGCCGCGACCGCGTAGTCGCCGGTGCCCTTGGTCTTGACGACGCCGTTGTTCTTCTCGACGTCGCGGGCCAGCTTCGAGATCTCGGCCGCCTCGACCTGCTCGTCGATGCCACCGGGCCCCGAGCCGACGTAGAGCAGCTGGTCGACGAGCTGCGCGACCGAGTCGGTGGCGTGGGAGGAGTAGTGGACCAGGTCGTCGCCTTGGCGTAACTCGGCGTCGTCCACCACCAGGGCGAAGCGGTCGTGGGAGGCGAAGATCGTCGACACCATGGCGGTGTAGGTGCCGAAGACCTCGTGCGCCACCTCGCGGTTGGAGGTGCCCGGGTTGGCAGCGGCGGCGTCGACCCGGTCCCGGACTGCTTGCAGGTCGTCGAGCGTGGCGAGGGCTGCGGCCCAGTCCTCGCGCAGGCGGTCGTCCTCGCCGGCGATCTGCTGGTGGAGCGCGCCGTGGGCGGCGTCGGTGCGGTCCCTGGTCGTCCCGATGTCGGGCACCTCGAGCTCGATCTGGCCGCCGAGGCCCAACATCCCCACGAGCGCGGCGTTGCGCTCGTCTTGCAGGACGTTGATGAGGCCGGCATGACCGATCGATGCGGTGGCGAGCTCGGCCTGGCGGGTGACGGTGCGGGCCTGCGAGGTGCTCGTCGACACCCCGACGGCCGCGCCGGCGACGAGGGCCAGGAGCGGCACAGCCAGAGCGGCGGCCACCTTGACGCGGATCGGGATGCGTCGGCCCACCTGTCAGCTCCGTTCATGTCGGGACCGGGTACGGGGCCCGGTCAGCTCGGCGATGCCCCAACCACTCGGGCCGGCTGGTGTGACACGCAAAGCTAGTCGTCCGCGCTGCGGGTGAGGAACCCCTTCCGGCGCCTGTGGACAACTCTGCGAATCCACAGGGTTGCTCCCCTCGTAGCGCACAGCCTGCCGGCCGTACCTTTGCTCGCATGCCGAGGTTCGAGGTGATCCTGCGAGACCGGACCGTCGAGACGGTCGACGGCGCCGACGCCTACCAGCAAGAAGGCCCGATGACCACCTTCTTCCGCCGCGGCGAGGGCCGGGCCGTCATCGATTCCTGGAGCACCCGGGTCGCCAGCTTCCGCACCGCCGACCTGCTGGCCGTGCGCCGCTGCGAGGAGGTCGCCGGCCAGCTTCGGGCGGTGGCCGGCACGGGCCCGGGCTGACGGCATGACGGCAGCTCAGGCCGCGGCGGGTAGCCAGTGGAGGAAGGCGGGCTCGTAGTACTTGGCGTCGTCCCCCCTCACCAGCTGGGTCGCGGGCCCTAGGGCGCCCAGCAGCCGCTCGCACTGGTCGTCGAGGGTGCGGTAGTCCGGCATCCAGACCACGAAGATGGCGTTCCCATCTGCTTCGGCGCGGATGTCCTCGGCGATGCGCACCGGATCGGCGGCCCGGTTGCGTTCGGCGTAGTCGACCCAGTCGACGAGCTCGGGCGAGCTCAGCGTCGGGTAGGCGAGCTCCGTCACCCCGTCGGGCATCTGGCGCGAGTAGTCGGGCCCGAGCTGGTCGGGGCAGTACACGACCACGTCGCCCGGCTCGGCGTGCTGCGCCACCGCGTCGCCCACCACCTCCGCTTGGGTGCGCTGGTAGTGGTTGACCCAGGCGATGCCGGTCACGCTCAGGGCCAGGTAGGCGCCACCCGCGAGCAGTTGGGCGATGCCGGGGATGCGAGTGATCCCCACCGCCACTGCCAGCAGCAACAACGGCACGACCACGGCCGCGTAGCGAGACTGGTAGGTGGCGTCGGTGGCATAACCCGCCACCGATCCCAGCACGAAGACGACCAGCACGACCGCAAGCTCGCGCCGGACGACGGGGACGGTGCCGAGGTCGAGGGTCAGCTGGCTGCCGGACGATCGGGCGGCGAACAGGGCCACCAGCACGAGCAGCGCCACCAGGATCGCGGCCAGGTTGCTCTCCGTGAGGACCCCACCGCCGAGATCCTCGAGGGTCGTGAGGACGATGGCCGTGGGGCGGAATGGCTCGCCCCAGGGCGTGCCGGTGTTGGCGGCCTGGTAGAGGAACCCCGGGAGCCAGGGCAGGAACAGCAGCCCGCCCGCGGCCACTGCCAAGATCGCCCGGCCGGTCTTGCCCCTCTGCTGGGGACGCCACCACCACCGTGCCGCCAGCACTAGGCCGGTCGCCGCCAGGAGGTAGATGGACCAGTAGTGGCTCAGCAGCAGAAGCCCCGAGATCAGGGTCAGCGCCGCCAGCCGCCGCGGGCGGGGATCGATGAGGGCGTCGGACAGCAACAGGTAGCCGGCCAGCACCAGCAGCATCACCAGCGAGTACATGCGGGTCTCGGTGGCGTAGCGGATCGAATAGGGCGACAGCGCGACGATCACCAGGGCCCAACGCGCCCCTGCCCGCCCGGCCAGCCGGCGCCCGGCGACCCAGGCGAGGGGCAGGGTCGCCACCGCGAAGACGCCCGACAGGGCCCGCACCGCGAAGTCGCTCTCGCCGAACACCTCCATCCAGCCGTGCAGCAGGACGTAGTAGAAGGGCGGGTGGCCGTCGTGGCGCAGCGCCTCGAACATGTCCCCGAGCGGCAGGGCGGCGATGTTGACGCTCTGGGCCTCGTCGAGCCACAGCGGCGAGCGCTGCACGAAGCGCAGCACCACGCCGGCGACGACGACCACGGTGATGGCGACCAGTGCGAGCCAGGAAGGTGTCGCGGTAGAGCGTCGGACGGCCGCGGACGCAGGCGCGGGGTCGTCGACAACCCCGTCGGCAGCCAGGGTGCGCATGAAGGGGCGATGCTAGCGCCGAGTTACCGCGCGGTCATGAACCCTCGCGGGCAATCGGCGTTCGCAAGCGCCGGAATCTGGCCGTGGCATTTCGGAACGCTGGTTCGGGATGAGCGCCGGCGGACGAGCCGAGGGCGCCGGAGTGGAAGGCGGCACCGACGGCTTCTGTACAGTTGCTCGTCACGTCCGAAACCGCTGAGGGAGTGCTCTGGCCCGGTGACCGACCATGACAGCAGCGCGGCCACGTGGGAGGCCGGAGTCTCGCCCCGGGTCGTGATCATCGGCGCCGGCCCGGCCGGCCTCACCGCCGCGTACCAGCTGGCCAAGGCGGGGCACACCAGCACGGTCCTCGAGGCCGACTCGGTCGTCGGCGGCATCAGCCGCACCGTGGAGCGAGACGGTTGGCGCTTCGACATCGGCGGCCACCGGTTCTTCACCAAGGTCAAGCCGGTCGAGAACCTGTGGCACGAGATCCTCGAGCAGGATGAGTTCCTGCAGCGCCCCCGCAAGAGCCACATCTACTACCGCGGCAAGTTCTACGACTACCCCATCAAGCCCCTCAATGCGCTGCGCAACCTCGGTCCCGTCGAGGCCGTCCGTTGCGTCGGCTCCTACCTCTGGGCCCGGGTCCGGCCCCCCAAGGACCGCTCGACGCTCGAGGGCTACGTGGTCGCCAACTACGGCTGGCGCCTCTACTTCCACTTCTTCAAGACCTACAACGAGAAGGTGTGGGGCGTGCCCGCCTCCGAGCTGTCCGCCGACTGGGGCGCCCAGCGCATCAAGGGCATGTCGTTGTTCCAGGCCGTGTGGGAACCGATCCGTTCGCGGGTGGCGGGCCGGCAGCGGGACCGGTCGAGGCAGGTGACCAGCCTCATCGAGGAGTTCCAGTACCCCAGGTACGGCCCGGGGATGATGTGGGAGCGGTGCCAGGAGACGGTGCAGGCCGCTGGGACCAAGGTGATCATGGACACGGCGGTCACCCGCATCCGCCACGAGGGCGGCCGGGCGGTCAGCGTGGTGGCGGAATCGGAGGGTGTGACGACGGAGTACCCGGCGGACGAGGTGATCTCGTCGATGCCGTTCTCGCTGTTGCTGCGGGCGATGGATCCGCCGGTGCCGCCCGAGGTCCAGCGGGCGGCGGACGCTCTGGCGTTTCGCGACTTCCTCACGGTGGCGCTTGTGGTCCCGGCCGACAAGGTGCCGTGGGACGACACGTGGATCTACATCCATGCCCCCGAGGTGAAGACCATGCGGGTGCAGAACTTCGGGTCGTGGTCGCCGTTCATGGTCAAGGACGGCCGCAACGTGCTCGGCCTGGAGTACACCCTCCACGAGGGCGACGAGTCGTGGACGGCGAGCGACGACGAGCTCGTGGCCCGGGCCACCCACGAGCTGGAGGCGATGGGCCTGATGCAGGCGGCCGACGTCGAGGCCGGCTACGTGGTCCGGGTGCCCAAGGCGTACCCGGTGTACGACGAGCACTACAAGGGCAACGTCGACGTGCTGCGAGCTTGGCTGAGCGAGCACACCACCAACGTGCACCCGGTCGGCCGCAACGGGATGCACCGCTACAACAACCAGGATCACTCGATGTACACGGCCATGCTCACGGTCGAGAACATCGTCGGCGGTGCCGAGCACGACATCTGGTCGGTCAACGTCGAGGATGAGTACCACGAGGAGGCATCCCCGCGAGATGGCTCCGGCGCCCGGGGGACCGGGCGCGACGCACCGGTCCTCCCCCGCCGTCCCGACTGAGCCCGACCGATGGTGACGGACCCGCCCGCCGAGCTCGAGCCGCAGCCCTGCCTGTCGGTGATCGTCCCCTGCTACAACGAGCGCGACACGGTTAGCACGGTGCTGGAGCGGGTCCTGGCGTCGCCCTGGACCGCCGAGGTCGTCGTCGTCGACGACGGGTCGACGGACGGGACCCGCCAGGTGTTGGCCGGCATCACCGACGAGCGAGTGCGGGTGTTGCTCCAGCCCCGCAACCAGGGCAAGGGGGCGGCGCTTCGGCGGGGGTTCGCCGAGGCCCGAGCGCCGCTGGTGATCGTCCAGGACGCCGACCTGGAGTACGACCCCGGCGAGTACGGGGAGCTGGTGCAACCGCTGCTGCACGACGACGCCGACGTGGTGTTCGGGTCGCGGTTCATCTCCAGCCACCCCCACCGGGTCCTCTACTACTGGCACTCGGTGGGCAACCGGTTCCTCACCACCTTGTCCAACACGTTCACCAACCTGAACCTCACCGACATGGAGACCTGTTACAAGGTGTTCCGGCGCGAGGTGATCCAGGCCATCGACATCGAGGAGGACCGGTTCGGCTTCGAGCCGGAGGTCACCGCCAAGATCGCCGCCCGCCGGGAGTGGCGGGTCTACGAGATGGGGATCAGCTACCGGGGCCGCACCTACGCCGAGGGCAAGAAGATCGGCTGGCGCGACGGCCTCCGAGCCGTGTGGTGCATCCTCAAGTACTCGCCTGCGAGTGTGCGGGTCCGCCGGCTGCGCAGGACCCTCCCCGCCGAGCGATCCCGCCCGGTGGTGCCGACCGACCGGTCTCAGCGTGACGGAGCGGCTTCGCCGGCCCCTGACCGAGTGACACCGGCCGCTACGGCCGACGCCGACGCATCGACCTCGCCGGCCTCGGAGCGCGGCTGAAGCTGGCGGCCCCGGCTCCGACGCCCCCAACGTTGGTAGAGCGCCACGGCGCCGACAGCCGCCAACACCACGACGACCGGCTCGGCCGGCGCCCGGATCCGGTGGGCGCCGTAGAACAGCACGGTGGTGACGAGCACCGCCCCCGGGGGAACCGCGAACCACCATCGAGCCTTGGAGCGGTCGTCGCCGTCAACGCTGACGCGCCGCCGACCGAGGCCCCTCCAGCCGGCGACGGCCGCGGGCGCCAGCACCCACCAGCTCGCGATGCCGGCCCACACGGCCCAGCCCGCCTTCTCCTCGCCCCGGTCCAAGGCGACGAGGGAGCCGAGGCCGTACAGGTCCGCCGTTCGGCCGAGGCGGGCAAGCACGACAACGGGTACCCGCCGGGCGTGGTCGCGGATGTAGTCGATGGCTCGCTCCCGCTGGTCACGCGAGCGCACGGACGGGTCGATCGAGCCGGGTTCCGGAAAGGGCGCGAGGCAGCGGACGTCCCAGCCGCCGACATCGGTGTAGTAGGCGCTGTCGCAGTTGGCACCGAGCAACGTCGAGCCGTCGTTGGTCGACAGCAGCACGGGCTCCTCGAAACGGGCCAGGTTGTAGGCGGTCCACGGCGCCACCGTGAGCAGGGCGGCGCCGACGAGCACCACCGGCATCAATGCCCGACGGGGGTGACCTGCGGACCGCCACCAGGCGAGCGCGGCAAATCCGACGGCGAAGAGCGCGATCTCGCTGCGGGTGAGCGTCCCCAACCCCACGAGTACACCCAGCGCCACCGCCCGACCGGCGCCGGGTCGGCGGTCGAAGTCGAGAGCCACGAGGAGGCCGACGGCCACGGTGAGGAACGCCAACGACTCGGACATCACCAGCGAATCGTTGATCCACAGGTTGGGGTACACGGCGGCGATGCCGGCTGCCACCAGTCCGACGGCCGGCCCCGCCAGGCGCCGCCCGACGAGCCCGATGACCGCCACGGTGGTGATGCCCAGCAGCGCGGTGCCGAGCCGCTGCCACGGGACGTCGTCGCCGCCACCGAGGCTCCAGGGCGTCAGGTACAGCGACGTGAGTGGGGCGTGCTCGGCGCCGGGCAGGTCCGTCAGGGCCTCACGAAACCAATCGCCATCGGCGTTACGAACGGCCTGGAGGCTGAAGTACAACGAATCGTTCAGACGCAGGCCCTCGTCGAGCTTTGCGACGAAGAGGTAACCAAGGCGCCACACCGCCCCCGCCAGGGTGATCACCGCCAGGCGCCGCGTGAAGTTGGCTTCGGTCACAGGGGCTTCGA
>OCZV010000787.1_pt1 | contig 11358 bp, 12 predicted proteins | sample 1539051 | NCBI WGS metagenome assembly OCZV01 (sample SAMEA3113581, study PRJEB22503) | soil metagenome
TACTACAATCATTGATAGTAAAATCAAGATAGTAGGGATTCCTGACTTTCCTTGGATATGCAGCGAAGACTTGTATAAGAGGTTAGAGAAAGACTATCTACTAAAGGTTCAATGATCGATATTTCCATGCAGTAAAACCGTACTTAAGTAACATGTATTTATAATCTAGCATTCTAATATCTAATCCTAAATTCTGCCATTTCTGGTATGATCGGATTAAACAAAATTCCAACTACAGGTATCTTAATTATATATTCTCCTGACTTCAGAAAATCATATGTAAACAATGGTATATCCATTGTACCAGGAATTGAATGGAGAGGTATATTTGGTTGGCCTGTCTGATTTGATGCCCTAAAAACTTCTTTACCATCCTTTATAATGATGAAATTAAAATCTACATGCCGCTGTAATTCATTAGTGTTCGGTTGTAAGAATCCAACTTTAAAATGTATTTCTTCTCTTGACACATTAGACAAAGGTACCAGTAATACATCTAAACTGCTAGCATTTGTTGAGCTCCGTAAAACTGTACTATTACTGGTTGCGTATGCTACTATAGATCCACCATTATGGGCTGAAAAGATAATCATCATAGTTATTGATACTGATATTATTATTATAGGCACAAAGCCGACAACACATTTCAAATTGTTGTTATTATTTTCAAATAGATTCATACGTAACTAATATTTCAGAACTGAGAATTGTCTATAAGTGTATCGTCGTAGGCTACAGTTACTATGTGTTCATCAAATGCAGATATTATACTATGCTGTTAATCGAAAGAAATCAGAATTACCAATAACTCTAAATAGTAATCATAAGGAGTCTTGTGTACTTATTATGTACAAAAATGTCTTTTGTTTTACATCTTCAAATATAACTATATGTCTATTCTTGGCTTTGTCGGTAACTGTGTTGTGCCCTGTTAGTATTATTCGTGATTCAGGAGGCGAACCTCAAATATTTGAAGTAGGCCCTAATTCTACCCCTCAGATAAAGAATTCAACTTATGAAAATTCTAGTTTAGGAATATCGATAGAACACCCAGTTAACTGGAAACCTTTTGAAAAAACATCTGCTGCTACTAATTCAAATGTAGTTGAATTCGTTCCATTTGTAGAAAGCGAGCATGATCCTCTTACTCCATTTTTTAGTATATCGGTAGAGAATCTTGAAGAGGTTAAGGTATCACAAAAAGTTGGAGATGAAGCAGCATCAACGATCGACTCTAATAACAATAATGCATTAGGAATATTGACCAAAAGAAACCTAGAGCTCGCCGAATCTCTGCCAGATTTTAATATTGTCGAATTAAATAGTACTTCATTTCTTTCAGGCAATCCTGCTTATAAGATTGTATACACTTTTGCAGATCCAGGCTCTCCATTACTTCCACTCTTTGAATCGATGAATATATGGGCTGTAAAAGACGATAAGGCATATACTATCTCTTATTCTGCACCTGATTCTGAATTTTCAAATTATTTTCAAATAATACAAAATATGATAGATTCTTTTATAATAGGAGATAGATTCTTTTATAATAGGAGATAATTAATAGCCTAATTTTAGGCATTTAAGTGAGGTAAAAGAATCAGTACTATAGTTGCAGTTATTCAAGAACTATAACTATTATCTTCATGTTTGCGGCTAACTTCATTAGCTCAATAACCATAGTTGCAGTTATTCAAGAACTATAACTATTATCTTCATGTTTGCGGCTAACTTCATTAGCTCAATAACCGAGAATATCAAAATTGATTTACGAATGTAAATCCAAAGACTAAAGTAAGCATCCTGATACATAAGTCATTACTCTCATTTAATGCATCACAAGAATTATTATAAAATTCTAAAATATCCTGTATACTACATAATATTCACGTTAATCTTTGTCGCTCTTTTCTATCCATTCCTTACTATGACGGCGATGATGTCAAATTTTCCTTCCATCTTCAAGCATGTCAATGCACAAGTATTAGGAACAGAAGATTTGGTTACATATAGTACCCGAAGTAATTTTATAAAAGAGTTTAAAGTCCCTTTAGAAGAACTAGGATTAAAGGGCATTACAACTGATACAGATGAGAATGTTTGGTTTTATCATTCTACAAATCAGAGCAGTACAATTCTTCTCCTTAATACAACGACACAGCAATTTGAGCAGTATATGATAGACGGTAAGACATCAGCCGATCCTGCCATAATAAATCTTGCTGGAGGACAGATTACATATGACAATACTAGAAATACGATTTGGTTTACTGATGCAAGAACAAACTCAATCGGTCATCTAGACATAAAAAGTGGAAAAATCAGGTTGTATGATATACCAACTCCAAATTCAGGTCCTATGGGAATAGCTCTATCACCCAAAGGAAACGAAGTTTGGTTTACAGAGATTACCGGAAATAAGTTGGGAAAAATTGATATTCAGTCCATTAATAATAGTGACAATAATAATAGTAATCTAATCAAAGAATATCCTGTTTTCGAACAGCCTGGGGATCAGAGTAGTGGACCTACGCTTTTGACATTTGACAATAAAGGGGTATTGTGGGTTACAATGTCATATTCCCATGATATTTTAAGAGTAGAACCCTGGGCACTTACATCTACTAGCAAATATTTAGGGATGTCAAATTTCTCTCTTCCTAAACCCGATTCATTTTCTCCATTTGGAATAGTGATAGTCGGTGATAATGTTAGTATCAATGATAGTCAAAATGCTAGTGAAACTGAACGCATTTTTCTATCTGATCATGGTTCAAGTAGACTAGTCTTGGCCACAGGTAATCCAGATTTAGATCCTTTTCAAAATTATCTTTCTTATTGGACATCACCTTCTAAGGTGTATCCGGTAACACTTCCAAGTCAGATTGTAACAGATACATCTGAAGAGAATATTTACTTCGTTCAGCATGGTGGAAATAGAATATCAAAGATTGATACAAAGTCAGGCATAATGACAGAATACGACATACCTACTGGACCACTATCAACTGCTCTTTTTCTTACAGTATCTAATGATGGAGACAAAGTTTGGTTTACAGAGTATGCCGCAAATAAGGTAGCATATCTTGATACTACAATCCCTGTTCCCTTTGAGATGCAAATTAACTTAAATCAGAATCAGAATATGGATAATAACCAAAGCACTGATAGCTTCAATAATGATACTGTTACTTTACCACTAGTTTTAAAACCATATGAGGAAAGAACCCTTAATGTTGCATTAAAAACTGAGAACGCTAATAACTATAGTATTATCAACGATACTTTGAATAATACTATTGCATCATCGCCTTCTGATCCCTTCTCTTTATTATCTCTTAATGAAGTTGAATTTTCAGTAATAGGAACGACCGACTCTGGACTTATTCCTGGATTAACTTACTCAGCAAACCCCCAAAGAATCAATATGTCAAATGATGGTGGAGGCAATACTGTTCAGATACAAACCAACGAAACATATTATTCGAAAATTAAACTGGTACTAGAGAAAGAAAGCGTAGAGAAGATTCGCCATAATGAATATAGTGCGATGATAAAATCATCAGCTCCAGAAGGTATAGGACGACAACAACAGCAACAACGAGAAATCCAACACCCGTTATTTGTTTCATTACTCTTTCCGATTCCCATTCGCTTAGATTTACCCTTGTCTACTATTTCAGATCAGCAGCAAGTTTCTAATAAGGATCTGATACCAAACAATGATGATACTAATAATCAGTCACCTATACAAGGTTTTTTTGGTATTAGAGATATTTCATTACTATCAATGATTCGTATTCTTTCTCTAAGTGGAGTAGTAGCTTTGGTTGGATATTTAATCTATACGAGAATAAGGAGATCAAGAAAGAGTATTAAAGAAAGATAATTTTTTAATACCTAATTGCGAAATATCTCTAGCCCAGGTTATAGTAACTAATTAAAGTTGCCTTACAATTGCAAGGATTTATTTTTTGATAAATGCTGCCTATAATATTATTACTTAATGGATAAATTTAAAATGACACTTACATTTGTAAGCTATTATTAATTAACATCTCATAGTTTTAACCACCATGAGGTTTAGACAGTCTATGAAGCAAGAATTAACTTATGACGATAGTAGCATCAATAAACATGAGATCCACATACGTATCAGAAATATATCATATAGGAATGTGATACTGATGCTTTCATTGATTTTAATTATAGTGATAGGTTATATTGGTCACGAAGAATTAGATGCAGCTCAATCTGACAATATGAATGTAAATCCTATAATAATGCATATTCACCCTCAGCTTAGTCTTCTTGTTAATGGTACGTCATTTAGTGTACCAGCACAAATCGGAATAGATCCCTCTCTGTGGAAAGATCATTCTCTAGACGAATTTGGTATGCAGTCAATGCTAGAAATGGACATGTCGGATATGTCTCCTTTACATACACATGATAACAGTGGGATCGTACATGTAGAATCTACCATAAACAGGAATTATACGTTAGGAGAATTTCTGAATATATGGGGACTGAACGTTGATGGTAAGACAATAAAAATGACGGTGAACGGTAAGCCAGTAGCAGACTTAAGAGATCACATCCTGCGTGATGGTGAGCAGATCAAATTAGAGGTTCAATGAAAGATCGGAAAACGATAGGGCCTGACTAAAGATCGGAAAATAGAAGTTGCATCTTAAAGATAGAGTCGCCTAAATCTAGACGTCATTTATATCCAAAGTTAGTTAGTAACACTTACTACAACGTTTGCAGTTTGAAACAAATTTCTTTGGTATAATAAGAGCTACAAAAGCTGTATTCCAACAATGAGAAAACAGGGTAGTGGTACCATCGTTAATATAAGTTCTGTTGGCGGAAGAATAGGATTAACTCCTTTTGGAACTGCATATCATGCAAGCAAGTTTGCCATAGAAGGATTTACGGAATCACTAAGGCATGAGCTTGCCGAATTTAACATACACATGTACTGATTGAACCGGGATTTATCAGAAGCAATTTTATGGATAATATTAAGACAGTTAAAAGGCTTTGATTCAAATAACTCTCCTTATGCTAAAACTGTACAAAAACTGTTTCAAGGACTCGAATCATTTATTACTAATTCGTCTCATGTTGTTGATGTAGCGCAAGCGATTCTAAATGCAGTAAATTCACCAAGCCCGGAATTAAGATATCCTGTGGGAAAAGACGCAGAATCTATCTTTAAGGCACGAACAGAATTATCTGACAGAGATCTGGAGAAGTGGGTATGGGAAAGTTATATGGAAAAGAGGGGTTTCGTACGTCAGTGACCTTGTGCACATGCCGCGACAGGGGGCAGTTCTGGTATCGGAAGGGCAGCTACGATATCCCTTGCAAAGGAAGGAGTGGATTTTTGGTTTGACTACATGATCAAGATGTAATAAGTCTCGTATTTTAAATACTTAATTATTTATTTCGTTATGGACTGTGACTTGCAAAGGCTATAACCGAAGCTTCAAGATATTCTTGTGTGCAGATTTCGTAGACGATTCAGTTATCTTCTACACCTTTAAGAACTGCTGCTATCCCTCCAATAATCAAGATTTTCTTTTTTCCTTTGACCTCACCATCAATCTCATTGTTATTATTATTGCTATTCTGCATACGAACGTACAAGCTATAGCTTCACATTAATTATTTGTTAGTGTAGCTGATATTTTGTCTTGCTCTGCAATGCATAGGATAATCAGATTATATAAAAAATCTTTATTTATATTGTTATCTACTAATCTTTAGCAGATAGAATGCCAAACATAATCAATAATGTCGATCTGGATAAAATAGGAAAGACTATTGAAAGTGGAAAGAAAGATAAACTTACCTTACTAAAACCAGTTAAATTATATGGTAAATGGAATCTTGATGAAAGCAAAGGATACCAGTTCAGAACTGAGCTATCATATGAAAATGGTAAAGAAGTAATAGAAATCGATTCTCCATCATTTTTGGGTGGAAATGGCAGTAAACTCGGTCCAATGGCATATTGTATAGTTGGTATTACTTCATGTTTTATAGCCACATTTGTAACTGTAGCCTCTTCTAAGGGCTTAAGACTCTCCAAACTCAATGTGAATGCACAATGTAACATTAACTTTGCAAAGACATTTGATGTAGCTAACGAACCAATAACAGAAGGAATTGAATTTCAGATTGAAGCTGATAGTGAAAATGCAAATAAACAACAGCTACATGAAATCGTGAAGTTGGCAGAAGAGAGGTGTCCTGCAATATACAGTATGCTTCACCTAGTTAAAGTCCACGCAGAAATAAAATAGATCTATATCGGTAATATTAATAGTAACGGTAGTTTGTTCCACCATCCGTTGAAATATTGTGCTTTCCATATTTTCTGATCAATGACTGTATGAATTGTTCAACAACTAGCGTACTTCTCTCTATGGAAATGCGGATGCCCAGAATCATCTTATCCTTTGGTCTCGATAGCAACCCATAACTACTGAAGTATTTTCATTGCTTAGTCCAGACGTTGCCTGCCCAATCTTTATAAGAATTAATAGATTCGAAGCAAGCTAGAAGTTTCCAAAATTCAATCCAACCATGAGTAACACCGTTTTAATTGCAATATACTTATCAGTCTGAATGTAGCTACATACAATAACTGCAATAATTTAATGTCCAGGCCTATGCCACACAACAGGATGCAAATAAAAGAAAGAAGAGATGATATTTTAGTTCTTCTCACCAAGGGGATGAAAGGCTATGAGATCGCCAAGGAATTAGGTGTAGATGCATCAACCGTAAGCAGAGATATCCATTATTTGATTGCCCGATCACACAACTATCTAAATTCCTTAGCTAAAGAAACTCTTCCATTTATGTATCAAACTTCAATAGAAGGAATAAAAAATGTGCTTAAAGAATGTTGGAACATTTATTCTATCGACAGTAATAATAATAATAATAATGATAGGGACATAACATGGTTTCATAAAATAGCAGCTCTTAAGTTAGCAAAAGAATGTAATGAGGCATTGTTCAAGCTCACTGCAGAAGGGCCATCAGTAATGCATGTTAAACTCTTAGAGGAGAGATTAGCAAGAATTGAAGCTAGAGAGACAATCGGTAACCTAGCTAAGAAACTTGATCGACTTGATCCTAAATTGTCTTCTAGTAATCGGATTGGCTTAAAGTATTGGAAAGATAAACCCATAATACCGCTAGAAGAGTGGATCAAGTTTAGAGACAGACCTTATCCATTAGATTACTTTCTTGATGATTTCGATCAGTCATTGACTTACATGACTGATGAATATGAATTAGGAAAAGGACAAGAACGAAAGAGTGACGTAGAGAAATGGAATTCAGATTTCATTGAGTTAATGGAACACACAAGGAACCCAAACTACGGTAAGTTGAAGTGCTTTCATTGTTTATTAAGTCCAGCTAGAGATGACCCTATATTCATAGGAATCAATGGATTAGTTGCTAAAGGATTAGTTAATGGGAAACAAGGTCCTCCGCAGTATCCTTGTGAGATTGTTAATAGATTTCAATGCCCTTATGAAGGTATCAATATCAAGAGAGATGATAATCCTGGAGTTGTGAATTCAAACTTTGACGTGGAAGATCTCTTTAAACTAGAAAAAATGGCCTTTGCTGTCGAAATTTCATTAGCCAAAGCAAGAAAGGAAGATTCAGGGATTAGAGTGAAGAATGAGGAGGAATTACTTCACGCATTAACGGATAAAGGGACACTCGCTAAAATACTAGAACAAGGAACAGAAGCACCTGAAGTAAGTGAAAATATTAGAACTTATCTAGCAGAGAACCGAGACGCTATACTTGATTATTTTATGAAAATAAAGGATAAAATAAACTTGGAAGAATTACGATTTTATTGAACTTGAAGTCATTCTACATTCTACATTTAAAGAGATGAATTACCTAATATGCTCTTTATTTGCACCACTTTTGGTAGTCCATTCAAGAGAATAGCCATTTGAAAATGGATGGTAGTGATTTAGAGCTGCATTAATGACTTCATAATAAAGTAGCAGATAGTAAGGTATACTGTATGTATGACAGCAAGTTATGTATGGAATACAAGTATCATTTGTTCTCCATAGGCGTTTCCAAAAGTAGCACAGTATACACAACCTGAATTTAGTGGGTCGGAAGCTAGTTTAGTAGTTGTGGATTCGTTTCTCCCAACGACTCTCGACTATTCCAACCAGTATTAGATGACTCAAGCACGGGAAGTAAAATCTGCTGCTTCTGTTTGTGATTCAACAATATCTGTGGATGATCTAGCTATTTGGATTCTCAGGCCGTCATTTGGTTCCGTTCGTTCCTTTAATGATTCAATTCTCAGAGTCATTTGCTGATATCCTTTAGGTAGTCCAGTTCTTGGCGCCACAACTATCACAAACTTCGACTAACTGTAGATGAACGTATTGTCTATTACCACAACTTCCACAGGTTAGCAGCTGCCGGTTCATTTTATATCATTAAAGTAACAGAATATAATTGATCTAATTCCTTCATTTCTTTAAAAAGGATCCTATTATACCGCTAACCAATACTACACCACCAAAGAACGCTAAGCTTTTAACAATAAGAGTCTCTAGATTTTCGTAGAAGTATTCGGTATTCCTTCTCTTTATGGATTCTCTAAACCACGGCATTACCAGCGAAAGTCTGTATTTAAGTTCATCAAGATTGTTCGGATCGAATTCTAGTTGCTGGCGAGGATCAAGATTAGATGGCAATCCGCCTAACACTTTCTTCTAATATCTTGAGGAGGAAAGTAGAGCAACTTCCTCTGTATATCCGTTACCATTTTCTTCCAATGCAGATAAAGTAACTGTATTCTCTATCCTGGTTCTTCCTTTCCCTCTATTTCTATCTATCCACCTATGCAGAGGCCGCTTGGATTACTTATACCGCAGTTATTTTCAGTATATTGGTTAAAGTTAATATTTAGTGGCAGTCCGTTGGCATTATTGATATCTACTGCATTCTGTAATACATTGTTAGCATTTATTGTATTATCAGAGCTTTGTTCGTCTAGGAACACTCCATCTTGACTTCCGTGTATATTATTCATATCCATACTGGAACTCTTTGTATTAACAAACGTAATTCCTGCTAATTGATTACCACTCATAAGATTTGATGATATTTTTGAACCACTGTTTGAATGTGAGGCTATGCCAATATTATTATCTTTGATCATATTCTGCTGTACTTCAGCATTATCGGCTCCTGTCATGAACATTGCGATTTGATTGTTTTCTAATATTGTGGAATCCAACCTGAACCCATTTGAACCACTGAGAAGAACAGCAGCTTGGAAGTTGCTAATCGTACCAGGTCCATTCACTACTACATTGTCTACGTTAGAAACCATTATCCCTACTTTAGAGCTATCCTTTCCAGGTCCTATGATTGAAAACCCGTTCATATTAACTACTGTGTTTGGGTCACTAATAATGATGCCATCTCCGCTGCAATTAAGGTTTGCAGTTAGATTTACTACTCCGCTTACGACTTGTCCACAGGCAGCATTTGTTGTAGTTCCTTCTATTAGTGATCCTAACTGTTGTTGTTCCTCCAAAGAAGATTGAGTAGATAGGTCAGCAGCGCCACTTGTACTGCTACCTATAATGTCAGTGTTTATACCCTGTTGTGATGGTGGACTTGGTAATGGTGATGACGATAAGGGGTCATTGCCATTATTAACACTACCATCAACATTTCGATTCTCTTCATCTTCGACTTCTCCAGTCGCTAATACTAATAATGGATCCATTGTTAAAGCACCAAATATTAATAATGTAATCGTTACTAGTATCGCAAACGTGTTTGTGAGACTGTTTTGATTTCTACACTTTTTTGGTTTGTCCATTCTCATTCAAGAGTTATGCGGCGAACAAATTATATATCAGGAATTATTCAATTTACAGAGTCGAAAGTTGATCGCTTTTCATTATAATTTTCTATTAAAGCCATTAACAATAATGTTTGAGTAGAATAAATGAAGCATACTTTTGCTAGTTATTTTCTCATTAGCGAGTGAGTAATTCCAGAATTTCACAGTTGGTCTACTTGATTATGTTCTTATCATCCCCTTTCTTCTCATGACTCTTGACCTGCTCTTTTAAATATATGATATAGTTTCCGGAGATCTTAGCATAAGAATTCATATCTGAATGGATCTGTAACATGTGCGAAAAATCATGTATATCAAACTGGCTACCTACAGCGGTCACCGCTGCATATGCCAGTGACTCTAAGGCGTTGTTGACAACCCAAATTAAATTGGTTAGGAACAACAGGCCATATATATAAATTGCTCAAATTGACTATTATTTTTGCGTTCATTGAGGATACCTCAGATCCTCAGAAACCTCAGATCGAATATTAGAATAACTAACTGAGGTAACTGATGTATCTAAGGTTGCCAGATAATATATATGCTTCAGTCACATTATAATAATAAAATCTTACTAAACTATTCATCTATAGTGTTTATCGCAGGATCACGAAGTAGTTCTTCTTCAACTTTTGTAAAGTTATAAAGAAGTATGTTTATGATTGATTTACGTCAGTAGTTTCGAGTATTCACTATCCAAAGAATGAATCTTATAATAAATTTGAGTCTATAAATAAACAAGCCAAAGCTCTAAAACAAAGGATTCAAACTGATTCTGAAAAATATGACGAACAATTTAGAATAGGAATCGAAATTGAAATATGTTTGGTTGATAATCAAGCAAGAGTAGTCGATGCACAGCCATTAATAAAAAAACTAAAAGAAACTGAATATCAGGTCGATTATGAGTATGGTTCGTGTCAATTTGAATTCAGAACTCCGCCAACAAATATGGAGAATATCTTCGAGTTAAATATGTTATTTGAACAATTCATAGAGGATATCGATAAAACGGTCCAAAAGGTATACAGAGAGATGGTATATCCTGTATTCTTAGGTGCCAATCCTTCACCACAAATTTTAAGAGAAGAATTGATTACAAATAAATCACGATATAAAAAGCTGGCAAAATGACAAAGTAAAATTCCTGATGTTGAAATTGATGGGCTAAAAATAAGAGCTCTGCAAATAGCTACTGCAATACAAGGCTTTCATCTTCATCTACAGAGTCAAAACCCAGCTCATACTGCACTTATGTTCAATCATATATTAAATATAATCCCCTCAGCTATACTACTTGGAGCTAATAGTAGATTATTTGCTGGCAAGATATTCTCTTTTCATGAACCACGAATTTATCTTTATGATCAATCAGAACAACAGAATTCTGGATTTCCATCTATTTCAAAATATTTAGATAGTGT
>OCZV010000788.1_pt1 | contig 11357 bp, 9 predicted proteins | sample 1539051 | NCBI WGS metagenome assembly OCZV01 (sample SAMEA3113581, study PRJEB22503) | soil metagenome
GACCCCGCCTTGCTTCGGCCGGGTCGGTTCGACCGCCAGGTTGTTGTGGACCGGCCGGACCTTCGAGGGCGCGAGGCCATCCTCAAGGTTCACGCCCGCGGCGTGGCGATGGGAACCGACGTCGACCTGCAAGTGATCGCCGCGCGGACGCCCGGCTTCACCGGAGCGGACCTGGCCAACGTGGTCAACGAGGCGGCCCTCCTTGCCGCCCGCCGAGAGAAGAATGCCGTGGGGATGGCGGAGCTCGAGGAGGCCATCGACCGAGTGGTGGCCGGCCTGGAACGAAAGAGCCGCGTGATGAGCGAGAAGGAACGAGAGATCGTGGCGTTTCACGAGATGGGACACGCGCTCGTGGCCCTCTCGGTGCCGAACGCCGATCCGGTGCACCGGGTGACGATCATCCCGCGGGGCGCCGCCGCACTCGGGATGACCATGCAGCGCCCCCTGGAGGACCGATATCTCATGACTGAGCCCGAGCTCGCCGATCGCCTGGCCATCCTGCTGGGCGGAAGGACCGCCGAGGAGATCGCGTTCCGGGAGATCTCCACCGGAGCCCAGAACGACTTGGAGCGGGCCACGGAGATCGCCCGGGCGATGGTGGTGGAGTACGGGATGAGCGAACGTCTCGGGCCGCTCTCGTTCGGCCGCGACGGGTTCCGGGGGGCCGACGGCCGGCTGCTCTTTCCCGGTGAGCGTCGGGAGATGTCCGACGACACCGCCAAGCTGGTGGACCAGGAGGTCGGGCGCATCGTGGCGGAGGCGCACGACCGAGCGCGCACCATCCTGAACGAGCGAAAGGACGTCCTCGACCGTCTGGCTCGCATGCTGATGGAGCGCGAGGTCCTCGAAGGAAAGGAGCTCCGGGAGCTCGTCGAGGGCAAGGTCCCGGCGGCCGAGCGCGCGGGCGCCGAGGAGAAGCAAGGCGTCCCCGAGGAAGCGATCCGCCCTTCGGGCGACGGCGAGCCTATCCACGAGCCGACCGAGGAGCTTCCCGGCCGAAGCTAGTCCCTGCGGGAAACCAGTAAGTCGGTGCGCCCACGGAACCTGTCGAGGAATCTGTAGTAGTTCCGCTTCGATAATCGATCCCGCTCCTGCTTCGGCATCGTCGTCCACGCTCGGTGCTCGTGACGCGCTACCGGGAGATCCACCCGCGTGGCTTTCAGCCCCCGGGCCTTCACCTGGAACGAGAGGTCGATGTCCGCGTTCCGGTAGTACCGAAATCGTGGGTGGAACCCGAGCCCCTCCTCCAGCAGGTCCCGGCGGAACGCCATCAGGAACGACTCGATCGCGTCCACCTCGGGCCCCAGGTCGTCCCGAAACTCTCGGAGGTCGTCGGTCACGATACCCAGCGGTCCGACGATCCCCACGCCCGGCCGCGCCAGCGCCGTCCGAAGCGGCCCGTACACATCGCCGGTGGCCTCCACTGATCCATCGGCGACGATGACGATCCGCCCGGCAGACCGACGGAGCTGGGCGTTCCGCGATTCACCGAACCCCGGATCGCCTTCGAGAGGGACAACTTCAACGTCCGGAGGCCATTCCGCCGGGGGGGAGGCCTTCGTCTCCACCACAACGTGATGAACGGTTTGGTCGTCCTCGAACTTCCGGAACGAGGCGATGCCTCGAAGCACGTCTTCGGGCCATTTCTCCGCCAGCCAGTTCACGGAGAAGTCGGCCGTCGGAGAATGGTCTAGCACGCCCTCCACCTCGGCCTGCCTCAGTCGCCTCGCGGCAGGACCTGGGGACGCGCGCAGGTCGAACCCATCGGGCCGATCGACGACTTCGAATCCGAGCTCTCGTATTCGATCGCGAAGCCGATCCGCCTCATCGAAGTCCCTGGTTCCTCGCAGCCGGGCGCGCTCCGCAGCAAGCCGGAGAGCCTCTTCAGATATCTCGCTCACGGGTTCAGCTCCACGATGAAGTCGAGCACCGCCCGGTCGGCGGTATCGGGCTGTTCAGAGTGGTACACGTGTCCCGCCCCCTGTAGCAACACGAGCCTCGCGTTCGGGATCCGCTCGGCCAGGATCCGGGCGTTCGCCGGGTGGATCACGCGGTCCTCGGTGCCATGCAGGACCAGCGTGGGCGCCCTGATCTCAGGAAGTCGATCGTACGCGTCGAACTCCTGCACCGCCTCTCGCTGACGCCGGGCAGCTTCCGGGGGTTGGGGGTTCTGCCCGCCGACGCGGAGGTCATCCGCCACGTGATCGGGGTGTTGCGCGGCGAACTCCCGCGAGTACAGGGCCAGCCACGGGCGGTCCTTGGGCACCGTCGCGGTGACCCGGACCGCACGGCGGTGCCCGGCGTGCGTGCAAGCCAGAATGAGTGAGCGCACGCGGTCCGGGTGCGCGAGGGCAAGCTCCTGGACCACCATCCCACCGAACGACTGCCCGTAGAGGTGCGCGGAGGCGATCCCGAGATGATCGAGCAGGCCGATGGTGTCGTCGACGAACGTGCCAATGGTCATCGGCTGGTCGGGCTTGTCCGATCGCCCATTGCCCCGGAAGTCGTAGGCGACCACTCGGAGCTCGGCGGAGAGGGCGGGGATGTTGCGACGCCAGCCGGGGATATCACCGCCCAACCCCTCGAGGAGAAGGAGGGGATCGCCTCGGCCGTGGAGCTCGTAGTAAAGACGGCAACCATCGGGTCGCCGGTACCAGGGCACGGCTACTCCGCCGGCCGGAACGTCTGAAGAAGGCGGTGGTAATTCTCGGCGACCGCTTCCCGAGTGCCCACCCACGCGCCGCCGAGGACGATCCGGTCCAGCAGCCCATCGAATGCCGCGATCCCGTCTCGACACTCCGCCTCGGAACCCGTGATCGCGAACGTGCCGACCATGGGCATGGCCAGCTCAACCAGGGTCTCGAGGTCGCCTCTGGCGTAGGCGCGTCGGAGGGGCGCCACCCGTTCCTCGAAGCCGTGAAGAGCCAACACCGGCGTGTAGGTGCGCGTGGTGGCGTAGAAGCCAACCTGGAGCGCGGCCTCCCGCCTGGCCCGGTCGCGGTCCTCGTTCACCTGAAGGATCACACTGTTCGTGAGACTTATGGCCGCGATGTCTCGGCCGGCCGCAGCGGCTCCCCGCTTCACCGCCGGGCGTACCACCTCGGCGATGTACTTCGGGGACGTCATCGGGTGGCCGAGGACTCCGTCGGCAACCCGTCCTGCCGCCTCGCACATCTTCTCGTTCACCGCCGCCACATAGATCGGCACATCTTCCACGGGGTCGGAACCCGGAAAGGGGGGCATCGTCACCGTGTAGAAGCGCCCCCGGTGATCGATCGGTTCTCCTCGGAAAGTCGCGATGACCTTCCGGACCACCTCGACGTACTCCGCCATCTTGGGGGCGGGATGCTCGAACGGGACGGAGAATCGGTCCTCGTTGATCCGCTTGACCTGAGATCCGAGGCCCAGGATGAACCGGCCCCCCGACAGCTCTGCAAGATCGCGGGCGGCCATGGCCGTGATCGTGGGGCTTCGCGGAAATGCCAGGGCGATGTTCGTGCCGATCCCGACCCTGGAGGTCGCTCGGCATGCCAGGGAGGCTTGGACGAACGCGGAGGAGGCGGTCTCCGCGACCCAGACACTCTCATACCCGCCGTCCTCCGCCCGGCGGGCCAGGTCCTCGATCGCGTCCATGCGGCCGCCTACCACGATCCCGATGTCCGGCATGGACGGAAGCGTACGCCACGCGCCCCAGGAGACTGCCCAAGCCGGGTGCGTATGAGAAGTACGCCCTTGATCGTATGGATTCCGTCTTCTGGGTGACATATGGTGCGGACCTTGATGCTTCTGCCCGGGGGCGGCGGCGCCCAACCCTCCATACCCATCTGGCGAGCGTTGCTTGGATCCCTCCTTCTCATGGTGGGGTCCTTTCCCGCGACGCAGTCGCCGGGGGCGGGCAGCGGCCAGGCGCCGGCCGCCACGACCACCACGCTGACCTACGTGGCCGAAGCGGACACGTATGCGAGCAGCGTTCGGGTCCGTCGAAACTTCGGCGACGCAGCGGTCCTTCGCACCGACGGCACGCCCGAGGTGCGGAGCTTTCTCCGATTCGATCTCGATGGCCTCGACGCGCCGATCTCCCATGCCGTCCTGCGCGTCTTCGCCGGCAGCACCAACTCGACGGGCATCGACGTGCGCGGGGTGGCCACCACCTCTTGGGGTGAGACAACGCTCACATACCGCAACAGCCCCCCGATGACGCCTGCTGTGGACTCGTCGGGGCCGATCAGAGGCGGCACCTGGATCGAGTGGGACGTCACGCCCCTCCTCAGGAGCACGGGTACCGTCAGCTTCGCGCTCACTTCATCGAGCGTCACCGCGACCAGGCTCGCGAGTCGGGAGTCTTCCAACCCACCAACGCTGGTGCTCTCGACCTCGCTCGAGATGTCCCCTCAGCGTCCGGATCCCGCAGACGGATCGCCCTCTCCATCTCCGGCCGATTCTGGCAGCGGTTCGATGTTCCCCACACCTCCAGGATCGGGCGGCGGCTTCTCCTCGCCGAGCCCCCCGCCTCGCACTCGATCGGCTCCCTCCCCCACCCCGGCACCGGCACAGTTCGTTGTGATGGGGGCAGGGGACATCGCCTGCGAGCCGCCCTCGCTCCCGGCGCCCTCCGTGTGTCACGAGTTCTACACGTCGGAGCTGCTCGCTACGGCGGATGTCGTGCTGACCTTCGGAGACAACCAGTACCAGGACGGCACCCTGAACAAGTTCCTGGGGTCCTACCAACGATCCTGGGGACGGTTCAAAGAGAAGACCCGACCGGCGGTGGGGAACCATGAGTACCTGACGCCCGGGGCCGCGGGATACTTCGACTACTTCGGGCTGCTCGCTGGGCAGCGGGGGAAGGGCTATTACTCGTTCGACGCGGGGGGCTGGCATTTCGTGGCCCTCAATTCCGAGTGTTCGGATGTTGGGGGCTGCGGCCCCGGGTCACCCCAGTACGAATGGCTGCGGGTGGACCTCGCCGCCTCCGCGGCGCGGTGCACCGCCGCGTACTGGCATCACCCCAGGTTCTCTTCGGGGAAGTATGGAAACGACCCAAGGTACCAGCCGTTCTGGGAGCTCCTTTACGCGGATGGGGCCGAGGTGGTCATGGCGGGCCACGACCACAACTACCAGCGATACGCGCCGATGACCCCCGAGGGCGTGAGGAACGACACGTTCGGGATCCGCCAGTTCGTTGTGGGCACCGGGGGGAAGAACCACTACTCGGTGGATCCCTCACCGGTCCCCAACCGCGAAGTTGCCAACGACAACACGTACGGCGTGCTGAAGCTCACCCTGCGCTCGGACAGCTACGACTGGGCCTTCGTGCCGTCGGTTGGTGGGAACTTCACCGACGCCGGCTCGGGGCGCTGTCGGTAGCCCGGGGCGGTAGGGCAATCACAGATCTTCCAGATTGCTGTTGTGGCTGGATGTAAGAGCGTGGTACGTTTTATGACGTAAGCAGATTGGCCCGCAACCCCCTGAGAGGGCAGAAATCGGTGAAAACACTCAGAGCTTCCTTCTTGTTGCGGGCGCTGCCCGCCGTGGTCCTAGTGATCGCGGCCCAACTTTCACTACCTCCCACACCTGGGGCTTCAGGAACTCCCACCACGTCCACCTTTGCTGCTGTCGCCGACACGTATGCGACCAGCGTCGAACCGAATCGTAACTTCGGGACATCAACGACCCTACGGACCGATGGCTCACCCGACGTCCGCGCGTTCCTTCGGTTCGATCCCGATGGTCTGGGCGCCTCCATCATCGGCGCGAGGCTGCGGGTCTTCGCCAACAGCGCGAACTCCGACAGCATCGACGTTCGGGGAGTCGCCTCGAGCGCGTGGAGCGAGACCACGCTGACGTACGAGAACATGCCGGCCGCGCTCTCGATCACGGATTCTTCCGGTGCCATCGCCGCTGGCTCATGGTTGGAGTGGGACGTCACCGCACTCGTCTCGGGAAACGACCCCATCAGCTTCGCCCTCACCTCCACCAGCGTGACGGCGACCAGCCTCGCGAGCCGCGAATCCGCCAACCGGCCCCAGCTCCTCGTGACCGCCGAAAGCGGAACCCCCTCGCCGCCTCCGCCGAGCACGTCGCCGCCTCCGCCCAGCCCATCCCCGCCCTCGAGCGGCACCTATCCGATCGTCGCGGCCGCAGGCGACATCGCATGCGACCCCGAGAGCGGCAGCTTCAACGGCGGCAATGGGACGAGCTCCAGCTGCCGGCAGAGGTACACGTCGGATCTCCTCGCCGGAGCGAATGCGGTGCTCACACTGGGAGACAACCAATACGAACACGGCTCACTCGCCCAGTTCCAGGCGTCCTATCACCCATCATGGGGGCGGCACTTTTCGAGGACCTACCCATCCGTGGGAAACCACGAGTACCTCACCACGAAGGCCCGGGGATACTTTGATTACTTCGGATCCCGAGCGGGCGATCCCAACCGTGGCTACTACAGCTTCGATATCGGCGGCTGGCACTTCATCGCTCTCAACTCAAACTGCTCAAAGGTTGGGGGATGTGGCACGGGGTCCCCGCAGCACAAATGGTTGGAGGCGGACCTCGCCGCCTCCAGGGCCGCATGCACGGCTGCCTACTGGCACCACCCCCGGTTCGCGAGCGGACATTACTCCGACAACAGCTCCTACCAACCGTTCTGGCAGCTGCTGTACGCCGACGGAGCCGAGATCGTGCTGAACGGTCACGACCACAACTACCAGCGCTACGCTCCGATGACGCCTTCTGGGTCCAGGGACGTTGCCCGGGGGATCCGTGAGTTCATCGTGGGAACGGGCGGGAAGAGTCGCTACAGCGTCGACGCCTCGGACACGAACCGAGAGGTGGCCAACGATTCCACCTACGGCGTTATCAAGCTCACCCTCCGTCCGACCGGCTATGACTGGCGGTTCGTCCCCGAGGCCGGAAAGACCTTCACGGACTCGGGCAGCGACTCCTGCCACTAATCGGTCCGTGCGGGCAGCGTGAACCGCATCGCCGTGCCCTTGCCCTGCTCACTGCGTGCGGTGACCTCCCCGGCGTGAGCCTCGACCAGGCTCCTGGCAATCGCCAGGCCGAGATCGGCCCCGCGGGAATCCGATCCCTTCACGAATCGATCGAATACAGTCTTCGCCTGGTCGGGGCGCCGGATCCCTTCCTCTGCCCGCGAGGATCGTAGGCGCTGAGAAGCTACAGGCCCACTATGCGCCCTGAGAAAAGAAGCCCGACAGGCATCACGAACAACACGGCAACGAATGCGACGAGCCGGGGCGTGGTGGCGACGATCCACTCGTCGAGAGCAATCACTGTTCGCTGCATCGGCCGGTAGAGGAACGCGAGCAGAAGCAGCGTTATGACTGCCACCCCTATCGCCTCTGCCAGCACAACTTGAACTCCCACAGGATTTCCCAGGATCATCGCGGCTACCAGGGTGTCGGCAAGCGTGGTGATGTTTGCTCCCGCGATATAGGGGATCGCTTCTTCGCGGCGGATGTAGCCCTTGCTGGCCAGTGGCACGAGGACCGTGAGCGCCACCGAAACAGACAACGTGAGGAGCGCGGCCAGCATCCCCAGCAAGAACATCGGCCAGGGCTTCTTCAGCCAGTGCTCGCGCGTCCCCGCTTGCCGTTCTCCGTCCAGGGACGGCAGCACCAGGTCGAGGAGTTTGAACGAGCCCAGGATCACGCCCAGCCCCAGGATAAGGAGCAGCGGGCCAGGGAGCATCCGGTCCGCGAGGCCCACGATGGGCCCCCAGGCAGCGTCGATGATGCCATTGATCTCCGATGACGCCTGCCAGCGCACTCCATCAAGCACACCCAGCTTCAGCAGGGTATAGGCGAGGAACATCCCGGGGACGTACACGATCGCGGTCATGGAAAGTGCCAGCACCCCCATCCCGACGCTGTTTCGACGGTCCCCCCTGCGCATGGCGTATAGGAACCCCACGAGCAGCACGATGAATGCTGCTCCGAGACGCGATCCCGTGAGCATGGTGAAGGTCTGCATCCGGGTGGTCGCTCCGGCCGCGAAGAGGCTCAGCGAAACAGCCGCCACGGGTGAGCCAGACAGGACGAGGTACGCCCCCAGCCACCCCAGACCGAGCGTGCTCACCCCGTTGTCGAACGGGAAGGTTCCCTGGAGCTGCGGGGCGACGGCCTGAGCACCCTTCTTCATGAGCTGGATGGCCAGGATGAAGAGGAACATGGCCGCCACGAAGTGGAGGACCTTCGTGGCCCTGCGGATGCGTGTCGGCCCCTCGGCCCGGGGCCGCTCTTGCTCGGGCACGGTGACGATGGCCCGCGGCTCCACCGCGGGCGGATGCTCCTGGACGCGACTGGGGTTAGGGTCTTTGGCCATGGAAGGAGAGGAGATGATCCCCGAAGCCGCTACCATAGCCGACCCATGGCGCCGTGACAAACTAGCGGCTCGAGCTCGAGAAGAGCCCTCTCGCGCCTGAATCATCCCTGAGGAGGAGGGCGAGGGCCGGGCGGATCGTTACGCTCTCATTGATGGATCCGGTCGCTATGTGGGAGCGGCTTCGCCGAGTGAGTCCCCTTGTCTGGGACGCTGTCCTGGCCGTCTTCGTCTTCGGCATGAGTCTCCTCCTGGAGAATCAGTTCCTTTCTGGGCATTCAGGTATCGACCCGGCAGGCCGCTCGCTTCTTGCAGGGACATGTGCCTCGCTGGTGTGGCGACAGAAGGCGCCGATCGCGGCCCTTGTGGCCAGCGCCATCGGGTCGGTCGCCCTGCAAGTCTGGGGCTATCCGCTCGACTTTGCCGGAATCGCCTTCCTGATCGCGGTCTATTCGGCCGCCGCGCACCGAGGCCGAAAGCCAGTCTTTCTTGCAGCACTTCCAATCGCAATCACGGCGGCGCTGGCCATCTACCTGATAGACCGGCCCTCTCATCGCGACGCCATGCAGCTCACGATCAATGTCGCTGCCCTTGTCGGGTTGCCGATGTTGTTCGGTCGGATAGAGTACAACCGCCGCCGGCGCAGCCGAGAGAATCTCCACAAAGCTTCGCGGGACGCGGTGGTCGAGGAGCGTTCTCGGATAGCCCGAGAGCCGCACGACGTGGTGGCGCACTCCATGGGCCTCATGGTCGTGCAGGCTGGAGCTGCGCGTGTGGTGATCGACACTGATCCTCAGGCAGCGGACGCCGCGCTCAAGCAGATCGAGGAGTCCGGCCGAAATAGCTTGGCCGAGATGAGACGGCTCCTCGGCATCCTGGAAACCGATAATCCGGAGACCAAGCGCGTCCCTCAACCGGGCCTCAAGCGGCTGGACGAGCTCCTGGAATCGGTCCGCGGAGCGGGACTTCCTGTTGAGATCGTGGTCCAGGGAAGCCCACGCGATCTCTTGCCGAGCGCCGATCTCGCTGCCTATCGCATCGTGCAGGAGGCGCTCACGAATACGCTCAAACACGCCGGGCACGCGCACGCACGAGTGTTGCTCCGCTACGACCACCATGACCTTCAGATCGAGGTCGCCGACGACGGCCGGGGGCCGCCCCAGGGCGACGCTCCCCTCGGCCACGGCCTGATCGGGATGCGCGAGCGAGTTGCGCTCTTCGGCGGCTCTCTCGAAACTGAGGCACACCCGGCCGGTGGCTTCTTGATTCGAGCGCGGATCCCACTGGCGGAAGCGACGTGACGATCCGCGTACTGATCGCTGATGACCAGGCCCTTATTCGCTCCGGGTTCCGGATGATCCTCGACGCCCAGCCCGATATCGAGGTGATCGGCGAGGCCATCGATGGACAGGACGCCATCGATCTGTTCCGTCGGCTGGTCCCCGAAGTCGTCGTCATGGACGTGCGGATGCCAAGCATGGATGGGATCGAAGCCACTCGACGACTCACGGCCGCAGATCCCCCGGCCCGGGTGCTCATCCTCACCACGTTCGACCTCGACGAATATGTGTTCGACGCGCTGCGAGCAGGAGCCAGCGGGTTCCTGCTCAAGGACCGGCCACCCGAAGAGTTGGTGGCTGCCGTTCGGGTTATCGCTTCTGGCGAGGCTTTGCTCGCGCCCTCGGTGACCCGTAGATTGATCGCGGAGTTCGCAAAGCGCCCGGACGTTCCGCCAACACCCGTCGGGCTCGACCAGCTCACCGACCGTGAGCGCGACGTGCTTGCATTGATGGGGCAAGGACTGTCGAATGCCGAGATCGCGGAACGCCTCTTCGTCGCCGAGACCACGGTGAAGACCCATGTCGGCCACGTGCTCCAAAAGCTGCAGCTCCGCGACCGCGTGCAGGCCGTGGTCGTGGCGTACGAATCCGGACTCGTGCAGCCTGGGGTCTGAAAGGTAAGTCCTCCTTCTGGAGGATGACTGCTGAACGTCTAACCAATTCCCAGGAACGATCCCAAGTCGGTACTCCAGGCCGATGGCTACTGCGTGACTCTCCTCTAGCGTGGCCCTGGAGGCGAGAAATGGACTCATCGAGCGGGCTGAGGATCGTGTTTCTGGTAGTCATCGCCATGGCGGTCGCCAGCCGCGGCTTCCGCGTAGACGAAAACTACATCGTGCGATGGGCGAACTCCGCCGGCCTCGAACTCACGAACGAGAACAGACCAGTCGTCCGACGCTATCTCGTGTGGAGCCGACGGTCGCGTACCGCTGGCGGCCTGGCCGGTGTTCTGTTGCCTGGGATCTACATCGGGGTCACGGCGCCCGACTCGGACCCGGGCGGCTGGATCTTCGTTCTGATGATCGTGGGCTATCTGCTGGGTGCCCTCTTTGGGGAAGTCGTCGTCAACCGTCCCTGGCGGCGACGGAAACCCGGCCAACGAGACACTCGCCCACTGAAGGAGTACCTGCCCGCCTACGTCCTGGTCCTCCAGCGAGGTCTGACGATCCTCATCCCGGTCTTGGTGGTTATCTATGCGCTCCTAGCGCCACAATCGGACGTATCTCGAATCCATCCGGGGCTCGTCGCCGCCTTTGGGTTCTGCGGAGTGGTCGTCGCGATCTTCGTCGAATGGGCGCAACGGATCATCGTCGCTCGACGAACGCCGCCAGCGGTCTCGGACGACGAAGCCGTCGCGGATGCAATGAAAGCTTCCTCTGCTCGTGTGGTGGCGGGGGCCGGCCTCGCCCTTCTCCTCAACGTGGTGGGGCCGCTCGCCCTCGCTCTGTTGACCCTTGCCGGCGCTCCCGGACACGCCGTTGCCATCGGCCTCATGTTCGTAGTGTTCCCTTTGTCGATCCTCCTCTGGCTCGATCTGGGGAAGCCGCAGGACTTCAAGGTTCGGCGAGGCAGTGGATAACCCACTGGGGAAGGAGAAGGCATGAAGAACGAATCGGAAGTGTTGACTCGGGGAGAACGGGTCATCGGACGGAGCCCGGTTCAGGACGCTGCGCTCAT
>OCZV010000789.1_pt1 | contig 11346 bp, 10 predicted proteins | sample 1539051 | NCBI WGS metagenome assembly OCZV01 (sample SAMEA3113581, study PRJEB22503) | soil metagenome
AGAAAAGCCCCCAACACTATGGTAGCGTCAGCTCGTTCATGGTACTCGCAAGTTGAGCCAGGGGGAGAGGTGACCGCGCGGTTGAAGGTGCACGACTGGAAATCGTGTGTACCCCTAATCAGGGTACCGGGGGTTCGAATCCCCCCCTCTCCGCCAACTGGCCGCTTCTGTGACGGTTGCACCAGCCGATATTCGATCCGGCTTTCTGTCCTGAGTAGCCTTTCTCGCGCATCCGGTGTTTCGATTTTCTTTCGCAGGTGCGTCATGATACGCGGAGCTATTGAGACTGCTCTTCAGCGCCGGGGGCACGCTGAATGGCCCGGTCGTCTCTTCATCGCTCGGTTAAACCGACATTCATTGGCAGCATATGCGGGTATCGCGACGATCGAGACGCGATCTTCGCCGATACGTCACCCAGAGTTTGTCCGCTAAACTCCTTAAACGGGGGTTTCAAGGCTTCAGAGATCGGTAAGCGGAGCCGACCGCTCGTACGAACAAATTGAATGGGGTCTTTGGCGAAGGTTTGAATAAAAACTTAGCTGGCCGAGAAGCGGAAATTTAGTGGAAATAGGACCTAAACTTGAATATTGGACGGGATCGTCGTAGTGTTCCCTTTACGCTATTCGTCGTGGCGTGATTCCGAAACTGAAGTCGCGGATGTCGATTGCTGATAGTTAGGTCCTGTGCAAGGCGGAACCGTGAACCCCGTCAGGTCCGGAAGGAAGCAGCGGTAACGGAATATCCCCTGTGCCACAGGGCAACCTGGCTGTCAGCAATGGGCATCCCAAGAAAGGATGAAGTATGAAGAGGAAGGATGATAGAATCATCCTTCACTGCTCTCATCCCTCCTACTTTTAGTTGCATGTCCTATTTAGTTCTAGCTCGTAAATGGCGTCCTCAGAGCTTCGATGATATCGCGGGGCAGGGACATATCTCCCGTATACTGCAAAATGCGATACGCACGGACCGCATCGCCCATGCTTATCTGTTCACTGGAGTTCGTGGAGTAGGCAAAACCACCGCAGCGCGAATTCTCGCCAAGGCCTTAAATTGTGAAATAGGGCCCACTCCGATTCCTTGCAACGAATGCACGTATTGTGAAGAGATCAAGAATGGCACGTCCATAGACGTCCTGGAAATTGACGGCGCATCGAATCGCGGCATAGATGAAATCCGGCAGATTATCGACAACGTTCGATACCGGCCGGCCAAGTGCCGCTTCAAAATCTACATTATTGACGAAGTCCACCAAGTCACTAAAGACGCTTTCAACGCGCTCTTAAAGACCCTGGAAGAGCCCCCTCCTTCGGTGAAATTTATTCTGGCCACGACCGAGCCCCATCGCCTTCCGGAAACGATCCTGTCGCGCTGTCAGCGTTTCGACTTTCGCCGAATCTCTTTGAGAGAAATCGTCGACCGATTGGCTGAGATTGCCAGCAAGGAAGGACTGAAAATCACCGATGGCGCGTTGATCCTGTTAGCTCGAGAGGCAGATGGCAGCATGCGCGACGCGCAGTCCCTGCTGGAACAAGTTCTGGCGTTTGCCGCACCGGAACGCGGCAAAGACGGGCCGCTCTCGGTTGATGAAAAGGTGCTCCAGGATGTTTTGGGATTGGCCGAAAGGCAGATCCTGTATGAGATTTCCGGGGCGGTGATCCAGGGAGATCCGCGGCGGTGCGTTGAACTTATCGCCGATATCGTCGGCGAGGGACGGGATCTCTGCCGATTCGCGCGCGACTTGCTGGAACATTTTCGTAATCTGCTCATTGTCCGACTATCCGACTCTAGCATCAAGAAACCTGAAGGCTTCAGACATGGTTCATTATTCGACCTGCCCGATCAGGAGCTCGAAGCCTTACGGAGCCAAACGGCGAATCTAGCAGTTGACGCGTTGTTGGACTACTTTGATTTTATGGCCGCCGGTGAGGAAGACGTCGCACGTTCGGCCAACCCCCGCTTTGCTTTAGAAACCGTATTGGTGCGCCTGGCCACCTTGCCGAAGGCGTTGCCCGTTGCGCAACTGCTGGAGCGATTAGAGAAACTCGAGAAAAAGGTGTCCGGTGAACTTAGGACCGTTGCGGAGCCGGCGAAAGGCGCCGTCAGTCAGCCTCCGGCCGTTGCGTCGTCGCCGTCCTCTTCCATACCGATCCTCAGTGACCGAGATAAGATGTGGCAAAACTTCGTCGCCTTCGTCGGGCGAGATAAGAAATTTCTCGCATCACACCTCGAGACGGGGACGGCCCTTGAGCTTCCGCCGGGGCAACTTAAGATCGGCATTGTTGAACGGCATCATCTGAATTATCTCCAAGACTCGGATAATCTATCGGTGCTTAAGAGTCTAGCGAAGGAGTTCTTTGCTGCTGACGTTGCTATCACTATTACGGCGATGGCTGATGATGCCGGCCGGAAAATCGAAACGGGAGGAACGGGAGCGGCAGAAGAGATCGCTGAAAGTGCGATGGTCAAAGAGGCGTTGCGAATATTTGGTGGATCGATCAAAACGGTTCGCAGGGAGAGCAGTTAGGCTCGCCCCCGGCTGGATCGTAGACGGCTTTACGTAGGCGTCAGGAGGAGCGATGGCAAAAGGAATCGGTGGCATGGGGAACCTGCTCAAACAGGCGCAAGAGATGCAGGCGCGTATCTCAAAGATCCAAGAGGAGCTAGGACAAAAGACAGTCGAAGGATCGGCGGGCGGGGGGATGGTTCAGGTAACCGTCAACGGCCAGCTCAACCTTTGCGCCGTCAAGGTCGATCCGACGGTCATCAACTCAGAAGAAAAAGAAATGTTAGAGGACCTGATCCTTGCGGCGGTTAACGATGGCATGCGTAAGGCTCGGGACATGGCGTCCGCGGAGATGAGCAAGATCACAGGCGGATTCAAAATTCCAGGACTGACACCATGACGGCCTATCCAACGCCTCTCGCCCGTTTAATCCAAGAGCTTTCAAAACTGCCCGGTATCGGGGAAAGGACCGCCGCTCGATTGGCGTTTCACATGCTGAAAGGCAAAAGGGAGGACGTGTTCAACCTGGCCGATAGCATCGGGAAATTGCGTCAAGAAATGGGGCTGTGTCGAAAGTGCTTCGGGTTCAGCGAGGTGGATCCGCTAAGCGGGGACGGAGCGCTTTGCGCGGTTTGCCGGAATCCGAAGCGGGAACAAGACAAGATCTGCGTGGTTGAGGAGCCTGCGGACCTGATCGCAGTTGAAAAATCACAGGAATTCAAAGGGCTGTATCATGTGCTTCACGGAACCATCTCTCCCCTCGATGGGGTTGGGCCGGATGCGTTGCGTATCAAAGAGTTGATCGAACGACTTAGGAATGGCACGGTTCAGGAGGTGATCGTTGCGACAAATCCCACAATGAACGGCGAAGCTACGGCATTCTATCTGTCGAAGGTCATTAGGCCATTAGGCATCGCTGTGACGCGTATCGCGCGCGGACTGCCGATGGGCGGGGATTTGGAATATACAGACGCTGTCACCTTGGGGAAAGCGTTAGAGGGTCGGCGAGAGATCTAGAGGAAGCGTGTCCGTGCGAAGTGAGGAGGCTTGATCTGTTAGTTGTTCGCATCCGGTTGTCTCTAGCCGCGCTTATTCCTTCACGGCGAGATAAGGCCCGAGAATCTCGGCTGATACTAATCTAAACTTCGCGGTTGCACGGTCAGGCGCGAGTTGGCCGCGCGATTCCTCGGCCAGGCGAGGCCGGCGGGAACTATCCGTGTAGAGGAGGAGAATCGGCTTTGTGGTTCGCTGCAGGCCCGGCGGCGGGTAGCAACACTCGAAAGGTCGTGCCCTTTCCTAACACACTCTGGATCGTTAGTTCACCTTTGTGCGCCTGGACGATATGTTTTACGATGGCCAGTCCCAAGCCTGTGCCGCCGATGTCGCGAGAGCGCGCTTTGTCCACACGATAAAATCGCTCCGTGAGCCTCGGTAGATCTTTTTCGGGAATGCCGGGACCCGTGTCGGTCACGGCGATCTCCACACGTGGTTCCGCCCCGTTGTTCGCCGGGGCTCTGGTAGCAGAGATCGTGACCCGTCCCCCGGACGGCGTGTACTTTACTGCGTTGTCGACCAGATTGATGAATAGCTGTTGTAGGCGGTCGAAATCACCAGACAACGACGGCAAACCGGGCGCGACGATTTGAGAAAGCTGCACCTGCTTCTTCGCCGCTTGATCCCAAAAAACCTCCAAGACCCGCTGAATGAGATGGCTTGTGTCAACCAGCTGACGTGACAGCTGCACCTTGCCGGATTCGAGATCCGATAATATGAGGAGATCTTCCGTAAGCCGGCTAAGTCGCTCCGAGTGACGGGCGATGATGCCGAGGAACTGCTGACTATCCCTGGGATCAGGGGGCGGCGCGTTGAGCAGCGTTTCGACATAGCCTCTTATAGCCGTTAATGGGGTGCGTAGCTCGTGCGAGACATTGGCCACGAAATCGGACCGCACTGTTTCCAGTCGCTGGATCTCAGTGATGTCGTGGAACACCAAAATTGACCCGCTCGTCCGTTCGGTGCCGTTGCGTAAGCTCACGGCGTTAACCCGGAACCATCTTCCATCTTCCAGCGATACCCTTCTGGAATAGACGTTCTGGGAAAAATCGAACGCCATGACTTCTTGTACAACCTTCCGCATCTCGGGGCTGCGTGAAATCTCGACGAACGAACCGGTTTGAATCTGGTCACCGGTCACGTGGAACATTCCTTTGGCTTGCTCATTGATGAGTAGGACGTTGCCCTTGGGATCGAGCACCAGCAGCCCTTCCACCATGCATCTAAGGATGGAGTCGAATTTGTCCTTCTCTGACCGGACTTCATTGATATTGTCGCGAATCTTAACAGTCATCTCGTGAAGATTCTGTTCCAGCACCTGTAGTTCGTCGTCATCGTTGCGATGAAAAACTCGCTGTCCAAACTCGCCGCGCGCTACAGCTTGGGAAAGGTCCACGAGCCCGTTTATCCTTTTGCTGAGCCGACGAGAGAAGAAGTAGGCTACCCCTAGCCCGCATAGAGAGCAGAGCAAGAGGCCAAAGAACAGTGTGCGGCCGAGAGACGCCGTGACCTTCTCAATATCGTTCAGAGACACGGCGACGCGTACGATACGCTGGGTATTGCCTTGCGTCTGGCGATAGGCGCGGTACAGGAGCTCGTGGTTGACCAACGTGCTGTGCCGCACCGAGCCGCCGCTTCCGCCCGAGAAAGCCTCGATGACCTCAGGTCGCGATCCGTGATTTTCCAGATCGATGGCAGGCTCGTCTGAATCTCCGATGACAGTACCGTCTCGCCTGATGACCGTGATTCGCACCCCGAGTTCCTGAGAAAGGCTACGGCATATCGCGTCGAGCGATCCAGGTTCTTCAGTCCAAGGGAGGAGCCGGGCAAGCACCCAAACCTTTTGCTCCATCACCTTACCTAAGGAGACAACGTAGGCATCACGAAGAAGATTGCTGGAGTAAATGAAGAAACCAACCGACAACAGAATGACTATGGCGAGATACGACAGGAAGAACTTATAGATCAGTCTTTTATTCCACGGCCTTTTCATCGAATTTATATCCCACACCTCGCACGGTCAGGATCCATTTTGGCTTGCGATCATCCTTCTCGATAGCCTTTCTGAGGCGCCGGATGTGGACGTCGACCGTCCTCGGGGTGACGAACGTTTCACCGCCCCAGACACGATCGAGAAGCTGGTCCCGGTTGAGCACGCGACTAGGATTTTGAACCAGAAAGCGCAGAAGCTCAAACTCTTTCAATGTGAGCTTCACCAGCTTTCCGCGGACGAAAACCTCATACGTGGAAAAGTCGATTCTGAGAGGCCCCTTCTCGTAGGACGCGGCGCTCTCCGGAGCCGGCTTGGACTCTGCGCGGCGGAGTATAGCTCTCACTCGTGCAACCATCTCCCGGGGACTGAAGGGCTTGGCGAGGTAATCATCCGCTCCCATTTCGAGCCCGACGATGCGGTCCGCCTCAGTAGCTTTTGCGGTGAGCATTAGGATGGGTAACTTGCTTGTGTCATTTCGCTGCCGCAGGATCTTGCAGAGTTCCATGCCGGACAGACCCGGAAGCATCAGGTCCAGGATCACGAGATTGGGCTTTTCCCGTTGCAGGAGCTTTAGCGCCTGTTCGCCATCCTCAGCTTCGAGAACGTTGAAGCGTTCTTGGGCGAGATTGTATTGCACCAGTTTGCGTATGTCGGGCTCATCCTCTATGACTAGAATCTTTTGCTCTGCGGCTACCATGGCATTCAGACGGAGGAGGGTAGTTCCTTTAAGTGGCGAATGCTCTTTCCCTTCACCATAAAGATTACCATCTCGGCGATGTTCGTCGCGTGATCCGCGATCCGCTCCAGGTATTTCGAGAGGAAGGAAATCTTCATCGCCCGATTGATGGTTTGAGGATCCGCAATCATGAAGCTGATGGTCTCGCGAAAAATTTGGCTATTCAGGTCGTCGACTTCTTGATCATCCTTGCACACTTTGAGCGCGAGATCGGTATCTTCACGAACAAAGGCGTCCAGGCTTTCTCGAATCATGCGTTGGCTTATCGTCGCCATTCGAGGAACGTCGATATAGGGCTTAAGCTGGGGCTCCTGGTTCAATTCTAACGTGCGTTCGCAGAAATTTACGGCAATGTCGCCAATTCTTTCCAGGTCTGTGGTGATTTTCAAACCGGTTGTGATGAAGCGGAGATCACGGCCGGCCGGTTGATGAAGCGCCAAGAGGCGAATGCAGACATCGTCGATATCAACATCCAAGCGGTTCACCTCGTGGTCTCGCTCGATGATGATCTCAGCGAGCTCGGAATCTCGCTCCACCAGCGCTTGCACCGACTTGAGAATCTGGTCTTCAACCAGGCCGCCCATATAAAGGATATCCTCACGGAGTTTCCTTAACTCTTCTTCGTATCTCTTGTCGGTGTGCTCGTTTGGCATAGGCCTCTCCTAACCAAAGCGGCCAGTAATATAGTCTTCTGTCTGGCGCTTTTCCGGGGCGGTAAAGAGCTTTCCGGTTTCCCCGAATTCTATCAATTCGCCTAAGTAGAAGAAAGCCGTTTGATCTGAGACGCGGGCGGCCTGCTGCATATTGTGGGTGACGATCACGATGGTGAATGTATCCTTCAATTCGTGTATTAGCTCTTCGATTTTTGCCGTTGAGATGGGATCTAAGGCGGAGCAGGGTTCGTCCATAAGCAGCACTTCGGGTTCCACCGCTAGCGCGCGTGCGATGCAAAGACGCTGTTGTTGGCCACCTGAAAGATCCGCGGCACTCTTATTAAGCGTGTCTTTTACTTCGTTCCACAGCGCTGCGCGTCGTAGACTTTTTTCTACGACCTCGTCTAGGTGCCTGCGGTTGTTGATCCCGATGATTCTGAGACCATAAACGACGTTTTCGTAAATACTCTTGGGGAAGGGATTCCATTTCTGGAAGATCATTCCGACACGCCTTCTCAAATTGATGACGTCCATCGAAGGATCATATATCTCCTTCCCGTCGAGTTTGATGCTGCCGGTAATTCGAGTGTTGAGCACCAAGTCATTCAGGCGATTTAAGCAACGAAGCAAAGTGGTCTTGCCGCAACCAGAGGGTCCGATGAAAGCTGTCGCCTTCTTTTCCGGTATTTCGAGGCTTATCGATTTCAAAGCGTGACCGGCGCCATAATAGAAATCGACGCTTTCGATTTCAATAATTGTCTTTTGCAGTTGAGCCTTTTTAGAGCTGGTTTGACCCACTTCTTTCATAGGAGATATGTTAATAGTCGGAGTTTCAGCGTTTTCTTGAAAATTCATCATACCTCCCGGGGCCTGCATATTCCAGCCGCTTATGCCGTTCATTACCACTTGATCCTTTTTCTGAACCGATAACGAAAGTATATGGCGATGCCATTCATGAACAGGGTCATAACCATCAGAACAAGGCCCGCCGCCGCGGCATTCAGATGAAACTCGTGCTGCGGGCGCGAGACCCAGTTAAACATTTGAATGGGGAGCACGGTAAATGGGGACCAAATCCAATCAAAAGAAATGAATGGGAACTCGGCCTTTACTGGCGAATCCGGTAAGAAGGCGATGAAGGTCAAAGCCCCAATCGTGATGAGCGGCGCGGTCTCGCCAATGGCGCGCGATAGGGCAATGATGACGCCGGTCAAAATGCCCCCTATGGAGTAGGGGAGCACGTGATCTCGCGTAGTCTGCCATTTAGTGGCGCCCAGCGCATAAGCGGCTTCTCTCATGCTGCCAGGGACAGCGCGAACGGACTCGCGGGTGGCTACGATAACGATGGGGAGTATCAACAAGGCAAGGGTGAGCCCTGCCGTAAGAATACTCTGGCCAAGATGTAATTGATAGACGAACAGGCCAAGTGCCATCAATCCGTATACGATAGAAGGAACACCCGCCAGATTGGCTATATTGATTTCGATAATCGTGGTAACCCAGTTCTTGGGCGCATATTCTTCGAGGTAAACGCCGGCGGCGACTCCCATGGGTATAGCCGTAGAGGCGGTAACCAGCATGACCAATGTACTCCCCACCCAAGCCGTGAAAATGCCAGCCTTAGCCGGAAAGCGTGACGGAAAAGCGGTAAAGAAATTGAAAGAGAGCCGTCCGAAGCCATCAATGGCGAGATCCAACATAAGTGCGGCCAGCGTAATCATGCCGACGAATGTCGCTAGTAGGCCGACAACGGCGAACAGGCCATCTATCTTCTTGCGGCGGGCGACATTTTTCTCTATGTCCTTCATTGCTAGTAAATCTCCCTGAATTTCTTCCGCAGCAGGTAACCCCCGATGTTGAAGGCGAGCGTCATCAGCATAAGGACAAGGCCGGCGGCAAAAATGCTCTGATAAGCGATGGTCCCGTGGGGCAGATCGCCCAAGCTGACTTGCACGATGTAAGTCGTAATTGTAGCCGCCGGTTCCGTGGGGTTGAGCGTCAGGTTGGGTTGCTGCCCCGCAGCGATTGCGACGATCATGGTCTCCCCGACGGCGCGCGAAAATCCAAGCACGTAAGCAGAGGCGATTCCGGAGAAAGCGGAAGGGATCAAAACTCGCACCGCCGTCTGCAGCCGAGTGGCTCCCATGGCGTAGGATCCCTCTCGGATATGTACCGGCACCGCCTTCATGGCGTCTTCGCTCAGGGAACTGACGTAGGGGATGATCATGATGCCGATCATGATTCCGGCGCTCAACATATTGAAACCGGGCAGGTAGGGAAAAATAGTCTGCAGGAGGGGAGTCAGAAAAAGCAATGCGAAATATCCAAAAACTACCGTCGGTACCGCGCTCAGCAATTCCAGAATTGGTTTGAGTATCTCTCGGACGCTATTGCTTGCATATTCGCTCAGGTAGATGGCGATGATGGTGCCCAACGGCAGCGCCACCAGGAGGGCGGTGATCGAGGTCACCAGAGTCCCCGTAACCAGCGGCATGATACCATAGCGGGGATTGTCGAAGAGCACCGTCCACTGGGTGTCGGTGAGAAATTCGGTAATGGAAACATTTTCGAAGAACTGCTGGGATTCATACAGGAGTATGCCGACAATCCCAAGCGTTATGGCGATCGAAGACATCGCCGCCAGGAACAGGAAGAACTCGATGATCCGTTCTCTGATCCTTTTTATATTGATTCCGGCGAAGTTCGGTTGCGTAGCGAGATCCCTGGCGCTGGGATAAGCGCTCTCGATTTTGGCGGGATTTTTTGCCATGCCTTCCTCCGTTCTATTTAAAAAGAGAGGGGCGCTTCGGGCGCCCCTCTCCGGAAGAGGTTTCGTAAAAAGCCTAAAGTTTCGGCTCCTTCTTCATCAGATCCTCGATGGTGACTCCGACATCGGCGTGGCCACCAAACGCGGTACCTAGTTTCACACTTTTCAAACGGCTGACGCCCAAAGCATACACCTTATCTGGAAGGGGAACGTATTTGACCTCCTTAACCAGCTTCGGCGCGTTCTTTAGATAGAACTCGACGAATTCTCTCACTTCCGGTTTTTCGGTTGCCTTCCTGCTCACGTAAATATAAATGGGCCGGGAAAGCGGTTGGTAGGTACCATCGAGCACGGTTTTTTCAGACGGAGTCACGGGGCCCTTGCCGTTGTCGATGGCCACTGCCTTGAGTTTGCTTTGGTTCTCCGCGTAGTAGGCATAGCCAAAGAAACCGAGGGCGTTTCGGTCATTGGAAATGCCTTGAACCAGCACGTTGTCATCCTCGCTGGCAGTAAAATCACCGCGGCTAGATTTTGCTTTACCCGTGATTGCTTCCGTGAAGTAATCAAATGTTCCAGAGTCCGCTCCAGCACCAAAGAGATTCAAAGGCGCGTTGGGCCAGCTAGAGCGAACTTGATTCCAGTTAGTGATTTTGCCCTGAGCGGCAGGTTCCCAGACTTTCTTGAGCTCCGCGACGCTCATCGAGCTTGCCCAATCGTTCTTTGGATTGACCATGACGGTTAGGGCATCAAAGGCCACGGGAAGTTCGATATACTCCACCCCGGCATTCTTGCAAGCTTCCATCTCTGGTTTAAGGATCGGCCTCGACGCATCACTGATATCGGTCTCCGCACGGCAGAATTTCTTGAAGCCTCCACCCGTTCCGGAGATTCCGACGGTCACTTTGAGTTTGCCTTTTTTGGCCTTTTGAAATTCCTCGGCTACCGCTTCCGTCACCGGAAAGACCGTGCTGGAACCGTCGATCTGTATAATCTGTGCCCGCACCATATTCGGCAGAAAAGCGACAAGAGCAGTCATCGATATGAACCAAGACCATTTTACCCTTCTTGTTTGCATAATTAGCTCCTTTTTTGAATTTGATACCTACGTATTGTTACGTGAATGTTACCTAAACTTTAAGCTTATATGAACGAGCGCACACGGACTTCTACACCGCGACCAGACTCCTCTTTTTAAAGCGCTCCCCATGTTCTTCGAAATCACTTAGGGAAGGAAGGTAAATGCAATGTGAACTCAGGGTGAACAATTGGTTAAGAAAATGCGGAAACGGGAGGGATTTAACGTTCTGTTAACATATAGGGTCCAGGACCTATCGCGGACAAACGGGTTTTCGGCTTCGACGGTTTTGTCTTGGGATAATTGATAAGAGCTAGATATTTGGTACTTAGCTCGCGCGACTTGTTAGACAGTTACCGGGTTTCTTTGGCTGCGGAAATCTCGAAAAACGCCTTTGAGTTTCGTTTAATGCTGTGATTAGATCGCCTTGACCGCAGGATAGGAGCTGGAGCAAAATCCTGCCGCCGAAACCCGTCAAACCATTTCTGCGATCAAGCTGGTAAGAAGGGATAGGAACATGGCCGGCGCAATGAAAATGTATGGCAAGCATCGCTTGCCGGGACGGC
>OCZV010000790.1_pt1 | contig 11333 bp, 8 predicted proteins | sample 1539051 | NCBI WGS metagenome assembly OCZV01 (sample SAMEA3113581, study PRJEB22503) | soil metagenome
ACTGGTGCACTCCCTCACCCGCCGCGACGGAGGCCAGAGCCACTGTGGCGTTCTTGCCCGCAGCGGCCAGGACCTCCGCCGTGTCGAGCCCGGTCGCGTCGCCGCCCCAGTCGGCCACCACTACCCTGCGACCCTCCGGCAGCCGCCCAGCGAGAACGTCCCAGGCCTGCAGCGCCTCGACGCCGTCGAGTTCGAGTCCGGGATCGTACGGCCGGGCGCCCGTAGCGAGGACGACCGCGTCGGGAGCAAGCGAGGCAACGAGCTCGGCGTTGGCCTCGGTATCCAGGCGGACGTCGGCTCGCCTCGTCAAGCGCTCGTAGTTCGAACGCAGCGTGTTGGCAAGCTCGGCATGCCCCGGCGCCGCCCCGGCCAGCGCCGCCTGGCCGCCGGCCCGCGAACCACGCTCGAGGACGATCCCCTCGTGCCCGGAGGCGACCGCCTCAGCGGCGGCCGCGAGCCCGGCCGGCCCGGCGCCGACGACGACGATCCGGCGCGGGCCGACGGCTCGCCTGGGCGGGCCCAGTGTCCGCTCCCGGCCCGTGCGCGGGTTTTGCGTACAGGCGATCGGCGTACCGGCGTGGTAGTGGGCGATGCAAGCGTTGCAGCCGATGCATCGCAGCACCTCGTCCTCCCTGCCCTCGGCTGCCTTGCGCGGCAGGTCCGGGTCGGTTATGAGGGCGCGGGTCATCCCGAAGGCGTCGGCGACCCCGTCCCCGATGAGTCGATCGGCTTCGCCTGGATCGAGGATGCGGGATGTGGCCACGAGGGGCGGTCCGACCTTGAACGGCTCCACGTGTGGGACGATCGCGTTCGCCGGCTCGGGCGGCGGCGGCACGATCCCCACCGAGCCGCGGTAGGTCGACGACTCTCCAAGGGCAATGCTCAGGTAGTCGACCCGACCGACGAGCGAGGGGGCGACAGAGGCGGCGGCAGGCGAGTCAGCGGAGAGACGAACCCCGAGCGCAAGGCTCGGCGCCGCCTGCCGCACTGCTTCGACAACGGCGAGGAGCAACGCGGGGCCTGCGCGCCAGCGATCGGTCCTGCGGTTGAGCTCGGGCGTGAAGAACTGCGCGATCAGGTAGTTGTGAGCGGCGGAGATCTCGACACCCTCGATCCCGCCCTCTGCAGCGAGTTCAGCCGCGCGCGCGTAGCCGGCGACGAGCCCCTCGATCTCCTCCTCGCTCGCGGCTCGGGGCTCCACCTTGTAGCGCTGGCTGGGAATGGCCGAAGGCGCGAGCGCCGGTGCTCGGGGTGGGCTCGCGATCTGCTCTCTGCCGCCGTGGAAGAGCTGAACGAATAGGCGCGTCCCGTGCGGCTTGACCGCTTCGGCGACCATGCGGTAGCCGGGGACGATCGCAGGCACGTAGCCGGCGAGCGTGTGGCCGGTGAGGAGCCCGGACTCGTGAACGGCCGTTGCCTCGAGCACGATCAGTCCGACCCCGCCGCGAGCGCGTGCCTCGTGGTAGGCGACGAAGTCGTCCGTGGGGAGGTGCTCGTGGACGAGGGTCGTTTGGTGGGCAGTCGAGACGATCCGATTTCGTAGCTCGACCGGGCCGAGCTGGAGCGGTGCGAGCAGATGCTCGAGGTGGGCTGTGGGCACAGCAGTCATCTACTACAGTCGCCGCGTGCGTGTCGAGGTGGATCCCTTCATCCCGCTCGACGATGCGCGCGCCGCCCTCGCGGCGACCGAGGTCGACGTCGAGCCGGTCCGGCGGCCACTCGGCGGAGAGGGGATCGTCGGGCTCCTCGTCTGGGAGGATCGCGTCGGCGAAGAGGAGCTCGCGCGCCTGCCCGATTTGCGCGTGGTCGTGACACCGAGCGTCGGTTACGACCACATCGACGTCGAGGCAGCCCGGCGACGGGGCGTCGTCACCTGCAACGTCCCTGACTACTGCGTCGAGGAGATGGCCGACTCGACTCTCGCGCTCCTGCTCGCGCTCCTGCGAGGGGTGGTGGCTCTCGACCGCGAGGTGCGCGCAGGTGGCTGGAACTACCAGGCGGCCGGTCCGCTCCGCTCCTTCGCCGGGACTCGTCTCGGCATCGTCGGGGCGGGCCGGATCGGCACCGCGGTCGCCCACCGTGGCCGCGTGCTCGGGATGGACGTCTGGGCAAGCGACCCGCTCGTGTCAGACGAGGCCATCCGCAAGGCGGGAGCCTGCCCTGCGGCGCTCGGCGAGGTGCTCGCGCGAAGTGAAGCAGTCACGCTTCACGCGCCGCTCTCCGCTGAGACCGAGGGGTTGATCGGGCGTGCCGAGATCGCGCGCATGCCGCGTGGCGCGTACCTCGTCAACACGGCGCGGCCTCGCCTCGTCGACATGGATGCCCTGCTGGATGCGCTCGCGAGCGGTCACCTTGCCGGCGCAGCTCTCGACGTGCTCGAGCTCGAGCCTCCCACAGACGAGCATCCAGCCCCGCAGGCGCCCACGCTGATCGTCACCCCCCATGCGGCCTTCTACAGCGAGCGTGCCGAGTCGGAGCTCATACGACGCTCGCTCGCCGCTCTCAGGGACGTTCTCGAGGGCCGGATTCCAGGAAGTGCGCTGTGAGCGTTCTCCGAGACGACGCGAACGCAGGCGCCGTCGCCCTTGTCACCGGCGGCGGCACGGGGATCGGGCGCGCGACGGCCCGCGAGCTCGCGAGGACGGGCGCGCGCGTGGCGATCTGCGGTCGCCGTCTGGAACCCCTCGAGGCTGTGCGCGCGGAGCTCGAGGAGGCCGGCGGCGAGTGCCTCGCATTCCCGGCTGACGTGCGTGAGCCCGAGCAGGCCGAGGCGCTCGTCGAGCGTGTGCTCGAGCGCTTCGGGTCGGTGGACGTGCTCGTCAACAACGCGGGCGGCCAGTTCACCGCCCGGGCGGAGGACATCTCGGCCAAAGGCTGGCGGGCCGTGCACGCACTCGCTCTCGATGCAGCGTGGAATCTGACCCGGCTCGCTGCGACCCGCTCGATGATCTCCAACCGGCGTGGGGTGGTGGTCTTCATCGGCTTCAGCCCCCGCCGCGGCATTCCTGGGTACGTGCACGCCTCGGCGGCTCGCGCGGCGCTCGAGAATCTCGCCGCCGGCCTGGCGACGGAGTGGAGCCGTTATGGCATTCGCGCCCTCTGTGTTGCGCCCGGGAACATCCTCACCGAGGGCCTCGAAGGCTACGGCGCCGAGCGGATCGCCGCGTGGGAGCGGCACGTGCCTCTCGGCCGCCTCGGCAGGCCGGAGGAGGTCGCTTCGGTGATCGCCTTCCTCGTCTCGCCGGCCGCCGGCTACGTCACGGGCACGACCGTGCTCGTGGACGGGGGCGTCGATGCGTGGGGTCTGGGCGAGCCTCCGCCGTCGTCCGAGTAAGCCGGGCCTAGCCCTCTCCGCGCCCTTTGCCGAAGTCCTTCGCGGCATTCCTGGCGGCGTCCGTCTGCGCCAAGGCAGCGTACGCAAGCCGCTCGACCAGGATCCCCGCCTCACGTGAGGAATCGGCCAGGAGGTCTGCCGCCTGCTTGACGACGGAGACGGCAAGCGGGGGCAGTTCCGCCACCTGGGCAGCCAGCTCGAGCGCGCGCGTGAGCGTCGCTTCCGTCGGGACCACCTCGGTGACGAGGCCCCAGCCGAGTGCCTCCTTCGCCCCGAAGCGCTCCCGAAGCAACATGAGCTCCTTGGCCCGAGCTGGTCCGACGATCCGGACGAGTCGGTGCGTCCCCCCGGAGCTGGGAAGGATGCCGAGCGGCACCTCTGGTAGCCCGAAGACGACGTCCTCCGCGGCGACGCGGAAGTCGCACGCCAGGGCCAGCTCGAGACCCCCACCGAGGCAGTACCCGTGGATGGCGGCGATCGCCGGTTGCGGCAGCGCGGCGAGGCGCTCGTAGACGTCGCCGGTCTCGCGGTAGTAGGCGGCGATTCCCTCCGGATCGTCGCGGCTCACCTCACTCAGGTCGGCGCCGGCCGAGAAGGCGCGCCCTGCTCCTGCGAGGACGACGCAGCGTGACTCGCCCACCTTGCTGCCGACGAGCGCCTCTCCCAACTCGCGCTCGACAGCCGAGGAGAGCGCGTTCAGCTTGCTCGGGCGATTGAGCGTCAGAACAGCCACGTGCCCCTCCACGCGCACCTCGACCAGGGGTTCGGCTGTCATCGGCTCAGGGTCTCCAGCTCGGGGACGGAGAGGCCACGGAGCCCGAGCGTGGTCCTGCGGCGGAGCAGATCTTCACTCGTACAGGCCCACTCCCGCTCGCGCGCGTAGACGATCTGGGCAGCGATGTCGGGCGCGGCCGGATGGAGCGGTCGCAGCAGCTCAGGATCTCGCTCGGCGTCCGCCAGGACCTCCTCGGCGAGGCTTCCGTAGAAGAGCGCGAGGTGCGCTCGAACCCGAGGCTCGAGCTCGGGGAAGCGGCGTGCCAGCCGCGTCGTCGCACCCCGTAGGTCGTCCGCGCCCGGGAGCGGCGCCGGACGTGCGTCGATCCTGTGCAGGCCGAGGTCGGCGCGGAGCGCTCTGAGCACGTCGAGCGCGATTCGCCGGTACGTCGTGAGCTTGCCGCCCGCGACAGAAAGGAAGCCCGGAGGCCCAGGGAGCAGTAGCGTCTCCCGGCGAGCGCTGGCGGTGGCGCGCCCGCCCCGAGGCAGGACACGGAGTCCCGCGAAGCTCGAGAGGACACGCTCGCGGCGGAGCAGGCTCGAGTCGAGGGCGATCCCGGCCTCGTCGAGCACGCGGCGGATGTCGTCCTCGGTCGGTTCGGCCAGATCCGGGTCTCCCTCGTACAGGTCGTCCGTCGTTCCGAGCAGGAGCATGCCGAGCCACGGAACTGCGAAGGAGACCCGCACGCTGTCATGGGGCACGCTCAGCGCCGCGGACCATCCCTCCTCGAGCGGCAGGAGAACGTGGACTCCCTTCGATAGGGCGGTCGAGGGCAGGGCTCTCTCGTCGGCCAGGCGGCGAACACGGTCGACCCACGGGCCGCAGGCATTCACGACTGTTCGCGCGTCCACTCGGATGTGTTCGCCGTCGAGGACGTCTCGCACGTCCGCCCCGGTCACCCGGCCCGAGGTCTTCAGGAGGGAAGTCACCTCGGCGTAGTTCAGTACCGTGGCGCCCAGGCCGGCAGCTCCACGAACGTTCGCGAGGCAGAGGCGGGCGTCGTGGGTCCACGCATCCGCGTAGACGCCGCAGCTGCGGAGGCCGTCGGTTCGCAGGCTCGGAACGCTTCGCTGCGCGCGCTCGGGTCCGAGGAGCCCGGCCGGCCGCTCGCGTGCAAGCGTCGCGTAGAGCCAGAGCGCGGCCTGAATCGTGGCCGGTCGGTAAGGGCCATGCTCGTACAACGGCATGAGGAACGGGATGCGGCGCACGAGGTGGGGGGCGACGACCTGCATGAGCGCGCGCCGCTCTGCGTGGGACTCCCGCACCAGCCGGATGTCGCCCAACCGCAGATAGCGAAGGCCGCCGTGCACGAGCTTGGAGGAGGAGCTCGTCGTCGCCGAGCCGAAGTCTGCCCGGTCGACGAGGGCGACGGACAGGCCGTTCCGGGACGCCTCGCGGGCGATGCCCGAGCCGAGGATCCCGCCGCCGATCACGAGCAGGTCGAATGAGCGAGCGGCCAGCTCCTCCCGTGTTCGCCCCCGTCGGCTCAGTGTCGACTCGTCCGAGGTCACTGCCCGGTCAGCTCGCGGCCAGAGCCTCGAGAGCGAGCCGGCGGGGTAGGAGGTGACGCTCGGGCGTCCCCAGCTCCTCGAGGAAGGCGACGGCGCTCTCGGCGATCTCCAGGCCTTCGCCGGCGTGCGCCTGCCAGACGTTCCGCTCCTCCCCGGGGTCGCTGTCGAGATCGTAGAGCTCAGGGGCCTCGCTCGGCCCTCCGAGGAGGAGTGAACGCTCGCGGGTCGTGACCGTCAGCGGCATGTAACTCGAGATCCGCCGCGTGCGCGAGTCGACCGCGCTCGTCAACTCGCCTTCGGCGAAGTAGAGGGGCCAGGAGCTGACCACGAACGGCCGGTGGTCGTCCTGCTCGCCGTGGAGGACAGGTGCGATCGAGCGGCCCTGAACGCCCTCAGGCGCGGAGACGCCCAGCAGGTCGAGGATTGTCGCAGGGACGTCCGGCGCAGTGGTCAGCGCTGCGCGGCGGCTCGCGGCGAGGTCCGGCCCACGCACGAGCAAGGGCACCCTCGTGAGCTCCTGGTAGAGCGGTGACCACCCGATCGTCAGCAGCCACGAGTCCGGGAGCCAAGCGGGCACGTCGGAGCCGGCCGCGAGGGCGGCGTCCGGGTCGTGGAACCACTCCGCCTTGCCGAAGTACCCGTGCTCGCCGAAGTAGAAGCCGTGGTCGGAGGTGAAGAAGACGTACGTGTTCTCGCGGAGTCCGAGGACGTCCACCTTCTCGAGGAGACGCCCCAGCCAGCGATCGACCATGGTCACCTCGCCGCGGTAGGTCGCCCGCACTGTTTCAAGGTCTTCTTCCGTCAGTCCGTGCTCGCGCCACTTCCCGTATGCGGGGTAGATGTGGCGTCCGTCGTAATCGGGCTTGTAAAGAGCGGCGTAGTAGTCCGGCGCATCCCAGGGCTCGTGCGGATCCCAGGTGTCCACGTAGAGGAAGAACGGTTCGCGGTGGTGACGCTCGAGCCAGTCTTCGGCAGCGCTCATCGTCCTGGCGACGAGCCGATCGGCTTCCCGCACCCACGTCAGACGCGCGTCCGAGCGTTCAGCGGGGCGAGTGTCGTCGCCCTGCCCGCGCACCCAGATGAAATCGTCGAAGCCGCGGTCGTAGCCGTAACCCTCGCGGATGAAGAACGGCGTGTCGACGACACCCATGGTGAGCCAGCCGGCCGTGCCCAGGATCCCAGGCAGCGTCTCGATTCCGGTCGGCAAGGGCTCCCAACCCATGAACGAGTAAGCGAAGCGACCGGTCATGAAGTCCGCGCGAGCCGGCATGGTCGGGAAGGACGAGACGAGATGGTGATCGAAGACGACCGAGTCGGCGGCGAGCCGGTCCAGGGCCGGGGTTCGGATAGATGGGTTGCCGTACGCGCCGAGATGGTCGCGACGGAAGGTGTCGCTGACGATCAGGACGACGTTCGGCCGCTCGCCCATGCAGCCGTGAGTCTCGCGCGCCCCCGGCGAGTGCGCAACCAAGCGGCGCTCCTCCATGGGCGTAGAGACTTACGCGCGTGCCCGTCTCGGCTCTCCTCCTCGCCCTTGCGTCGGCTTTCGTTCACGCGCTCTGGAACCTGCTCCTCGCGCGCGCGCCCGACGTGGAGGCGAGGACAGCGGTGGCGCTCCTCGTCGCGCTCTTGGCGTTCGCCCCGGTAGCCGCGGCAACCTGGGAGTGGGACGCGTCCGTGTGGCCCTACATCGCGGTGACGTCGGCACTCCAACTCTCGTACTTCCTCCTCCTGACCGCTGCGTATCGCGCTCACGAGTTCTCGGTCGTGTACCCCGTCGCCCGCGGGTCTGCGCCGGTGCTCGTCCTGATCGCAGGCTTGCTCTTCCTCGGAGCGGACACCTCGGCCGGCCAGACGGCCGCGGTCGTAGTCGTCGCGGTCGGAATCCTCTTCGTGCGCGGATTCACACATCGGGCAGCCTCGGGCGCGGTGCTCCTCGGACTCGCGATCGCCGCCTGCATCGCCGCGTACACGCTCGTCGACAAGGAGGGCATCCGCTACGCCGGGCCGATCCCGTACAACGAGGTCGCGATGATCGTCCCGACGGTCGCATACGCGACTGCTGTCGCCTCACGCAAGGGAGTCGCAGCGCTACGTGCGGAACTGAGTGCCACGACCGTGATCGCGGGGATCGCGACCTTCGGCGCCTACGCGCTCGTGCTGGCAGCGCTCGAGCGTGGACCTGCCGCGGGTGTCGCCGCCGTTCGAGAGACGAGCATCGTCATCGCCGCAGGGCTCGCTGCCCTCTTCCTGAGTGAACGGGTGGGGCCGGCACGGTTCGTCGGCGCGGTCGTCGTCGCCGGCGGCGTTGCCCTGCTCAGCCTGTCCTGACGGGGTGCAGAGGATCATTGACTCGCTTCGCACCGCGTCGTAGGGTCGCCCTAGTTGCGATATGCGCAACAGGGTGCAGACCGTTGAGCGTGCTCTCCAGGTCCTCACGGCATTCGAGGTGGATGGGCAGGAGCTCGGCGTCACGGAGATCGCGGCGCTGCTCCACGTCCACAAGAGCACAGCTTCTCGTCTCGCTGCCACGCTTGCCGCGAGCGGCTTTCTCGAGCGGTCGCCGAAGAGTGAGTCGTTTCGCCTCGGACCACAGCTTGCCCGCTTAGCGGCGCTTGCGCTCGACGGCCGTTCTCTTGTCGGAATCGCCCGGAAGCCCATGGAGGAGCTCGCGCAGACGACGGGGGAGACAGTGACTCTCTCGGTCAGGGACGGGAACGATGCGGTGACGCTCGCCCAGATCCATGCGCGTCACATCGTCGGCGTGAAGGATTGGGTCGGCGGACGGACGCCGCTCCACTGCACATCCGACGGGAAGGCCCTGCTCGCGTTCGGCGCCGGCGGGCTCGTGGCGGGCCCGCTCGAGGCGCTGACCGGGCGAACGGTCACGGCGTCGGCCGAGCTCCGACGCGAGCTCGAAGACACGAGGAGGCGAGGCTGGGCCTCGGGGGTCGGAGAGCACGAGGACGGTCTCAACGGCGTTGCGGCACCTGTGCTCGACGCGGCCGGGAACTGCCACGCGGCGGTGTGTGTCTGCGGTCCGTCGTACCGCGTGCCCGAGACGATGCTACGGGGACTCGCCGAGCAGTGCGTGCAGGCGAGCAGGGAAATCGGTTCCAACCTGGTGTGGAACGTGCGAGCAGCCTAAGGAGGAACTATGACGGACGCAGGCGATCGAGTCCCGCGCGGGCCCTATGAAAGGGGGCTGACTCGTGAAGAGCTTCTTCGGCGAGCTGCTCTCGGCGGTGTCGTCCTCACCGGCGTCGGAGCACTTGGCGCGGCGTGCGGAGGTGACGACGACGGTGCCGCCACCGGCACCGGCGCGACCGAGACGACCGCCGAGGCGACGCGCGGAGGCACTTTCCGCCTCGGCATAACCGGCGGGGGGGCCAACGACTTCATCGACGGGCAGCACATCGTCGCGAAGCCCGACATCGCCCGCCTCGTCGCGACCTTCGAACCCCTCTCGTACTTCAACGAGGAGTACACGCCCACGATCGACGGCCTCGCGGAGGAGATCACCGCCGAGGCCGCGGACGTGTGGACGATCCGCCTGCGGGCAGGGGTCGAGTTCCACGACGGTAAGACCCTCACCTCGGACGATCTCATCTACTCGATCCGGCGAACGCTGAACCCGGACCTCGGGCTCTTCGGGCAAGCGGGCTTCGGAGCCATCGACCCCAACGGGATCGAGAAGATGGACGAGCGGACTGTTCGGCTCACGCTCAAGCGGCCTGACGCGACGCTTCTCGACGCGTTCTCGCAGTACTTCCAGGGCGTCGTGCAGGACGGCTACAGCCCCGACGCGGTCGGCCAGGGCGACCCGATCGGCACGGGCCCCTTCAGGGTCGAGACGTTCAGGCCGGGCCAGCGGAGCGAGCACGTCCGCTTCGAGAACTACTGGCGGGAGGGCCAGCCGTACTTCGACGCGGTGCAAATCATCGACTTCCCGACGGAGACGGCCAAGATCAACGCTCTCCTCGGAGGTCAGCTCGACGCGGTGACCGACGTGCCCTACGGGCAGATCCCGTTGATCGAGGGTCGCGACAACCTCGCGCTCTACGAGTCGGAGACCGGCGGCTGGACGCCGATCACGATGCGCGTCGACCAGGACCCGTTCAAGGACGTGCGCGTGCGCGAGGCGTTTCGCCTGATCGCCGACAGAGGACAGATGGTCGACCAGGGCCTGGCCGGCTACGGCCGGGTCGCGAACGACCTCTACGGACCGTTCGACCCCTGCTACTCCGGGGACGAGTTCCCGCAGCGGGAGCAGGACATCGAGCAGGCGAGGTCGCTTCTGGGCGCGGCTGGGCAGGACGGTCTGACCATCGACTGCTACACGACGCCGGCCGACACCGGGATGGTCGAAGGCGCGCAGGTTTTCGCCCAGAACGCGAAGGACGCCGGGATCACGGTCAACGTGAAGAACGTGGACAGCGCCGTCTTCTACGGCGACCAGTACCTCCAGTGGACGTTTGCCACCGACTTCTGGGGAGGACGGAACTACCTCGCCCAGGTGGCCGTGGGGAGCTTGCCCAACTCCGCCTTCAACGAGACCCACTGGAACCATCCTCGATTCATCAGCCTCTACGAGCAGGCGCTCGCGGCCGTCGACGAGGCCCTCCGCTGCGAGCTCATTCGCGAGATGCAGCAGCTCGAGTACGACGAGGGCGGCCACATCATCTGGGGCTTCAAGAACCTCATCGATGCCCACAGCACGACCGTGGGCGGCTTGAAGCCCGACAAGGGCACTCTCAATCTGAACAAGTACGGGAATGGGTTCCGGACGATCTTCTTTGTCTAGGGCCCGCCAAGCTGACGCGATCGGGCCCGTCGAAGGCGGGCCCAGCATCGCACCCCCGACCTCGGCCGAGGCAGCGGTCAGCACGGACCCGCTGACCGCAGGGTTTCTCACCGAGACCGGCACGGCACTCCCGACCGGCCGACGGCGGCCACGGGTTCTGCGTGGACTCGCGGGCTTCATCGTGCGTCGGACACTGCTCGGCGTCGTCACGCTCTTCGTCGCCTCGGTCATCATCTTCGCGGCGACCCAGGCGCTCCCCGGCGACCCGGCGCGGGCGGTCCTCGGCCGAACCGCCACTCCGGAGTCCCTTGCCGCCCTCCGGGAACAGCTGAACCTCAATCGGCCGGTTGTCGAGCAGTACTGGGACTGGTTCTCCGGAGTCCTCAGGGGTGATCTGGGGGAGTCGCTCGTGGCCCGGCAGCCCGTCACCGAGCTTCTCGGTCCGCGCATCGAGAACTCTGCGTTCCTCATGCTGATCGCGGCTCTGATCGGCGTCCCGCTCGCGATTCTCATCGGTGCGGCGTCCGCGCGGCGCCGCGACGGGCCACTCGACCATTCGCTGTCGGTTTTCACCCTCGCGCTCGCCGCGCTTCCTGAGTTCGTCGTCGGGATCGCGTTTGTCGTTTTGCTCGGCACGACGGTCTTCACGGTGCTCCCGCCCGTCTCTCTGATCCCACCCGACAGCTCGGCGTGGAACCACCCCAAGGAGCTCATCCTGCCGACGTTGACTCTCGTCGTAGCCGTGACGCCCTACATCGCGCGGATCATGCGGGCCTCGATGGTCGAGGTGCTCGAGAGCGACTACGTCGAGATGGCGAGGCTCAAGGGCTTGCGCGAGCGGAAGGTGGTCTGGCGGCACGCCCTGCCCAACGCCGTCGCCCCTACCATCCAGGTGACTGCGATCAACCT
>OCZV010000791.1_pt1 | contig 11325 bp, 9 predicted proteins | sample 1539051 | NCBI WGS metagenome assembly OCZV01 (sample SAMEA3113581, study PRJEB22503) | soil metagenome
GCGCACAACCCGTCGTGGGCGATCGGCGACGATGGCCGACTGGTGATCCCGTAAGCGGGTCGCTACGACCCGCGCAGTGACGCGGCGAGCCCGAGCGCTTTCGCCACGGCGTCCTCGGCCGACGTCGCCCGGACGATCGCGTCGATCGCCGTGCCTTCGCGAACGAGCTCCCACGTACCGAGCCCGACGACGGGCTTCCCCATCTTCAGGGCGAGGGCGATCTCGGAGAGCGTCCCGTACTCGCCGTGCACGGCGATCACGACGTCGGCCGTTCGCACGACGATCGCGTTTCGTGCCTCGCCCATGCCGGTGGCTACCGCGATCGTGAGGTAGGGATTCGCGTCGAGCCGCGAGTCCGTGGGAAGGATCCCCACCGTCGTCCCGCCGGCGTTCATCGCTCCGCCCGCCGCGGCCTCCATCACGCCGCCCATCCCGCCGCAAACCAACACGGCGCCCCTCTCCGCCAGCAGGCGCCCGACCGTCTCGCCGAGCGCGAGCTCCGACGGCGTTCCGGCCGATGCGCCGACCACCGCCACGTACGGCGCTCGTTTCATCCCCACGCCCTCCCGAGCATCGCGGCGAGCAGCGCTACCGCGCCGGCCTTGTCGAGCGGCTCGTTCCCGTTGCCGCACTTCGGCGACTGTACGCACGAAGGACATCCATGCGAGCACGGGCAGTTTCGGACCGTCTCCAGCGTCGCTTCGAGCCAGCGCTCTGCCGTTCGGAACCCTCGTTCCGTGATCCCCGCGCCGCCCGGATAGCCGTCGTACACGAAGATCGCGCACGAGCCCGTGTCCGGATGGAACGCGGTCGAGACGCCGCCGACATCCCATCGGTCGCACGTCGCCACGAGCGGCAGGAGCCCGATCGCCGCGTGCTCCGCAGCGTGGGCGGCACCGGGCAACGCGCTCTCGGATATCGACGCGCGCTCGATCGTGCTCGGCGGGATCGCCCACCACACGGCCTTCGTCTCGAGCGTCTGCGGCGGAAGCGCCAGGGGCATCACGTCCAGGATCTCGCCGGTCGCGACGTGCTTGCGTGCGAACGCCGTCACCTGGTTCGACACGTGGACGGTTCCGAAGAACGAGGGGACGCCGCCGCTCGTCTCGCCGGTCTCGTCCACGCCTTCGACGCGGATATCCGTGATGTCGCGGGCCTGCGTGTAGTAGTCCGGGTCGCTGCGCGACACGAGCGCCGCGTGACCGACGAGGTCGAGCTCCCGCACCTCGAACTGCTCCCCCTGGTGCAGGTAGATCGCGCCGGGGTGGACCTGGGTGAAGGCCCTCGACTCGTCGACCGTCCCGAGGAGCTCGCCGGTCTCCTCGATGACGATCGAGAACGTGTGCCCGCCGGCGCTCCGCATGTCGACCTTCCGGTGCGGGACGTCGCGGCCGCGGTAGTGCCATTTCTCTCGGCGGCGCGCGATCTCCCCCCGCTCCTCGAGTCGCGCGAGCGAGTCCGGCGCGTCCGGCCAGAAGGTCTCGATCTCTTCGTCCGAGAGTGGGTACTCGCGAGCGGCGCACGCGAGGTGCGGCTCGAGCACGAACGGGTTGGTCGGATCGACGACCGCGGCCTCCGCAGGCTTGTCGAACACGTCGGCCGGGTGCGTGACCAGATACTGGTCGAGCGGCTCGTCCTGCGCGACCAACACGGCCAGCGAGCCCTCGTTCCGGCGGCCGGCGCGGCCGGCCTGCTGCCACATGGACGCGCGCGTTCCGGGATATCCCACGAGCACGGCCGCGTCGAGCGAGCCGATGTCGATGCCCAGCTCCAGCGCGTTCGTCGACGCGACGGCGATGAGCTCGTCGTTCGCCAGCTGGCGCTCGAGCTGCCGCCGATCCTCCGCGAGGTAGCCGGCTCGGTACGACTTGACGCGCCGCCTCACGTCCGGGTCGAGGTCGCGACGCGCGAACTCGGCCAACAGCTCGGCGGCGCGCCTCGATCGGGCGAAGCCGATCGACTTCACGCCGTGCTCTGCCAGGCTCGCGACGAGCTGTGACGCCTCGGTCAGGGCGCTTCGTCTCGCGCCGGACTCCTCGTCGATCACCGGAGGGTTCAGCAGCGCGAACAGCTTCTCTCCGGTCGGCGAGGCGTCCTCGGTCACCGCATCGAATGGGACGCCGACCAAGCGCTCGGCGAGCTCCGCCGGGTTGCCGACCGTCGCGCTCGCCAACACGAACCGAGCATCGCCGCCGTAGTGGGCCACCAGCCGTCGTAGCCGCCGAAGCACCTGCGCGACGTGGGATCCGAAGACGCCGCGCGAGACGTGCGCCTCGTCGACCACGACGAGCGACAGTCGTAGGAAGAAATCGGCCCACCGGGCGTGGTCCGGCAGGATCCCGGCGTGGAGCATGTCCGGGTTCGACAGCACGAGGTTCGCGTTCCTCCGCACCAGCGGGCGTTCGGCGCGTGGCGTGTCGCCGTCGTACACGGCGGCGCGGATCTGCGGCAGCTTGAGCTCGCGCACCTGACGGAGCTGGTCGCGGGCGAGGGCCTTCGTCGGGAACAGGTAGAGCGCCGTGCTCTTCGGGTCGGCGACGGCGGCCGCCGCGAACGCCAGGTTGTAGACCAGCGTCTTCCCCGACGCGGTGCCGGTCGCGACGATCACGTTCCGGCCGGCGCGAACGGCGTCGAACGCCGTGCGCTGGTGCGCGTACAGGCCGGTCACGCCGACGAGCCCGAGGCGGTCGACCACGAGCGACGGGATGTCTTCGGGGAACTGGCCGGGCTCCGCGGTTCGCGCCGGGATCTCGCGCAGGTGCACGAGTGACTCGTCACGTTCGAGCAACGCGAGGAAACCGCGGGCGTCCATCAGCAAGATGCTAGTGGGGACGGCGCGATGTGCCGTCGCTTGCTACTCGCCGGGCATCGCAGCGGCTGCGTTCAGGTGCTTGTACGGCGTGACCAGCCCGTCGCGCACGAGCGGAACGATGAGGTGGCGGTCCCGAACGAAGATCACCAGTCCCAGCAGGATGTAGACGGCGGAGACGCCGACGCGTTCGGCGAGCTGGAGCGACTCGGGCACCAGCGCCCCGATGATGAACTGGGCCCAGAACAGCGTGAACAGCAGGATGGCCTCGCGAGTCGTGATCGACAGTGTGAGCAGCACCGCGAGCGCGAAGAACGACTGTGCCGCGGTGAGCAGCAGCTCCTCACGCTGCTGCGCGTCGATCGGCAGGCCGTGCAGTCCTCCCGCCGCGATGCCGAACACGATGGGCAGCGTTCCGACCAGCAACGTCCACTGGTTCACCTTCGACGAGACGAGCGTGCCGAGTCCGGCGTTCGTGTTGAGCCTCCAGGCGTACAGCCCGGCCACGAGCAGCTCCGGCGCTTCCGAGGCGAGTGGCGCGAGCCACTGGATCAGCAGGAACTCGCTGATGCCGAACTCGCGCCCCGTCTCGACGAGCGCCTCCGCGAACACCTCCGCAACGAGCAGGATCACCGTCGCCGCGGAGATGAACATCAGGACGACCGACAGCCGCCTCTGAGGTGTGCGGAACGTGCCGATCAGGCGTGCCGGCCCGACGAGATGTGGTTCCTCCGCGGGCGCGCGCGACACCCGGATCGTGTACGCCACGAAGATCGACACGAGGATCGCGGCGTCGACCGGCGTGATGCTCGCCTTCATTGGGAGCGTCAACGAGTAGATCGTCGCGATGGCGAGGAACGTCACCTCGACGGCGTGTGAGCGCACGAGCTGAACCCTCGTCATGCGCCGCGAGCGACCGCGCGACCGGTAGTACGCGATGAAGACGACGAGCGACCACCCGATGCCGATCAGCAGGCGGTTCGCGCCGGTCATGTTGGCGAGCGCGAGCGAGCATGCGCTCTCGCCTGGGTCGCCGGGCGGCTTACATTCTCGCCCGAACTCGGCGAAGTCCTGGCCTCCGTTGAACGCCAGCACGAAGTCGACGGCGTATTCGGGCAGGACGGCGATGAACGCGAGGACCGCGATGGCCAGGCCGGCGGAGATATCGAGCTGAGCCACCTCTGCCGCCCACGACAGGACGAACGCGGCGCCGATAATCGCGATGCCGAACAGCAGCGCTTCGAGCGCAGGCTCCAGCTCGGGGTGGAGAACGCGAAGCAGGATCCCCGGGATCGTGACGCCGATCGCGAGCCCGACGCCGAGACCTTGGCGTCCCGGATGGACGTCACTAATCTCGTCGCGTCTCACGGGCGCGAACCTAACAGAGGTGTTGCGCCACAGGGGGCGACGCGCGTTACGACAGGAGCTGCGCGTTCGGCGACGGCGGGATGTTGGCTCGCTTCAACAGGCCGTCGCTCTCGAGGTCGTGCGAGATGGTCTGGAGCTCTGTCTGGTTCAGGCTGACGATGGAAGTAGTACCGCTCATGCCGACAGAGCCCGGGAGCACGATGTTCACGACCCGCTTGGGGTTCACCGTCGTCGCCGTGAACGCGAGCGACATCAGCTGGTCGAGGGGAACGTCGCTCTGCGCGTTGCGAAGTCCGGCCCCGATCCACACGAGCAACCGGCTCGGGTCCCTCGTGAACTCGCGCTTGAGCTGCGCGAGGGCCGCGATGATCAAACGGCCGTGGTTTTCCGAACGACCGAAGTCGCCCGACGGGAGCGCGTGGCGCGCTCGGGCAAACGCGAGCGCGTCGTCACCGGTCAACTGCTGGCGACCGGCAGGGATGTTCGCCTCGGCGGCGGAGTCCACGACACTGAACGGCACATCCATTGTCAGGCCGCCGACCTGGGTGATCATCGCGTCGAACCCTCGGAACCCGGTCAGCGCCCAGTAGTCCATCGTGATCCCGGTGAGGTCCTCGACGGTCTCGAGGACGAGCTCGGGACCCCCGCTCACCATGGCCGCGTTGATCCTGGTAGTGCCGAAACCAGGGATCGGCACGAGGGCGTCGCGCGGGAAGCCGACAATGGTCATCTTCGACGCGGCCGGGTTGATGGCGACGACGTGGATCGAGTCGGCACGCAGCTCGCCGACCGCCTCTCCGGGGCGTGCGTCACTGCCGATGAGCAGGACGAAGATCGGCTCCGAGCCGTCGAGCACCGGAACATGCTCCGCATGGGCCTGCTCGATCTGGAAGAACGGCATCGCTCGCGCGCTCGTCGGACCCGACGTCGTACCCACGGTCGAGCCGACGACCCATGCCGTGACGAGCGACACGGCGAGCGCGATCCGGCGGGCGCTGCGATGGCGAACCGCCACGCTAGCCCGTCGCTCCGGTGGCGCTCGGCGTCGCTCCCGACGGCGCCGGCGTCGGGGGAGTCGTCTCGCGGTCATTGCGGCTGACGTCGAACGCGATGACCTTCCACCCGTCGCTTTCCTGCAAGAAGAGCTGCCCCGCGCTCACGATGGCCACGAACGTGCCGTTCGTGAGCTCGGCCGTTGCGCGGAACCGCACGCTCGCCGTCACGGTGTGGGGATTGTTGTCGCGGTCGAACAGGACCGTATATGTGATCCCGCCGCGGTCTGGTGTGACACGCTCGTATTGATCTCCCGCGGCGGCTCCGAGCGTCAGCACGTCGACGCTGCTCTGCGCGGTCGTCGCGACCTCGCCCTCGAAGAGTGTGTAGAGCTCCTCGTAGTCGCCCTGGCGCCAGTTGGCCGGATCGAGGAACCCGTCCGTCCACAGCTCGTCGATGACCGGGGTGATCTCCTCGGTGACCAGCGTCTCGGCCTCGGTTTGAAGCGCGTCGGTGTCGGCGTCGGCGACGACGCGTTCGACACGCACCCTGCCGACGCGGAAGTCGAAGGGCGGCGCGGCCTCGTCGTCGTTGTCGCCGCCGATGATGCCCCCGCCGTTGCCTCCGGAGACGACCAGGAAAAGCACGACGCCCGCCGCGACAAGCACGACGGGCGCCAGCAGGACGGCGAGGGGAAGGCGGCGCTTGCGGTTGCCGTTCCTGCGTTCCGCGCGGTTGGCGACGACGGGCTGCGCGAGACGGCTATCGCTCAAAGCCCGCTGAGGGTAGCGGCCGAACGGAGCCGTCACAACCATCTGGCGTTCCAGGTAATCTCAGGCCGTTCCACTGAGGTGTGCCGGGAAGCCTGGTCGGCGAAGGTGACGACCATGGCCGCGACCCGATCGCGCCGATGAACAAAGCGCCCGAGCCCGCCAGCGGCCTTCGGCTGCCGTGGTCCCGTTCCCGCCGAGCCGTGCCGCGGCGGCTGGTCCAGCCGCTCCAGTCGTACCTCGAGGCCGAGTCGTCCTCGGCCTTCATGCTGCTCGGAGCCGCTGTGATCGGCCTCGCCTGGGCCAACTCGCCCTGGCAGCAGTCCTATTACGACCTGTGGCACACGGAGATCACGCTGCGGCTAGGCAGCTGGACGTTGTCCGAGGACCTCCGGCACTGGGTGAACGACGGCCTCATGTCGCTGTTCTTCCTCGTCGTTGGCCTCGAAATCAAGCGCGAACTGCTGACCGGCGAGCTGCGCGACCCGAGGGCCGCGACGATCCCCGTCGTCGCGGCGCTCGGGGGGATGGTCGTCCCTGCGCTGCTCTACCTGTCGCTGAACGTTGGCGGCGACGGCAGCCACGGGTGGGGGATCCCCATGGCTACAGACATCGCGTTCGCCCTCGGCGTCCTCACGATTGCGGCGCGAAGCGCGCCAGCGAGCCTGAAGCCGTTCCTGCTCACGCTCGCGATCGTCGACGACATAGGAGCGATCCTGGTCATCGCGCTCTTCTACTCGGAGGGCGTGGCCGTGCCGCAGCTGCTGCTCGCGCTGGGGTTCGCCGCGCTGATCGTGGCGCTCCAGCGGTTCGACGTCCGATCGACCGCCGTGTACGTGGCGCTCGCTGTCTCGTTGTGGCTCGCCGTGTACGAGTCGGGCGTGCACCCCACGATCGCCGGGGTGGTGCTCGGGCTGCTGACACCGGCCGGCACGTTCCAGCGCCCCCGCGCCGTCAGCGACGAGGCCATCCGGACGGCCGAGTCGACCGTGGACGAGCCCGAAACGCCCGACGCCGACGCGCCGCAATGGCTCCGGTTGGCGCGGTTGTCTCGTGAGGCGGTTTCGCCGCTGGCGCGGGCCGAGGACGCGCTGCACCCGTGGACGAGCTACGTGATCGTTCCGATGTTCGCGTTGGCAAACGCCGGGGTGACATTCACGGCAGAGGGCGCGCGCGCCGCCGCGACGAGTCCTGTAACGCTCGGCATCCTGCTCGGCCTGGTGGTCGGCAAGACCGTCGGCATCACGCTCGCGAGCCTCGCAGCGGTGCGCTCCGGCCTGGGGCGGCTGCCGCCGGGGGCAGGGTGGCGGCATTTGGTCGGAGTCTCCACGATCGCGGGGATCGGGTTCACTGTGTCGCTGTTCATCACGGAGCTCGCGTTCAGCGATCCCCGGCTGACCGACGAGGCGAAGATCGGCGTGTACATGGCCTCGTTGGTCGCCGGTGCGCTCGGCTTCGCCATCTTGCGAACCCGGTCACGCGAGGAAGGTTGATCGACCGGCGTCGGCCGCCACCCTGAGCCCGGCCGAACTCCGGGGCTTGTCTCGGCTGCCCGACATCCCCGTCAGGCGTGGCGCCGCCTTCGGACGCCGATCGTCTCACGCCGTAGGCCGCACCTCCTGCCTATACTCGTGCCCATTTCCGGCGGCGCCGACGTCGCCCTTCACAGAACTCGACGGAGGAGGTTCCGCTGTTGCACGGAGTCCTGGCCCAGGAAGGTGGCCCGCTCGAGGTCGTCTTCGGGGCGTTCGAGAACAGATCGCTCTGGTTCATCCTTCTGATCTCGCTCGGCGCGCTCGTCTTCGCCTACTACCTCGCCCGCCAGGTGCTCGCCGCGCCCGAGGGAACCGAGAAGATGCGGCAGATCGCCGGCGCGATCCAGGTCGGCGCGAAGGCATACCTGAACCGGCAGTTCCGAACCGTGGGCATCTTCATGGCGCTGCTCACGGTGGTCCTGTTCTTCGCTCTTCCGGTGGCCGAGACCGAGATACACGGCGAGACGTTCATCCGCGTGGGGCGATCGCTCGCGTTCATCCTCGGCGCGGGGTTCAGCGCAGTGACCGGATACGCGGGCATGTGGCTCGCCGTCCGAGCGAACGTCCGAACGGCGAACGCAGCGCGTGAGAGCGGTCTCCGTCGCGCACTGAAGATCGCGTTCCGCGCCGGCGGCGTCGCCGGGATGTTCACCGTGGGGCTCGGCCTCCTAGGCGCGACGGTGATCCTGTTGATCTACAAGGAAGACGCGACGAGCGTGCTGGTCGGGTTCGGCTTCGGCGGCGCGCTCCTGGCGATGTTCATGCGGGTGGGCGGCGGCATCTTCACGAAGGCGGCGGACGTGGGGGCGGACCTCGTCGGGAAGGTCGAGAAGGGCATCCCGGAGGACGACCCCCGGAACGCCGCGGTGATCGCCGACAACGTGGGCGACAACGTCGGCGACTGCGCCGGGATGGCGGCCGACCTGTTCGAGTCCTACGAGGTCACCCTGGTTGCGTCGTTGATCCTCGGCGCTGCAGCGTACGCGGGGACCGAGGTCGGTGCGATCGCCGGCGTGATGTTCCCGCTGTTCGTCCGCGCCGTGGGCGTGATCACGTCGATCATCGGGATCGTCGCGGTGACGCCGCGGAGCGAGACCGAACACGGCATGAAGGCGATCAACCGCGGCTTCTTCATCTCGGCCGCGATCTCCGCCGTCGCCGTATTCGTGATCAGCGGCATCTACATGGATGACTGGCGCCCGGCCGCCGCGGTGCTTTTCGGCCTCATCCTGGCGAGCGTGATCCAGGTGCTCACGCAGTACTTCACCGACACGAAGTTCAAGCCGGTGCAGGAGATCGCCGAGTCCACGCAGACGGGGCCGGCGACGACGATCCTCTCGGGGTTCTCCGTCGGGCTCGAGTCGACCGTGTGGGCGATCCTGGTGATCGCGGCGGTGATCGCGGGCGCGTTCGTCCTCGGCGACAACGTGGCCGAGCAGCTCTACTTCATCTCGCTTGCGGGCATGGGGATGCTTACGACCGTCGGCGTGATCGTGTCGATGGACACGTACGGTCCCGTGTCGGACAACGCGCAGGGCATCGCTGAGATGTCCGGCGAGTTCGAGGGTCGGCCCGCGCAGGTCCTGACCGGCCTCGACGCGGTGGGGAACTCGACGAAGGCGATCACCAAGGGGATCGCCATCGCCACTGCGGTCATCGCCGCAACCTCACTGTTCGGTTCGTTCGCCGAGGCCGTCCTCGGGGCGCTCGGCGAAGAGGGCGTCTTCCCTATCAGCGTCGACAAGCCCGACGTGCTCGTCGGCCTGCTGATCGGTGGTTCGGTCGCGTTCCTGTTCTCCTCGCTCGCGATCAGAGCGGTGGGGCGCGCCGCATCGCAGGTCGTCGTCGAGGTCCGTAACCAGTTCCGCGAGCACCCAGGGATCATGGAGTACAAGGAGCAGCCGGACTACGCGCGCGTCGTCGACATCTGCACGAAGACGTCACTTCGCGAGCTGCTGACGCCGGGATTGCTCGCCGTGTTGAGCCCGATCATCGTGGGGTTCGCCCTTGAAGCGGAGGCGCTCGGCGCATTCCTGGCCGGCTCGATCCTCACGGGGCAGCTCCTCGCCGTCATGTTCTCGAACTCGGGCGGTTCGTGGGACAACGCGAAGAAGTTCGTCGAGGAGGGTCACTACGGCGGCAAGGGGAGCGAGGCGCACAAGGCAGCCGTTATCGGCGACACGGTCGGCGACCCCTTCAAGGACACGGCGGGACCGGCGCTCAACCCGTTGATCAAGGTCATGAACCTCGTCGCGCTGCTCTTCGCTCCGGTCGTGGTCGAGCAGGCCGAGAACGACGCCGTGCGGATCGCCGTCGTGGTGATCGCCGCATTGATCGTCACGGCCGCGGTCTGGGTGTCGAAGGCTCGCCGGTCCGAGCTCGTCGTCGAGACGGACCCGCCGTCGGAGCCGGCCCGCGAGGTCGAGAAGGTCTCCTAGGCGCACCGGACCGTGGGGCTCCTCGATCCCATCCGGCGCTTCCTCAGCCGGATGGCCGAGACCGACGAACAGCGCTACGCCGACGAGATCCACGAATGGTCGGCCACGGTCCCCAGCACGGTCCGGATCCGCGACGCGGCAACGCGATCGCGCGTGAAGCTCGCCGGCGTCGTGCGTCGCATCACGGTTCGGCCGCTCGAGGGCAGCGAGTCCCTCGAGGCCCTGATCGACGATGGAACTGGCGAGGTGACCGTGGTGTGGATGGGGCGGCGTTCGATCCCCGGCGTGAACCTCGGAACGCGCCTCGTCGTCGAGGGGGTCCTGGGAGAGCAGCGCTCCGAACGCCGACTGGTGAACCCGAAGTTCGAGTTCAGAGGGTGACGCCGGCGCGCGGGTCTTCGCCCGTCGCCGTTGTTTCTGACGCCGCCTCGGTTTCCGTCGCCGCCTCGCCCACGACAGCGGTGCGGAGCGCAGCCTCCGCATCGGGCACCGACAGCGCCAGCACCTCGTCGCCGACCGTGATGACGGTCTCGGGCTGTGGGATCACGACGTGTCGGTCGCGGATGATCGCGACGATCGCCGCGTCCGGCGGCAGGCGAAACTCGTAGAGCGGGCGCCCCGCGTTCGGCGAGTTGGCGGGAACGGTCATCTCGACGATCGAGATGCCGCCTCGCTCGAGCGGCAAGAGCCGCACGAGGTCACCTACCGTGACTTCTTCCTCGACCATCGCCGTCAGCAGGTGCGGCGGCGAGACGGCGGCGTCGACGCCCCACTGCTCGTTGAACAGCCACTCGTTGTCGGGGTGGTTCACCCGCGCGAGGACTCGCGGCACGCCGAACTCCTGCTTTGCGAGCAGCGACGTCACGAGGTTGTCCTCGTCGTCGCCGGTCGTCGCAACGACGACGTCGGCGCTCGTCAGATCGGCCTTCTCCAGGACCCACGGCTCGCAGGCGTCGCCGAGCAAGAGGTCGACGTCTGGCGCCCACTCCCCGGCGGTCTTGAGGACCTCGGGTACCTGCTCGATGACCGTCACTGCGTGCCCTCGCTTGGTGAGGTCCGACGCGAGATGCCTGCCCACGGCGCCCGCACCGCTGATCACGACGCGCACGTCAGCGTTCTCCCGTCCCCTGGAGCAGCGAGTCCAGCTCCTCCACGGCGTCCTTCTGCACGATCAGCGCTGCGAAGTCGCCCTCCTGGAAGGTGCTTCCTCCGACGGGGATATAGCCCTTGCCTCCGCGGTCGACGCCGGCAACGAGGACCTTCCCGTCGACGTTCAGCGACGACACCTTATTGCCGACGAGGTGCCGGGGGATCTCGATCCGCATCCGGAGCAGATCCCCGCCGGCGAGCGCCTCTTTGATCTCGGTGCGTTCGTGGCTGAGCATCAACATGATCTGCTTCACGCCCCAGCG
>OCZV010000792.1_pt1 | contig 11322 bp, 11 predicted proteins | sample 1539051 | NCBI WGS metagenome assembly OCZV01 (sample SAMEA3113581, study PRJEB22503) | soil metagenome
ACGACATGACCGAGAGCGAGAGCCTGCTCTTCGGCAAGAACTTCGGCATCGTCACCGACATCCAAACCGGACCCAACGGCAACCTATTCGTCGTCTCGCTCTCCGACAGCGCCATCTACGAGATCTTCCGCCGGCAGTGACGAGACGAACGAGACCGCCCGCACCGGAGGAGCAGGGGAATTTCGGGGTCTGGCCCTGGCCGCCCCTCGTCAGCGCCGCCGGGCCGTGACCAGCCAGGCCTTGCCGCCCAACGCAACGCCGTGGGGTTCGTAGGGATAGAGCGCTTCGCGCACGGCGTCGAGTGCGCCACGACTCGGCGGCCGCCTTTCGCAGGCAGCCCGGGAAGGCATCGGCGGTGATGAGGCGCCGAACGACCAAGGGGGTGGCAGCGGCGCAGCTGTGGATCGTCGCTGACCAGGCCCGGGCGATCCCGCCAAGTCGGCGATCGCTCGGCGACGCCTCGCCGCATGAATCCGACTGCGATCGCCGGTCACGCCCGCTCAGTGCGCCGCTGCCGGCGCGCGTTTGGCACGGTCTGTGAAGCGACTCCTTAGATGCGGGTAGCGAACCTCAGCCTGCAGCGATCTGTCCGCGAATCTCGCCTCCTCGATGTTGCGTGGTGTGGATGTTGACATACGCATCGCCGGTGGCCATTGCCGCCAGCACATCACCCAGGTCTTCCCAGCCACACGCATTGCCAGGGTCGGGGCTCGTGAACGTGGCCTGGACCTCCCCTTCCGTGTCCATCGCACCGGCGAAAAGCGTCACCCCTACCGGGCCGCTCGCCTCGGGCCCTCCGCAGTGGATGTGAGCGGCGAACGCGGGAGTCGTCAGGTCATCCCACTTGAGCTCGTACTCGACGCTCGTCCCATCCGCCTCGAACTTGGCGTCGCCGACGCCCTCAGTTACGACTGGCGTCGGCCTCTCGGCAGCGCCCGTGAGATCAGCCTCGAACTTCAGCTCCTGGGCGTACGCTGCGCTCGCCATGGCCATCGTCGCAACCAAGGCAACCAGGATCGCGGTGGACTTCATCATCCGCTCCTCCTTCGAAAACCCATGCCGACGGTCAGGGGTCGGGGACCGGCCGACCGGCGTGAAGCAGCTAGCCCACACCGTCCAGCGCCGGGCCTACCCCTCCTCGACCGTACGCGATACATCCATCCTCCGCACCGATAACCGCCGGCGCGCGCGGGTGTCACGCGCCTGAACCCCGGGTCTCGTAGAGGCTGTGGCTACTTGCCGGACGGCCACTGCGGACCGGTCACGTGGTACGGCTCGTCGGCCGGGGAGGTACCGCTCCCATCCTCACGGGTGAAGTTGCGCCCGGCGAGCCGGCATGCTGCGTCGTGCGAGGCCTCGGGATCGAGGTCCCGGAGTTGCACGCCGTGCTCGGTGGCCACAGCGACTTGCCGGCCATCTGGGCGACGCGTTGCACCGGTTGCACCATGCCCGCTTCGAACTCGGCGCGCAGCGCCCCACCGATGTCTCGTAGAGGCCACGTCAACGATGTTCGCGGCGCGGGCCGAAGTGACGACGACCACCGCGTACTGCGCTTCGACGCTTAACACGGAGCTCCAGCGGCAGCAAGGCAGTCTCCCGGCTGTCGACACTGCGCGGCAAACGGCTTCTCGGCGCTCTGCGATGTCCTGACCCTCGGTGAGCCATTCGTCTCGACCCGTGCATCCGTGACGCAGTTTGCGCTTCGGCGTGCACGGCCTCGAGCAGTGAAAGCATGACGAGCGGGAAGTCACCGTCGATTCGGCGGGTTCCCTTTCCGTGGACGCTGAGCAGCGCAATTCACGGGCGACGTGAAGCGCCTGTCGTGCGGGGCGGCACGAACGCGTAACCCGGCGAGAATCCGACCCACAACTCTTGACTATTCCTCGGCCGGGTTGGCGCCGCGGTCGAAGCGACCACTGCGGTCACCCAACCGCACGCCGCAGGTCGTTGAGGACGAGATCATCGAGATCCGAAGGGCCTCGCCCGGGCCGGGCATGAAGCGGGTGCCACGACGATCGCGGCCCATCTCGAGCGCCGCCACGGGCACAGCCCGGCGGTCAGCACGATCTGGCGAATCCTCACCGAGCGGGGGTTCGTGCCGCCCCAACCGCACAAGCGGCCCAAGTGCTCCTATGTCCGCTTCGAGGCCGCACAGCCGAACGAACTGTGGCAGACCGACATCACTCACTGGGCGCTCGCTGAGGGCCGCGACGTGGAGCTCCTCAACATCGTCGATGACCACTCCCGGCTCTGTGTCGCCAGCGTCACCCGGCCAGTGTTCAAAGCCGCCGACGTCGACACCTGCTTCCAACAGGCAGCAGCCACTTATGGGAACCCGGCCAAGGTGCTGTCCGACAACGGCGCCGTCTACACCGGCCGTTACCGCGGCCTGGGCCGGGTGGCGTTGGAACTCACCCTCAACCGGCGTGGTATCGCCTTTCGGCACTCGCGGCCCTACCACCCCCGGACCTGCGGCAAGGTTGAACGATTCCACAAGACCCTCAAGCTGGCTCGCCAGCCAACGCCGCCCCCGGTCCCTGGCAGGACTGCAACGCCAGCTTGACGGATTCCGGCACTACTACAACGCCGCCCGCCCGCACCGCGCGCTGACCCGCCGCACACCCCAGCAGGCCCACGACACCCGACCCAAGGCAGCGCCGCCAGGGATCCCGCTCGACGATGCCCACTACCGCGTCCGACACGACACCGTCGACACCAACGGCAAGCTCACCCTGCGACACGGCAGCCGGCTCCATCACATCGGGATCGGCCGCCGCCACCGTGGCCGGCCCGTGCTCATCCTCGTCAAGGATCTCCACGTCCGGATCACCACGACCGACGGCGAACTGCTCCGCGACTTCGAACTAGATCCGACCCGCAACTACCAACTACAGCCCAAAACGTGAACGATGTCCCAAGACACCTGTGCACGATGTCCCGAGACATCGCAGTACGTGTCGGAGGGGCGACTCGTACCCTGACCCCACGGCCGGCAGCGTTGGGTGAGTTCCGTGCAGCCGCTCTCTGAGGCACCGACAAGATCGACGCTGCCTGCCCGGCCGGCCGGGCACACTCGTCGAAACGATCACGCGATCGTCGGTGCGTCCGCAGCTGCCGCGAACCGGCTACTTGTGGCCCTGGGCGCGGGCGAGTTCGTCGCGGCCCGTCTTCGAGCGGCCGCGGAGGTTGCGGCGCTTGGCTTCTTCGTAGAGCTGTTGACGTGTCCTGGGTGACGAGCCGCCGGTGCGCTTGCGCTGGGCAACGGCGGCGCCCTGCTTGCCGAGAGCGGTCCGGGTCGTGGCAGGCATGTTTGCTATCGAGCGGGAATCGCCAGGCCCGCGCCACCGCGGGCCCGTGCGGAGGAGGCACTGGGACCGGCGGGTGCTGACCCGCCAGGCACCCAACCGAAGTCGCGCCAAACCGCGGTCACAGAAAACTGGCTGCTCGGATCGCCGCCAAGGCCGATCAGCCCCTTACGTTGGCCCGTTGAGTCACGATGGAGCGATGCGTCGGTTCATCCGTGACCACAGCCTGTCGATCGTGGCCTTAGGAGTGTTCCTGGTGATCTGGCTGGGGGGCCAGGCTTGGTCGGGGCACCGCTCGTTCAATGAGGAACGGCGCGCCAACGGCGAAGCCCCGGTCAGCTTCGCCGAGTACCTGACGCGTGCGGACTTCGGCGAGGCGACGTTCGAGAACTGGGAGTCCGAGTTCCTGCAGATGGGCGTGTATGTGTTGCTCACCGCCTGGCTCGTGCAGAAGGGCTCAGCCGAGTCCAAGCCTGCCAGGGGCGATCCCACGCTTGACGCGGATCCCCGGAGGCACCACGACGACCTGAAGGCACCCTGGCCCGTGCGCCGTGGCGGCTGGGTGCTACGCGTCTACGAACACTCGCTCAGCATCGCCATGTTCGTCTTGTTCGCACTTGCCTTCGCCGGCCACCTCGTTACGGGTGCGCGTGCATTCAACACCGAGCAGCTGGCCCGGGGGGAGCCAACCCTGTCACCGCTCGGTTATCTGTTCAGGTCGCATTTCTGGTTCGAGTCGCTGCAGAACTGGCAGTCGGAGTTTCTTGCGGTCGGCAGCCTCGTGGTGCTCAGCGTGTACCTCCGGGAACGAGGCTCACCCGAGTCGAAGCCGGTCCACGCCCCTCACGCGTCCACAGGCGCCGACTGAGCCGCCCAACAGCCGCCGAAACCGCCACACGTCAGGCGTTGGCGGCGATCCGTGTCATGAACACCGGTACCCCGAACGCGAGATCGGATACGGCGATTGACAGGCACCAGCGCAGTCCGCGTCACCGGCGCCCTTGGCCGCCGATCGTCAGGAGGCCACCACTAACGCCTGCGGCGCCGCGGCCTTCATACGAGTGCGAAGCCAGGCGAGCTGGATGGTGGTGTCGTGCGCGCAGGCGTTGACGTCGTCGAGCAGGGCGGTATCGCGCACGCCTTGGGCGGTCTGTCCGATCATGGTCCAGCTGATGTCGGACTGGCATGCCATCACGTAGAGGTCGTGCAGGTCCCGCAGCAGGCCGAGACCGCCGCTGCGGGTGCCCTGGAACAGCGTCGAGTGCAGCTGGTCGGGTTCGTCGGGGGCGTCCTCGCCGTAGCGATCGACGAAGGGGCGGAGCGTGTTCACGTGGCTGGCGCACTGGCGTGACATGCGGTCGCAGTCCCGGAAGACGTCGGGCTCGTCGGCGTGGGCGTCACCGACGTCGCGGAATGCCGCGGCCAGGTTGTCCTCTGCCTTGTGGAGCAGGCCGAGGTAGTGGGCGAGGTGCATGGTCATGCCTTCGATGTCGCCGTGGCTTCGGCCGCCGGTCCGCCGACGGTCGGGGGGGACCGCGGTGGGGTCGAGCGGTGCGGGCGCGCGCCCACGGTGGGAGCCGGAGACGGCTGGCCGCTGCCATCGGCGACCTTCGTCACCCGGACCGCCGCGACCTTGCAGATGGGCTGTTTCGACACGGGATCCCATGCCGTCACCGTGAGCTCGTTCGCGGCTCGACGGTGGCGGCCCTCACTCGCATCCGAGCGCTCGCCGGGGGTCGAGGTCCCCCAGTCGCCGTAGTGGAAGGGCACGAACACGACGCCCGGTCTCACGCCAGTGATGCGCGCCCGCCCCTCGAGCGCCCCGCGGCGCGACTCCACACGCACGACGTCGCCCTCGCCGACGCCGATCCCCGCAGCGTCCTTCACGCTGAGCTCGATCCAGGTGTCGGGTGCTGCGTCGTTCAGTTGCGGCGCTCGCGCCGTCTGGTACGGGTATGGAACTGGTAGACGGTGCGCCCTGTCGTCAGCAGGAGCAGAACACGCCACTGGTGTCGACGCGCACGGGCCAGGGGCGCCGAGTCAGGCGGCGGGGCATGCGGTTGCGTACCACTGGAGGCAACCGCCCCACGAGCGGCTCCGCCAGCCCCGGACGCCCGTACGGCGTCCGAGGCCCCCACGGGTCGGCGATGCGGCCCGTCACAGTGCACCTCCCCCTCGCGAGGTTCGGAAGGTGGGCTCAGGCGCCCGCTTACCCGTCGGGCTCGCGGGGTTAAGCGCGCCACCTGTCTGCGGGGCGCGGTGGTTGGCTCCGGTGCTGTCCTGGGTACACGCGACGGTGTGATGGTGCAGGGGCTGTCCTGGCCGAGGAGTTTGGTTGCGCTGGAGTCGCATCCGAGTGACGTCGCGCCGACTTGGGCGGAGCACATCCAGGGTGTGGCCTACGCGCACGGCTGTTGGTTCATCACTCAGGCCGACCGGATGTGGCGATTCCCTGCGGATCTCGACGTGGCCCACGCCCGCGAGACTCATCCGGCCGTGTCGGGTGTCGGCATCCCCGAACCCGGCATCGATCATCTCGGAGACTGCGATGTCCACCGTGGCGTTCTCTACGTGGCGATGGAGGGCGGTCCAGTGGCCCGAGTTGGCCGATTCGATCTCGACCTGCGCTTCCAGGGCTCGGCGCCCCTGGCCGCACAGGGACCCAGCTGCCCGTGGTGCGCGGTCGACCCGCGTACCGGTCTGTTGTATTCGTCGCCGTTCGATGCCGATCACCTCAACGTCTATCAAGAGATGACCGGTGAGGATCGCGTTGCCTTCCAGCACCTCCGCGACGTGCCGCTACTGACGGACGACGGCGCGTCTCTCACCCTCGAACGCGTCCAAGGTGGCGCGTTCTCCAGCCAAGGGCACCTCTACCTGACCTCGGACTGCCGAAACGGGGGGATCTCGGGTTTCGACGTCGCCGCAGGGCGCCGTCGGCTGCACGTCCCGATCCCGTTCGAACCCGGATGGCCCGACAACGAGGTCATCGAAGGCCTGACGCTGGTCGATCTCGGCAGGGCGGATGCAGCGTGGCTGAGAGGGATGCTCCACGTCCTCGTGCTCTCGATTCGTCCGCACGAGTCCGACCGGATCTGGCTTCGCCACTACAACACAGCCGACGACTCCGACAGCCATTGACTCCTACGGCACCCGGCTGATTGGCGACCGTTCTCGGGGGCGATGAGCAGACGGAGAACCGTGAGCTGCGCAAGCGTGTGCGGTTGCTCGAGCAGGAGAACGAGGTCCTGCGCCGGGCGGCGGCAGTACCTGGGCTGGGCGAACCTGCCAGGAAACGATGTACCCGCTGGTTCGGGAGCCTGCCGACGACGGAATCCCGGTCAGTTCGGCGGGCGACACCCGCCGTAGAAGCCGGCGCCCGACGACGTCCGAGCCATGCGGCCCAATGGACAGACCTCGAGCGGCCGTCCCAATGCGTCGGAGCCGTTACGGCGTGGGGCCCCTGACGAATCACGCTTGGCGCGCGACCCCTCGAAGCGCCCAACGCGTTCTTCGTACCTGTCCACCCGATACCGAACGTACGTTCGTGTCAGCGGGGCGGCTGGACCCATAACCCCACGCGCCATCGAGGGTGAGTACCTCGCTGCGGCGTGACCTGCTGTTCACTGGCTGGCCTCGTAGCTGATCGTTCCTGTCTTGGTGGACGTCGATCCGGCCATCCGCGCTGGTTGCTCTGATGGCCCAGTAGCATCGGCCGTGTGATCGGGCGCGGGCAGGAGCGTGCCTTGATCGATGGCCTTCTCGCTGATGCCCGTTCGGGGCGAAGTGGTGTGGTCGTGCTCCATGGTGAGCCGGGAGTGGGCAAGTCCGTCCTGCTGGACCATGCCGTGGAGCTGGCTGGCGGTTTCCGCATCTTGCTGGCCACGGGGGTCGAGACCGAGATCGATCTTGCGTTCGCTGGGATGGACCAGCTCGTGCGTCCGGTCCTCCCGCTGGCGGAGCGTCTGCCGGCACGGCAGGCCGACGCGCTGCGCGGTGCGCTGGGGCTGATTGATCCCGTGAGCTCGGATCGATTCCTGGTCGCGGCAGCGACGCTGTCGTTGCTGTCGGAATCGGCCGAGGACGGCCCCGTGCTGTGTGTGATCGAGGATGCTCAGTGGCTCGATCAGCCGTCCAGCGAGGTGCTTGCTTTCGCAGCGCGGCGGTTGGATGCAGAGGGGATCGTCCTTCTCGCCGCCACGCGAGAGGAGCCGTGGTCCGGCCTTCCGGCGTTGCGGCTCGGTGGGCTGGAGCTGGACGACGCGGGTGAGCTGCTGCGAGAGCGAGGTTTCGATGTCGCCCCCAGCGTTCAGGCTCGTCTCGTGGCGGAAACCGGTGGAAACGCCTTGGCGCTGGTCGAGTTGGCCGGCTCGATGTCTTCGGAGCAGCTGGCCGCAATGGTTCCGTTGCCTCGCCCGCTGCGACTCACGCCTCGCGTCGAGCACGCGTTCGGGGTGCGGGTGCGCCGGCTGCCGGAGGCGACGCAGACACTGCTGCTCGTGGCGGCCGCCGATGATACGGGCGATCCCGCGGTGGTCTTCCGTGCCGCCGCGAGCCTCGATGTGCAGCCGGACGCGTTGGACGCCGCCAGGGACGCGGGCCTTGCCGAGATGGACGGCACCGGTCGCACCGTGTTCCCGCATCCGCTGGTCCGAGCGGCCGTCTATCAGGCAGCAACGTTCAGTGATCGGGTGCGGGTCCATCGGGCCTTGGCGGGGATCCTCGAAGGCGAGCACCATGCCGCGCGGCGGGCGTGGCACTTGGCGGCGACCGCGATCGGGCCTGACGAGCGCATCGCGCGTGATCTGGAGCGTTCGGCGGAGCTGGCCCGGCGACGCGGCGGTTACGCGGTGGCCTCGGCGGCGTTCGAGCGGGCTGGCGAGCTATCGGCATCCTCGTCCGATCGTGCCCGGTTCCTGGTGGAGGGGGCACGAACGGCGTTCCGGGCCGGGCAGGCGGACCGGGCGGGCGGACTGGCCGACCTGGCCCAGCCCCTCGTTTCCGATGCGGTGGTTGCAGACGAGCTGACGGTCCTGCAGGGTCGGGTCGAGTTCGCCCGCGGGTCGTCGCTGGCAGCACACGACCTGCTCATGCGGGCGGCGGCGGGGTTGGCAGAGCGTGACGTGCATGCGGCGGCCGCGGTGGTGGTCGAGGCGGCGCGAGCTGCGTGGTCCGCCAACGATGTGAGCCGTCTCACTGAGGCGACGACGCGATTGGCGGAGCTGAAGTTGGCTGCCGACGATCCCCTCGCGGATCTGGTGTCGACCACGATCGCGATCGGGTACTTCTTCGCCGGGCGAGAGGCGGACGCGGTGGCTGGGCTGCGCCGTGGACTCGACACATGGCTCCGCGGGGCGGCGGCCGGCGGCCGCGTCGCCCACGAACCCGAGCTCGTCGACGCGGCGCTGGCGGTGGTCGGGTTTGCGCGGGTGACCGGCGATGACGCAGCGGGCCTTGCGCTCGGGGCGTCGCTCGTCGACGAGTGCCGACAACGGGGGTGGGCCGCCTGGCTGCCCTGGGCGTTGGCCAACATGTCACTGACGGAAGCAGTGGCCGGCCGGCACGGAGCGGCTCTCGTGAGCGCCACAGAAGGCCTCCAGCTCGCCCGCGATCTCGGCCAACCAACCTCGATCTGCCGCTGCGAGTCTGTCCTGGCGTGGCTGGCCGCCGTGCGCGGAGAGGAGGACTCGTGCCGCGACCTCGCCGAGGACGTCGTCCGGCTCGCTGAGACACATGGGCTGGCCACGATCGCGGTGAGCGCGACCTGGGCGCTCGGGCTGCTGGATCTGTCGCTTGGGCGTCCTGAACAGGCCTTCGACCGCCTGTCGGATCGGACCAACGGCCCGCTCGCGGTGCCACAGTTCGCCTGTTTGTTCCTGCCGGACCTGGCCGAGTCAACAGCTCGTGCCGGGCGCACAGACGGCCTGAGCGACCTCCTGGCCTTCTACGACAGCTGGGCTGGAGCAACCGAGCAGCCGCTCGCTGAAGCGGACCTGCATCGCTGCAAGGCACTGCTCGACGACGAGGCCGCAGGACAGCACTACGCGGACGCCTTGCGTCTTTACGAGCGGGTTGGGTCGGACGGCCGGCCATTCGACCGCGCGCGAACACAGCTGCTCTACGGTGAGTGGCTGCGACGATCACGCCGCCGCGTCGAAGCCCGTGCACAGCTGGCTGCGGCGTTCGCGACCTTCCAGCGACTGGGCGCTGGTCCCTGGGCGGATCGCGCTGAAGCCGAGCTGCGCGCCACCGGACAGCGGTTGCGCCGGCCAGACGAGGCCAGGGTGCGGCTCACACCCCAGGAGATGCGTGTCGTCCGTCTGGTGGCTGAGGGCGGCTCCAACCAGGAGGTCGCAGCCAAGCTGTTCCTCAGTCCTCGCACGGTCGGATACCACCTCTACAAGGCGTTCCCCAAGCTCGGTGTCACCTCACGCGCCGAGCTTGCCCACATCGACCTCGACGCGGTTCTCACGACGCAGTGAGGCGGCGGTCCCCGAGCGCGGGCGGCTGACCGGTACCACGGCCCGCCTCATACAGTCGATCGACAGATTCGAGGCCGTGCCCTGGCACTTACCGTCCGAATGCATGGACTTGCACGCGGCAGGTGCACTTGACGCAGGCATCAACCCTGAGCGTCCACCCTGCCCACCGCCCGGAACACGGCGCTGCTGTCCGCAGCCCAAGCTTTCCATTCCGCGATGCATCAGCTCGCGGTCGCGGTGGCCTCGATCACCCTGGTCCGGGTGCTCGACGTGCCAGGGCTACTGGGCCTGGGGCCGGCGGTGGTGCTCGCCGCCGGAGCCTTGGCCGCGATCCCAGCAGGTCGTTCGATGGACCGGTTCGGTCGGGTCCCGGTGCTGGCGGCCGGCCGCGGCGTCGGCGTACTCAGTTGCGGAGCCGCAGCACTCGGCAGCGCGTTGGACTCAGCACCGACGGTGCTGGTCGGCACGATCGGCGTGGGCGCCGCCAACGGTGCCAACCTGCTCGTGCGGGCGGCGGGCGCTGACATGTACCCGCCAGAGCGCCGGGCGCGGGGCGTCGGCCTCGTGCTGTTCGGCGCAGTTTTCGGGGCGATCCTCGGGCCCGCTGTCTTCGGTCCGCTGGCCGCCGGTCGCAACCTCGACGGCGACATGCTCGCCACGCTGTGGCTTGTGGCGGCCGGTTTCGAGCTGGTGGGCCTCGCGCTGGTCACCGCGGTGCGCCCCGATCCGAAGGAGATCGCCACACTCCTGGGGCACAAGCGCACCGAGTTGCCCGCCAAGGCAGCGCGACTCCGGGCGATCTTTCGCCGCCCCGGCGTGCTCCCGGCGTTGGTGGCCGCGCAGGCAAGTGTCGGGGTGATGGTTGCATTGATGACCCTCACCGGCGCGGTGGTCGTCGACCACCTCCACCATCACGACCACAACATCCCCGATCATCGGTGTGCAAGTGATCGGCATGTATGCGCTCGTCATCGTGGTGGGCGACGTGGTCGACCAGATCGGGCGCATCCCGTCGCTGTCAGGCGGCCTGATCCTGACGGGCGTCTCGGCGAGTGGGCTGCTGTGGGGCGAGAGCGTTGCGGCGACCGCTGCCGCTGGCTTCGGCCTGGGGTTGGGTTGGAGCGTGTCGTACGTGGCGGCCACCGCCGAAATTGGAGACCGGACCGAGCCGTGGGAGCGCGGCCGCATGCTCGCCTTCACCGACCTGCTGTCGGGCGCGTGCGGAGCAGCACTGACCCTGCTCGCCGGGCTGGCCCTTTCTGCCCTGGGAGTGTCGGCGCTGGCGATCGGGGGCCTGGTGCTGACGATCGTGCCGAGTCTGTGGATCCTGCGGCCCCGGCGAGCTCTGGCCCGCCCCGTCAGCAAGGCGGCACGTCCAACAGCGTCAACTGAAGAAGGAGACGATCATGAGATCAGGTCTGTTCCTCCCACTCTTCGACGCGCTAGCTGACCCAACGGTCGTGGCGAGCCTCGCACGCGAGGCGGAGGAGGCCGGCTGGGACGGGTTCTTCCTCTGGGACCAGATCCGCTGGCGC
>OCZV010000793.1_pt1 | contig 11314 bp, 12 predicted proteins | sample 1539051 | NCBI WGS metagenome assembly OCZV01 (sample SAMEA3113581, study PRJEB22503) | soil metagenome
CAACGCCAAAGAGGATCGACGTTATGGCTCCACCATAGATGGCGCCCCAATAGATTCCGGCAAGCATCAGGATTGCCGCGGTCGGAGCCATGAACGCGGTGACCGGAAGGAGCAATGCAACCCCCGCCGTGCCCCCCAGTCCCGGGAGAACCCCGACAACGAGTCCGAGCAAGACGCCGAGGGTCATGAAGAAGAAGTTGGACGGATCCAGAACCTGTGCGAGCCCAGTTCCCAGGCCGTTGATGGCGTCCATCAGCTTCGTCCAACCATGACCAAACGAGAGCCCCCCGCGCGGCCCACCAACCAGGATGATTCTTTTACAGGCTCCGCAGGTGCTTCCTTGGATTTCGGAGCTTCTGCCACGTCACCCCCCTTAACACCAAGCAGTGTCGGTATGTGATCGACCGCTATGGAGCTAACTCCTATGCTTACTTCCCCTCTTCCAGGTCACGCAGAGGCATCGCGAATCTCACGGCAACTTGACCACGCTCATGGGCTGGTCGTAGTCCCTCGGATTCTCCTTTCCCCTTGCTCACAGTTGCCCGGACGGACACATCTCATCCTGTCTACGGCAGCTTCACGACGCTGATGGTGTTCGGCGAAGACTGATCACCGGCGTTGTCGATCAACTCGATGTCACCGCGATCGGACATGACTCGGAAGGAACCGTCGGCCAGATAGTTGCGGATGACGACCACGGTCCCGTCTGCGTGCGTGTAGCGCTCCTCGCTGAATGAATCGGTGTGGTGCGTCTGGCAGTCGACGGCAGCCTCGCCGGCCCATTCGAACCTGTACGGGGCCAGCGGCAGCCTCAACTCGTAGGGGTAGGTCTCGGCCACGTCAGCCCCACAACGTCATTTCAGCCCCAGGTCCTTGAATAGGGCGTCCTGCTCCGGTCCGGGCTCCGCGGCCTCTATCAGCTCGACGAGTCCCCGCTCGGCGCGGTCCAGGAGATCGCTGGCGGCGTCGAAGTGCGGCGATCGCTCTTCAGGCGGCACCCGGCTGATGACCAGATCGGTAATCACCTGCACGATCGCCTCCCGCATGGAGTCGGCGCGCTCTTCGAGCGGGATCACCTCATCCGCGGGAGTGAGAGGGATCACGTTCTGAACCCCCTCTTCCTGGTGCCCATTGTGGGAGTTCACGACGCCTCCCCGCTGGCCAACTCGGCCAGCTCGGCACCCACGCGTTCGCGGGCTTCGGCCTCCCGCAGGTCCAGGACCTCGAGCAGCTCGAAGCGCCTGCCGGCTTCGGTGCCGTCGGCCTTCAGCACGGATCTCCCCTCGCCCCAGACCTCGAAGCGGGGGTGGGGGCTCTGCGCTGCGACACGCAGCACGCACTCGAGTAGGGCGCGGCGATCCGAGAAGTAACGCTGCTGATGCCCTTCGTCAAAGCGAAGCTGCAGCTGGCTCATGCGCACCCCTATCAGGGGGATGCTGAGAGGGACGATAAACGATGCCCCCCGCAGGCGATCCGTCCTGTCTAAGCTCCGACCCCTCGGTTGATTGGCAAGGCGTAATCCTCGTCCCTGAGAGCCATGTGATTCTCGGGCTTCTCGAGCTCCCGCAGCCTGTCCGTGACTTCGACGCCCATGTCCTCCCAGTTGCGGTTTGCGGCCATCTGCATCTTGGCAACGTGTTCCGGGTGCATGTGGCCGAAACGTCCCTGCATGGCCAAATAGTCGGTCACCGGTCTGATCACAGGCGGGATGAAGTAGCTGTACTTGCGGGTCGCCGGGTCGTACTCCCACACGGGGAAGAGTCCACTCTCGACGACCCTGCGGCTCAGCTCAACGGTCATTGGAGTCTGATACACCCATCCCTTCTGACACGGCGTGTAACAGTGCAAGAAAGCGGCACCCTGATGGTTGAGTCCCTTGCGCGTCTTGTTCATCAGGTCGATGGTGTAGCCCACCGTTGTCGTAGCCACGTAACAGTTCGGGTGTCCCTCGGACATCATCTTCGCCAGGTTCTTGGCAGGCAGCTTCTTGCCCTCCGGAATCACCTTCCCCGGCGGAGTGAAGGTGGTTGCTCCCCCGTAGGGGGTCGTGGGCGATGTCTGGATGCCGGTGTTGGCGTAGCACTCGTTGTCGTAGCAGATGAACAGGGCATCGTGGTTCCTGTACAGGCCCCCGGAGATGGAGCCGATGCCGATATCCGCCGCGCTACCGTCGCCGGCCATGACGATGATGTTGGGGTACTCCCCCTTGTACTTGCCCTTCCGGATCATGGCCTCGTAGGCGGAGGCGACGCCGGAGGTGAACGAACCGCCCCCGCCGATCTGAGTGTGGGCCCACGGCACCGTGTAAGGCGTCGACAGGTACGTGGAGTTCGCCACGTACATACAACCGGTAGGCCCCGCCATGATGGTGTTCTCCCCGGCGGCCTTCAGGACCCAGCGATACTGGATCGCCGGACCACACCCGGCACAGGTCCTGTGACCCGCCTGATAGGGGTCCTCGCTCGGCAGATCGGGCAGATAGTGCAGGTTGCGCCCGACGGTGTCGGGCACGCTGGCAGAACGTCCCTGCTCCTCGAAAAGCGGTAGACGCTGACGAACGACCTCAGGCATCTCTATCGCCCCCTTCTTTGTATTGGTTGGCGGGCTGCGTGATGCTCGGTCATCGTCATTCCTCGAACCCGACCCAGTGAGCGGCCTTCTCGATGTGGCCGTTCTCCTTTGCCGCCTCCAACTTGTCGACCATCCAGGCGAACTCCTCAAGCGGGATCGTCTCGCCGCCCAGGCCTGCCATGAAGGACGTCACCAAGGGCCGGTTCTGCGATTGATAGAGAGCGGTCGTAACGTCCAGAGTAAGGGCTCCGGCGAGACTCGCACCTCCCATACACAGGTTCGTCTCGACGATGCCCACGACCTTGGCCCCCCCGAGAGCTTTCTGGAGGTCTTCCGTGGGGAAGGGTCGGATCCACAGCAGCCTGGCCATGCCCGCCTTGATACCCCGCTCCCTCGCGCGCTTGATGGCCGCCATACACGTCACCGAGTGGGCACCCTGCATCACGAACACGATCTCGGCGTCGTCGAGCATGTAGCCCTCGACGAAGTGTGGATACTCGCGCCCGAACACGCGGGCGAACTCGTCGGTCTTCTCCCGAATGATCGGGATGGCCGATTCGATCGCCCTCGCCCGCTCGAGCTGCAGCGGCGGCCCTTGTTGGGGATGGATCTGCGGGCCATGCGAAACGGGCTTCCTGGGGTCGAGGGCGAAGGGGTGCTTGTAGGGCGGGAGGAAGGCATCCATCTGTTCCATGGTGGGTAGCTGGACCTCACCGGAGATGTGGGACACGAAGTAGCCGTCCTGGCAGATCATCTGGGGTAACAGGCAACGCGGGTCTTCGCCGATCGCGAACCCGAGCAGGTGCTTGTCGAACACCTCCTGCGGGGTGCACGCCCATCCGAGCAGCCATCCCATGTCTCTCGTACAGAGCCCGTCCGTGTGCTCCGAGCCAAAGTCACCCGGAGGGTCCAGTGTGCGATCGGCGATGGCCATCTGCACCGGGATCCGTGCTCCCGAGATGGGCGAGTACATCTCGTAGGCGTAGGTCACGCCCACACCCGACGACCCCGTGAACACACGGGCGCCGGACGAGGCCGCGCCCAGCGCCGCGCTGAGCTGGGAGTGCTCGCCGTCGGCATGGATGTACTCGGCGTCGAGCAGTCCATCGGCGATGAACTGGGCGATGTTCATCATGATCGCGGTATAGGGACGGATGGGATAAACCGTGACCACATCCACGTCCGCGAACAGGGCGGCGTGCGACGACGCGCCGCAACCATTCATGCGCATACTCTGGCCGGCCAACTCAGAGAGTCTCTGCGCATGAGCGAGGCCCGGCGTCATCCCCAGATCGGGCGATCCTTCGGTTCGGACCAACTTCTCCTCCGACGGATCCGGGATGGTCTTCGCCATGGCTTACCTCTCCCCCTTGCCGGCGCCGCTCTTTGCTCGCCGAGACTCGTCGTACTCGGCGATCGCTTCCTCGTGCATCTTCGCGATGGGGACCGATTGAGTGGCGTGGGAGCCGTCGAAGACCGAGAACGCCGTCTCCATGCGGGTGACGTCGCCCTCCTCGTCGAAGTCGAGCTCCGGCACCTTCTCCAGGCAGCCGGTCGGACATTCCTGGACGCAGACGAGACAGCCTTTGCAGTACTTGGTCCGGATGCTGTAGTGGCCGTTTTCTCGCTGGTCCCTGACCACACTGACATCCGGACAGACGATGTAGCAGTTGTCGCAGCCGTTGCACACCCCGCAGCTCATGCATCGATCCGACTCACCCACTGCCTGCTCCTGGTCGTAGGCGAGAGTCACCTCCATCTTCTGGTCGGTGACCCTCTCCCCCGGAGGTGACATCGGGGCCTCGATGCGGGGAGCATGCCTGAAGTAGGCGGTGTTCAATCTTTCGTAGGGCATGACCTCGACGGGAGACTCGGGCACGAGCTCGAGGCCGTTGAGAACCTTGTCGATGTTGTTGGCCGCGCGCTTTCCGTCGCCCAAGGCATCAACGACCATGGCCGGGCCCCGGATGATGTCGCCGCCGCCAAAGATGTTTCCGTCGATCCGCCCGTAGGGGTCTGTTCTGATGAGCCCCCGCTCGTCGCGAAGGCCCTCGGGCACCCAATCGAGGTGCTGCACCTGGCCGATGGCAATCATGACCGTGTCACAATCGACCTCGTACTCGGTTCCCTCTTCCATCTGCGGGGTGACGTTGCCACCCTCGTCCTTCTCCAGATGCGCCTTGCACAACACTGCGCCGCTGACCACGCCGTCGTTTCCGAGGATGCGAGCGCATGCCGCATTGGTCTTGAACTGGACACCCTCTTCCTTTGCCTGCTCGAGGTCCTCGGGGACGATGAGCAGCTCGTCGGGGGCCTCAAGAGACACGATCGTGACCTCCTCGGCCCCAAGGCGGAGGGCCGAGCGAGCCGTGTCGGAGGCGGTGTTGCCTCCGCCGATCACGAGTACCTTCTTTCCGACCTTCACGGGGCGGTTGAATCCGGCCTCTCGCAGGAACTCGAGCCCGCCCACGACGCCGCGCAGGTCGTTACCCTCGATCGGCAGCTTGCGCCCCACGTCTTGCCCGACGGAGATGAATGCAGCGTCGAAATCCTTGAGGTCGTCCCACGAGACGTCCTCGCCGACGCGCGTGTCGTACTTGATCTCGATGTCACCGAGATCTTCGATCTTGGCGACTTCCTTGTTGAGGACGTCCTCGGGGAGATGCCAGTGCGGGATGCCACCACGCATCATTCCGCCGGCCTTCGAGAGGGCCTCGAATACCGTCACGCGATAGCCGAGCCGTCGGGCGTGGTATGCGCACGCGAGTCCTCCCGGACCCGAGCCGACGACGGCGACGCGCTTGCCGTTGACGGGAGGAACCGTGTCCTTGATCGGATTTTCTGCCAACTCGAGGCCGAAGTCCCCGAGGAAGCGTTCGACGTTGCGAATCCCGATGGGCTCGTCGTGATCCTTGCGATTGCAGGCTCCTTCACAGGGGTGGTAGCAGACGCGTCCGGTAACCGCTGGCATTGGGTTGTCTTCGATGATGGTCATGTAGCCGTCGAAGAAACGCTCGTGCTTGACGTAGTCGAGATACCTCTGGATCTTTTCCCCGGTTGGACACGCGTGGTTGCAGGGAGGCGTCTTGTCCCGGTAGACGGGGCGGAAGAAGCGGAAGTTGCCGGTGGGGAACAACTCCTGGCCCGCTTGCTCGGTGGGTGCAGGTGTGACGCCTGCAAGAGGTAGGCGAAGGTTAGCCGGGATCTTCGTGCCTTTTACTGACATCGATTGCCCCCTCTTCGCGAGCTACGCAGACGATCCGGCTATCGGCGAGCCCGCGCCTTCTCGCATCTGCTTGTGCGTCTCGGCGTAGTCAAGAACGCGGTAGTTCTCGGCCCCCCTGTAATAAGCGTCCCTCTCCTCCACTGTGTCCGCGACGACGTCGAGGTCGAGTACTCCCGTCGCTGAGGTGAGGGCACCCAGGAGAGGCGCTGCGATGCCGATACCGACGGCCGAACGCTCGTTTGCTCCCTCGGTCGACATTCGGTCGTAAGCAAGCTGTCCGAGGTCTCGCACGAACATCCACGGGCTGCTGCCGTGCTGCTCGGCGAGCGAGACGCCATCCACCACGACGAGCTTGCTGAGCTTTTGCAGCATGTAGTCCGGCAGGAACTTCAGCAGGTACTCGGGCTCTCTGGCCGAGTTGACCACCAGGACCGCCGACCCGTCCGCCGTACCTCGGAAGAAGTTGACGCCCTTGATCAGCGTCTCTTCGACCAGCACCACCCAGTCGGGGTGTGGGTTCTCGTAGATGAACTTGAACTCGATCGGCTCGTCGGAGAAGCGAGCGTACTTGCGCACCAGGCAGTTGGTGCGGTCCGGGTCATCGACATAGTCGCTGATCATCTGCGAGTGGAAACCGACCTTGGTCGCCGCGTTCGCAATGCAGTTGGCGATATCTCTGGCTTCCTTGTCCATGATGATTCCGCGGGTCCAGACACTGAGCTCGTGGTAAGTCATTGCCCCCCTCCCCCGACGGCTTCAATGGGCGTGGTGCGACCGTTCGGTCCGACTTCGAGATCGCCGCGGGAACCACCGCAGGAGGTGGATCGCGCGACCCCCGCCTCTCGAACTTTTCCCCGTGTCACCGGGCTCGAAGCCCTCCCTTCGAGTACGCCGTCCGGGATTAGTTGCTCGGTATACAATTTTTCACGCTACCCGGTTCGACTCGTCGCTGCAAACGAGTGCACACGAGCCCAGCGACTGGGTGGCCAGGGGGCGAGATGACTTCGGACGCTGAGATTGATGAGACGCTCCTGCAGATCACGGACGGAGCGCGCCGGGAGGTGCAGTCCTTCCAGGCCCAGCATAGCGAGGCCGAGGAGCTGGCCCTATGGACGGAAGTGACCGGCGTCTCGGGCGAGGATTACAGCTACAACCTCTCGCTCCGCCATGCGGGAGACGCTGGCCCGCAGGATGTGATCGAGCAGCATGAGGGCCTCTCCATAGTCATTCCGGCCGACAGCGTCGACAAGCTACGCGGGGCGATGATCGATCTGATCGGGGACCTCACGACGGGCGGTCTCATCGTCGAGAACCCGAACAGCCCGAGCCCCGCAGTGGAGGACCTGCCCCCGCTGGATGTCGGCGGGAGCCTCAGCGAGCGTGTCACCCAGGTGTTGGCACAACAGATCAACCCCGGGATCGCGCTTCACGGCGGAAAGGCCGAGCTCGCGGGAATCGAGGGAGCGACTGCCTATCTTCGCTTGAGCGGCGGTTGTCAGGGCTGCGGCCTCGCCGGCGTAACCCTCAAACGGGGGGTCGAAGTCGCCATCAAGCGCTCCGTTCCCGAGATAGCCGAGGTCGTCGACGTGACCGACCATGCGAGCGGGACGAACCCATACTTCGAGCCATCGGGCATGTGACAGCCTTGGATTTCAACAAACTCGGAGACTTTGGATGAGAAGAGGGGGTGGCCGATGCACGCGACGGTGAGACGCTACGACCTGGGGGCCGGCTCGAGGGGTGTCGGAGCCGTGAAAGAGCTGACCAGGCGGTGCCAGGAGGAGCTTGTGCCTGCCCTCAGCGGTCTCGACGGGTTCGCCGCGTATTACTTGGTCGACACCGGCAACGCCATCATTTCCTCCATGAGCATCTTCGAGCACGAAGCGGGTGCCGAGCAAGGCAACGAGCTCGTCAAGCAATTCTTCAAGGAGCGGCTACAGGGACTCTTGCAGGCAAATCCGCAAGTTACTTCGGGTGAGGCGGTAGTCCACAGGCCCTAAGGCAATTCCCGGATTGAGGGGCGTGCCCTAAAGGAAGCGCGCACTCCACCCCCCTCCTAACACCCGTAAACTCTTGGCATGCCTGGGGAATCGCCCGAAGAACGGGAGATCCATTTCGGGCCGGGCGGCCCTGTCGAGGCGGCAAAGAGGTGGTTGGAAGACATCGTCCTGCGCACAGACGTTCGTTCTGCCTGGCGAGGTACCGACCCCGACTACCGCCTAGCCCTAACTCAGGCCATTATCTTTCTGAACCAAGAAAACCCACTGCTCATGGGCTACGAGAGAGATGAACTCGCTCACGCGCTGGCCCAAGAGCATCCGAACCACCCTCTCTGGGCGTCTTTTGAAAACCTGCTCGCCGGGGAGTTTCTGAACGACCTCGGGGAGGTCCGGGTTGAGAACTGGACGGCGGTTAGCCCACGGCCAATTGCCCCCGGTTACGAACTCGTCCTCTTCCCGAGGGAGCCAGGTGAGGGGCTAGAGCCACCCGAGATATACGCCCATGGCATCCTCATTCATTTTCGAGACGGTCGCTGGCTCGTGGCAGGACTCAGCGAACGGCAGGCTGTTCCAGGGTGGCCGCCCGATCTGGGGTACTGACCGCTCGCTTCACGCGGCGATCGCTATCCGTCCCGCAAGCAGCAGACCACCCTTCGGAGGCGGATTCCTACAGTATGCAGTCCTTACAAACACGATTCCCCGCGGTCTGGCAACGCCGGCGGGTCATCCCTCGGGTGATGTCGCAGTGGGCGGAATCAGGGGTACCAGCATTCGGTGCAGGTCAGAAGTGCTTTCTTGCACTCTGTTGTCACGTGTTCATAGACCGGAGATTCGTTTTCGCGGAAGTCTCCCCACGACTCATGGAAACTACTGAACTTCCCCTCCAGGCCGGCAATCTTCGAACAGTCCGAGTCGAGCTCGTTTCCATGTCCGATCAATCGGGCCAGGACGCCGGTGTTCTCGGAGGCGGGCTTCAGATACCCGGCCGCTAAGGCCTCGGCGGTTTCCTCTTCGATAACGTCGTGCCATGGGTTGTTGGAGTGCTTGTCAGACCACCGATAAACGACATCGCACAGAGTCGTCTCGTCTTCCAAGCTCTCCATCACCGCACCTTCAAGGCCGGGCCGCGAGGCGCGGTCCAACCTCTTCAAGTTCACGTCATGGTGGTGGTGCACAGGCCATCTCGTGCTGGGGTGTTCGACGATGTTCAATTCGATCAGTGCTTGCTCGCGAAGGCTCCAAAAGGCGGCCGAGAAGAGGAGCACTGCTAGAGATTGAGTGTGCACGCATTGAGTGCTACAGGGGACGTGCGTGCCGTGGGAGTTCCGTCGTGGGGGCAGGAGCCGGTCCGCGAACAGGTAGGCAATCAGCGGGACACTTGGCTCCACGTCTGACATGGCATCGATCCCCTCGGGCGGAACCGTGCGGCGGCACCTACCGCCACGAGAGAAGCATAAACCCGCGCGGGAATATGTGAGCGGTTGCGATGATCTGCGTTTGTTACCAACGGTTAGACCGACACCATCCGGTGACGACCACCCCAGTCTCGGCCGAGTGCAACGATCAGGTTACGAGCAGTCGGCCGGATCCGACGCTTGGTGGCGACCCGGTATTCTCGTTGGCGACGGGCAGGCCGGACAGGGGGGTAGTCGAGTGTCGATGCGGAGACTCTTCGTCGTCGTATTCGTTATTGCGTTTCTCTTGCCGTTATCGGCTCAGGCGGGACCGGGTGGGCGGCGACCAAGCTGTCGCCTCCCAGAATCGAATGCGGATGCGCTTCTTATTCTCAGCAACTTCTATCCCGGCTACTGGTGGGATCACACCGACCTGACCGTTGCAGTTCAGGCGCATCCCAAGGCGACTAAGGCTCAGCTCGCGGCAATCCACGACGCCATTTCCACCTGGGATGACGCACTGAGGGATTGCTTTGACGGTCTGATCACACTGACGGACGTCACCGGAACGCAGCCGAGTGAACAGAAGGCCGCGGACATCGTGGTCCACTACGTGCCTCGGGCCGGCGGAGTTGTGTTCGGCGGATATGCGATCTGTGGAGACCACGGCTGCCCGAACATCCTCGTGCGTTCCGATCTCCCGCCGAGCCTGGACCGCGAGCCGTACGACCCTGAATATCTCGGGTGGGTCACCCAGCACGAGCTCGGCCATGCTCTCGGCCTCGGACACGCAACGAATCTGCTCGAGAGCACCGATCTAATGGGGTACGGATGGCCCGACCTCGGCGATCCGGTTCTGTCCGATTGCGACCTCGATGCGATCGCTTTCGTGTTCGCGTGGGCGCTCGAGGGCAGCGATCCACACCCGCCGGCGGAAGGTCCTTACGACTGCAGTCTCGACTAACTCGACTAAAGGGCGAACTGTTCGCGCTCACTCACGGTATGCGTGAGCCAGCGCGAACAGTTGCGGCGCTAGGATTTTGTCTCGATGTAGCTGAGGCACTCCCCCTCATCTCTGAAGGGCGGGCTTGAGTAGTCCCTCCAGCCGTCGTTTGTGCAGTCGTCTTCGATCTCGGGGACGTACACATCCAATCTGCCGGCCTCTCCAAGGTTTGAGTTGCCCTCGAGGAACTTGACCTCGTCGATCACCTCACTGCGGTGGCCGGTATAGCGAAGGATGTACAACCCATTGCGAATGTCGGTCACATAGATGAGACCATCGGAAATGATCGGGAAGCTCCACATCATGACTTTGTTTGGCCCCGCGGTTGTCGCTGGATCTTCATTTGCGACCTCGGGGATCGGAGTGGGTGAATACCAGCCGGCCTGTTGAGGATTGGCCGGATCCTTGATGTCGACGGCCTGGAGCCCCCCATTTGACCAGGTCACAAACGCGATGTTGCGAGTCAGAGTCGGGTTGTGTGCCGTGTACGTATTCAGGTGGTTCGTCTCCGGTGTGTTCTCCGGACTGTCGCAGAACTCTTGAGTGTTCTCGCGAATCCTGTACTCGCTGAGCACCGCCGGGTGCGCCGGATCGTTTACATCGAGTATGACGCTCCAACCCCACGGGCATCCGTACGTGGGAACGAAGTAGGTGCCGTAGACCTCGTCGGTGTCGAACACGTAGGGCCTGCCCGGGAAGGGAACTGCGGAATGTCCGGGCCGTGCGTTCTCCCACATGGGACGGTTCTCTACTGGCGTTAGAAGGTTCTCGTTCAACGAGAGCACCTCTCCATCAGGAGGATTTCCCTCGGCCAATTCGGTCGTGTCGAGCATCAGGTAGAAGCCCGTCGTATATGCAAGATGGGTTCTCGTTCCGTCGTATGACGGCCACATCGAATGAACTCCCAGTGTTGGGGTCGGTGGATAGAGGTAGTTCCAGGTTCCCTCTGCGACAGGGTGCGCCTCGCCGCCGTTTGGGACGTCGCTGATGTCGATGACGTGGAGTTGCACGCCGTTCGGGTTGCGTGACCCGTTCGGAGTCGACACATACAAGAGGGCTCGGTCGGGATCCTTGGGGTCGACCCACAGGAACATCTCGTGTGGCGTTCGCCTGATCCCCT
>OCZV010000795.1_pt1 | contig 11300 bp, 13 predicted proteins | sample 1539051 | NCBI WGS metagenome assembly OCZV01 (sample SAMEA3113581, study PRJEB22503) | soil metagenome
CCCCGCTACGGGGTCGACGAGGAGGAGGGCATGAGCAAGAGGAAGTTCGAGCGGAACAAGCCCCACGTGAACATCGGCACGATCGGGCACATCGACCACGGCAAGACCACCCTGACCGCGGCCATCACCAAGGTCCTGGCCGAGAAGGGCATGGCCGACTTCACCCCGTTCGAGGAGATCGACAAGGCCCCCGAGGAGAAGGAGCGGGGGATCACGATCGCCATCGCCCACGTGGAATACGAGACCGAGAACCGCCACTACGCTCACGTCGACTGCCCCGGCCACGCCGACTACATCAAGAACATGATCACCGGTGCCGCCCAGATGGACGGCGCCATCCTGGTGGTTTCCGCCGCCGACGGTCCCATGCCCCAGACCCGCGAGCACGTCCTCCTGGCCCGACAGGTCAACGTCCCCTCGATCGTGGTGGCGCTCAACAAGGTCGACGCCGTCGACGACCCCGAGCTCCTCGACCTGGTGGAGCTCGAGGTGCGCGAGTTGCTTTCCACGTACGAGTTCCCGGGGGACGACACCCCGGTGGTGCGCGTGTCGGCGCTGAAGGCCCTCGAGGGCGACGAGGAGGCCAAGGGCCAGATCCTCGAGCTGATGGAGGCCGTCGACACCTACATCCCAGAGCCGGTGCGCGACGTCGACAAGCCCTTCCTGATGCCGATCGAGGACGTGTTCTCGATCACCGGTCGCGGCACGGTGGTCACGGGGCGGGTGGAGCGCGGCCGGCAGAACAAGATGGAGGAGGTGGAGATCGTCGGGCTGGGCGACACCCGGAAGACCACCGCCACCGACCTCGAGATGTTCCGTAAGCTGCTCGACGAGGTCCAGGCCGGCGACAACGTCGGGGTTCTCCTTCGCGGGATCGACAAGGAGGACGTGGCCCGGGGCCAGGTCCTGGCCAAGCCCGGCTCCATCACCCCCCACACGGACTTCACCGCCCAGGTGTACGTCCTGTCGAAGGACGAAGGCGGCCGGCACACGCCCTTCGTGGAGGGCTACCAGCCGCAGTACTACTTCCGGACCACCGACGTCACCGGCCAGATCAAGCTCCCCGAGGGCACCGAGATGGTCATGCCCGGCGACAACGTGGAGATGTCCGTGACGCTGGAGAAGCCCATCGCCATGGAGGAGGGGCTCCGGTTCGCCATCCGTGAGGGGGGCCGGACCGTGGGCGCCGGACGGGTCACGAAGGTCACGAAGTAGGGACGGCATGCCAAAGTCCGACAAACGACCGACGATCACGCTGGCCTGCGGCAACTGCAAGCGGCGCAACTACGTCACGCGGAAGAACAAGGTCAACGACCGCGACCGCATCGAGCTCCGCAAGTACTGCCGGTGGTGCCGGCAGCACACCGCGCACCGCGAGACCCGCTAGACAGTCTCGCCGGTCCGGATCTTGCCGTGGCGGATCGCCAGGACCAGGGCCTCGTGCTTCGAATGGACCTTCAGCTTGAACAGGATGTTCTGCTGATGCGTCCGGAGGGTGTGCCGACTGATCCCGAGCTCCTCGGAAAGGCGGCTCGGCGAGAGGCCCCTGGCCAGCCCCTGGAGGATCTCCGTCTCGCGGCGGGTGAGCCGCTCGACCCGGGCCCGGGCGGCGGCGTCCAGGGCGCGCTTCCTTCGAAGCTGGGTGAGGATGCGCCTGATCTGGTCCGGGTCGATCAGGGGCTCCCCGCGGTGGGCCGTGCGGATGGCCTCGACCACCTCCTTCATCGGCCGGCTCTTCGAGATGAACCCCACGGCGCCCGCGTCGAGGGCGCGGGCCACCGTGTGCTCGTCCTCGAACGCCGACAGCATGATCACGCGGCTCCCGTCGAGGTCCTCGCTGATCCGGCGGGTGGCGGTGATCCCGTCGACCCCCGGCATCTGCACGTCCATCAGGATCACGTCGGGCCGCTTGCGAGACGCCGCCTCGATGGTGGTCTCGCCGTCGTGGGTGACCGCCACGACCGAGAGGCCTCGCTCCACGCGGATCGCCGTGCGGAGCGCCTCGGCGAAGGTCCGGTGGTCGTCGGCCACGAGCACGCGGATCATGGACGGACGCCGCGGGACGTTCGGGGAGGAAGGGGACATTCCGAGGTCGATTCTGTACCGGAACGAGCCGCGGTGCCAGCACCGCTTGCGGGGTCCGCCGGCCCTCGGCTAGCCTCAGCCGGCCCGCACACCCCCGAGGAGGCCGATGAGGCTCGAAGGCAAGGTGGCCGTCTCCGGCGGGCAACTGGGCGCCTAGGCGGGAGGAAAGCCGATGCCGTTGAACCAATCGTTGAAGGGCCGGGAGTACCAGGAGCTTCGGCTCGAGGTCGATCGGGACCGGGTGACGCGCTTCTCGCTCGCGGTGGGCGAGGACGATCCGCGCTACCTCGAGGCCGAGGCCGCCCGGGCCGAGGGATTCCCCGATCAGCTCGCGTTCCCGACGTTCCCCACGGTGCTGGGGATCCTGGCCAGCGCGCAGATCGTGGTCGATCCGGAGCTCGGCATGGACTACTCGAGGGTGGTGCACGGCGAGCAGGCCTTCGAGTGGCGGCGCCCGATCGTGGTCGGGGATCGGCTCTTCGCCACTCCACGGATCGCCGACATCTACGCCAAGGGCCCGAACGAGTTCCTGGTGATCGAGGCCGAGGTCAGGGACGCCGACGGCGAGGTGGTCTGCGTGGCTCGATCCACGCTCTTGTCCCGGGGCACGGCGGGGTCGTCGTGATGGATCGTCCCCACATCGAGGCTCTCGAGGTCGGCCAGGAAGTCTTTGAGGCCGCCAAGGTTGTGAAGCGGGACGACGTGAAGGCCTACGCCGACGCATCCGGCGACCAGAACCCCCTGCATCAGGACGACGAGTTCGCCCGGTCCGTGGGGTTTCCGGGGATCATCGCGCACGGGATGTTCTCGATGGCCCACGTGGCCAAGTCCGTCAAGGACTGGGCTGGCAACCCCTCGGCGCTTCGCTCCCTGGCCGTGCAGTTCCGCGCCGTCGTGTACATGGACGAGACCCTTGTGGCCAAGGGGAAGGTGGCGGCCCTCGACCCGGCGAGCGGGGACGTTACCCTGGACGTGTGGGCCGAGGTCGAGCGGGACGGGCAGCGGGTCCTGACGATCAAGAACGCCCGGGCCGTGGTGAACCTGGCCTGATCGAGGCCCCCGCCTCGCCGGTAACCTTCCGAGTCTTCCCGGGGTCGAACCAGGTGTCGCGATGGTGAGTCGCGAGCTCCTGGACCGGTGCCGGCGAGGGGAGCCGGCGGCGTTCGAGGAGCTGGTTCGGCTGACCCACCGCCGGGTGTTCACGCTCGCGTACCGGCTGGTGGGGGACCGTCACGAGGCGGAGGACGTGGCCCAGGACGCATACCTCCGGGTGTACCGAGGGCTCCCCGGGTTCCGGGGGGATTCGAGCCTCGACACGTGGCTGTACCGGATCACGGCGAACGCCGCGGTCAGCCACCTGCGCCGCCGGGGGCGGTTCGGGGACCTTCTGGCGGACCCTGACGACGTTGTGGACGTTCCCGACGAGGTCGGGGCCGACCCGGTCGACAAGGACGAGATCCAGCGGGCGCTGGTCGCGCTCCCGGTGGCCCAACGGACCGTGCTCGTCATGCGGGACGCGTACGGTTTCTCGATCGCGGAGATCGCCGATGCCATGGGCCTGACAGAGGGGGCAGTGAAGGTTCGGATCCACCGGGCACGCCGCAGGCTGAAGGAGCTCGTGTACGGTCCGGCGGCGCCCCACGGGCACGACGAGGTGGGAGAGCGCCTACCGGAGCTGGCGGAGGAGCGGAGCCGTGGCTGACGGGTTCGAGGTGCACCTGGCCACCTGTCCCGAGTGCGCTCGGGAGCTGGCGCGGTACCGGGAGGTGCTGGCCGCGGTCGGCTCGCTCGGCGACGCCGTGGAGGAGCCGCCGCGGGGATTCGCCGAACGAACCGCGGCCCACGTCCTGAGCAGCGAGCGGCCGTGGGTGGGCCGGGTTCGGTGGCTGGCCAACGATCGCCGGATGCACGTCGCCGCGGCCTCGGTGGGCGGGGCCATCGTCGGCGCGGGGGTCCTCGGCCTCCTGTGGCGGCGGGCCGCTCGTCGGGAGTTGGTCCGGACCGGGGAGGCCGTCTAGGCCGAGCTCGCGGGTGCCTGCGGCTCCGCCCGGCCCGGGGCCATCCCCTCCCAGGCCAGGGTTCGGTGGATCGACCGGATGCTCGCGCGGACGCCATCGAGATCCTCCTCGAGCGCGCGGCGGAGCTCCCGGGCCACCGCCACCACGCCCCGGCCGGTTCGCCTGCCGAGGTCCTCGAGGACCTCGCGCTGGTGCTCGGCCAGTCGTTCGATCGCGGCGTGGTGCGCCCGGGCCAGCTGGGCCATGGCCTCGCCTTGCCGCCGGCCGACCTCGCGGAGCAGCGCCGCGAGGCGGTCGAGCTCAGGCCGGTCCCGTCCTCCGCGGGCGGCGAGGGCCGTGAGGGCGTCCTCGATGCGCTGGAGGCGGATGCTCAGAGCCTGGAACCGCTCCTCGGCGTGCATCAGCAGGTCCCGGCTGACATCGTCGGCATCCGGGCCGAGCGCGGGAGGCGCCCTCGTCGCCTCGGCCTCGGACACGGCCTCGGCCGCTGCCGTCCTGGCGGCCTGGGCTACCGCCTCCTGGATCCGAAGGAGACCGTCCTCGAGCCGCTCCTCGATGGCCCGCTGGTAGGCGCTGAGGACGTCCTGGGCGCTGCGGGGTCGCCGGCGCGAGGGTCCCACGGGGATGGGGATGGGGTCGGCGACTCGTTGGCGCGGCGGGCGCCGCCGGGACGGCTCGGCGACCGCCGGCGGTGAGGTTCCTGACCTCTGCTGCACTCGTCCCTCTCGTCGGCCGCGTGGGGCCGTTGGTAGTCTACGTTCCGGGGTGGGCCGGGTCACGCACCCGATGGCCGCTCGCGTATACTTGGGCGGGTCCGGCCGAGTCCCCGATCAGAGGGCCGTAGCTCAATTTGGCAGAGCACCGGTCTCCAAAACCGGCGGTTGGGGGTTCGAGTCCCTCCGGCCCTGCCCAGAGGAGGAGATGAACAGACAGACCAAGCGGATGATGGAGCGCGACCGCCGTCAGCAGGCGGCGGCCCGACGCCCGCCCGTTGTCGAGCGGAAGAAGCGGGCCGGACCGCGACAGTTCCTCCGCGAGGTTCGCCAGGAGCTCAGGAAGGTGGCCTGGCCGACCCGACGGGAGCTGCTGGCGTACACGGTGGTCGTCCTCGTCTCCGTGGTCGTGCTGACCAGTTTCGTGTTCGGCCTTGACTTCCTGATCTCGAAGGCGGTCCTGGCCCTCTTCGGCGTCGAGACCGGCTGATCCCGAACCCATGACCCCCGAAGACCCTCCCCGCAACCACGACGACGCGGCCGACGAGCCGACGCCCTCCACGGACGAGGTCACCCCCGCCTCTGGAGAGCCCTCGTCGTCCGCTTCGGGCACAGGAGGGGTCCCCTCCGCGGACGACTCGGGCTCGACCGAAGCCGGTGCCGACATGGCCACGTCCGCTGACGACTCGGACCTCCCCGAGCCATCCCAGGGTCCCGAGGAGCCCGACGGATCACCTCTCGTGACCGAGGAGGGGTCCGAGGGTCCACAGAATCAAGCGGAAGAGGCGTCCGAGGCGACCGAGGTCGCGGCGGATCCCCTGGCGGCGGCCCTGCCGAACGGCGAGGCCGCGGCCGAAGAGGTCCCGCCGGCGGCCGACCCGTACGGAGGTCCCGGCGATTGGTACGTGATCCACACCTACGCCGGCTACGAGAACAAGGTGAAGACGAACCTCGAGTCGCGGATCCACACGATGCAGATGCAGGACAAGGTCTTCGACGTGGTGATCCCGATGGAGGACGTCATGGAGATCAAGGGCGGCAAGAAGCAGGTCGTCCAGAAGAAGGTCTTCCCCGGCTACCTCCTGGTGAAGATGGTGTACGACGACGACTCCTGGTACGTCGTCAGGAACACCCCCGGCGTGACGGGATTCGTGTCCAGCGGCACGGGCCAGAAGCCGACCCCGCTGTCGCGCCGCGAGGTCGAGAAGATCCTGGCCGTGAAGAAGGAGGAGGTGAAGCCGGCGTTCCGCCTCGATTTCGAGGAGGGGGATGTGGTCCGGATCATCTCCGGCCCGTTCGCCGACTTCAACGGGACGATCAGCGACATCAACGTCGATCAGTCGAAGGTCCGGGTGATGGTGAACATCTTCGACCGGGAGACGCCCGTGGAGCTCTCGTTCGACCAGGTGGCGAGGGTCTGATGCGAGGGGAGCGCGACTGATGGCAGAGGGACGACGCCGCAAGAAGGTCCTGGCGGTGGTGAAGCTGCAGATCCGGGCAGGACAGGCCACCCCGGCCCCCCCGGTGGGCACCGCGCTCGGCCAGCACGGCGTGAACATCATGGACTTCGTCAAGCAGTACAACGACGCCACCCAGCACCAGATGGGGCAGGTCATCCCGGTCGAGCTCACGATCTACGAGGACCGTACGTTCACGTTCGTCACCAAGCAGCCCCCGGCCGTCGAGCTGATCCGCGAGGCAGCGGGGATCGAGAAGGGCTCGCCCGAGCCGAACCGGGAGAAGGTGGGTCGGCTCACCCAGGACCAGGTCCGCCAGATCGCGGAGTCGAAGATGAAGGACCTGAACGCCCGGGACCTCGAGGCGGCCATGAAGATCATCGAGGGGACCGCTCGGAGCATGGGCGTGGAGGTGGCCACGTGACCACCAAGCGGTACGCGGACGCGAGCCGGATGTTCGATCGGAGCCAGCTCTACTCGCCGGCCGACGCGATCAGGATCCTCAAGGAGATGCCCGCCGCGAAGTTCGACGAGACCGTGGAGCTCTCGATCCGGCTGGGCGTCGATCCGCGCAAAGCCGATCAGATGGTGCGGGGGACCGTCACCCTCCCACACGGGACCGGCAAGTCGGTCCGGGTGGCCGCCTTCGCCGCCGGGGACGCCGCCCGGCAGGCCCGGGAGGCCGGCGCAGACCTGGTCGGCGGCGAGGACCTCGTCCAGGAGGTCCTCAAAGGCAACATCGAGTTCGACTCGGCCGTGGCCACGCCGGACATGATGCCCGTGCTGGGGAAGGCCGGCCGGGTCCTCGGTCCTCGGGGGCTGATGCCGAACCCGAAGGCCGGGACCGTGACCGAGGACATCGCGAAGGCCGTAACCGAGATCAAGGCCGGCAAGCTCGAGTACCGGGTCGACCGGCAGGCGAACCTGCACCTCGTCATGGGAAAGCGGTCCTTCGAGGGCCGGGACCTGATGGAGAACTACCTGGCCGTGGTCGACGAGATCCTCCGAGCCAAGCCCGCATCGGCCAAGGGGCGGTACATCCGCAGCGTCACGATCTCGACGACGATGGGGCCGGGGATCCGCATCGACCCCGCCCGGATCCGCGAGGTCGAGGCCGCAGCCTAGAGATCGTGACCCTGATCCGTCGAGCGGGCGTGGTGCGAGGTGTTCCTCAAGTGGCGCGACCACGATGGTTGCGGCCCCGAGGAAGGTTCGTGGCTGTTCCTCCTCGACCCCCGCTGACTTGTCGCCTCGTCTTTCATCCCGTACCCTGAAGGAGCCGCAGACCGCAGGGGCGGAAGCGTAATCCCCGGAGCGAGCGAGGGTCGCGCGCAGCGCGGCCCCGCGAGCAGAGTGCGAGGGGTACCTGCCGAGGCAGACGTGAGGCGTCCTTGGTCTGCGGGGGCGCCTTTCTTGATGAGGACGAGATGCCGAGAGCGGAGAAGGAAGCGAAGGTCAAGGGGCTGGCCGAGCGGCTGGGCGAGTCGCAGGCCACGATCCTGGCCGGGTACCGGGGGCTGACGGTCCAGGAGGCCGCGGAGCTCCGGGCGGCCCTGGCCGAGGCCGACACCCGGTTCAGCGTGGTCAAGAACTCGCTGACCCGGCTGGCGGTCAAGGACGCCGGGCTGGATGAGCTCGAGGGGCTGATCGACGGCCCCACGGCCATCGCCTTCGTCACGGGGGACCCGGTGTCCGGGGCGAAGCGCCTGGTCGAGCAGGCCCGGCGGTTCCCCGTCCTGGAGATCCGCGGCGGCTTCGCCGAGGGCCGGGTGCTGGATGCGGAGCAGATCAGATCGCTGGCGGCACTGGACACCCGGGAGGTCATGCTGGCCACGCTGGCCGGACTTGCCAAGTCCCAGCTGAGCCGGACCGCGTGGGCCCTCCAGGCCCTCCAGTCGAGGTTCGTGGGCCTGATGCAGGCCCTCAGCGACAAGCTGCCCGAGGACGGCTCGATGGACGAGCCCTCGGCGTCCGCTTCGGGCACAGGAGGGGTCCCCTCCGCGGCCGCCTCGGGCTCAGCCGAAGCTTCCGGGGAGCCCGAGGGCTCACCGGAGGAAACACCTCTTGTTGACGAAGGGGAGCCCGAGGGCTCGAAGGACGAGACGGAAGGCTCGGAGCCCGAGACGCAGGAAGAAGGAGGAGGAGCGTAGGTGGCCACGAAGAGGCAGATGTCGTCGGACGACCTGCTCGAGGCGTTCAAGGGGATGACCCTGCTCGAGCTGTCCGAGTTCATCAAGAAGTTCGAGGAGGAGTTCGACGTCCAGGCCGCGGCCATGGCGCCCGCGGTGGCCGCGCCGGCCGGCGGGACGGCAGCCGCCGGGGACGGCGGGGCCGAGGAGGAGGAGCAGACCGAGTTCGACGTGATCCTCGACTCGGCCGGGGACAAGAAGATCCAGGTCATCAAGGAGGTCCGGGCCCTGACCACCCTGGGGCTGAAGGAGGCCAAGGACCTGGTGGACAGCGCCCCCAAGCCGGTCCTGGAGCGGGTCCCCAAGGACCAGGCCGACCAGGCCAAGGAGAAGATCGAGACCGCGGGCGGCTCGGTCACGGTCAAGTAGGAATATCCGGCCCCCCCATACCGTTTGACGAGGTGTGGGGGGAAGCCCTATACTGCTCGGTTGGCGTGCCGTCTCCCGTGGTCTTTAGTTACACGCGTGTCATTCCCTAGGGGGGGTTCCTTTTGCCTGAAGCCGTGATCGGTCGTGACCGCCTGTCCTTCAGCAAGCTCGAGGAGGTCCTCCCGCTGCCCGACCTCGTGGGGATCCAGCGGGACTCCTTCGACTGGCTCCTGGAGGAGGGCCTGGGCGAGGTCTTCCGCGAGATCAGCCCGATCGAGGACTATACCGAGACCTACCAGCTGATTTTCGGCAAGCACTACTTCAAGGACATCAACCACGACGCCGAGGAGTGCCGCGAGAAGGACCTGACATACGACGCCCCACTCCACGTCGAGGCCGCCTTCATCAACAAGGAGACCGGCGAGATCAAGGAGCAGGACGTCTTCATGGGCAACTTCCCCGTGATGACGGACAAGGGCACCTTCATCATCAACGGCACCGAGCGGGTCGTCGTCTCCCAGCTGGTCCGGTCGCCGGGCGTCTACTTCGACACGGCCATCGACAAGACCATCGACAAGGACATCTACCTGGCCAAGGTCATCCCCGCCCGGGGGGCCTGGCTGGAGTTCGACGTCGACAAGCGAGACACGGTCGGTGTCCGGATCGACCGGAAGCGCCGGCAAAACGTCACCACGCTCCTGAAGGCCCTGGGCTGGACCGAGGAGGAGATCCTCGAGCTGTTCGAGGGGGCTGAGTCGATCAAGCTCACCCTGGAGAAGGACCACTTCGAGACCCAGGAGGAGGCCCTCGAGGACATCTATCGGAAGCTCCGGCCGGGCGAGCCGCCAACGGCCGAGTCGGCCAAGAACCTCCTGGAGAGCCTGTTCTTCAACGACAAGCGGTACGACCTGGCCAAGGTCGGCCGGCACAAGATCGACCGGAAGCTCGCCGCCGCGGGCGACCTGCTGAAGAGGCAGCTGAAGCGGCGGTTCGAGGCCATGAAGGAGCTCGACGTCCCGGAGAAGCGGGACTGGGAGCAGCCGCGGTACCGGGTGTTCTCCTCGCTGCAGTCCGGCGAGAAGGGCGGGCCCACGCCGTTCAAGCGGGTCCTCACGTACGAGGACATCGTCAAGACGGTCGGCTATCTCGTACGGCTCCACGCCGGCGAGGAGGGCTTCGAGGTCGACGACATCGACCACTTCGGCAACCGGCGGCTCCGTTCCGTGGGTGAGCTGATCCAGAACCAGGTCCGGATCGGTCTGTCGCGGATGGAGCGGGTCGTCCGGGAGCGGATGACCACCCAGGACGTGGAGGCCATCACCCCGCAGACCCTGATCAACATCCGGCCGGTGGTCGGGGCGATCAAGGAGTTCTTCGGGACCTCGCAGCTGTCCCAGTTCCTGGACCAGACGAACCCGCTGGCCAGCCTGACCCACAAGCGACGCCTGTCGGCCCTGGGGCCGGGCGGCCTCAGCCGGGAGCGGGCCGGGTTCGAGGTCCGAGACGTGCACCCCAGCCATTACGGCCGGATGTGCCCGATCGAGACCCCGGAGGGCCCGAACATCGGCCTGATGGGCTCGCTGTCGACGTTCGGCCGGATCAACGAGCTCGGCTTCGTGGAGACCCCGTACCGGCGCGTGGAGAAGGGCCGGGTCACCGAGCACATCGACTACCTGACCGCCGACAAGGAGGACCGCCACGTCATCGCCCAGGCCAACGCGGAGCTGGACGCCCGGGGCCGGTTCGTCGAAGAGCGGGTCCTGTGCCGGCGGAAGGGCGGCGAGGTCGACTACGTGACGCCCGAAGAGGTCGACTACATGGACGTTTCGCCGAAGCAGATCGTCTCGGTGGCAGCGGCCCTGATCCCATTCCTCGAGCACGACGACGCCAACCGGGCCCTGATGGGGGCGAACATGCAGCGTCAGGCCGTGCCCCTGCTTCGGGCCGAGGCTCCTCTGATCGGGACCGGCGTGGAGTTCCGGGCCGCCATCGACGCCGGCGACGTGATCCTGGCGGAGAAGGCCGGGCGGATCGACTCGGTCTCCGCCGACGAGATCGTGATGCGGGAGACCGACGGCACGACCAAGACCTACCGGCTGCAGAAGTTCCGGCGGTCGAACCAGGGGACGTGCATCAACCACAAGCCGGTGGTGAAGGCCGGCCACTCGGTGAAGCGTGGCCAGGTCATCGCCGACGGGCCCTCCACCGAGCAGGGCGAGCTGGCCCTGGGCAAGAACCTCCTGGTGGCGTTCATGCCCTGGGAGGGGCACAACTACGAGGACGCCATCGTCATCTCCGAGCGCCTGGTACAGGGCGACGTGCTGACCTCGATCCACATCGAAGAGCACGAGGTCGACGCCCGGGATACCAAGCTCGGGGCCGAGGAAATCACTCGGGACATCCCGAACGTGTCAGAGGAGATCCTCAAGGACCTCGACGACCGCGGCATCGTGCGGATCGGGGCCGAGG
>OCZV010000796.1_pt1 | contig 11293 bp, 11 predicted proteins | sample 1539051 | NCBI WGS metagenome assembly OCZV01 (sample SAMEA3113581, study PRJEB22503) | soil metagenome
GGATGGTGCCCTCGAAGCTGCCGTACTCGAGCGGGTGATCCTCGACGTGCACCGCGAGGTGGCGCTCGCCCTTCCGGAGCGGGATGCCCTTCGGAACCGCCCAGCTCGCGAGCGCACCGTTCCGCTCGAGCCGGAAGTCGTAGTGCAAGCGCCGTGCCGCGTGCCGCTGTACGACGAAGATCGGCCGTTCTGCGCCGCTTGTCCCCCGTTTGAACGGCTCCGGCGTCTTCCCCGGACGGCGTTTCTTGCGGTACTCGTCGAGGCTCACCTGTGGATTGTCGCCATCAGCGCAACGCCTTCTTCACCAACGCGCTTCTTCTTGGAAAAAAGCCCTGCTCGTGGGGCGTACCGCTGCCGGGGATAAGCCTGTGGATGTTGTTGAAAACTCTCTAAGCGGAGGTCAGGACGCCCATGACGCGGTACTTCTCGCGCCGACGCCGGCGCCGCTCGTCGGGCTCGAGGGACTCGATCTCCTCGAGAGCGCTCAAAATGCCGTTTTCCAGCAGCTTCGCGGCCGCGTCGGGATCGTTGTGCGCGCCCCCGTCGGGCTCGGCCACGATCGCGTCGACGACTCCGAGCTCGTGACAATGAGCCGCATCCGGCTTGAAGGCGGCGGCGGCCTTCTGGGCCTCTCCCGCGTCCCGCCAGAGGATCGCCGCACAGCCTTCCGGTGAGATCACCGAGTAGATCGCGTGCTCTTGCATGAGAACCCGGTCGGCGACCGCGATCGCGACGGCGCCGCCCGATCCCCCCTCGCCGATGACACAGGCGACGGTTGGCACGTCGAGGCGCACCATCGCCGCCTGGGAGCGCGCGATCGCTCCGCCCTGGCCGTGCTGCTCGGCCGCGACGCCAGGGTAGGCACCCGGGGTGTCGATCATGGTTATCAGCGGGAAGCCGTGCCGGTCGGCGAGCGACATCGCCCGAATCGCCTTCCGGTACCCCTCGGGATACGCCATTCCGAAGTTGCGGTTCGTCCGCTCCTTCAGGTCGCGCCCCTTCTGGTGGCCCACGAGAACCATCGTCCGGCCGTCGAGCCTGCCGAGACCCGTCACGATCGCGCGGTCGTCCGCGCGGCTGCGGTCGCCGTGCAGCTCGAAGAAGTCTTCGAAGATGCGCTCCACGTAGTCGAGCGTGTACGGCCGGTCCTGGTGGCGCGCGAGCTCGACCGACTGCCAGATCTCCTCTGCGCTCGGCTCCTCCTGCAGGCGTTCGAGCTGCTCCTGGAGCCGCTCCAGCTCACCACTCAGTCTCGTGCCCCGGAGCAACTTCATGGCCCCGAGCTTACTGAGCCGCTCGCGCAGCCGCATCTCCGCCTCGCTCGGCATACGTCAGGCCGTCTCTGCGCAAGACCGGAATCTGCGAGCGCAGATTCCGGTCGCGCGAAGATTCCTAAAGGCGTCCGCTTCGCGGCCGCTGTGTCTGCTTCTCATCACTAACGTCGCTGGTCGAACAGGCGCAGCAAGCGAGACAGCGTCGGGCGCAGCTCGCCGCGCGGAACGATCCCGTCGATGTGTCCGAAGCGGAAGTTCGACTCGGAGAGGCCGAAGTCGTCAGGCAGCTTCTCGCGGGTGGTCTGCGCGACGACGCGCGGGCCGGCGAAGGACATGAGCGCCCCCGGCTCGGCGAGCACGACGTCGCCGAGGCTGGCGAAGCTCGCAAGCACGCCGCCGGTCGTGGGATGTGTGAGCACGGAGATGAGCGAGCCGCCGGAGTCGTGCAGCTCCTCGATCGCGACCACCGTCTTCGGAAGCTGCATCAACGCGAGAATCCCCTCCTGCATGCGCGCGCCTCCGGACGCGGAGACGGAGATGAGCGACACGCCGCCCTCGGACGCGCTGTCGCAGGCGCGCGCGAACTTCTCCCCGACCACGCTTCCCATCGAGCCGCCCATGAACGCGAAGTCCATGACCGCGAGCCGGCACTCCTCGCCCTCGATCGCTGCCCGGCCGGTGACGATCGCGTCGCCCAGCCCCGTCGCCATCTCCGCCTCGACGAGGCGCTCCGCGTACGGCTTGAGGTCGAAGAACTCGAGCGGGTCCGCCGAGCGCAGGTCGGCGTCCTCCTCGACGAACGACTCCGGATCGGTGAGTTGGTCGATCCGCTCCCGAGCCCCAACCGGGAAGTGATGGCCACACTGCCGGCAGACACGGAAGCTCTCCGCGAGCTCGTCGTCGCGGTAGTGCGAGCCGCAGCTCGGGCAGGTGTTCGGATGGGACTTGTCGGGCGGGGCCTCGGACTCGCGCTTGTTCTCGACGGACACGTCGACGCGGTCGGGGCCGGAGGACATGCGCTGGATCTTAGAGGGCCGGCTCTCAGAGCCCGGCGGCGGTGAGGAGGCGCGTCACAACCAGGACGTTTCGCTCCTCCGCGAGGTGGCCGGTCACGCCCATCCCGGCGAGTCGCGTGCGCGAGACGACGTCGCGAAGGACCGCCTCTAGCTCCCTCACGGTCGGTCCGTTCGGCTCCGGCATGAACATCGCGGCCTCGCTCGGCTCGAGCACGTCGAGATCGAGCGCGACGTAGACGGCGTCGGCCTGCTCGAGCGCGCGCTCCAGCGAGTCGTCGATCCCGGTCGCGGCGAGGTACTCCACCTCCGGTGGATCGAGGTTGCGCGCTCCGACGAGCGCCACGTCTTCGGGGCGGACGACACCGTCGTCGAGCAGCATTCGCAGCGGCATGCCCCACGCGTTCCCGGAGGGCGACGTCTCGGGCGTGTTGAGATCGCCGTGCGCGTCCAACCAGACGACCGCAAGCCGGTCGCTGCGAGCCGCCAGCCCCCGGACGGCGCCGACGTGCGAGCAGCAGCACCCGCCGAGGACGAGCGGGCGCTCGGGCAGTACCGACGCGAGCTCCGCGGTCTGCTCGGCGAGGGTGTCGCGCTCGACGGAGCCCGTGTCGGGGTAGGGCAGGTCGAGCCGGGCGCCTTCCGCCATCCCCTCGCCGCCGCTCCCCCACGCCCGCGGGACGCGCACGAGCCCCGCCCCGAACTCGCGGCCGCAGGCATGGCACTCGTAGCCCGGACCCATCGCGACCGCCGTGAAGGTGCGGCAGTCCGGGCAGCGCGCCCGCAGCGAGCTCATGTGAGCACCTTCTCGTAGACGTCGAACCGCGCGCTCACATGCATGCCGGCTTGCTCGTAGAGCCGGTTCGCGCCGGTGACGCTCTCGGCGTCCACGCCGAGCCCCGCGCGCGCGAACCCTCGCTCGCGGAAGGCCGCGAACGCCTCGAGCAGGAGCGCCCGCCCGAGCCCGCGCTTCCGCCACGGGCGGCGGACGCCGAGAATCCGCACCCAGCCGAGATCCTCGGCCGTCTCGTGGGGATGGCAGATCGCGGCGCCGGTCGGCTCGTCGCCCTCGAGAGCGAGGAACCAGAGGTCCGGCACGAACGACGGCCCGTCCAGGAGCCAGTGGGCCCACATCTCGTACGACTCCTCGATCGGCTCCCACGAGTCCTTGAAGCTCTCGACGTAGACGTCGTAGAACGTCCGCTCGTCGCCGGCGCGGAAGGTTCGGCACTCGATCCCGTCCGGCCATACCGGGGCAGGAGTCGGCCTGCTCAGGTCGATCAGCATTCGATGGGAGTGCCGGATGAGCCGAAATCCGCGCTCCTCGAGGGCGCGGAGGAGCGACGCCTGGCCCGACCAACCGCCGGAGAAGAGACGCGGCGCGATCTCGACGGCCCGCGCCTCCGCCCAGTTGAGCATCGCGGGCGAGGGATCACCGCGCAGCTCGATCCAGGCGCGGCCGTCTCCGATGCTCTCGACCATTCCGTACGAGGTCCCCTCGTAGCGAACGTCTCGCTCGACGTGCACCTCTGGCGAGGTCCATGAGCGCTTGACGTCGTCCTCACCGACGGGCTCGGGCGAGTGCTCGCTCGCGAGCAGCACGATCGCGGGCACGTCGGCGTCGGTCGGAGGACGGAGCTTGCCGCTCACTTCCGCGCGAGCTCGTCGAGCGCGTCCGCGAGCCCGGCGAGCGAGCTGAGTGTCCGGTGCGGGCGCGGATCCTCCGGCTCTCCGAGTCGGTTGATCCAGACGTTCGCTATCCCGAGCTCGCTCGTGGGAGCGATGTCGTGGAAGAGGCTCTGCGCGACGTGGACGTGCTCGATGTCGCCGTGCTTCTCGCGGAAGACCTCCCAGTGGCGGCTCGCCGGCTTGTAGGAGCCGATCTCGCCCGCGACGATCGAGTCGTCGAATCGCACGCCGATCGTCTCGATGGACGCGTCGATCAGGTCGCGATCGGTGTTCGACAGGATCGCGAGCCGCCATCCGCGAGCCTGCGCCTCCGTGAGCGCCTCCGGCGCGTCCTCGAACACCGGCCAGGACGGCAGCGAGCGGGCGAGCGAGCTCGCCTCGCCCTCGGGGAGAGTGAGACCCTCCTCGTCTGCGAGCCGCTCCAGGGCGACGGTCAGCACCTCGCGGTACGAGTGACCGGGATTCGCCGCCTGGATCTCGGGCTCGAGCTCGTGGTAACGGGCGAGCAGCCCGTCCGCATGCTCGACGCCGAACAGCTTCTCGAGCTCCGCCCGGATCCCGGCGTTCCAGTCGACGATCGTGCCGTAGCAGTCGAATGTCGCCCAACGTTCCGCCACGAGTCGAAAGCCTAGCTCTGTCGTGCGCAAGACCGGAATCCGCGAGTGCGGATTCCGGTCACGCGAAAGTCCCTGAAGGCGTCCGCTTCGCTGCTCTCTAACCTCCGCAGCGATGCCTGAGATCCGCCCGCTGGCGGAGGAGGACTGGCCTGCCGTCGAGGCGATCTATGCGGAGGGCATCGCGACAGGTCAGGCGACCTTCGAGACCGCCCCGCCGAGCTGGGAGGAGTTCGACGCCAGCCGGCTGCGCGATCACCGGCTCGTCGCTGTCGAGGACGGCGAGGTCGTCGGGTGGGCCGCGCTGTCGCCCACGTCGTCACGCGAGTGCTACGCCGGCGTCGTCGAGCACTCGGTCTACGTCGCCGAAAGCGTCCGCGGGCGAGGCGTCGGTCGGGCGCTGATGGAGGCGCTCATCGCGGGAGCCGACGCAGCCGGCCTCTGGACGATCCAGACGAGCATCTTTCCAGAGAACGGGGCGAGCGTCGCGCTGCACGAGCGCGTCGGCTTCAGAGTCGTCGGCCGCCGCTACCGGATCGCGAAGCTGAACGGCGTCTGGCGCGACACCCTCCTCCTGGAGCGCCGCTCAGCCCGCGTCGACTGACTTGCCGTCCTCGTCCCAGCGGCGAAAGACGACACACGCGTTTAGCGCGGGGGAAACCATGTTTCCCCCGCGAGCCCCCTTCTTCGAGGCACGAGCTATGCGTCGGTCCATTTTCGAAAGACCACACAAGCGTTGTGCCCGCCGAAACCGAACGAGTTCGAGACGCCGATCGTGAGATCGGAGCGGCGTGCCTCGTTCGGGATGTAGTCGAGGTCGCAGGTCGGATCCGGAACCTCGTAGTTGATCGTCGGCGGCAGCACGCCGCGTTGCACCGCGAAGATCGTGAAGATCGCCTCGACGGCGCCGGCGGCTCCGAGCGTGTGGCCCGTTGCGCCCTTCGTCGAGGAGACCGGCGTCTTGTACGCGTGCTCCTCGCCGAGAGCGATCTTCAGCACGCGAGTCTCGGCCGGATCGCCGAGCGGCGTCGACGTGCCGTGCGCATTGACGTACCCCACGTCCTCCGGCGAGATGCCTGCGTCCTTGAAGGCCATCTGCATCGCGCGGGCCGGGTTCATTCCTGTTGGGTCGGGCTCGGTGACGTGCTTCGCGTCCGAGGAGACCCCGTAGCCGAGGAGCTCGGCGTAGATCTTGGCGCCACGCGCGCGGGCGCGCTCGAGCTCCTCGAGCACGAGCACGGCCCCGGCTTCACCCATCACAAAGCCGTCGCGCTCCGCGTCGAACGGGCGCGAGCCGCGCTTTGGATCGTCGTTGCGCTGCGAGAGGGCGCGCATCGCGGTGAACCCGGCGATGCCGACCCGCGTCACAGGTGCTTCCGTGCCGCCGCAGAACATCGCGTCCGCCCGGCCGAGACGGATCGCGTCCAGCCCGTCGCCGATCGCCATGTTGGATGCGGCGCAGGCCGTCGTCTCGGTCGCGAGCGGGCCCTGCGTCCCGAGCTCCATCGAGATCCAGGCGGCGGCCATGTTGGGGATGATCTGGATGATCGAGAAGGGGCTCGTCCGGTCCGGTCCGCGCTCGATCAGCACCTGCAGGCAGTCCTCGAAGGCCTGTAGCCCTCCGATACCCGTCGCGACGGCGGCGCCGATTCGGTCGGGCGCCTCGGCGACGGAGATCGCGCTGTCCTTCTCGGCCATGCGGGCCGCGGACAGCGCGAGTTGGGAGAAGCGGTCCATCCTCCGCGCCTGCTTCCGCTCGATCCAGACCGTGGGATCGAAGTCCGAGGCCTCGCACGCGAAGCGGACGCTGTACTCGCTCGCATCGAAGCGGGTGATCGGTCCGGCGCCTGATTCCCCCGCGACGAGGTTCTCCCACGTCGACTCGGGGTCGTTGCCGAGCGGCGTCACCATCCCCACTCCGGTGACGACCACCCGCCGTCTTCCATTCAGGCTGAAGTCGCTCATGGGCGCTACATCCCGAGCCCGCCGTCCACCAGGAGCACCGCGCCCGTGACGAACGACGCTTGCTCGGAGCAGAGGAACCGTACCGCCCCGGCCACGTCCTCCGGGTCCCCGAGCCGGCCGAGAGGAGTGTTCTCGAGCATGGCGCCGGTGGCTTGCTCGGGCAGGACGTCGGTCAGCTGGGTCTTCACGTAGCCGGGCACGACGACGTTCGCGCGGACGTTTCTGCTGCCGAGCTCGCGGGCCAGCGCCTTCGTGAAGCCGATGATCCCGGCCTTGGACGCCGCGTAGTTCGTCTGGCCCCAGTTCCCGTGCAGGCCGACGATCGAGGAGATGTTCACGATCGAGCCCGCGCGCTTCCTCATCATCCCGCGCGTCACGGCGCGGCAGGTGTAGAAGCAGGAGGAGAGATTGGTGTCGATCACCGTGCGCCAGTCGTCGTCGGACATGCGCACCAGCAGGCCGTCGCGTGTCACCCCGGCGTTGTTGACGAGAACGTCCAGGTCGCCCGCCTCCTCGACGAGGGCGGCGGCGGACTCCGCGTCGGACACGTCCGCCTGCACGGCTCGGCCGCCGATCTCCTTCGCGAGCGCCTCGGCCTCCTCCGCTCCCGTTCGGTACGACACGACGACGGAGGCGCCTGCCTGCGCTAGCTCCGCCGCGATCGCACGGCCGATCCCCCGCGAGGCGCCTGTGACGAGCGCGTTCTTCCCCTCGAGGGAGCAGAACGTCGCCAACGTCAGCGGGTAAGCGCTTCCTGGGCGCGCTCCAGGCTCTCGACGGTGTTGACGGAAACAGTCTTGACGCCGCGGTCGATCCGCTTGACGAGCCCGGAGAGCACGTTGCCGGGCCCGACCTCGACGAACGTCGTCGCCCCGCCTCGGATGAGCTCGGTCGCCGCCTGCGTGAAGCGCACCGGTGCTGTGAGCTGGTCGACGAGGAGCGCCGCGAGCTTCTGCGCCGGTTCGATCTTCGCGGTCACGGTCGACATGAACGGCGTCAGCGGCTGCGGGAAGTGCACCTTGTCGATGGCTGGCCGCAGCCGGTCCGCCGCGCGTGCGACGAGCGGGCTGTGGAACGCGCCCGACACCTTTAGGCGCACGGCTCGTCGGGCGCCGAGGCTTTCCGCCTCGGCGCAGCACTCCTCGACCGCGTCGTGCTCGCCGGAGACGACGATCTGCCCCGGGCAGTTGTAGTTCGCCGGCCAGACTCCGATGATCTTCCGGCAGAGCTTCTCGACCTCCTCGTCCTCGAGACCGAGGATCGCGGCCATCGTTCCCGGTCGCTGCCGCGCCGCCTCGGCCATCGCCAGACCGCGCTCGCGGACGAGACCGATCGCCTCGCCCGTCCCGAGCGCGCCGGCTGCGGCCAGCGCCGCGAACTCGCCGACACTGTGGCCGACGACGACGTCGGGCAGGAGCTCGCGCTCGCGCATCGCGGCGAGGATCGCGAGGCTCGTGGCGACGAGCGCCGGCTGCTGGAGCTCCGTGTCGACGAGCTCCTCGAGCGGCGTGTCGAAGCAGAGCCGCTCCAGGTCGAGCCCTGACGCCTCGGAGCCGAGGCGGTAGACCTCCTTCGCAGAGGGGAACGCCTCCGCGATGTCGCGGCCCATGCCGCTCTCGAGCGATCCCTGCCCTGGAAAGCAAAAGGCGACCTTCATCGGGCTCCTCCGTTCGTCCATTCGATCAGCGCCGAGCCCCACGTCAGGCCCGCACCCATTCCCGTCATCAGGACGAGCGCACCGTCGCGCAGACGGCCCTCGAGCCGGGCGTCGGTCAGCGCGAGGGGTATCGAGCCCGATGACGTGTTGCCGTAGCGGTCGACGTTCACGACGGTCCTTTCGGCAGGGATGCCGAGCTTACCGGCCGCATAGTCGATGATCCGCTTGTTTGCCTGGTGGGGAATGTAGACGTCCACGTCGTCGACAGTCTTCCCACATTCCGCCAAAACTTGCTCCGCCGAGTGGACGAGAACGCGCGTCGCGAACTTGAACACCTCGCGGCCGTTCATCTTCACGAACTGGTCGGGCTCGTCGAAGTGGCGGGAGCCGGAGCCGGGCAGCCACAGATGCTCGCCGCCGCCGCCGTCCGCGCCCAGCTCGAAGCCGAGGAAGCCCCCGTGGTCGACGGGCTCCATCACGACCGCACCGGCGCCGTCGCCGAACAGCACGAGCGTCGAGCGGTCGCCCCAGTCGAGGATCTTGGAGAGGACGTCGCCGCCGACGACGAGCGCGCGGGTCGCGAGGCCGGACGCGAGCATCGAATACGCCTGCACGACCGCGTAGACGAACCCGGTGCAGCCCGCGAGGAGGTCGTAAGCCGCGGCCCTCGGCATCCCGAGCTCGTCGGCGAGCAGCGCAGAGGAGGTCGGGAACATCATGTCGGGCGTCACGGTGGCGCACACGAGGAGATCGATGTCCGCCGGCTCCACGCCCGCGTCGGCCAGGGCGGCCCGCGCCGCCGGACGAGCGATGTCCGTGAGCGCCTCTTCCTTCGCGGCGATGCGGCGCTCGCGGATCCCGGTGCGCTCGATGATCCACTCATCCGTCGTGTCGACGAGCCGCGAGAGCTCGTCATTCGTCAGGACGCGCTCGGGAACGTGCGTCCCGAGGCCGGTGATCCCGATCCGGACGCCGTTCGCGGTTCCGATCACGCTACTGCTCCACTGCGAACGTGAGCGTGCCGCGCGCGGCGAGCTCGTCCCCGACGTAGGCCGTCGCCTTGCCGCGCCCGATCGGGCCGCGGACGGTGTCGATCTCACAGGTCAGCGTGAGCACGTCGCCAGGGGACACGACCCGCTTGAACCGGCAGTCGTCGATTCCGGCGAAGAACGCGATCTTGCCGCGGTTCTCCTCCTCGATCAGGACGGCGACCGCGCCTGCCTGCGCCATCGCCTCCACGATCAGCACGCCCGGCATGACGGGGCGCTGCGGAAAGTGGCCTTCGAACCAGGGATCCTCCGCTCGCACCTCGCGACGGGCCACGACGCGCCGCCCCGGCTCGAGCTCGAGCACCTCGTCGAGGAGCAGGAAGGGCTCGCGGTGCGGCAGGATCGACTCGATCGCGTCCCGCCCGAAAGGGGCTTCGCGCACGCGCGCGAGTGTAACCGCCGGGCTACCCGGAGCCGGGCCGCCGGACCACCACGACCGGCTTGCTCCGGTTGCCCGCGGCATCCTCGGCGACGACGCGCACGCGGTTGGCGGCACCGTCCCAGGGAACCCGAACGACGCCGGCCTTCCCGACCTCCCGCTCGACTCTCGCGCCGTCGATCCTGAGGAAGAGCCGTCCCGGCTCGCTCACCTCGAGACGGATCCCACGAGCCGGGAGGAACCGGATGCGCGGGGCGGTCGAGTCGACCGAGAACGGCACCGCGACCGAGACCGGGCCGAGGAGGGGGTCGCTCGCCTCGAGGACGAGCGAGTAGTCGCCGTCCTTTATCCGCCCCGCTGACCGCATGCCGTCCCACTCGAACGTGTGGGAGCCGGCGTCGTAGCTCGCGGCGAGCGGGCTCGCGACCCACCTCCCCTCGCGGGTCACGCGCATGCCGACCACCGACGGCACGCTGAGCCCGAAGCTCACCGTCAGGCGATCGTTGCGACCGTCCTCGTTGGGCGAGAAGAGAGCCGGCTCCACCGTCACGAGACCGAGGGTGCGGCTGACGGTCAACGGAACCGACTTCTGCACCTCGGCGCCCGCAGGTGACCTTGCCGTGACCACGACCGCGTAGATCCCGTCCGGGAGCGTCGTTCCGTCGATGGTCACCGTGTGCTCCCCGGCGCGGGTCCACACACGATCGATCGCGGTCGCGACGGTCGCGCCGCCCGGGTCGACAACCGCGACGGTGACGTTCGCCGGCGCGGTTAGGCGGAACCTGACGACGGTCGCGTCCGCCTGGCCGTCTCCGTTCGGAGTCAACGTCGCGGGCTCGGCTAGAGCCTCGACGGAGAGTCCCGCGCCCGTCCCGCCCAGGCGGAGCGGGCCGGTGGCGGGTCGCGCGGCGCCGGCTGAGATCGACCACCGGTAGCTCCCGCGCGGAGCAGCGAGTGAGTCCCAAGTCCAGTCGACCGCGGTGCCGCTACCCGTGCCCCTCGCGACCTCGCCCCCGCTCTGGCTCGTGATCGCCACGACCCACGGCTGCGGCGACGACAGCCGCGCACGAAAGCGGAAGAGGCCTTCGCCCGCCTCGACCCGCGGCTCGTAGATCTTCGGGAGGCCGATGCGCGACGCCTCGACGGCGAGGGCGTTCAACCGGGCGTAGAACGCATCGCCCGGGCAGTCGGTGAACCCGGTGTCACGGTGGCCGGAGACGGCGCGGAGAAACACCGGCACGCCGTTCCGGTAGCGCTCGCTGCCGCCCGAGATGAAGGTCAGCAGCCCGGCCGGGTCGACGTGCGCGAGATCGAGCCGCCAGGCGATGAGATTCGCAACAGCTTCCTGCGCCGCCTTCGAAGGCGTCGCTCCGCTGTAGGTCCCGAGCACCGCGATTCCCACCGAGCCGGTGTTGAAGCCTCGCGCGTGCGCTCCGACGACGTTTCGCTCGATGCCCCCGAACCGCCCCTCGTAGACCGTCCCGAAGCGGTCGACGAGGAAGTTGTAGCCGATGTCGTTCCAGCCGTTCCCCTTCACGTGGTAGAGCTGGATGCCCTTCACGATCGCCGCCGCCTCCGAGCGTGAGTAGCCGTTCCGGCCGGCCGTGTGGTGGATGATCGAGAAGCGGACCGCGTCGGCGTAGCTCGTCTGGT
>OCZV010000797.1_pt1 | contig 11290 bp, 10 predicted proteins | sample 1539051 | NCBI WGS metagenome assembly OCZV01 (sample SAMEA3113581, study PRJEB22503) | soil metagenome
CGTCCACCGCTTCCCCGGCAACTCTTTTGTTGATGTTGGCAGCTTTGGCGACGGCGTCGATGAGATCACCCTTGGTCATTGGCGTTTACCTCCTCCTCTTGGCAAGTCGATATTCGTGTCAGGCGGATACGGTTCAGTTGCAAAAACAAGTTGTGATAATTCCGAATCCAGCTCCAAATGTCAACAGTTGCGTAGCTGATTTAAACGTTCATGCAGCAAGCCATAGCGAACTCCCTGGTCACTGACGATGATCCGTTCGGCACGCAATCGCGTCATGATCCTTTCGATCAAAAGCGCGCCGGCGAAAATCACGTCCGCTCGCTTCGGCTCCAATCCGGGAATTTTTTTTCGCTCGGCGATCGTCTTTTCACGATAGAGCCGAACTTGCCGCCGCACTTCGGCCAGCGTTAGGTTGGTGCCGTGTACTTGACGATGAGAGTAACGCATGAGTTGCTTTTCGACCGCTGCTAGAGTCGTGAACGTACCCGCGATTCCTACAAGCGTTAACGGGTGGGACGATTCACCCCATGTTTCGAAGAGGGGCTTGATCCCGGCGTCGATGGCCTGGACCAGTTCGTCACATTCCTCGTCTCGCACCGGGTCCGAATGGAGAAACCGCTCCGTGAGCCGCACCGAGCCGACGTCCAGACTACACAAACGATAAACTGCACGCTTTCCGCCCCGGATGAATTCCGTGCTGCCGCCGCCGATATCGATGACTAGAAGTTCCGCATCACCGAGAGTCAGACCTCGCTGCACGGCGAGATAGGAAAGAGCCGCTTCTTCCTCGCCGCTGAGCAGCCGCACCTCAATTCCGAATTCCTGCTTTAGACGGGCCCTCACTTCATGACCGTTCTCGGCATCTCTGAGAGCGCTGGTGCCGCCCGCGACGATTTCTCCAACCCCAAGCTCTCTGCAGCGGCTGATATATTTTCTTAAGACTTCCAGGCTCCTCTGCTCTCCCTCGGGATTAATGCGACCCGTGCGATCGACTCCCTCTCCCAGTCGGGTAATTTCGGCCAGATCGTCTAAAACCGTAAACCGGCCGTCGGCGGCCGCTTCGGCGATGACACAAAGAATCGTATTGGTGCCGATATCGATGGCGGCAAGCCGTTTCTCTTTCATCGCGTCAAGCCGGTGCCCGCGTCGCAAGACACGTTTTTGTCATCCCGAGGGTATCGAGGATCCAGTGATCGAGATCCGCTAGTGCGCGCTGCGCCAACAGTTCCTTCTTCGCTTTTCCACCGAGTCTTGCCGGCAACGAAGGAATCAGGCCGAAGTTGACATTCATCGGCTGGAATCTCTTGCGTTCTGGATCGGCGATGTAGCGCAAAACCCCGCCCAACGCCGTCGTTGGCGGCGGAAACACAGGGTCGTTTCTATCCAGCAGTCTAGCCGCATTGATGCCCGCCAAAAGACCGGTCGCGGCTGACTCGATGTACCCTTCGACGCCGATCATCTGTCCGGCGAAAAAGAGCGTGGATCGCTGGCGCCATTGGAGCGTCGGCCTGAGATGGAGCGGGGAGTTAATAAAGGTGTTTCGATGCAGGCTTCCCAAACGGACGAATTCCGCGTTCTCAAGGCCGGGGATGATTCGGAAAACCCGTCGCTGTTCCGGATAGGTCATCTTGGTTTGGAAGCCGACTAGATTGTAGAGCGTCTTTTCGCGGTTCTCTTGACGCAGCTGAACAACCGCATGGGGACGTTTTCCTGTGCGTGGATCGATGAGCCCCACCGCCCTCATGGGCCCAAAGGCTAGGGTTTCCCTGCCTCGTTGCGCCATTGCCTCGATCGGCATGCAACCTTCGAAGGGAACAAAGCGTTCGAAGCTGTGCGTCGCCACTTGCTCCGCCGCCACCAACGCGTCGATGAAGCGGTCGTACTCCGCGCGTGTCAAGGGCAAATTGAGATAATCGTCGCCATCCCGGCCATAGCGCGAAGCGCGGAAAGCCATGGCGGTATCGACCGATTCCGCCGTCACGATGGGTGAAATGGCATCATAGAAATAAAGATGGTCCTCGCCCAACAGCGAGCCGAGTTGCCGCGAGAAAGCCGGAGACGTCAGGGGTCCGGTGGCAAGAATGACGACGCCGTCCGGTATTGCCACGATCTCTCGGCGAATGATTCGCACGCTGCGGAGCCCGGCCACCGCCTCGGTCAGCGAACGTGCAAAGAGCTCGCGATCGACCGCTAATGCAGAACCCGCGGGCACCCGATGAGCCTCCGCAACCTGAATGACGAGCGAATCTAACCGGCGCATCTCCTCCTTCAAGAGTCCCGCCGGAGCCGCCAAAGAGTTAGATCGAAGTGAATTGCTGCAAACCAGTTCGCCCAGATTTCCCGTGGCATGGGCCTCAGTCATGCGGTTTGGCCGCATCTCGAAGAGTTCCACCTCCACTCCACGACGCGCAAGCTGCCATGCAGCCTCCGACCCCGCCAGGCCACCGCCAACGATCCGGACGATATTTCCCATCAACTAGGGTTCCGCTATTTGCACGGAATAGCCACACGCTTTGTTGAGACAACGTCGGGTGCGGCCGGCCCGCTTGGTCATTTTTTCCACGAGGATCGGCGCGCCGCATTGAGGGCATGGTCCTTCCACGGGACGGTCCCAGGAGGCAAATTTACAATCGGGATAGCGGTCACAACCATAGAAGATCTTTCCCCGACGCGACTTTCGCTCTTTCAGATTTCCTTCCCTGCATTCCGGGCACTTAACTCCAAGATCCACCGGTTTTTCGAGCGGGCGGATGTTCTTACATTCCGGATACCCGCTGCAGCCGAGAAATTTACCGTATTTTCCCCAGCGTAACAGCATCGGCCGGCCGCATTGCTCGCAACGTTCGTTGACTTCCTCTTCCTTGGCAACATGGATCTCGCCATTTTCGTGCCGCTTGAAATTCTTTGTGTTCTTGCACTCGGGATATCGCGGGCAAGCCAGGAACTCGCCGTTGCGGCCCCATTTGACCACCATCATGGCGCCGCATTTTTCACAGGCGATATCTGTCGGCACTTCCTGGCGCTTAACGTCACGCATCTCTTTCGCAGCTTTCTTGAGATCGCGTGAGAAGGGCGTGTAGAAGCGTTTCATCGCTTTCGTCCAGGCTTCTTTTCCCTCTTCGATCTTGTCCAGCTCGTCTTCCATTCCAGCGGTGAACTTCACGTTCAGAATATCGGGAAAACTTTCCACCAAAAGGTCCGTAACGAGAAACCCCAGATCCGTGGGCGCGAGCGACCGCCTTTCATCCTGGACCACATACTCGCGGTCCAGAATATTGGAGATGATCGTGGCATACGTCGAGGGACGACCGATTCCCTTCTCATCGAGTTCCTTGATCAGCGAAGCTTGGGTATAGCGCGGCGGCGGCTGCGTAAAATGCTGCTTGGGATCCATGGAGAGAAGCTTGAGCGGATCTCCCTTCTGTAAATCCGGCAGCATTCCCTCATTGTCGCGACTCTCCTCTTCTGCCTCATCCCCATTGCTGCCATTGGTCGCGGGAGCCCGCTCGTCCCGGCCTTCGATGTAGACCTTCATGAAACCGTCGAATTTGGTCTGCTGTCCGGTAGCGCGAAAAAGCGCGTCGCGCACGGGAATTTCAAAGACGGTTTGGTCGAACAATGCGGCAACCATCTGACTCGCGACAAACCGATCCCAGATCAACGAATAAAGCTGAAAGGCATCACGCCGCAAGAATCGCCGCACCCGCTGCGGCGTGTAGTCCATCGAGGTGGGACGAATCGCCTCGTGGGCCTCCTGCGCTCCTTTCTTGGATCGATAGCTATTCGGCTTGCTGGGCAAATAGTCCTTGCCGTATTGCCCTTGAATGAATTGCCGAACCGCATTCAAAGCATCATTCGAGATGCGCGTGGAGTCGGTTCTCATATAGGTGATCAGTCCGACGGAGCCTTCGTCGCCCAACTCCACGCCCTCGTAGAGCTGCTGGGCGAGCTGCATGGTTCGCTTGGGCTGAAAACCGAGCTTGCGCGCCGCCTCCTGCTGCAATTTACTGGTGACAAACGGCGGCGTCGGATAACGGCGTCGCTCCTTTTTCTCGACCTCGCCGATCGCCCAGGCGGCGCCTTCCAAAGATTGGATGATGCCTTGAACGCGTGGCTCATTCTCGAGTCGAAACTTCTTGTTGTCGATTTTTTGCCCTTGCCACTGAACTAGGCGGGCTTTGAACGACGGCGGCAGCGATCCTTCCAATAGGGCTGCCAGCGACCAGTACTCCTGGGACTCAAAGGCGCGGATTTCCTTCTCGCGCTCACAGACCAAGCGCACCGCCACAGACTGGACCCGGCCGGCGCTTAATCCGCGCCGAACCTTATTCCACAGGAGCGGGCTGATCTGATAGCCCACCAGACGGTCTAAGATCCGGCGCGCGATCTGCGCGTCGAACTTGTTGCGATCCAATTCTTGCGGGTTCGCGATGGCTTCCTGTACAGCTTTACGAGTGATCTCATTGATCAAGACGCGGTGAACCCGCCGATGGTTTTTCGCGATCTGGTCGGCAATATGCCAGGCAATCGCTTCCCCCTCGCGGTCCGGATCCGAGGCAAGATAGATTTTTTCCTTCCCCTTGACCGCCTTTTTTAGCTCTTCAATGACCCTTTTCTTGGCTTGAATCACGTGGAAGTCTGGCGCAAAGTTTTTCTTAATATCCACGCCCAACTTACTCTTGGGTAGATCCACGATATGCCCGACAGACGCTTTGACCTGAAAGTCTGTTCCCAAATATTTCTCCAGCGTCTTGGCCTTAGCCGGAGATTCGACGATGACTAGATTTCTCGCTGCCATAAAATTCGACTCATTCCTTAGTGCACTAGCTTAGCGTGCGATTCGACTATTCCACCTGGTATCTTTTGCCGGGAAGCTGTCGAAGATAGCCTTGCAACTCCAAATCCAGCAGAATCTCTAAAACTCTCGAGGGACTAAAGCCGCTGCTTTCAATCACCTCATCGATCTGGAGCGACCGCTCCTGGAGTAAATCGAAAACCTTTTTAACGTCGTCCTTGACAGGTTGAGGCAACATTCTCCGCTGTTCCTTCACCGGATCAACGGCGCCCGGCGAAAGCTGCGGGGCGATTTCTTCAACTATGTCTTGAACGGTTTCGACGAGTTTGGCGCCTTGGCGAATCAAACGATGCGCGCCGCGGCTCCGGCTGGAACCCACTTCTCCGGGAACTGCGAAAACTTCCCGTCCTTGCTCCACCGCCAGCGCTGCGGTAATTAAGGAGCCGCTCTTCTCTGTTGCCTCCACCACGACGACGCCTAACGACAAACCACTGATCAGGCGATTACGCGATGGGAAGTTGAATGCCGCCGGACGCGCACCCATCGGCAACTCGGAAATCACAGCGCCATTCTTGCAGATCCGCTGATAAAGCGTTGCGTGCTCCGGTGGATAGACACAATCGACGCCCGAACCCAACACCGCAATGGTTCGCCGGCCAGAATTGAGTGCCGTCTCATGCGCCATGCCATCGACGCCCCGCGCCATCCCGCTCACGATAGTGAACCCCAAAGCGGCCAGGCCCCGGGAAAGGTCCCGCGCCACCCTCAGGCCATAATCGCTGGCACTGCGCGAACCGACAATAGCGACAGCTTTCTCGTCATCGGCGCGGATTTCCCCTTTGACGTAAAGAAGCGGCGGCGGATCAGCAATCATGCGCAGCCGAGCAGGATAGTTGGCTTCCGTGAAGGCCACGATGCTAACACCCGCATCGCGGACGCGGCGGAGTTCCCTTTCGATTTCTTGCCATCCGGAAAAATGAACGAGGCTTTCGATGACGGCTTGATCCAGGCCATGGACTTGCTCCAGTTCTTCGGCCGGAGTCGAGAAAACTTGTGTGGGATCGATAAAATGTGCCGCAAGCTTCTTAAAATTCACGCCACCCAGGCCTTTCACCTGGCTGAGGGCGATCCATGGCGCATATGTGCTTTGAGCCGGGCCGGACAACAAAGACCCCTTCACGAAAGATATGGAAGCCTCAATCATATTCGTTTGCGCTTTGTCAACTCGGCAGGGTAACCGCCCGAACAGGCGCATTCCGAGCAGCAAACTTGAAATGATAAGGTAAAAAGCGGCGTAACGCCAGAACTAGACCATCGATGGGCTACCGTGACGAAACTGTTTCCTTAGGCGAGGCTATTGATTCTACAAACTTTTTGTCTAAATCCAGCCAATTTTCCTCACCCGGGATCTCGGGCAAACCGTCGCGGGTAACGGTGCCGATTCTATGAGGCAGCCTCTCTCACGGAAGGTTTTTTCTTCGTTCCCAACTTGGCTTAAGCGCAGGCTTATAACTTCCCGCCTGAATTGAAGACGACTCCCGAACGTCGCGGCCTCTTTCGCCTTCTTTCCTCGCGCCGGGCTCGTAGGACGAGTTTTATCGGTGCGTATTCCAAGCCCAGACTCGCGCGCAGTTGGTGAACCAGATATCGCTGGTAACTCTCCGGCACGGCGCGCGGGGTGTTCACAAACAATGTGAAGGCCGGCGGGCATGTGCCCGTTTGTGTGCCGTAATAGAACTTCACCGGCTTGCCCTGCGATAGTGGAGCCGCATGCGCTCTGACGATGTGCTGCAACGCCTGGTTAAGCGCCGATGTCGGGATCTTTCGCTGATACGCTTTCATGACGCGGCTGGCAGTCTCAAGCATTTTTCTGATACCGTGGCCGGTCGCCGCGGAAATGAAATTGACTGGAGCGTAATCCAAGAATGAAAGCTTTTGGTAGAGACGCTCTCGATAGACTTCCGCGTCGCCGACGGCTCCGGAGACCAGGTCCCATTTGTTCACCGCTAAGAGCAGGGCTTTGCCGCGCTGATGGGCGTAACTCAAGATCTGCGCATCCTGGTCGGTTACCCCCTCCGGGCCATCCACGACATGAACAATGAGATCGCCGCGATCGACCGAACGGAGGGAACGACTAACACTGAATTGCTCAATGCGAGCGTCGATTCGTGCTTTCCGCCGGATACCGGCCGTATCCACCAATACGCAAGGCTCGCCCCTAAGCGCGAACGGCGTATCCAAAGAATCCCTCGTCGTGCCGGGAATCGCGTCCACCACCGAACGCTCGAAACCGAGCAGCCGGTTCACCAGAGTCGATTTACCAACATTGGGACGGCCGATGATGGCGATGCGGAGTGGAGTATCGTCCCTCCTTTCAAACTCATTAACGGTTTCGGTATTTTCGGGGAAACGTTCGACAATACTATCCAATAATTCGGCAAGCCCGAGGCCGTGTTCCGCTGAAATGGCGAACAAAGGGTCGAGGCCGAGGCGATAAAAATCATACAGATTGTCTTCCCTTTTCTTCGAATCCACCTTGTTTACCGCAAAGAAGACCGGCTTACTTACTTTGCGAAGCACGTCCACAGCCTCTCGATCCAAAGGATTCAGTCCGCTTTTGCCATCGAGAAGAAAAAGGACCACATCCGCCTCCGCCAACGCTAAGCGGCTTTGTGCCTGTATCTGCTGTTGGAGATTTCCATCCGCCTCGGAGTCGAAGCCGCCCGTATCAATGATCAGGAATTTCTTTCCGGCCCACAGCGCCTCGCCGTAGTTGCGATCTCGCGTCACCCCCGGTAGATCATCCACGATCGCCTTGCGCTCGCCAATCAGCTTGTTAAACAGTGTGGATTTTCCAACATTGGGCCTGCCGACGATGGCGAGTACCGGCAGGTCGCGCGGGCGCTGGATCTTCATGGGTATCGGCCGATTCATGTCACAATCCCATCTCTGTAAGCGAATGAGGATTCTGCGTCCAGCCTGGGTCGACCCGGATAAACAGTTCCAGAAAGATTCGGCATCCCAGCAAGGCTTCCAACTCCTCTCTCGCCTGCTTGCCGATCTCCTTGAGCATCGCCCCTCTTTTGCCGATCAAAATCGGTTTATGGGCATCGCGCTCCGTGTGAATGGTCGCCTTGATAACGATCAAGTTTTTCTCTTCCTTCTCGGAGAATTCGTCAATGGTAACCGCGACACCATAAGGAATCTCCTCACGCGTCAAGACAAAGACCTTCTCTCGAACCAGCTCCGCCGCGATGAAGCGCTCCGTTTGATCGGTGAACTCTCCCTCAGAAAAGTATTTCGGCCCTTCGGGGAGTCTCTTTTCGATGAGCTCGAGCAGCAGCGGCAGGCCTTCTCCTTTGAGCGCGCTGATCGGCACGATTTCCTCGCCCGGCAACAGTTCGGAGCAGCGTTGGATCATCGGAAGGAGTTTTCCTTTGGAGACAAGATCGATCTTGTTCAACAGAACTAGGACAGGACAGTTCAACTCGCGCAAGTGCCGCGCGATACTCTCATCTTCCGGTCCAATTCTTTCGTGGGCGTCGAGCAACCAGAGTACGCCATCCACCTCGTGAAGCGTTTGCAAAGCGACGTCCACCATACGCCGGTTCATCAGCGAGTGAGCGCGATGAATACCCGGGGTATCCAAGAAAACCATTTGCGAAGTCGCCGTTGTGCGAATCCCAGTGATGCGATTACGCGTCGTTTGAGGCTTCGGGGTGACGATGGCGACCTTGGTCCCCAAGAGCTGATTCAGCAAGGTGGACTTGCCTACGTTCGGGCGTCCAATGATGGCGATGTACCCGGAGCGAAACGGTTCTTCGTTTTTTTTCTTGTCCTTAATCGTAGGGTCTGTCATAAAAACCAATAAAATGACAAATCATTATGACATGCTCCAGTCGCGGTTCAAGGTTGTCGCCTGATGCCGAAAGCCGAAACCGAGTAAATCGTGACGCTCGCCTTCACCCCGTTGATGAAAAAACGACTGACTCGCCGCGTTCGCGCAATGATCGAGCGTTCGCTGCCGTACTTTCCGGAGTTGCGAGGCAGAGCCATCACGGTAGGATACACCCGTGCTCACCTCGGCAGCGCCAGCGTCACTTATCGCGCCGGCCAAGTGTCACGCTTGATCATTCGATTGAAAGTTCGAAAGCTCAGCTTTCAAACCATCGGCCACGAACTGATGCACTTGGTTCAGGGACTGTCTCACGGCGACCGACGCACCCTTCCCTCAGTCTATACAGAACGCATCCCATCCGGTGAAAAACAGTGTGATATCTGGACACTGGCACGCGACCCATTGTTTTGTGATGATCCGCCGACCTATTTGCGTCTGCCTCGCGTGCTGCGTGACGGATGGCCGGATTATGCGCAGGGTGTGCGGAAACTCTGCATCAGCGCGATCGAAAAACGCAGGAATTACCGGCGCTACATCCGCTGGCTGGAAGCCGAAATCAGAAAACTTGCGGACCCACAGCTGCAGGAAAAGTCCGAAGTACGACAGTTGTCGCTGCCGCTCACGAACCGATCGGAGCAGCGCCGAAACAATTCACGATCACCGGCACGGTAGGTTTTGACCGTTCGCGCGAAGAGGATCACCTTGGAACGTTCGGTTCGAGAATCGCTCCAATCTCCGTGAGTTCCTCATGAGAGAGTTTCCAATACGCCGATTTCACATTGCTCTGAAGCTGATCGACATTTTTTGCTCCGGTAATAACCGAGCAGACCTGGGGTTGCGCGAGCAACCAGGACTGAGCCAGTTCGTTTAAACCGTGGGCATGACCATTCACCCACTCTGCCAATTTGGCCGCCAGAGTGAAATTGCCTTCCGTTAGTTGCCCACGCACGTAATGGCTTTCTCCAGCTCGCGACCCGGGTGGTGGTGGCTGTCCCCGGCGGTACTTGCCGGTTAAAAAGCCGCCCGCCAGAGGGTAATACGGCACGAAGCCAACGCCATGGGCCCGGCAATAAGGCAAGACCTCGCGCTCGGCGTCGCGGTGGATCATGTTATATTCGGATTGAATCACTGCGAACGGCGTCCATCCGCGCATTTCGGCGAGCACGTTGGCGTGAGCCAACTGCCAAGCCGCACAGGCCGACGCGCCGATGTAGCGCACTTTGCCCATGCGAATGAGGTCGTCCAGCGCGCGCAGGGTTTCCTGAACCGGCGTCGTATCGTCCCAACGATGAACATAATAGAGGTCAAGGTGATCGGTCTGTAGTCGGCGCAAACTCTTTTCGATCGCCTGCATCATCTGGTAACGCGAGGCCCCCCACGTATTGGGTCCGTCCTTTTTAGGGAACGAAAATTTACTGGCTAGGACAATCCTGTCTATTTGTCCTTTCAACGCATGGCCCAAGGTCTCCTCGGACGCGCCATCATTATAGGTATTGGCCGTGTCGATAAAATTCACCCCCGCATCGATGGCGCAGCCGACAATCCGGTCGACCTCTTGTCGGGGAACATCCTTGGAACCGAAACGATTCGTGCCGAGCCCGATGACCGAAACGCGAACGCCAGAATTGCCCAATTGACGATAATCCATAAGCGCTCCTTACGATTGAGATCACGATTCAAGGCAGGCGACGGGGGCGGCTATCGATTTCGCATGAAGCGAGAATGACGGGTAACAGAATTTGCCGGGCTTGCCTTGTGACTGCGATTTCTGCCACAGTTCCAGCATTCCGAAAACTGCCCCTCCACCTCTTCGCCGCAGCCCAGGCAATGCCATGGCTTTTTCACAGATTCGAGCGGAGCCAGTGTCCTTTTAAGAATCGTCTGCGCTTCCCCGTGCCGGTGATCATCCACGACCCAAAGCTCGGGCCAGCATTCGATGGGCGGCAGCTCACCGGCCGCGGCAGACAGATAAAGGTTCTTGGTTATGGACTCGATCCCAAACGTCGCCAGAACGTTCTTAAGATGACCGATCATCAGAGGATCTTTGGCGGTGAATACTCTGCGCATTGAGGTTGCGATCAGGCGCGCCGCAAAACGCTCTCGTTCAATTTAAGCTTTTCGCCGAGCCATAAGGAGCGCTCTAGGTGATCTCCATAGCCGTCTCCCGTCGAAGGATGCACGAGCACACTCAAGCCGTCGCGGTTGAGCATGAGCCAAGGGACGATTTTGCCAAACTCTTCCGGCGCGAAGACCACCTGATACATCGCTTTTAGATGAGGACCCACGGGTTCGTCATGCCAGCTACCCAGTTGCGCCTTGAAGCCAGCCGCGAGCCCTTGCCGCACGTGCGCCGCCGCCGCGCGGCTCTCGGGGTCATAATAAATGTGGGCATGATAGCCCTTAATTTGCCGCGAGGCCTGGCTCATGGCGGCACCTCCCGAAGCTAAGCTGTATCGTTTCTACCAAATATCGAGTGCGGAAGCCAAACGGCGAACAACTTTTTGAAGAGCTCGTTAAGCAAAGCGCGCGGATCAAAAGCTAAATGGCGGGTGAGCCGGATGAAAGGCTGAGATGATGGACAACGACTGTAAGTGATC
>OCZV010000798.1_pt1 | contig 11290 bp, 9 predicted proteins | sample 1539051 | NCBI WGS metagenome assembly OCZV01 (sample SAMEA3113581, study PRJEB22503) | soil metagenome
TGCTAAAGTATTTACAATCTTTTATTATTTTGCTGGTGTTTGGCTATATAAGCAACAAACTCTCTGCTTATTAGATATATTGTCATAGAGATCTATCGTATAACGTATGAAAAGATTTAACCAGTTGAAGTTAACAAAAGGATTTAGTTTGTTATTTGTTGTTACAGCAATAAATCTTGTTTATTATGCTTTTCCAGTTTATTATTATGATGCGTTACATGTACAAGCACAACTATCCCAACTACAACAACAACCATCACAACAACAGCGAAAGCCATCTCCAATAATAAGCGTAAAGATTACATCTCCTAGTACAGGTCAACAAGTTCCAGCAGGTGAGCTTACCATTTCAGGAACATCAACAGATAATCCAACTACTGATTGTACAGTATATGCTGATTGGAATAATACAAAGCCATTTCAAAAAGCTATAGCAACAGGTCCTGGTGGAGTAGATGATTATTCTACTTGGACTTTTACATATACTGATAAATATCATCTTATTACAAATGGAACAAACAATCTAACTTCCAAATTATCTTGTATTACTGATCATATTAATTTAACAAAATGGAATAGTGTAAATGCAATTGGAATAGCAAGGAAAACTACGAATAATATAGGAGGTATAACATCTATAGAAGAACAACAACAATCACCTAATATAAACAGCAACATCACTACTATAAATGAGAATAATACAGCCCCAGCAATAACAACAACGCCATCACGACCACCTTCATGCTGCCCTCCCAACCAATATATTGCTAATGCTGGTCCAGACCAAAAAGTCTCAGAAGGAACAATGATTACATTAAATGGCACTGACAACAACAACAAAAGCAGTAATTTTGAAAATACGGCCAATTATTTATGGAGACAAACGAATGGCCCTGCTATAATATTAAATGGTAATAATACAGCGCATCCAAGCTTTGTTGCCCCAAATTATCCTAATGATACAAAATATACATTTGCATTAGAAGTATTTGAGAATCAAGTTAACAACAATAATAATAATAAGCAAGCAGAATCAGCTGTAGATACAGTAGATATAATAGCAAAGGATGTGAACACAAAAGTCAAAAATCATGGATCTCTTCAAGACGAAGGGACATCTTTAGACACAGATGATGGCGGAGGAGGAGGATATGATGATGATGCTGCTGCTGGATATGGCTCAGGAGACGCTGAATAATGACAAAATTTATGGCCGCATTATTAGAAAGACTATTTTTACGAAAAAGCAACAAAAGGAAGAATCTAAACACATGATATCTCTGCACCAAAGAAAGTATTCCCAGTAGGATTAGGCATACTAGCACTTGGAATTATAGCAGAGCCTTGAGCGTTCCACAATCACCTGCATTCCCAATGTAGATATAATCTTGGTATGAACACAACTCAAGTCTAATTACAGACAAACTAAGTGATAGTATAACATTCTAATTCTTCAGACAACGTAGAGGATTTAACAACAATAAGTGTTGGAATAATTGTGCTAGTCCCAGGCATGATGATAACTGGATTAGTGGTGATGATATGTCGCTTATAGCAGAAGAAGATCATAAGAAGAGAACAAGAGAAGCATCATCAGGATGGAGCGGAGATGATCAATAATAGAGAAGAAGAAGACCTGAAATGGTAACAGCACACTAAGTCTAACTAAGTGTTTGTGCTACTGCTTGTTAACTTCCCTTGCTATGTATGTGATCAAATCTCTATTGCAATATTCTTGTAATTACTAAATATACTGCTACGATATAATTTATCTCATTTAGGCAATCTATTCGGTGCTCATCATAAAGTTACAATTTTTTACTTCCTTTTCCTTTCCGTCAAACTCAAACTCTCCTGAGTAACATTCTCCTTGTTCCATACAACTTATCTTTCCATCTATACTCGCAGGTAGTTCGTCAGATTTACAATCATCACCTGATGAAGATGGATTTCCTTCGTCCTTATTTGCATATACTGCTGGAGGTAATACTATTGCCGCTGTAGATATCCAACTGACTATAGCAACTGCTGTAATTACTAGTACAGACTTTTGTAGGATTTGTGTCATAAGAACAATCCATACATAATATATAGAAACGTATCTAATGTATCTTATAGGAGATTCGTATTCATTTCTTATAAACCGTAAATTACGGTTCTTGATAGAACGCAGAATAAAAATTCCATATACAAAGCAATGAGATCTGCTATATTCGCTGACAATGATAAAGAAATATGTCGTTTAAGGTGACAGAGAAATCTGATAAGTATCCACAACAATTACAACACGGGGCATACTCCACAAATGCCAGGGAGATATCTAAAAGCAGCCTAAAGGATCCAAAATGATTTACAAATGCTCTTCAACATCGCTATTATCACTTGAATAATCAATCAATTATGTCATAGTAATAATACTGTATGAAGTGAGTTGCAAACTTTAAAGCCAGCGCGACATTTCTTTGATAATATACATCATTCTTTACAAAATATATGCCTTGTTTGTAGTTAGTAGAAGGTAATTATTCCATACAACATAGAATGAGCATATAAAATAATACGGTATTCCTTATCAATTGCGTGTTTCTGTCTATTCTAATGTCTACAAAATTAATACTGATGGACTTTACCATTATCGTGGCATTTTCACTTATAGCAACAACAGTAGTTGGTAGCAGGATACGACTCAGCCAGCACTAGCCAAAATATCTAGTTCAGAAGAGAACAATCAAAACCAAGAAGAAGAAGATAAGGATGTAGATAAAGAAGAGCCAGAACCAGAGCTAGAGGATAATGATCATTCAAGTATCTTTTGGGATATTGAAGATGCACAAAATAGCGGCTAAGATAATGAGCAGCCCTTCGACTTTGAAGGCAATATGTTTGATTTAGAATGAGTGCTGATGTAGAAATAAATTATTATTAATTATCCGATGATGTATGAAAATTGGACTCTGACAAGCCCTGAGATGCTATGTATTCCCTATATTAGATGAGTAGTAATATCAATAATCTAACAAATAACTCCTTTAGTAAGATATAGATGAGTAATGCTCAGGCGTCTATTAAACAAATATTCTAATTTCAGACTATAACTAGCTTGATGCCTTTGAGTCAAAAAAGCAACAGGATTATGAACAACTGAACGCATTTACAAACAAGGTTCGACTACATTTAATCTATCCTATTTGCAGAGTCAATTGTGTTCTAAATTATGTGAAATTTGTTTTACAAGCTACTGGCTCTACTAACCGCAAGAGTCACAATATTAAATTACGGGATACTACTAATTCATACAATTACCATCGCTACTAGCAGTAAAACAGACTCTCATAGATATGGCAGCAAGCATAGTCATACTATTATCAATAAATCTAATAGTTCCAAACTCTATTAATGCTGAACTAAAAATAATAATAATAATATTATAATAATAATTCAGTCTATCGTTATACGAAAAGTATTGATGCGTCCGAGAAAACCACCAAAATAATAGTCTGAAAGTTGCTATAGCCTTGCCAAACTTCTTGGATCATCGTACTTTGTATGACATAAATAAGAAGAATGTATATAGCATTACTGCCTGGATTGACCTGAGTTTAGCACAATATTGAATGTTCCAAGATAGAATTGCCCATCGTTTTTAGTCAGATTGAGCATCAGATGCTCTCCAGTATTGCTTTGCATCAGGCCGTCGGTTGAGGCTCCTTTGTAGATCCCATCCTCTTCATTTCTCATGTCGGGAGGTCCATGATTACTGTATGGAGGTTGTGTGTGCACTTGTTCGTTGATAGAATTGTTAAGGTAAAACTGTGATGTCCACTCCAAAGTTTTCTCCGACCCTTCAAATGTGCGTACCTTGACATGTATGTGAATAGCTCTGCCTTCATACCAGCCTGGATAAACTGTAGTGAATCTAACAGTCCCATTATCGTCAGTCAGCTGATATCCACGAAGGTACATCATTCCGCCAGTGCCAGCGTCTTGAACGCCTGAATAGACACCCTGAGAATTGGCATGCCAGATGTCTACTTGTGCTCCACTAAGAGGGATACAAGAACCAGTATCTACGTCATAGACATGAAGTACAAGACGCAATAAGATACCTTCTTGCATTGAACCATCTGAGGGATCCGACCTGATGTCAGAACGATTGGGCATATCATCAACAAAGTACGGGCCTTCGATTTGTTGCGGCGTGCCTTCTTCTTCGATTAAAGAGGGTGTAAGTGTGCATGTCTGGTTTGTTGACGAGCTGATTTGAGCCGCCGATAGCTCCGGAGATAGTTGTCCGAACTGTCCAGAAAAGGGTCCAGGAGATCCCGTCACTTGGTTCGATGACGTGGTTTTGTTGATTGTAGGAAGAATGCCAGCCGGAATTGACTGAGCAGAAGCTATGTTAGATGCTAATCCTGACGATGATGCTGTAATAAGAACAATCAGTCCAGATAAGGACAATGCAACGACAGTTAGGATAATTCTGTTGTTTTTTATTATTATTGTGCTATGAGTCGTTTTATCATCTTTTAGAGGCATCTATAATCATACCATTGTATATGTATTTAAAAATAGCATCATAAACATGATTATTACTCGAATCAGGTCTTGCGAGATAAAGCTGTAATAACAGAATATAGTTTCGTATTTTATTATTCTTCGTATTAATAATTTAAGAATTTACATGATATATATAGATACATAGAGATACATAGACAAAGAGAGAAAATACATCCATAAGAGCTTATACTATTACATAGCAGAGGGAGCTACTACTGAAATAGCAGGAATATCACATCTTGTAATGGCATATAATGGGATTGTTATAGGTGATTCACCTTTTACTATGTTCTGTATCACATATAGAATAGCTCAGCTATTTTTGATATTGCCCATGGTATAACGATGCGAAAGAATGTGGTAATATATTGGAATAAAGGGTTCAATTGTGCTAACGATTGTCTATGTAGTGAGAAGAGTACCAAATGCAATTACTAATGGAACGGCATTAACTGTTTATGGAACGGGCATAGCTATAGGGATATTTGAAGTTGCTTTTATAATAATGACTGCTTTGATAATAGTCAAAGGAAGAAGAGTACAGACAAGCCAAAGAGAAGAGCTACGATAATTGAAGTCCAAATTACAAATCTTGTTTCTTTTATTTCATGACATGTATTAGAATTGAATTCTACGTAAACTATAACACAGCGCCGACTTTTATTATTTGTTGTTTATAGTATTGTGAATACTAGTAATCAGAAATTAGGATAGTCATTCACATATACACTATCTGGTGAATCTCGTGCTACCTCATGGGTCATCAGATACTTTCTTTACATCCGCCTTTTGAACCCCAACCCAAGAGAAAAGAATACCGTCAGTCCTTTTCCTCCGTTGGTAGTATACTCTACTTAGTAGTATACTGATGAAATATGGCCGTCTACTACTAAAAGAAAACAATGGCTGCAAACATCATCATTATAATGGTAACAATTAATGAAGGAGACGACCTGACATCTCTTGAGGCATGTAATTACCAGAATTTGCTACGAGGATATAAATGTCATAAAATCACCTATCAATTTCTGACAAATTGGCAGAGTCTATCTTTTTTATTTTCCATTATTACTTTACAGAATTTTACTATCAGAGCCAAAAGCGCTGATTTAGTCCTGGGTCTGAATATTATATCAAATTCATTTCATACATCTTTTGGTCCATTAATACGTCAGTTCATATACATCTATAATCTATTTACACGGTCAGAATTGGAGTCTTTTATAAAAAGAAGCTGGTCATCTGAAAGATGCCTCCTAATTATAAAATTATTAAACAAATTATGACAGAAGGAGGATAGCTAACCCTGTTTTCTTAGCTTTAATTACATAGAACTTATTATATGATGAATGATATTGATCCATCAGAAAGCCTTCAATTGCTAGAAAAAAGGTCATTTAAAAATTAGATATATCTATATATATATTGTTATGTATATACATTTATTTGATTCCGTATTGACAAAGTTTATTCGTCATTACAGTATCTTATGAATGAATTGCCAGAAGCAGTTACAGTAACTAATGAACTTATAAAACACATTATGGTTCCTCGTTTATTGTCATCCAAAAAAGGCGATAATGGTATTGTTCTTGTTGTAGGAGGAAACAGGTTTTACCATGGTGCACCTATACTATCTTCCATGGCTGCCCTTAGATCCGGAACAGATATTGTTTACACGGCTGTTCCAAGATCCAACATTGTAGCAGTCAGATCCTTTTCTCCAAATATAATAGCATTCCCGATGTCCGATGATAAATTAACTACTGGTTCAGCTAACCGACTAATTGCAATGATTCCAAAAAAACCTCATGCAGCTGCTATTGGAATGGGTATGACTGTAGCGCGACAAGAGGCATTGCATTCGTTGATTAACAATCTGAACAGCGACGGTACAAGGTTACTGCTGGATGCTTCGTCTCTAATTCCCACTGTTCTCAAAGAGATATGTGGAACTGACACAATCATTACTCCTCACGCAGGAGAATACAAACGAATATTTGGCCAAAACGCAGGTATGAATGAAAACGAACGAATATCAAATGTATACAAATATGCGAAAGAGTACGCTATTACGATATTACTCAAAGGACAAACAGATATTATTTCAGATGGAGATCGAGTTGCTATAAACAAGATCCATAATTGTGCAATGACTGTAGGAGGCACGGGGGATATATTATCTGGCTTGACTGCGGGTATACTCACAAAAGTGAAACCTTATGAAGCATCAATTTTGGGTGTATATTTTAATGGAGTAGCAGGCAATTTGGCATATGATAAAGTAGGTTTACATATGGTAGCGACAGATTTGTTAGATCGTTTACCTAATGCGATGAAATCATTTGATTCAATTCAGGAATAGGTTTTAAAAGCTTAAGATGAATGGATTCAGTACTTGTGATTTGTTTAGAATTTTGCATTATTTTGGACTCATTGCCGATGTGTTTGAAATATGAAGCAAGTAGTAATGCCCACGGTAAAACTGATTTGCCATCACTCCTTGAGTGAATACTTATTACATTGTTGGTTTTGTCATGTTTTAAGTTGCCTGAATAACTAATTTTTAATGCCGAATCGATGATATTGAACAGCTCATTAATATTTGTCTCAAGTATCTTTAATCCTGATTTTTCAATTGATCTGATAATATGCGTACCAAGATCTGCCTGTGGATTTATTGCATGGTCTAATATAGAGATAGATAATCCCTTTTCAATTAATTTTGCTAACTGGATTGCTATCGCTGCAGTACTTGGATCTGTTTGAATCAAATGGTTAACCTGCATCGCATTATCCCATTCACTTTCAAAGTTTCTAATATATGATAATCCAAAAACATCGAGGGAAGAAAATACTGCTGCTTTTCCGTTGCTGCTGTCAATTGATATCATGTTATTAGAATCTATTATAATTATATTGTAAGCTAAATTCCCAATTTTCAGATCAATTTCTGTAGGTAATGAAGACAGATTTTCATTTCCAACGCACTGACTTGGTAAAACCAACCTGATTTTTACACCATTTGTAATTGCTCTAATGAGGGACGGTTTGCATTGAGAAATGAGTCTTAGTCCCCAGGCATCAAGAATGGCATTTATTGAAGATTTAGAACTGCAAATAAGATTCTTGATCTTTTCGAAAGCAAGATTGGGATCGAGTAAGAAGTATCTTTTTTCTTCAGAACCTCTCGGCTTATATCCTTCCTCACTTATTTTCTGCAATTTATCAACAATTTTCTTCATATTTTTTACACGTCGTTCATGTAGGTCGACTATTTCTCCAAAAGCGTCGTTAGGAGGTATTGCACTACTAATGACTGGCTTTTTTTGAGAGATTATTGATAGCCTCTTTTTCTCCAGTTTTTTTAGTGTTGGATAAACTTTTGTACGGGGCAAATTTGCATAGTAAGCTATTTCACTTGCAGCAAGTGAACCCCTACCGATCATTGTAAGATAAGCCCGTGCTTCATATTTTGATAAACCGAACTCCTCTAAACTTCCAACAAGATCGTTATTATTACTATTACTATTACTATTATTTCTATATTGCATAGAAAGTATTGAAGACTAATATATGATCAAAGTAAATGTGTTAGTCAATTAGATTGCGTCAAAACTAAAAAAAATGCTAAGCTGTTACAATAAAGCTATGTCACTGTAGTTACAAATCGTTACGTCTCTGTTCAACATTAATCTTTAACCATACTATAAATTGCAGGTAAAATAACATGCAATCTACATCAAAATGGACAAAAGAACAGTGCAATTTGGATGATCCTAGAAGATCTAATTCATTATGTCAGAGCGTACCAATAAAACCTAGAATTGACGCTTTGTTACGTAAAATAGATGTACAAATAGTAAAATGGGACCATATCTTACAAGAGCTAAAATTAATTGATGACAAGTTGTTAAAGAATAGGATAGTGTCAATAAAGGAGAATAATTCTCAATATTCTATGGTACTTTCAATGGATATTGCCCATTCAAGAAGAATCATACGAACGTTACTTATATCAAAAATAGCCTTTGAGATATTAAAAAATAAATTGCTAGGAATATCTAATTTTGAAGGTATAGTAATTTTACTCGCTCCGGCTATGGCCGTTGTGAAGAATATTAGAGCATGTCTTATTCCGTCCTTACCTGAATCAGATGATGAGTTAGGAATTATTTCTGAATTATTAGGATGCATTCTGATAGACGCAGGTCAGGTGGGAGCATCTACAATAAACTTTGAAATAGCTAACGAGGAAGCTGTACATGTGCTAGATGAGGCATCGTTATCTGCGGAACAACATATTAAAAAGTCCTTCACTGATATACCAACCTATCAATAATAATCTCATAGGCCCTAGTATCGTGACATACTTAAAATATACACAACTACGTATATTTTTCACATTTTCTTATCTGCATGTTTAATCAAATAAATAATAACATATGAGTCCCACATGCATCGATAATGGGATCGGAGTGTTATTATGGATAGTATTCTCTAGATAAAGGTGAATGCAGATGGTTAAGTATTGACTAAATATAGAATATATCGTAATATGTTTACATATCTAAGACAGCTCGAGCCTAATTATAATAAGATTTCAATTTTCCGTAATAGATCAATAAAAGATATGTAATAAGAAGACAACGATATTAAAAGCAAAATGAAAAATTATCCCGTCCGATTCGATAAGTGTTCTTAATATTGGTGCAAATTATTTTGTTTTTTACCCAATATAGATTTACAACATAGTAATTCAAAGCTGAATCCGAATCCAGTTGAACAGTAAACATATGAGTCTGGCTCCACAAGAATTAGAAAATAGTGCTAGTAAATATGCCGCCGAGGCAATCAGGTTAGATTCCCAAGGTTCGCGAGGCATGGCTGTCCAATCGTACCAACGGGCTATTGAGGCTCTTGTTAAATTAATTGAGATCTATCCTGAATACAAATTAAACAAGATATATATGGAAAGGGCAAGCGCCTATCAAAATAGAATTAAATCATTACAAATGTCTCATGGTCTTGATGATGAAAGGACTCCAGATGTTAATCATTTTCATGAAAAATTACGTCCAGCAAATGGTAATGGCAAGAGAGGTTTGCAGTCAGATAGACTAAAACAAACCAATAATGTGGAGAGTCTAAAAGCTGACTTTGACGATCTTGTAATGAAAGAAAAACCAGAGGTAACTTGGAATGAAGTTATTGGTCTGGAAGATGCAAAACGTGCTATAAGAGAATCTATTGTATACCCAACCAAGAGAGCTGATTTATTTCCTTTAGGTTGGCCAAGGGGAATATTATTATACGGACCCCCTGGATGTGGTAAGACATTATTAGCAGCGGCTGCCGCCGCCGAAATAGATGGATACTTTATCAACGTTGATGCAGCCTCGATGATGAGTAAATGGCTGGGGGAAGCAGAAAAAAATGTATCAAAATTATTCTCAATGGCTCGAAAACTAAATGAGAATGAAAATATTCCCGTTCTTCTCTTTATTGATGAAATCGATTCACTATTGGGAACAAGAAATAGTGAAGTTGGAGGTGAAGTTAGGGTAAAAAACCAGTTCCTAACTGAGATGGATGGAATCAATGGAAAGTCGAAAGAAACACAACTTTACGTTATAGGCGCAACAAATAAACCATGGAGTTTAGAAGCGGGTTTTCTTAGAAGGTTCCAAAAAAGAATTTATGTAACACTTCCTGACATTGCCTCAAGAACAAATCTATTTAATCAGTATACAACACCATTAAAAAAAGAAAAGACGTTAAAAAATGAGGAACTTGCAAAATTTACTGAAGGATACAGTGCAAGTGACATCAAAGATATCTGCCAATCAGCCCAGCTAAGAGTAGTAAACGAATTGTTTGAAAGTGGCAAGGCCACGGATGTACAGCAAAGTCCCAGAGCCATTATCACAAGTGACTTTAAGGAAATTTTCAAAATAAGAAAACCAAGCGTTACTACAGAGATGATTAGAGCATATATGAAATGGAGTGAACAATTCAAGGCGCTTTGACCAACTTTCTGCCAATTGTTTGTAATCAATCTATCTATCTATTGGCAAATGATCCTCATTAGTTTTCTGTATATATTCATGTGTATATTCTATAGACTTTTTGAATGAGATTGTAGTATTTGAAGAGAGGAATTATTCACTGATTATTCGTCAATGATTATTGGTAGTCCTTTGTGAGTTCTAACAATAAAATCATTTATAATTAAAAAGATAATTCTTTACAAAAAACTGGCCGTAGATAACTAGGATAAAGTTGTATGTCTCTTTAATAATATACAATCGAGTACGCACTCAGTACATATATATATTCTCATAATAAATCGTGTTAATTGCATTGAAAGAAGTAATTCCAATTGGTGCATCATTAGCATCGATGGCGGCTGCTGGTGCTCTTGCTGTATGGATTGGAAAACAGCATAGAGGAACAGATAAGATGATGGGGATATCATCTGCTGTTAGAACAGGCGCAATGGCCTTTCTAAAACGAGAATTTAAAATTGTTATTCCAATCGCTATAGCCTTGACGATAATAATTAGTTTCACATCCGGGATTTCTAACGGAGTATCTTTTGCAGTAGGAGCAGCGATGTCAGGTCTTTCAGGATTATTGTCGTTAAGGATTACAGTTAAAGCAGCAGTAAGGGCAGCGCAAGCGACTTCCCGTGGGTTGGGTCCTGCCTTTGCCACTGCCTTCAGAGGAGGAG
>OCZV010000799.1_pt1 | contig 11280 bp, 9 predicted proteins | sample 1539051 | NCBI WGS metagenome assembly OCZV01 (sample SAMEA3113581, study PRJEB22503) | soil metagenome
CGGACCAGGTCGGCTTCCTGGTAGCCGGCGTGCTCGTAGTCGAGCGAGGCGTACCCGCGGGTGCGGGACTTCAGCTGATCGAAGAAGTCGAAGATGATCTCCGCCAGCGGAAGCCGATACCGCAGCTCCACCCGCTCCGGCGACAGGTACCGCATTTCCTCGAGGGTGCCCCGCCGTGCCTGGCACAGCTCCATGATCGGGCCGAGCGAGGCGGCCGGGGTGATGACCGTGGCCAGCACGACCGGTTCTTCCACTCGGTCGTACGTGCCTGCCTGAGGCATCTCCGATGGGTTGTGCACCTCGACGGCCTCGGCGCCCCGATGGACCCGGAGCTCCACGTTGGGGGCCGTCGACAGGAGAGACAGGTCGAACTCCCGCTCCATCCGTTCCCGGACGATGTCCATATGCAGGAGGCCGAGGAACCCGCATCGGTACCCGAAGCCGAGCGCCAGCGAGGACTCGGGCTCGTACACCAGCGCCGCATCCGAGAGCCGCAGCTTGTCGAGCGCGGCCCGCAGGGCCGGGTACTCGCCACCCTCCATGGGGTACAGGCCGCTCCACACCATCGGCTTCGGCTCTCTGTAGCCGGGCAGCGGCTCGGCGGCGGGCCGGTCGGCCAGGGTGATCGTGTCCCCGACCTTGGCCCGGCGAACGTCCTTCTCCCCCACCACCAGGTAGCCGACCTCGCCGACGCCGAGGCGGTCCATGGGCGCCGGCTCGGGCGCGAACGCTCCGACCTCTTCGGCTTCGGACTCGGCCTCGGTGGCCATCATCCGGATCCGGGCCCGGCTCCTGAGCTCGCCGTCGACCAGGCGAACGTAGGCGACCACCCCGCGGTACGGATCGAAGGCCGAGTCGAAGATCAGGGCACGGGCCGGGCCGGCGGCGTCGCCCTCGGGCGGCGGCACCCGCTCGATCACGGCCCGCAGGAGATCGGGCACGCCCTGGCCGGTCTTGGCCGAAAGCCTCAGCACGTCATCGGGGTCGACGCCGGTCAGCTCGGCCAGCTCTCGGACGGCCTCGGGGACGTCCGCGGCGGGCAGGTCGATCTTGTTGACGGCGGGAACCACGGCCAAGCCGGCCATCTCGGCCAGGTGATGGTTGGCGAGCGTCTGGGCCTCGATCCCCTGGGACGCGTCAACCAGCAGGACGGCGCCCTCGCACGCTGCCAGGGCCCGGGACACTTCGTAGGTGAAGTCGACGTGGCCTGGCGTGTCGATCAGGTTGAGCTCGTACTCGTCGCCGTCCGCGGCGTACCGGAGCCGGACGGCCTGGGCCTTGATCGTGATTCCCCGCTCCCGCTCGAGGTCCATCCGATCGAGGTACTGCTCGCGCATGTCTCGCTCGGCCACGGCGTGGGTCAGCTCCAGGAAGCGGTCGGCCAGCGTGGACTTCCCGTGGTCGATGTGGCTGATGATGGCGAAGTTGCGGATACGCGCGGGATCGGTCACGCGGTCATCGTATCGGGGCGCTGCTAGACTGGCCGTCCGTGGCCAACATCACGTCCCAGATCAAGCGGAACCGCCAGAACCGCCGTCGTGAGGATGGGAACAAGGCGGTTCGCTCCCGGCTGAAGACCGAGGCCAAGAAGGTCCACTCGGCCGCGGCGACCGGCGACGCCGATGCGGCCACGACCCAGCTGCGATCCACGGCCCGGCTCCTGGACAAGGCTGCCTCGAAGGGCGTGATCCACCGGAAGACGGCGGCCCGCCGGAAGTCCAAGCTGGCCCGCGCCGTGACCCGCCAGGCCTAGCCGGCCCGGGCCTGGTCGCCGGCGACCTCGCCGATGCTGGCCACCACCTTCACCAGGACCGTGTCCCCCCGTCCCCCTTGCTTCAGGGCCCGGTCGGCTTCGACCAGCTCGGCGTGGATGGCCGACAGCGCTTGGGGGGTGAACCGCCGGGCCTGATCCCGGTACCGGCGAGCCTGCCAGTCGAACCGCAGCCCTGCCCGTCGGGCCACCTCGGCCAGGGGGGTCTTCGGTGGGAGGGAGCGCACGCGAACCAGGTCTCGCAAACGTGAGGCGATCCCGGCCAGCATGACCAGCGGCTCGTCGCCGGCCTCGAGCATCCCCACCAGGGCCCGCATCGCTCCGGCCGGGTCGCCGCCGAAGGCCGCGTCGCACAGCTCCCAGATCCGCCGGTCGCCGAGCCCCCGGAACTGCGCGGCCACGGCCCGGGGCGTGACGCCGTCCTCCGGATGCGAGGAGGCCAGCTGCTCCACGGCTTGGTCGAGCACCCCGGGGTCCTCGCCCAGGGTCTGGATCAGGGCCTGGACACCCTGGGGGGTCGCCGGGATCCCTCTGGCGGCGGCGCGCCGCCGCACCCAATCGGGCAGGTCCCGCCGGTCCACCGCGATCCGGCGGACCGCGGCGGCCTTGCCCAGCGCCGACAGGACACCCTTCGGTGGGCCCTTGGCCCGCGCCCCGACCTCGTAGGTCAGCACCAGCCGGCCGCCGGGTGCGGGGTTCGAAGCGTACCGGCCCACCTCCTCGAGACCCTCGCGCGGCAGCGACTGGGCCGCCGTGATCATGAGGCCGCGCTCCTCGCCGAACAGTGACGGTGTGGCCAGGTCGGAGGTGGCGCCGGGCCGCCACGTGGGACCCTCGACCTCGACCGGCCGGACCTCGCCGAAGGCCTCGACCGCGGCCTGGCGCAGGAGGTACGCACTGTCCCCCCACAGCAGGAGGACGGACGGGGCGTCATCGGTCATCGTGGGCGCATTGTAGGCGGGCCTGGGGACGAGGCGATGCTCACTCGGCGGTCGTCACGGTGAATCCCGACGGTCCATACGTCACGGTGACGTCCCCCGAGCGGTCGGTGCGGTACACGGCCATCCCCTCGGCGCGCAGCGTGTCCAGGAGGGCAGGGTGCGGATGGCCGTAGTCGTTCGGGCCCGTGCTCACCACGGCCACCGCGGCGTCGACCGCTCCCAGGAACTCCCGTTCCGACGTATCGCCTCCGTGATGGGGCACCTTCAGCACGGCCGCGGCGACCGGGTCCTCGTCGGCGAGCAGGTCCTGCTGTGCGGGCACCTCGGCATCGCCGGGAAAGAGTGCGATCGGCGTGCCTTCGTGGACGATCCGCATCACGAAGGAGTCGTCGTTGGGCGAGTCCGACGAGCACGCATCCGGCCCGAGGATCTGGATCGCCAGGACGCCCACGCGCATCACCGTCCCGCCCCGAGGGTGTCGGAGCGGGACCGCCTCGTCCCGTACCGCGTCGAGGAACCGCTGGTACGAGGGCGAGTCGCCCGGGCAGCCGGGCTCGAGAAAGAGCCCGACCGGATGGCGGGCCAGGACGGCCGGAAACCCTTCGACGTGATCGGCGTGGGCGTGGGAGGCCACCGCCAGGTCGATCCGGCCGACGCCCAGTGCGGCGAGCTCGGCGGCGACCCGGTCCGGTTCCGGGCCCGCGTCGATCAGGATGGTGGACCCGTCCGGCCCTCGGACCACGGCGGCATCGCCCTGGCCGACATCGAAGAACGTCATCGTGACCGTGCCGGTCGCTCCGCCGAGGCCGTTGGCCGGCCAGACCAACGCGGCCAGGACGAGCGCGGCCACGACCACGCAAGGGCCGGCACGCCCCCGCCCCCTTCGCAGCCGCCAGGCGACCAGGAGCGCCACCAGGCCCGCCGCCGCGGCGGCGGGGAGTCCCTCGCCGGTCACAGACGGGAGCGGAACGCGGGCCATCCGGTCCGCCAGCCCGATCAGGTACGTGAGCGGCAGGGCTGCCGGCCCGCCCAGCGCCGCGCCCATCCCGGGCCACCACAACGCGGCGCCGGATGCCAGCAACCCACCGATCAGCGCCACCGCAACTGCGGGGAACGCCAGGACGTTCGCCAGCAGCGTCACCGTGGGCACCACGCCGAAGTGCAGCAGGAGGAGCGGGGTCACGCCGATCTGGGCGGCCGCCGTCGCCGCAGCGGCGAGCGCCACGGGCCGGGGCAGGAATGCGAGGCGCCGAGCGAGGGGGCCGGCCAGCGCCGCCAGGCCCGCGGTCGCGGCCACCGACAGCTGGAACCCCACCGAGCGGGCGAGGCCCGGGTCGGCCACCAGGAGGGAGACGACCGAGGCGCCGAGTAACGCACCGGTGCTCCGGGGGCGGCCGGCCATCACCCCGGCCAGGGCGAGGGCGGCCATCGCGCCGGCTCGGAGCACCGACGGCTCCCACCGAGTCAGCAGGGCGAAGAAGGCCACGGCGCCGAGGCCGATCACGACGCGTCCGCGAAGGCGGAACCCGAGCCGCGCGGCCACGGCAAGGACCGGCACCAGGAACATGGCGACGTTGGCACCGGACACCGCCACCAGGTGGGCGAGCCCCGAGGCCCGGAAGTCCTCCTCGACCTCGGGATCCATCCGGGAGGTGTCACCGATAGCGAGCCCGAGCAGGAGCTCCGCCTCCCGGGTGGGGAACGCCGCCCGAGCGCCTCGGCCGAGCGCCCCTCGGGCCGCCGCAGCCGCCCGAAGCATCGGGTTCTCAGGCGGCCCCCTGGCCACCAGGTCGGAGACCGAGGCCGTGGCCACGGTGCCACGGCTCGCCAGGTAGGTGTCGAAGCCGGACCCGGCCGGGTCGAGGGCCGCCAGGACGCCCGTTCCTGCGATCGGCTGGCCTGCCTCGATCGAGGGAGCCTCTCCAGACCCCGCCGCCCACACCTGGAGGTCGACCTCGACCCATCGTCCGTCTGCCACGACCTCCTCGACGCGGACGTCGACGCCCCAGCCCCAGTCGGAACGGCGGAGATCGGACGCCGCGGTGCCGCGGAACTCGACGCTTCGGCCCTCCAGCCGTCCCAGCCCGGGCCGCAGCGCGTTCCGCACGCCGGCCCACCCTGCGCCGACGAGGACGCAGCACAGGCCCACGGCCGCGATCCGGCGGCCGGGTCGGCCGGCAGCTCGGCGGACCAGGCCGACCGCCGGGATCAGTCCGGCCGCTCGGAGGACCCGCTCGCGGGGACCGGTCGGCGCGATCGGAGGCTCCAATCTCAACGAGGCCACCAGCCGCCGGGACCGGAGCCGCGCAGCGCTCCCCCACCGGACGGCGGTCGTGATCCCGGCGAGCCCGCCGATGACAAGCACCCATGAAAGGACGGCGCCGGACCATTCGCCCGCGACCAGCACTCCCGCCCACAGCCCGCCCGCCGCCACGGGCAGCGCCCACCTGCTCATAGCGTCACCAGGTCGCGGATCTCTTCGAGCGTCACCGGCCCGATCCCGCTGACGTCCTCGAGCTGGTCGATCGATGCGAACGGCCCGTGCTCCTCCCGATACGCCACGATCGACTCGGCCAGCACCGGACCGATGCCCGGCAGTGCCTCCAGCTCCGCGGGCGTTGCCGTGTTCACGTTGACGAGCTGGCCGGCAGGCGCCGAGCCCGAAGCCGGCGGAGCGGTCCCTGCGGCCGGCTCGGCCGCCCCTCGCTCCGGGACCACGACCTGCTGGGCGTCCACCAGGACCGCGGCCAGGTTCAGCCCGCCGAGGTCACCGCCGCGTCTCGGTCCGCCGGCGGCCTCGATCGCATCGAGCACCCGGTCGCCCTCTTGGAGCTCGTACACGCCCGGTCGACGAACCATCCCCGCCACGTGCACTGTCACGGTCGGAGGGGCCGTGGCGTGCGTCGGCGCCGGAGTGGGGGCCCGGATCCGAAGGGGCTGGGGGAGTGACCGCACGTACCACATCCCCCCGGCGCCGAGCACCGCCAGGACGAGCACGCCGAGCAGCAGGGCCTCACGACGGTTCAGGCTCGCCAGCCATTCCCGAAACCCCCCGTCCATCGCCTCCTTCTCACGTTGGTCCGCAGGGGGAGGACGCCGCGGAGGCTACCCGCCGCCTGTGACACGAACCCGTATCCTCGGCGGTATCCCCCAAACGAGAGGACGAGATGGGCATCGAGATCGTTGACCCGAGGGTCGAGGACTACCTGCGCGACCTCCTGGGCGGCGAGCACGAGATCGCCGCGGAGATGGAGGAGGCGGCCGGGGAGTTCCCCATCGTCGGTCGCGTGGTCGGCGTCACGCTCGAGGTCCTGGCCCGGGCGATTGGCGCCCGTCGGGTGCTCGAGCTCGGCTCGGGGTTCGGGTACTCGGCGTACTGGTTCGCCCTGGCGGTCGGGCCGGGCGGCGAGGTGCACATGACCGACAACGACCCAGAGAAGCAGGCCCGGGCCACCGACTACCTCGGGCGGGCGGGCCTGGCCGACCGCGTGCGATCGCACGTCGGCCAGGCGCTGGACGTGTTCGACGAGCTCGACGGCGAGTTCGACGTGATCTTCAACGACATCGACAAGACCGGCTATCCCGAAGCCTGGCGCCGGGCCCGCGACCGGATCCGCCCGGGGGGACTGTACCTTTGCGACAACGTGCTGTGGTCCGGCCGGGTGGTCGAGGGCATCGACGACGCGGGGCAGGAGGAGATCACGGCCGCCGTCCTCGAGCACAACCGCGCGGTCGCCGGCGACGAGGGATACCGGTCGACGATCGTGCCGACCCGCGACGGAGTGATGGTGGCCGTCCGCTTGGTCGGCTAGCCGGTCGCCGCGGCCAGGAGCCGGGACCGCGCTTCGGTCGCCGACATCCCGTCGACCACGAAGGTCTTTCGGCGGGCCGCGCCCCCGCTCCGTAGCTTTACCGCGGAGGTCGCCACGCCGAGCGCCTCGGCCAGCGCTCGACGGGCTTCCTCGGTGGCCAGACCCTTCTCCGGCACTGCCGCCACCCGGATCACGAGCCCTGCTTCGGTCAGCTCGAGACCTGGGCGCGATCGAGGTCGCACCCGGGCCGACACGATGACGCCCCCCTCCCGCCCCCGAACGTCGAGCACGGTCAGGACGTGACCAGGTTCACCAGGTTCGGCGGCCGCACGATGACCCGGGCGACCCGTCGGTCACCGATGGTCCTCCGGGCGCCCTCGGACGCTCGGGCCAGGCGCTCCGCCTCCTCCTCGGACACGTCCGGGGGCACCTCGAGCCGGTCGCGCACCCGCCCGTCGACCTGCACGACCAGCGTGACGGTCTCCTCGCGGGCCAAATCCGGGTCGAATGTCGGCCAGGTCGAGCGGTGCACACTCCCCTCGCGGCCGAGCACGCCCCGCCAGAGCTCCTCGGCGACGAACGGGGCCATCGGCGCCACCATCTGTACCAGGGCCGAGGCCGCCTCCCGGGCCCCCTCGCCGCGGTCCAGCGCCGCCCGGATCTGGTTCGTCAGCTCCATCAGCCTGGCCACGGCGACGTTGAACCGATAGCGCTCGTACAGGTCGGTGACCTCCCGGATGGTCCGGTGGGTGGAGCGCCGGAGCGGATCGGCGTCGCCGTCCTCGAGCTCGGCGGCCTCGTGCACGGTGCGCCACACTCGGTCCAGCCACGAGCGCACGCCCTCCGGCGAGACGTCGGCCCAGTCGATGTCGTCCTCGGGCTTGTTGGCGAAGAGCATCGTCACGCGGATCGCGTCGGCCCCGTACTTCTCGACCAGCGGCATCGGCTCCACGATGTTGCCCTTGCTCTTGCTCATCGCCGCGCCGTCCATGATCACCTGGCCCTGGTTGAGCAGCCGAGGGAACGGCTCCCGGAACGGCACCAACCTCATCTCGTTCAGGACCTTGGTGATGAACCGCGAGTACAGCAGGTGCAGGATGGCGTGCTCGATGCCGCCGGTGTACTGGTCCACCGGCATCCACCGGCCCACCGACTCGGGATCGAACGCCCGCCCGTCGTCCTTCGGCGAGAGGTACCGGTAGAAGTACCAGGAGGAGTCGACGAATGTGTCCATCGTGTCCGTCTCCCGCTTCGCCGGGCCACCGCACCGGGGGCAGGTCACGTTCAGGAACCCCTCGTGCTTCCCCAGCGGCGACTCGCCAGTCGGCGAGAAGTCCACGTCGTCCGGCAGCAGCACCGGCAGGTCCTCCTCGGGGACCGGGACCTCGCCGTCCGTCGGGCAGTGGATCACCGGGATGGGCGCCCCCCAGTACCGCTGGCGCGAGATCAGCCAGTCACGGATCCGGAACGACACCCCGGGCCGGCCCAGACCCCGCTCCTCCAGCCAGGCGATCACGCGCGGGATCCCCTCGGGGCTGGGCGTCCCGTCGAACGGGCCCGACCGCACCATGACGCCCTCGTGGTCGTAGGCCCCGGTCATCATCTCGGCATCGCGCCGTTCGCCCTGGGGCTCGATGACAACCCGGACCTCCAGGCCCTGGGCCCGGGCGAACTCGAAGTCCCGCTGGTCGTGGCCCGGCACGCCCATCACCGCGCCGCTCCCGTACTCCATCACCACGTACGGAGCCACGAAGCACGGCACCCGCTCCCCGGTCACCGGGTTGACCGCGTGTACCCCCAGCCGGACCCCTTCTCGGGATTCGGCCTGCTCCCGCGAGGTCAGCGGCGTCGCCTGGAGCCGGTCCCGCAGCGCGGCCACCTCGGCCGAGGTCCCGCCCACCTTGGCCAGCTCCTCGACCAGGGGGTGCTCGGGGGCGAACACGAAGAACGTCACGCCCCACAACGTGTCGGGCCGCGTGGTGAACACCGTGACGCGCTCGCCGGTCTCGGCGAGCTCGAACTCGACCTCGGCTCCCTCGGACCGGCCGATCCAGTTCCGCTGCATCGTCAGGACACGATCGGTCCATCCGGTCAGCTGCTCCATGTCGTCCAAGAGCGCCTGGGCGTAGTCGGTGATCCTGAAGAACCACTGCACCAGGTCCTTCCGGACCACGGGAGTCCCGCAGCGCTCGCACATCCCCGCCACCACCTGCTCGTTCGCCAGGACGGTCTGGTCCTTCGGGCACCAGTTGGCAGGCGCCAGCTTCCGGTAGGCCAGCCCTCGCTCGTACAGCTTCAGGAAGAGCCACTGTGTCCACCGGTAGTACTCGGGGTCCGAGGTGTGGAGCCGGGTCGACCAGTCGAACGAGACCCCATACCGCCGGAAGGAAGCGGCCTGCTTCTCGATATTTGCGTAGGTCCACTCCTTCGGATGGATGCCTCGTTGGATCGCCGCGTTCTCGGCCGGCAGGCCGAACGAGTCCCACCCAACGGGGTGGAGCACGTTGTACCCCTGCATCCAGCGGAACCTGGGGATCACGTCGCCGATGGCGAAGGCCTCGGCGTGACCCATGTGGAGGTCGCCCGAGGGGTACGGGAACATGTCGAGCGCGTAGAACCGGGGCCGCGGGTCCTCGGCGCCACCGGCCGCGTACAGGTCCTCGGCGGGCCAGGTGTCCGCCCACCTCGGCTCGATCTCGGACGGATCGTACGGTCTCGCCATCATCGAAGGGTACCAAGGAGCGGTACCTCAGCGGCCGGCTCGGGTCACGACCGGCCGATGAGGGTAAGGTACGGCTGTCCCGGCCCCCGACCACGAGAACGCATGGGGAAGGAACCCGACAACCCAAACCCTACCGAGCAGCGCACGCCCGTCCTCGGCGGCAATGGCGAGGCCCCCGAGCCTGGCGCAACGACGCTCGAGGCGTCGCCCGTCAACGTCGAAGCCCGCCCCGCCGTCCGGCGCCTGCTGAAGGTCCTGTCGTTCGTCGCGGCCATCTTCCTGTTCATCCTGGCCATCCAGCTGATGAAGGAGGGGGCCCAGTCCATCGCTCCCCGGCTCCAGGGCACCTTCCCCGTCGACAACATGGTCAGCACCCTGGGCCTGGGTTGGCTGGGGGCGTACCTGGTCCTTTCGGGGTCGCCCGTGGCGGCGGCCTCGCTGGCGCTGTTCGCCGCCGGAGCCCTCAACGAGCTCCAGACATTCACGATGCTCACCGGCTCGCGGCTGGGGGCAGCGTTCATCGTGCTGCTGGTCGGCTTCCTGTACTCCGTGCGGAGCCGGAACCGTCAGCAGAGCGTGGGGATGGGTGTGCTGGCCCTGTCGATGACGGCCATCGTGTACATCCCGGGGATGCTGCTCGGCTACGCCATCCTCAAGGCCGGCTGGCTCAGCGGCATCGACTGGCACGCCTCGTCGGAGCTCACCACGGTGATCGACGCGGTGTGGGGGCCGATCGTGAACCTGGCCTCGAACCTGCTGCCGGGGCCGTTCCTGTTCCCGGTGGGGCTGGCAGTCATCCTGGCCTCGTTCAAGCTGCTGGACCAGGTGCTGCCGTCGCTGGACGGGGAACGCCACGCCGAGAGCCGCGACCACTGGCTCCGCAAGCCCTGGCCGATGTTCTTCCTGGGCTCGCTGGCAGCCCTCCTGACGCTCTCGGTTTCGGTGGCCCTCACTGCCCTGGTGCCCCTGGCCAGCAAGGGGTACCTCCGCCGGGAGGAGGCCCTGCCCTACATCGCGGGGGCGAACATCACGACCCTGGCCGACACCCTGGTAGCCGCCATGATCCTGGGCAACCCCGTGGGCGTGCAGGTCGTGCTGGCCGAGGCGATCGGGGTGGCTGTGGTGACCCTGGTCCTGCTGGCGCTGCTCTACCGGCCGCTCAGCCGGACCGTGATCGCCCTCGACGACTGGATCATCGCCACCACTCCGAGGCTGGTGTTCTTCGTCGCCGGGCTCTTCGTGCTCCCGGTGGGCCTGCTGTTCTCTGGCCGGCTGATCTAGGCGGCCCCTCAAGCGGAGCCTCCCCACAGGCCGATACAGTTCCCGTAGCCTCGTGCCTCGAGGGAGCGGTGGAGACGTGCCTGTGAAGGTCCTGATCGTGGACGACAATCCGGACATCCTCACGCTGCTGCGGACGAACCTGCAGGCGGCGGGGTTCGACACGGCCGAGGCCGCCAACGGCCGGGTGGCCCTGCAGAAGATCGAGGCGGAGGGCCCGGACCTCATCCTCCTCGACCTGATGATGCCGGTCCTCGACGGCTGGGGGGTGCTGGAGCGGCTGAAGCTTCGGCACAACTTGCCGCCGATCATCGTGATCTCGGCCTCGGACTCGCCCTCGAACATCGACCGGGCCCAGCAGCTCGGGGTGGCTGCCTACGTGACCAAGCCGTTCAATCTCGTCGGGCTGGTCGAGCTGGTCCAGTCAGTGACCGACCAGCCCACCCCCGAGCCCGCTGCCCCCGCGGGCAAGGCCCGTCGCACCCACTGAGCGCCGCAAGCCCGAGAGGGAGCCGCGGCCTCTGAGGCCAATCGCCCCATCGTCAGCTGAGCGTCTAGTACATTTGGGGTCGATCGACCTACGCCCTGCGTCGGTTGATTAGGGGACACCCCCTCGGGGTAGAGTGTCGCCGCGATGCTCGAAGCCATCCTCGTCGCGGTCGTCATGGTCGATATCTTCTGGCTGGGATGGCTGGCGCACTACCCGGTCGATCGGGGGCATCCCCATTCCGGCGGCGACTGCTGCATCGACTTCCC
>OCZV010000800.1_pt1 | contig 11272 bp, 7 predicted proteins | sample 1539051 | NCBI WGS metagenome assembly OCZV01 (sample SAMEA3113581, study PRJEB22503) | soil metagenome
AATCGTACGAGCGGTTCCTGCTGTACAGCAAAAGTCTTCCCCGAAGCACTCGCAGGAAGACTATTTGCAAACAACTGACAGGCTGAACTACGGAGAGGGCGCAGGTGATGTATTCACATCAATGTTCGTCTCAGTTTTTGTCTCCGTCTTCGTCTCAGGCGCTGGCGATTCTTTTATGATCGTAGTTTCCTTCTTCTCGGCTGGTGGATTCGTCACGGTAGTTTCCCTTTGCTCACAACTCGCAAGCAACCCGGCAGTAAGGGCGATAAGAATATATTTCTTCATAACTTAAAACGACTACGGCGTTGGTGACGTGGCAGGTGACTCGGCGGCTGCCGGACTTTCAGCTGCCGGAATGGTGGCTGCCGGACTTTCAGCTGCCGGAATGGTGGCAGCTGGGCTTGCCGCCGGTTCGGTAGTTTCGGTCCTTTGCTCACACGCCGCGAGAAGCGCGGCACCAGCCAGAATGCAGATGTATTTTTTCATAATGGTAGTTCTAGTGGGCACATTCCCTTAATTGTTTAATCGTAGCAAGGCGCTTTTTGGCCCTGTCGGGCTTTATTTTTTCAGCAGCAAATGCTTGATAATCGCGGATTAAAGCGGGGGCTCGTATTTGAGACCATGCGCCTCCGCCACGGCACGACAAGTGAGCCGTCCGTCGCGCGTATTAATGCCGCCAACCAGAGCGGGTTGCTTTTTGCATGCGCCCTCCAAGCCTGAATCGGCGAGCAATTCCACGTAACGGTACGTCACATTGGTGAGGGCCTGGGTGGCGGTGCGCGCATAGGCAGCGGGCATGTTCGCCACGCAATAGTGCGTAACGCCCTCCTCGACATAGACCGGATTAAGATGCGTCGTCGGTCGCGACGTTTCAGCACAACCGCCTTGATCAATCGAAATATCCACAAGCACGCTGCCCGGCTTCATTTTCCTCAACATCGAACGCGTAATGAGCTTTGGCGCTTTTGCTCCGGGCAGTAGCACTGCTCCAATCAACAAATCGCAATCCGGCACCAGCTCGTGCAGGTTTGCTTCGCTCGAATAGAGGGTGTTGGTGTTGTCCATTGCCAGATCGAGATAGCGCAACCGCTCGAGATCGACGTCGAGTATTATCACATCGGCGCCGAGACCCCCCGCCATGCGGGCGGCATTTACGCCGGATGTTCCGCCCCCAACGACAACCACTCGTCCCGGCAAAACTCCGGGGACTCCACCAAGCAACACGCCGCTGCCGCCGTTATATTTGGCGAGAAAATTCGCGCCCATCACCACCGACATGCGGCCCGCGATCTCGCTCATCGGTTCGAGCAGCGGCAGGCGATTATTGATCTGGATCGTCTCATAGGCGACGCCGGTCACGCCCGATTTCAGTAATGCCTCGGTGAGCTGTTTGCTCGCCGCCAGATGCAAATAGGTGAAAAGAATCTGACCCTTGCGCAATAGTGGAAACTCCGCCTCCCGCGGCTCTTTCACTTTTACAATCATGTCAGCGCGCGCAAAAACTTCTTTCGCTTGATCGACAATCTCAGCACCGGCCTTGACGTACTCTTCGTCCGGATAACCGGAGCCGACGCCGGCATTCTTTTCGACTATCACCGAATGACCGCGCCGGGTCAGTTGATTCGCAGCCGAAGGCAGCAAGGCGACGCGCTGCTCCTGCTCTTTAATTTCTTTCGGGACACCGATGATCATGGGAGAGAGTGAGATGTGATTAGTGAGAAGTGATAAGGGGGAATCAAGCTAAATCACATCTCACTTCTCCTCTCACTTCTCATTTTTAGTTCAGCGACGGATCGTCCGGCGCCGCCGCCAGCATTTTGTACCACGGCCCCAAAGTGCGCATGATGTCGAACCAAAGTTTCGGCAACCGATCGAGCTTGAGCACGGAGGGACTGGGTTTTTGAAGAAGCCATGCCTTCTGTTTCATCTCGGCTTCCAGCTGACCCGCTCCCCAGCCTGCATAGCCCACAAACGCACAGATTCTGGCCGATTTCTTTGGAGCCACCGCATCGCTCGCTTCCTCCAAAGCAACATTGTGATTGAGCTTGAGCCCTTGGCTTTTTTGCCATTCGAATGCGGCAAACATCAGTTGGTTTTTCCCGACCGGTCCGCCGAGAAAAACAGGGACTTCGGCGAGATTCGCCGGCGGCGTCTCCGTTACGAGATCGGCAACCTGTTTGTCCAGCGGGCGATTGATGATTACGCCCAAAGCGCCCTCCTTTGGATCATGCGCAGAAATAAAAAGCACCGTGCGCCGAAAATTCGGGTCGAGCATATTGGGATGAGCAATCAGCAGCGAACCAGCGAGGCTGCGCGGGATTCCATCGTCATCCAGATTACGCATGCAAAACTAAAAACCGCGACGCGCGCTTCCGCAAGCTGGATCACTCGCTCGGTTCCAAGATCAGCCCTCGGCGCCGGGCCACGGCAATCCCGTGGTTGCGGTCCGCGCGGTGTTCGGAAAATTCACTGCAAAAAATTTGTTGCCACGAACCAGAAGCTCGTTTAGTAGCGTCGAAGTTTTCTACGATTGTTCTGGGGGGAACAGCCGCCCTTCACGCCTATCGGGCGTGGGGGGCGGTACTTTTTTGGGGACGAAGTCTGCCTCTTGATTCTTGCTCTTGCTCTTGCTCGGTGAATGCTCGAACAAGGGAAAACAAAACGCCCAATGCTTAACGTCCAACGCCCAATGTCGAAGTCAGCAAAATCGGGACGAATATCCTGGCCAACTGCGTTCGCGCTGATCGCGCTCATTATCGTGGCGGCTGCAGTTTTTATTTTTCTGCGCCTGGAAAGCTGGCCGGCGCGCACAGCGAAGCAGGGCGCCGGTGAACTGGAACGCATCGGTCGCGATTTGCGCGCTGCTTTTATCGATATCGCGCACTTGCAGCCGCGCATCACCATCAACAACCGGATTTACATGGAGCAAACCACGCCAGTGAGCGAGCTGGTGGTTTTGTCACGTCGGATCGAAGTCGAACACGAACTGTTACATACCTGGGTGGGCAGCTCCAAGCGGGTAAAGCTACATGGCACATTCAACGTTAAAGCCGGCTTCGATTTGCGGCAGAATCTTTCGATCGATATTCGCCCAAATGAGATCGTTGTTCAGCTGCCGCACGCTCAAATTTTGGGTATCGAGGAAGACCAGCTGGACGTCCTCGCGTTCGAAAATGGACTGTGGAATCGGATCTCGGGAGAGGATGTGCAAAACGAATTGTCGATCTTGCCTCAGCTCGCCCGGGAAAAGGCGATCGAGAGCGGCTTGCCTGCTCAAGCCGAACACGCTTTGCGGCAGCAACTCGAGCAGCGTATTCACACGCAACAGCCCTTGCGCTTAATCTTCACGAACGGCCAAAAACGTGAATAGTATTTGATCGGCGCACACATTTAGCGATCACCGATCACTGATCACTGATCACCGATTGCTGATCACGTTTCACCTTTCTTCCACCTCATGCCGTTTAAGAATCGATTACTTTTCGCAGGCTTGCTGATCGTGGCGGCGGCGCTGATTGCGATTTGGTTCGCGCCACTCGTGGTTTCCAATGGCGTCCGTTTGTGGGTCTGGTGGAAAGCCCGGCAGGAAGGGCTCGTTGTTAATCTAGACCAAATCGATGCGCCGTTTCTGCGTCCGGTCGTGATCCGCGGTTGTCGCCTGAGGAGCGCACCCGATAGCGCGTTCCAGTTTGAATTCACTGTGAAGCAAGCGAGCCTCGATTTGAATTTCAAGCGTCTCCTGCCGGGCATGGATGGCCGCGCGGTTCGCGATCTCTCGATTCAAGAACTACGTGGCGAGCTGCACCGCCGCAATCCAGCCGGACGAACAATGACCGAGCGAGGATGGGCAACACTACACAACTTGCTCCCGGCGAACCTTAGCGTTGCCAGCCTGGACATTCGCGTTGAAGTCGGGCCCACAATGATTTTGCTGCGAAAGGGCTTCCTGTCCGCAAGCGAAATAGAAGCTGGTCGCTTTAGCGCTGCCGAGGTCATGATCGCATCGCCGTGGCTTCGTCAGACGTTTTCAGATTTACGCGGCGCGACGGCCTGGCAGGATAATCGCCTCGCAGTAGCCGGACTTTCCCTGACGCGTGGCCTCGATCTGCAATCCATTACGGCCGATTTGTCGCGTCTGGCTGATCAGCGCGTCGGAGTGGAATTTGATGTTGACGCGTTCGGTGGAAAAATTCGGGCAAACATTTCACAGGAGTGGCATTCTCAACCCGCCATCTGGAAGATCGCCGGCTCCGGCTCCGATATTTCTCTCGCCCAAACATCAGAAGCGATCGGATTCACTGATCGCATCGATGGGTTGCTTCACGCCTGTAATTTCACTTTCAGTGGCAACCTGGCCGAGCCGTCCCACGTCATTGCTTCGCTGTGGACTGAATTGACCGCCTTCACCTGGCGCAATCGTACTGCCGAAGCGATTACCCTCGGAGCCGTGCTCTACAACCGGCAGATCCAACTCCAGCAACTTTATATAAGACAAAAAACAAACCAGCTCACCTTGAGCGGTGAAGCTTCGTTTCCCTCCAACTCCTCCGACTGGTTCAGCCCGGATTTCCGCGGCGATATTTCCGCATCAATCAACCAACTTGGCGATTTCGCGGCGCTTTTTGGCGCAAATCCCGGGGATTTTGCTGGAAAAATTGCGATCGATGGAACCATGAACACACGTAATCGCAAACTTGGCGGACATCTCACGATCGACGGCGCATCGCTCACGCTTTTCAAAACTGCAATCGACACTTTGAGCGCGAAGCTGAGCTTGAAAGCACCTGAACTGGAAATCGAACAATTGGATTTGAAGCGAAAGAACGATTCCCTTATCGCGCAAGGCAAGATCGACATCTCACATGAGCACAACTACTCGGGGACCATCAGTGTCACACTCGATGATTTGGCCGAGTACTTGTCGATCCTGGGCGGCCCGGTTGAGAAAAATTCGAAACCAACGCCGGCGCACATTCAGATAACGATCGCCTCCGGCAAGTGGAACGCAGATGGTGAAATCGCTTTGCCAGGCTCGAGCCCGGTTGATTTCACAGCAAATTTCCCTTTACAAATCGGCGCCGATCGGGCCGCCTTTCTGGCATCTCCTCTCAATGTGACGCTTGACTTTCCGTCAATCTTCCTGGCCAAGGCCCCTCATTTTTTTCACCCCGACATTTTCCGCGAGGGCATTCTAAGCGGGAACATTTCCCTTTCTGGAACGTGGCAACATCCCCGAATTAACGGCGAGATAGGGTTGTCGAACGGAAAGGTGCAGCATGCCTCGTTCAATCTCAGCGACGTGAGCAGCCACATCACTTTTACAGGAGATTACGCGACGTTGGATTTTTTTAATGCCTCGACGAGGGATGTCGATCTTTCACTCGGTGGGAAACTCGATTTTCAAGATACAAGCGACCTCATAATCAAGATTGCCGGTGCGACGCCAATTTTCGATCTAACCATGCGACCCATCGATTGCGTCGGCAAAATCGAGATTGCAGCAGCTACAATGCCGCTCGCACCTGCGGTAGCAGAGGTGGAATTTCGCGGAGGACTCTTTCAATCTGGCTGGGTAATCAGCTTAAAAGAGCGGACGAACGCTCAATCCTTTGGCGCTTTGGACCCAAACGGGACAAAGCGGGAATTTCCGCTCTGCTCTTCAAGCACAAACGCGGAAGAAAATATATTGTTGCTCGGCGCGCCTGCGCGAGCTGAAGCGCAACGCGAGACGATTCGGCCAAAAAAAAGAACAAAGCGGCGGTAGTTAGCGCCTCTGGAGTGGGCCAAGCGCGGTGCGAGACGGTTGGCCTCAGCATGCCGGCCAGCGCGAGCAGAAGCGCTCCTGAAATGCCAGAATCTCATCTGCGAGAAGGGGGCGCGAGCATGTTGCTCGCCCAAGCCGGCATGTTGTCGGTTTGCCTCAGCGCGCGCAGATCTCCAACGCTAAATGAATACCTAAGCGCATCGCTGCGGTTCTGTCCTCACCAGCCAGCGTGAAAGCCTTGCCGCGAGATCGTGGGTAAGATTGACGCGAAACTCCGTTCCCGCTTCCAGGCGCAAGGGATCAGCATCCGTGCGATCAAACAGCAACTGAACCGGACGGGGGCCCGGTGAACTCGCAAGAATTTCGCGCACTTCCCGCAATTCATCTCCCGTTGTTGCGGGAGAAAATTGCAGAATCACAGCTGGCTCCTGGTATGTATCCGTCGCCGCTGCATTCGACCCATTGGTCTTTCCCCGCGCAAGCGTCTTTATCTCCTGAGCCGTGGCGCGAAAAGCGTCCTCGCGTTTATCCAGTGTTCCTCTTATTTCAACGACGCGCCCGGCCGCGAGGGCGTCCGAAATTTTCACGTAAACCTCATTCCAGACGACGACCTCGAGCATGTCATTCAAGTCTTCAACCCAAACGACTGCGAACGGTTTGCCCTCTTTTCTGGTAAACTTTTTCTCCACCTCCACAATCGCGCCGGCGATTTTGAACGGCGCGCGGTCATCGAGTTCGCCCAATGACGCAATCGGTCGATAATTTTTTGCCACGAAAACGTGGACATACTCGTCGAGCGGGTGGCCGCTGACGTAAAAGCCAAGCAGCTCCTTTTCGTAAGAAAGCTTTTCATGCCCGCTCCAGGGGGTAATCAGCTTTTTTCTCGAGGCTGTGGGGGCTGTTGCCTCGTCGAACAGTGAAACCTGACCCGCAACGCGGTCCCGATACGCAGCCGCGGATGCACTCAGGGCTTCATCAATGCAGGCGAAAAGTTCGGCGCGCTCACGGCCAAGAAAATCGAATGCACCGGCTTTGATCAGGCTTTCGAGCATTTTTCGATTGGCGATGCGGGAATCCAGTCGGCTGCAAAAATCCTGCAGCGAAGTGAAGTCCCCTCCCCGCTCGCGTTCGCGGATCGCAGCTTCCATTGCGCTTTCGCCGACGTGTTTGATCGCAGCGAGACCGTAACGGATTGCGTTCTGCTGTAGCGGCGCTCTATGAGCGTCGTTTTCTTGAGCTCCGCGGTCACGGATCGCCGCAACAGTAATTTCCGGAGTAAACTTTAACCCGCTCTTGTTAATATCCGGCGGCAAAATCGAAATGCCCATTCGTTTGCACTCGCCGACGAAGACGGAAATTTTATCGGTGTTGTTGATTTCATTGCTCAGCAATCCGGCCATGAACTCGACCGGAAAGTGCGCTTTAAGATAAGCGGTCTGATAACTGATCACCCCGTAGGCCGCACTGTGACTCTTGTTGAATCCGTAGCCTGCGAATTTTTCCAGTAAATCGAAAATGGCGTTGGCTTTTCTTTCCGCAATCTTGTTGGTGCGAGCGCAGCCTTCGATGAAGTTCTCTCGTTCCTTCGCCATCTTCTCCTTGTCCTTTTTGCCCATGGCGCGCCGGAGAAGATCGGCCTGTGCAAGTGAATAGCCGGCAAGCTTGCTCGCTGCAGCCATTACCTGCTCCTGGTAAATCATCACGCCATAAGTGTCAGCGCAGATGTCTTCGAGCAGCGGATGCAGATATTTGATTGGCGTGATCCCTTTTTTCGCCTTCACGTACTCGGGGATGAGCTCCATCGGGCCGGGTCGATAAAGCGCGATCAAGGCGATAATATCGTCGAGCTTTTTTACATCGAACTGCTTCGACAGACCCGTCATTCCGCCGGACTCCATCTGGAAAAGGCCGATGGTTTCGCCTCGGTTGTAGAGCGCGAACGCCGCTGGATCGTCGAGCGGAATCTTCTTCAGTGAAAAATTTGGGTCCCGTTTGTGAATGAGGGTCAGCGTGTCCTCGATCACAGTCAGCGTTTTTAATCCGAGAAAATCCATTTTCAGCAGCCCGAGATCGTTGAGCGGTCCCATCGGATACTGGCTGATAACGTCGTTGCCTTTTACGTCACGGCAGAGCGGGATGTAATCAGACAGGTCCCGATCGGCGATCACGACGCCCGCGGCATGCACACCGGCATTGCGCGATAAACCCTCGAGCACTTTCGCGTAATCAAAAAGCTGGCGAGTTGCGGGCTCGGCCGCGACCGCTCGTTTCAATTCGGGATTTTTCTCCACCGCTGTATCGAGCGTGATATTCAGCTCGTTTGGGATCATCTTCGCGATCCGATCGGCATCGCGATAGCTCAGACCCATCACGCGACCGACATCGCGCACCACGCTCTTGGCTTTGAGTTTGCCAAACGTGATGATTTGGGCAACGCGACGTTCGCCATATTTTTGCCGCACATATTCAAGGACTTCGGCGCGGCGCGCTTCGCAAAAATCGACATCGATATCCGGCGGCGAAACGCGCTCCGGATTCAAAAATCGCTCGAAGATCAATCCATATTGGAGCGGGTCGATGTCGGTAATTCCCAGGACGTAAGCGACTATTGAGCCTGCGGCCGAACCGCGGCCGGGACCGACAGGAATGTCTTTCTCTTTGGCAAAATGAATGAAATCCCAAACAATGAGCAGATAGCTGACGAACCCCGTTCTCTCGAGAACGCCGAGCTCATAATCGAGCCGCTTGATCAACTCCGCGTCGCTGGCCGCGCGTTCGCAATAACGTCTTTGCAAGCCCTGATAACAAAGCTCACGTAAATAACTCTCGCGGGTCTTTCCGGCAGGCGCCGGATACTCCGGATATTTGGACCGGCCAAATTCGAGATCGAGATGGCAACGTTCGCCGATTTCCAGGGTGTTCGTAACGGCTTCGGGGAAATCGCGAAACACCTCGCGCATTTCGGCCGGCGATTTGAAATATAATTCCGGCACGTAACGCATGCGGTTTTCGTCCTGCACCATCTTGCCGGTGCCGATGCAAAGCATGACGTCATGCGCTTCGTGATCGCTCCGGCGCAGGAAGTGAACGTCATTTGCGGCCACCAATCCGACGCCGATATCCCGCGCAATTTGCGGCAGAACGCGATTGCATTTGTGCTGCGCTTCCATGCCGTGATCGTGCAGTTCGATAAAGAAGTTTTTCGCCCCGAGAATGTCGCGATATTCGGCCGCGCTTTGTTTCGCTTTCTCGAGATTGTTTGCCTGAATCGCGCTGTTGATTTCGCTCGCAAGACAACCACTCAGCCCAATGAGCCCCGCGGAATGCGCTGCCAAAAGCTCTTTGTCGATCCTGGGGGCGTAATGAAATCCATCGAGATGCGCCGCTGTCACCAGCTTCACAAGGTTGCGATAACCGGTCTCGTTTTCCGCCAGGAGCGTGAAGTGATATGCCGCATCGCGCCGCGAGCCCGGCCGATCTTTATGCGAGCCGGGTGCGATGTACGCTTCGCAACCAATGATCGGTTTGACTCCCGCGCGAGTCGCTTCCTGATAAAACTCAATCGCGCCAAATAAATTGCCGTGATCGGTGATCGCGACGGCGGGCATCTTGAATTCGGCCGCCTGTTTCATCAGCTCTTTCATTCGAATCGCACCGTCGAGTAGCGAATATTCGGTGTGCAGATGCAGATGAACGAAAGAATCGCGGGGCATTAGTTTCCAGTATTAAGCGTCAAAAGAATTTGGCAAATTTGCGAGGGGAGCGACTGCGAAAAACGAAAACGTCCAACTCCCAAAGCTTTCGCGAGCAGGCGCTCATGGGCTCAACATCCGATCGCCGAATTGAGAGGATTTCTTCTGCGCCAGATATGCTTTTCAAACTTGACTGCTTTAAGTAGTCAAGTTTCAGCAATCCCGCCTTATTGAGGGCGCGGGCGGACCTTTTCCGATTCACGGATTACTAATTCACGAGAGCAAAAAACGATGCTTGCATCCGCGCCGCAACATTGCTATGAGAGCGCGTGCTGCGCTCAGCTTTCGATTGCAAAGCAGCGCGCGACGGCGAGTTTAAATCGACATGAAAAAACTGGAAGCGATCATCAAACCGTTCAAGCTCGAGGAGGTCAAGGAGGCGCTCGCCGAACTTGGCATCGAAGGGATGACCGTCACGGAAGTAAAGGGCTTCGGCCGACAGAAGGGCCACACCGAGATTTATCGCGGCAGTGAATATACCGTGGATTTCTTGCCAAAAGTGAAAGTGGAAGTCGTGCTCGCCGACGATATGGTAGAGAAAGCGGTCAGCGTGGTCGTGGCCGCGGCCAAGACGGGCAAGATCGGAGATGGAAAAGTTTTCGTTCTTCCAGTCGAACACGCGGTGCGCATCCGCACGGAAGAGATCGGCGAGAAAGCGGTTTGATGCAGAAGTTGATAGTTGAGAGTTGATGGTTGAGGGAACTGTCAGACTCGCGCGTAACTATCAATGTGAGACACGGCACGAGGCAAAATTTGGAAAAACGGATTTTTTACTCTCTCAACTCTCAACTATTAACCATCAACATCTGAACTAAATGGCCAAAGACAAAACTCCATCCGACGTCAGCAAAATCATTAAAGATAAGTGAAGTTGATCGATTTCAAGTTCACTGATTTGCTCGGCACCTGGCAGCATTTCACGACCACGCTCACCGAATACAACGAGGAAATCTTCACCGATGGTCTCGGTTTTGACGGATCGAGCATTCGCGGCTGGCGCGTAATCAACGCCTCAGACATGCTTGTCATTCCGGATGCGGCGACCGCATGGATCGATGTCTTCAACACCGAACCGACCCTGAGTCTCATCTGCACAATCGTCGATCCGATCACTCGCGAGCCATACGATCGCGATCCGCGCGGCGTCGCCGAAAAGGTGGAAGCTTACCTGAAAAGCACCGGCATCGCGGACACTGCGTTTATAGGACCGGAAGCGGAATTTTTTATTTTCGACGATGTGCGATTTGCGAATACGGGAAACGCGTCGTCGTACATCGTCGACAGCGTTGAGGGACATTGGAACAGCGCACGCGAGGAATTTCCAAATCTCGGTTACAAGATTCGGCCGAAAGAAGGTTACTTTCCGGTCTCGCCGATGGACACGTTGCAGGACATTCGCAACGAAATGTGCTTGGAGCTGGAGAAAGCCGGCGTTGCCATAGAGCGTCAACATCACGAAGTCGCTACCGCCGGCCAGGCTGAGATCGACATCCGTTTCGCGCCTCTCAAACGCATGGGCGACAACATGCAGTATTACAAATACATCCTGCGCAACGTGGCCAGACGTCACAACAGAACGGTCACGTTCATGCCAAAACCAATCTTCGGTGACAACGGCAGTGGCATGCATACGCACATGTCGCTTTGGAAAGACGACAAACCGCTCTTTGCTGGAAACGGTTATGCCGGGCTGTCGGAGATGGCGCTGTTTTTTATCGGCGGAATTCTGAAACACGCGCCTGCGCTCACTTGCCTG
>OCZV010000801.1_pt1 | contig 11268 bp, 8 predicted proteins | sample 1539051 | NCBI WGS metagenome assembly OCZV01 (sample SAMEA3113581, study PRJEB22503) | soil metagenome
CGATCAAGCAGGCCGAGCAGAAGGAGATCGACGTCCGTGAGCCCGGCGACCTGGGCGCGCCGGCCGCGCGGGTGCGCCGCATGTTCGTCCCACCCCGGGGGGAGGGCGCGGAGATGCTCGACGGGGAACCGGCCGCGATCGCCCAGCGGATCAAGGAGCTGGTCGCGGAGAAGATGCAGTGAAGACCCTCGTCGTCGCCGAGCACGTGCGCGGCGAGCTGCGCCCCGTCACGCTCGAGCTCGTTTCGGCGGCCCGCGAGCTCGGCGGCCCGGTCGAGGTGGCGGTCATCGCACGCGACCCCTCCGCCTTCACCGACGCCGTGAATGTCGAGGGCGTGGACGAGATCCTCGCCGTCCGGGTCGAGCAGGAGGCATTCGAGAACGACGTCTACCAGCAGGCGGTCGAGGCACTCGTCGAGGAGCGCGGCCCGCGCGCGATCCTCATGGGGTTCACCGTCGACTCGATGGGCTACGCGCCCGCGCTCGCCGCGAAGCTCGGCCTCGGGTTCGCCTCCGACGTCCTCGCCTTGCGCGACGAGGACGGCGCGATCGTTGCCGAGCGCTCGTACTACGGCGCCAAGGTGAATGCCGAGGTCGAGTTCCCCGGCCACGACCGCGTGGTGCTCCTCGTCCGCCCCACCTCCTGGCAGCCCGCCGGCGGCACTGGGAGCGCCGCCGTCACGGAGGTCGCCGTCCCGACCGCCGCCTCGCGCGCACGCCACCGCGACTGGGTCGAGGTGCAGGCGGGCGACATCGACATCACGACCGCCGACTTCCTGCTCTCGGTCGGGCGCGGCGTCGGGGAGAAGGAGAACCTGGAGCAGTTCGAGGAGCTCGCCGGGCGCATGGGCGCGACGCTCTCCGTCTCGCGGCCCCTGGTGGACGCCGGCTGGATGCCGAACGCGCGCCAGGTGGGCCAGTCCGGGAAGACGGTGAAGCCGAAGGTCTACCTCGCGCTCGGGATCTCGGGCGCCGTCCAGCACCTCGCCGGGATGAAGACGAGCGGCACGATCATCGCCGTCAACTCCGATCCGGAGGCGGCGATCTTCAACGTCGCCCACTACGGCGCCGTGGCCGATCTGTTCGAGGTGGCGGACGAGCTGGACAAGCTCTATTGACGCCGATCCTGCTCGGGGCCGAGGAGACCCGCGAGACGTTCGCGGGCCTGGAGACCTGGCAGATCGTCCTCTGGTACGGCCTCATCGTCCTCTCCGTCGCGATCTTCGCGTGGGGAGTCGCGCGACTCGTCCTCAAGTACCGCCGAGGACGGCGCGGGCAGCAGCCGATCGGACGCCCGCGCGAGCGGGCCGTCCGCACGGCCCGCATCGTCGCGACGCACGCCTGGATCCGCCGTCGCGAGCCGCTCTCCGGGCTCGCCCACCTGCTCGTCTTCTACGGGTTCGTCGTCCTCTTCGTCGGGACGGCGATCCTGGCCTTCCAGGACGACTTCGCGGAGCCGGTGCTCGGCTTCGACTTCTGGCGCGGCTGGTTCTACCTCGGCTACTCGCTGTTCCTGGACGTCTTCGGCGCCGCGCTCGTGGTCGGCCTCTCGATCTTCGCCTTCAAGCGCGGCGTCCTGCGGCCCTTCCGGCTCTCGTACTGGCGCCCGGCCGAGGCCGCGCCGCCGCTCGCAGGCGAGGCGAGGGTCTACCGCATCGGCGACTGGGCCTTCCTCGGGAGCCTCTTCTTCCTCGCCCTCACGGGCTTCCTCCTCGAGGCGTTTCGCATCGCCGCCGACGATCCCGGCTTCGAGGTCTGGGCGCCGTTCGGCTGGCTGCTCGGCCACGGCTTCATCGGCCTCGGCTTCGAGGGCGCTGCCGCGGACGACGCCCGCCTGGCCACGTGGTGGGTGCACGGCGTCGTCGCGCTGTTCTGGGTCTCCTCGATCCCGTTCACGAAGGCGGTGCACATCCTGGCCGGTCCCGCGGGGGTGGCCGTCACCGACAAGCACGCGGGCCGGACGCTGGCGCCCCTGCCCGCCGACGCGAAGTCCGAGGAGGTCGGCTACGCGACGATCGACGCCCTCGACCCGAAGCACCTCGTCGACCTCGACGCCTGCACGAAGTGCGGCAAGTGCCACGCGGCCTGCCCCGCCACGGCGACCGGCTACCCGCTCTCGCCCCGCGACCTCGTGCTCGACCTGCGCGAGGTGGCCGAGGGGGCGATGGGGAACCGGGCCGCGCTCGGCATCGCGCCCCGCTTCCCCGAGCACGCGCAGATTCTGGGCACGATCAAGCCGGAGACGCTCTGGTCCTGCATGCAGTGCATGGCGTGCGTGGAGATCTGCCCCGTGGGGATCGAGCACGTCCCGATCATCAACCACATGCGGCGGGCGCTCGTGGAGCGGGGCGAGATGGACGGCCAGCTCCAGCAGACGCTCGAGACGATCTACACGTCGGGGAACTCGTTCGGCGAGTCGAAGCGCAAGCGCGCCCGCTGGGCACGAAACCTCGACTTCGACGTCAAGGACGCACGCAAGGAGCGCGTGGAGCTCCTCTGGTTCGTCGGCGACTACGCCTCCTTCGACCCGCGCAACCAGCGCGCCTCGCAGGCGCTCGCGCGCATCCTGCGGGCGGCCGGCGTCGACTTCGGCATCCTCCACGACGGCGAGCGGACGGCCGGCAACGACGTCCGCCGCGCCGGCGAGGAGGGCCTCTGGACGTCGCTCGCCGAGGAGAACGTCGCCACGATCTCGGGCTGCCGCTTCGACCGCATCCTCACCTCGGACCCGCACACCTACAACACGCTCAAGAACGAGTACCCGCAGCTCGGCGGGAGCTGGACGGTCCTCCACCACTCCGAGCTCCTGCTCGAGCTGCTCGAAGCCGGCCGCCTTTCGACGCGCAAGGGCCTCGGCTACCGGGTGACCTACCACGACCCCTGCGCGCTTGGGCGCTTCAACGGGGTCTACGACGAGCCGCGCGCCGTCCTCGAGCGGCTCGGCTGCGAGCTGGTGGAGATGCCGCGGAACCGTGACAACTCCTTCTGCTGCGGCGCAGGCGGGGGGCGCATCTGGATGCAGGAGCTCCGCGCCGAGGGCGCGCAGCGGCCGAGCGAGTCGCGGATCGACGAGGCCGTCGCGCTCGGCGCCGTCGACTACTTCGTCGTCGCCTGCCCGAAGGACGTGACGATGTACGAGGACGCGATCAAGACGTCCGGCCACCAGGGCGAGCTCGAGCTCCGCGAGCTTTCCGAGCTCGTGCTCGAGGCCCTCGGGCCGACCTTCGATACCGAACCCTAGCCGGCGCCTAAGGCAACCCTCACCGTCGCCTTAGCCGCAATTCATTCTGGTCGGGCATGCTCGGGGTATGAAGCTACTTGCGGAACGAGAGAACGACGGCATCCTCGTCCGGCTCTACTGGGACGAAGCGGCGAGTCCCGGCAACGACGTGATCCTTCGCTACCGCGACGGGCGTAGTGGGCGCACGTTCTTGGCGCGGCCACCCCGTGAGCGGGCGCTGCACGCGTTCCATCACCCGAACGCGTACGCGCCGGCGGAGCTTCGCGAGGCTGCCTAGAGCGACCGAGCCCGAGCAGGCCCTCCTCAGGCGTAGAGCTCGTCGATCTCGTTGCGGAAACGGGCCTCGACCACGCGGCGCTTCACCTTCAACGTCGGCGTCAACTCGCCCTGCTCGGAGAGCAACTCGCGCTCGAGGATCGCGAAGCGCCTCACCTTTTCCTCGGGGCCGAGCCGCCGGTTGACGTCTGCCACGACTTGCGCCACGAGCGCACGCACCTCCTCGTCCGTGCGTGCGACCTTGCGAGCCTCACGACGGTTCACGGTGAGCAGGGCGACAACGTGAGGCCGCCGATCGCCGACGACGAGCGCCTGGGAGACGTACTTCGAAGCCGTGAGGGCCCGCTCGATCTTCTGGGGTGCGATGTTCGCGCCGTTCGAGGTGACGATGATCTCCTTCTTGCGGTCGACGATCGTAAGGAAGCCGTCGTCGATCGAGCCCAGGTCGCCCGTCCGCAACCAGCCGTCGTCCGCGAGGACGGCGCGGGTCGCCTCCTCGTCGCCGTAGTAGCCCCGGAACACCGTCTCCCCCCGGACGAGGATCTCGCCGTCCGCGGCGATCTCGACCTCCACGTCGGGGACCGGGAGCCCGACCGTGCCGAAGCGGTAGCGGTCGGGTCGGTTGACCGAGACGACGGCCGTGGCTTCCGTGAGTCCGTACCCCTCCAGCACGAGGACGTCGAGCGCGTCGAGGAACTCGGCCACCTCGCGCGAGAGCGGCGCTCCTCCCGAGACGGCGATCCGTAGCCTGCCGCCGAGGCGGTCGCTCACCTTCGAAAAGACGAACCGGTCCGCGACGGCGAGCTGCAACCCGAGTCCGACGCCGAGCCGCTCGCCCGCCTGGCGGCGGCGGCTCGCCTCGCGACCCACCGCGAGCGCCCGGTCGATCAGCCGTCGCCGGGCTCCGGTCGCCTCCTCGAAAACGGACAGGACGTTCTGGTAGACGGTCTCGTACACGCGCGGCACGCTGGGGAAGATCGTCGGGCGACCCGTTCGCAGGGCCCGAGAGAGCCCGGCCGAGTCGGGGCAGAAGGCGATCGTGAGCCCGAGGCGTGCGCCCAGGAACTCGACCAGGCGGGCGAAGACGTGCGCGAGCGGCAGGTGGAGCACGATCCGGTCGCCGGGCTCGACGAGCCCCGGGACGCGCACGATCGTCTCCACCATCGAGCACCAGTTGCGGTGGGTGAGGACGCAGCCCTTCGGCGGGCCGGTCGTGCCCGAGGTGTAGACGATCGTGAGGGTGTCCGCCTCCGCGACGGACGCTCCCGCGTCGACGAGCGACCGCGGGTGTTGCCGCACGTGCTCGCGACCGCGGCGCTCGAGCTCGTCGAGCGAGAGGTCGGCGCCCGGGACACGCTCGATCCCGACGACCTTCTCGAGCGCCGCGAGCTCCGCACGCGCATGCTCGATCTTCGCGTACTCCCTGGCGGTCTCGGCGATGAGAAGTCTCGCGCCCGAGTCGGCGAGGATGTGGATCCGCTCCTCTGCCGAGCTGACGGTGTAGACCGGGACGACGACGGCTCCGATCGAGGCGAGCGCGAAGTCGCAGAGCGTCCACTCGAGCCGGGTGCGGCACATGATCCCGACCCGGTCTCCCTTCTCCACGCTGAGCGAGAGGAAGCCTCCCGCGAGCGCGTCCACCCGTTCGGCGGCTTCAGCCCATCCGACCGGGCGCCAGCCCCGGCCGGCCTCGACGAGGAAGGGTGGGCCCGGGGCCGGCCGGGTCGTCGCGCGAAGCCAGAGCTCGGGGATCGTCCGCGCCCGGCCCTGCTGCTCGGTCCGACCCGTCATCTTCCCAGGCCCTCGCCTCGGAGGCATGCGCCGGAATCCTACGACCCTCCGGGCCGCGGGCGACGGGCCGACAAGGGCGCCTGCTCCGGGACGGGACGCGAGTGGGGGCCCTTCCGGGCCCCCACTGGTTCTTCGCCGAGACGCCGCGGCGCCCGCGCGGTCAGCGAGGCTCGGCCGGAGGCCGCATCCCCACGACGGGCTCGCCGATGGGCGCGGCCATCGGGCGGCCGTCCGTCTCCGGCTCGATGTCGTGCTGCACGTCCCAGTCGTGCCAGTCGAGGCCCTCGACCAGGACGATCTCCTCGTGCTTCAGGCCGATCGTACGCTCGAGGATCGGTACGAGCACCGCGGCCGTCACGACGCCGAGGCCGACGGAGACGACGATCCCGAGCAGCTGCCACAGGACGTTGATCGACCCGTTCTGGAAGGCGTAGTCGCCGCTTTCGATGCCCAGATACCCGCCCTGGTCGGTCCCCCACTTGATGAGGCCGACCATGATCAGCCCGAACGAGCCGGCGCCGAGGAAGAGCGGGGTGAGCTTGTGCTCGTCCCAGTTGCGGCGCTGCGTCCACTCGTAGACCGCGTAGGCGACGAGCGGCGCCGCGAGCGCGACGAGGAACATCTGCCACGGCTCGTAGATGTCGAAGCCGGGCGACCCCGACACGTACCCGGCGAAGGGGCCGAGCAGCGTGTAGATGTACTTCTTCGTCCGGTAGGCGAGGACCGCTCCCGTGATCGCCCCGCCCGCCCAGGCGAGGCCGAGGTTGTTGAACGCGATCCCGACGCTCGTCTCCGTCATGTTCACCGCGACGGCGTACGCCTCGGGCTCGAAGAAGAAGAGGCACGAGAGGATGACCATCGGCAGTCCGGTGAAGATGAAGACGACGCCGACCACCGTCAGCCCCAGGTTGTACGAGCGAAAGGCCGGGACGCGAGCATGCGCGTCGTACATGCCGGGCCGGGCGCCGAGCTTGCGAACGAGCACGAGCGCCATCCCGGCGGGGAACAGGTACACGAAGCCGGCGCCGAAGAAGTCGTGGTAGCCGGCGTTCGTGAGCGGGCCCGCCGACCCCCAGGTCAGGTAGCTGAGGATCGACGACACGATCGTCGCGAAGAAGCACAGGACGAAGTACGCGCCCGCCTTGATGCGCTCCGTGACCGCGAGGTGGAGCAGGACGTTGATGATGCCCGCGAAGCACGCCAGGAAGAAGATGAAGATCTGGAAGTTGTTCAGCCCCGGGAAGACCGCAGGATCGACGTCCTGCGCGAAGTCGCCCGCCAGCACTCCGCCGAGCCACCAGTCCTTGATCGACTGCCACAGCCCGTTCTCGACCTCGAACGCCTGGTTGTACTGCCAGTTCCAGATCGCAAAGCCGATCAGGAAGTACGTCGCGAAGCCGATGAAGAAGCCGATCGTCTTCTCGATCGTCGCGGCGAAGACGTTCACCCGCCGAACGCCCCCGAGGTCGACGAGGAGGAGCCCGGCGAAGATGATGAGGGCGCCGACCGTCCCCGACGCGTAGACGAGGTTCTGGACCAGGGAGTTCGTCGTTACCTGTTCGGGGAACTCCGGCGCCACCTGCGCTAGCAACCAAAAGCTCATCGCACCCTCCTTCTCGCTCGTTGAGGACCTCTAGCGAGGCCCGAACACTCGGCGGAGAGCCCCGCATCCCGTCTGCCGACGGATCGGGCGGGGTCCCACAGGCAGTTGAGGCCACATGCGAGCACGGTGTTTCGCCGAACGAGCCGGAGTCCTGCCGTGCCGCCACAGTCGTCCGCCGGCACGGCTGGCCCGGACGGCGCGAGTATCCCACGGGTCTCGGATGCCTGCAAGACGTACAGCGGTCTGGCGTTGCGGGACCCCAGGTCACGAGCCGGGTTAGGGTACGCACGTCCGACTGGAAGGAGGCTCGGTGAGCAAGGAGACGGCGTTCTATCCCCGCCTGAAGGCCCTGACTGACGAGTGGATGGACCTCTTCGGCTACTGGGCCCCGACCGAGGTGACGGACACGCAGGAGGAGTACCGCGCCGTGCGCGAGACGGCCGGCCTCATGGACTTCACGATGCTCCGCAAGGTCGACCTCGACGGCGACGGCGCCCTCGAGCTAGTGAACTCGATCGTCACGCGCGACGTCTCGGCGCTCACGCCCGGGCGGATCGCCTACGGCGCCCTCACCGACGAGAGCGGCAAGATGGTCGACGACTGCACGACGATGATGCGCGCCGCCGACCGCGTGCGCTTCTGCGGGGCGAACGACCGCGACTACGCGATCTTCTCGGCGGCGGCCGAGGGCAGCGGCATCGCGGTGCGCGAGTTCACGGACGACATGCCTCACCTCTGCCTCCAGGGACCGAGCAGCCGCGAGATCCTCCAGGGACTGACCGACGCGGACCTTTCGAACGCCGCCTTCCCGTACTACACGTTCCGCGAGGACGTCTCGATCGCGGGCATCCCGGTCTTCATGACGCGCCTCGGCTACACGGCCGAGCTCGGCTACGAGCTCTGGGTCGACCGCGACCGCTCGCTCGACCTCTGGGACGCGCTCGTCGAGGCGGGCGAGCCGCAGGGGATGAAGGTGATCGGGATGGTCGCGCTCGACCTCTTCCGGATCGAGGGCGGCTTCATCATCGGCGGCGTCGAGTACGACCCGACCGTCTCGCCCTACGAGTGCGGGCTCGGCTGGTCGGTCGACCTCGACAAGGGCGACTTCCAGGGCAAGGAGGCGCTCGCGCGCGACCGGAAGGCCACCCACCTGCGACTCACGAGCGTCGTGCTCGAAGGCGGCGGCGACGAGGCGAGCGGCGCGCCCCTCTGGGCAGGCGACGAGGAGGTGGGGCTGATCACACAGGCCGTCCTCTCGCCGTACCTGGGCGGGAAGACCCTCGGCCTGGCGAAGATCGCGAAGGATCTCAACCGGCCGGGCCAGAGCGTCGTCGCCCAGGTGGGCGACCAGCAGGTTCCGGGCGAGGTCGTGAGCCACCCCGTCTACGACCCGGAGCGGAAGCGGGCGAAGGAGAGCTGAGCCGCCGCCGTCGCGGCCGGCACGTGAGCTTCCGCACGATAGACTGGCTCGACCGTGTCCATCGCCGATGTGATGAGCACGCGCCTGGTGCACGTCGGCCCCGAGGCGACGGCGCTCGAGGCCATCCGCCGCATGGCCGAGGCTGGTGTCGGCTCCGTGGCCGTCTGCGACGGCTCCCGGCTCGTCGGCATCTTCACCGAGCGCGACGTGCTGCGGCTCGCCGGGGACGCTGCCCCTCTCGACCAGGTGCGCGTGGTCGACGCGATGACGCGCGACGTGATCACGGTCTCGGCGGACACGGACCTCGTCTCCGCCTCCCGCCTCATGGGCGAGCGGCGAATCCGGCACCTCCCCGTCGTCGAGGGCGAGAACCTGCTCGGCATGGTCGGGATCCGGGACGTGCTGGCGGCGCTCGCCGAGCGTCTCTGGCGCAGTCGCGACGAGGACGTGCGCGAGACCGTGCACGACCTCCTCGCCCGCCGCAAGTAGAAAGTCGTGCTGTCGGGGGAGCTGCCCTTGACATCGGCCTCGACTTTTAGTCAAATGCCTTAGTCGTTTGACTAAGGAGGTGAGATGAGAACCCGAACCAAGCTCTGGCTGGCGGTCCTCCCGTGTGCCGTCGTGCTCGCCGCGGCATTCGCCGTCGCGCTGATGGCGCGACCCGCGGCTGCGGACGACTCGTCGCCGGCGCGCAGCACCCAGAACTCCGGCCGGGACGATAGGGCACAGAGGCGCGGAGGACGACAGGAGCGTTTCCTCTACGTCACCACGATCGCGCAGAGCGCCACGGATCCGGATTTCGTCGCCGTGATCGGAGCGGATCCGCGTCGATCGGACTTCGGCAAGATCGTGAACCGTGTCGACATGCTCGCAGTGGGCGACGAGCTCCACCATTTCGGGTATTCGCGCGACCAGAAGCGGCTGATCGTGCCGGGTCTGTTCTCGAACCGCATCCACGTCCTCGACATCAAACGCGACCGCAAGAGGATGGCCTTTCGAGCGGTCGACGACCGACTGGCCGCGGAGAGCGGCTACATCGTCCCGCACGGCGTGATGGACCTGCACGGCAAGCTCCTCGTCCCCATGATCGGGGCGGCGACCGACACGACGCTGCCGGGCGGTCTCGTCGAGATCAGCGACCGCACCGGAGCGTTCAAGCGCTACTTCGGCCCGGGCCCGGTGCGCGACTCCGGCGATCCGGGACCCAGATACATGTACGACTTCGCGGCCCTTCCCGCCGCCAACCGGGGGATCAGCTCGACGTTCGGGCCGCCGGCGACGTGCGGTGGAGGCATCGACCCGGGCTGCCTCGGCGACGAGGTCGCGGTCTGGGACCTCAGGCGTCGAGAAGTGATCCAGACCGCCGACCTGGGCGCCAACAGCGGCGCGCTCATGGTGCGCTTCCTCCACGGGGACGGCGTCCGGCGGGCCTTCATCAACACTCCGGGCACCAGCGCGGTCTGGCTGGCCCACGACGACGACCGCGACGGCGTCTTCCGGTTCACGCAGGTGCTCGGCCCCGAGGACGGCCTCGCGATCCCGGCGGACATCGTCCTGTCCTACGACGACAACTACCTGTACCTGACGAACTGGTTCGGAAACACGGTGCAGCAGTTCGACGTCAGCGATCCGTTCGACCCGGTCCTCACCGCCAGCGTCTCCGTGCCGCACCCGAACATGCTGCGGCTCAGTCGGGACAATCGGCGCCTGTACGTCTCCAACTCGCTGCTCACTCCGTGGGACAACGACCCGGACTTCGGGCCGGCGCGCAACGACGACTACGGGATCTGGCTCTTCGACGTGGACAAGCGTTCCGGGGAGCTCACCCCGCTAAACGCAGACGGACGCGCCTGGGTCAGCTTCACCGACGTGCAGAAGAAGACGACCAAGGGACCGGCCGGCCCGCACATGATGCTCTTCGACCCGAGCGTGCCGCTCGAGCCCGGTGAGCACTGAGGAAAACGAGAAAAGGAGGTACGAGATGTCCCCCCACCACCGACCCGCCACCTTCTACGGATCTCCCGAAGAGGCGCAGCAGGCGCCGCACGAGGAGCTCCTCTACGTCGCCTGCCTGCACGAGGGCACCGGGGTCGACGCGCCGGACTTCCTCGCCGTCGTCGACGCCGAGCGCGGCGAGGTCATCCACGAGACGCCGATGCCGAACGTCGGCGACGAGCTCCACCACTTCGGCTGGAACCGCTGCAGCTCCGCGTGCCACGGGCCGGACCGATCGCACCTCGTGATGCCCGGGTTCCGCTCGTCGCGGATCCACGTGCTCAACGTCGCGGACGATCCGCGGAGGCCGCGCATCGAGAAGGTGATCGAGCCCGGGGAGCTGATCGCGAAGACCGGGTACTCGCGGCCGCACACCGTGCACTGCATGCCGGGCGACAACGTCGTCGTCAGCATGCTCGGCGACGCGAACGGCGGCGGCGCCGGCGGGTTCGCGGTCCTCGACTCGAAGACGTTCGACGTCAAGGGGCGCTGGGAGAACGGCGGCCCGCGGCCGAAGTTCAACTACGATTTCTGGTACCAGCCGCGGAAGAACGTCCTCGTCTCGTCGGAGTTCGGCGAGCCGAACGCGTTCGAGCCCGGCTTCGACCTCGAGGACGTGGCGGCGGGCCGGTACGGGAGCCGGCTGCATTTCTGGAACCTCGAGGAGCGGCGTCTCGAGCAGACGCTCGACCTCGGCGAGCAGGGGCTCGTCCCGCTCGAGGTGCGATGGCTGCACGATCCGGACGCCGACGAGGGCTTCGCCGGCGCGGCGCTCTCGAGCACGATGTGGCGCTTCCACCGCTCGAACGGCTCGTACGACGCCGAGCAGGTGATCGCAGTTGAGCCCGTCGAGGTCGAGGGCTGGCCGTTCCCGGTGCCCGGGCTGATCACGGACCTCGTCGTCTCGATGGACGACCGCTTCCTCTACTTCTCGAACTGGCTG
>OCZV010000802.1_pt1 | contig 11262 bp, 10 predicted proteins | sample 1539051 | NCBI WGS metagenome assembly OCZV01 (sample SAMEA3113581, study PRJEB22503) | soil metagenome
CGTCCGGAGTCGTTCCAGAAAACGTCGTGTCGCGCCGGCTCGATCACGCCACCAGCCGGTTGGCCGAGACCCGATCACGTTGGCAGCGTCAATCACAAGCATCCCAACAGGGAGGGAGCCGGCTCAACGATGATCGCGCCGTCAGGCGATCGAGTCAGCCGAGATCGTCGAACCGCCGGCGCAGATTGGCACACCTCAGTCAACCGGTGTTGGCGAGAGGGGTGGGCGTAGTCCCGGTGGTGGGCGCGGGTTGTGGCTTGTCCGAAGAGCCGGCCGTCGGGGTTGGGCCGGTCACGCTGGATTGCAGAGACGTCCCCGTTTGCCCTCCCGGGCCCGCCTCCGCCCGGCGGTCGGCGTCGTCGACTAGTTGGCGGTAGATCGTGTCGGAGATCCGCCGTTTGAGGCAGCGAAGCGCTTCCTTCTTCGTCTTGGCCTCGGCGAGCTTGCGTTCGTAGTAGGCCCGTCCAGGGCGTCGCCGGTTGCGGATTTGGGTGATCGCCGCCATGTGGGCCGCCATGTGGATCGCGTGGTTCAGCCGCCGTTGCCCTTGAGGTTCACGCGGTGGACCGGCCTGTCGGCGCTGCCTTTGTCGTCGGGGGCGGTGCCGTTGTAGCTGGCGAACTGGTGACGGTCCCGGAACCGGGCGACGTCGCCGACCTGGCCAAGGATCGTGGCGGTGATCACCGGGCCGATGCCGTAGATGTCGGGCAGTCCGGTCGGGGTGCGCTTGTGGCCCGAGACGTGGTGGCGGTGGGGGTGAGCGTTCGCCACAGACGTGGGGCACCGCGAACCGCGGGCGAACAGCGACCGCCCCTCGCTCCGTACCCGGACCACGAACACGAGACCGCCGAATACGAGACTTCGCCAGCGGACTCTCGGCCAATCCGTCGGCGACCACCGGGGGGGACCCAGTCGAGCTTGAGCGCCTGCGAATACCGGTCCTCGCCGACGATCGCGGCGCGACGCATCTTTGCCCATGATGAACACGCGGAGGATGCCCCGGCAGGAGGCTGCGCGGGAGGGATTCGAGGTCGTCACGCTCCTCGTCAGCGGCCGAGAGGGCCCCCGTTGAGCGCATCCGACGCCGCGCCGATCACCTGCCTGGGGGTGACGGTGTCGACCTTCGACCGCTCGATCAACCACAACTCCAGCGGGACCAGCACCGCTCGCTGGACCCGCTTGATCTCGTCGGGCTGCGCGCCACCCCCGACGAGACGAGAGGCGAGGGACCTCTGCGCCGACAGCCAGAGCGGCCCCGCAACTCCGCCGGCGCTGCCCATGCCAGCGTCGGTTTCAACTAGATCGGCTAGTTCCCGGACGCTGGCATGCGCCACCTTGTTCAGCACTGCCCACGCCGGCACCTTCCGGTGGGCCGCCACCAGATGCTCGACCAACCGGCCCTCGAGAAACGCCTCTGCCTCACCGCTCAAGGCCGCTTCCCAGGACGGACGGGCCTGGAGTGGCTGCGTCTCGCCCTCGCCGGGTCCGTCACGGCGATGGAAGTGCAGGAACGACACGATGCCAGTATCCCGCCATCGACCCGCCCGCGTGCTGCCGTGCTGGCTCGCCTGCTGCTCACCCGGGTGACCGAACGGTGCTGCGGCACGACCTGGCGGCGCATCGCCACCGAGCTCAGCCACATCTGCGCGGCTACCCTAACCGGCTCGGTTAGGACGGCCATGATGGTGAGGCCGACACCGGTGTTGGCGAAGGTCGGCTCGACGATGGGGCCGCCGGGCCGCAGCAACCGGCCCGCTCGATATGGCCAGGGCCGAACGGTCCTTCACGCTGGCGGCGGGGTTGAGCATCTCAACTTCGCCGCGACCGTGCAGCCCAGCCCTCGGTCACGCGATTGAGAGGAACGAGCGGTGTCTCGCCGATCAGATCGACGAGCGAGTCGGCGATCTGCGTCAGGCCGGCAGGTCGCCGCTGGGGCAAGCAGTCGAGCCGCGGAGAGGGTGGACGTCGGGGGGGTAGCCCACCCTCTCCGTCAACCTCGAGCGACCGCGTCGTTGTCACCCGTTCGAGTCTTCGAAGCGAGGCGATTTGTTACGTGAAATGCGAGATGTGTTCTGGCGTCAGTTACCTGTCTCTTGCGTGCGTAGTTGACGCCGACAATGGGACGCGTCAACAGCGCGTGTCGCGCGGATGCCGCTACAAGCCATACGCCTCGAGGAGGCGCAGCCACACCTCGGTGAACGTCGGGAACGCAGGGATGGCGTGCCAAAGCACCTCGAGGGGGACGGCGCCCGCGATGGCGATCGTGGCGGAGTGCAGCAACTCGGCGATGTCGGGCCCGGTGAAGGTGGCGCCGACGAGAACCCGTCGTCGTTCATCGATCACGAGATGAGCCGTGCCGGTGATCCCTTCGCCGTGCGTGGCGGCCGCCGCGATGTTGCCCAAGGGATACGACACGGTGCGCACGTCGATGGCCCGGTCCCGCGCGGCGCGCTCAGTGAGCCCGACCGAGGCGATCTCCGGGTCGGTGAACACGACGCGGGGAACCACACGGTGGTCGGCCCACGCCTCGATCGTGCGGCCCAGGATGGCATCCGTGGCGATCCGGCCCTGGTACTTGCCCATGTGAGTGAGCAGCGACCGGCCGTTGCAATCGCCGATCGCGTACAGCCACCCTCTCGGCACGCCCGTGGCCCGGAGCTGGTCGTCGACCTCGATGTACCGTCCTGGTTCGAGCCCGACGGTCTCGAGCCCGATGTCGTCGGTGTGAGGCCGGCGGCCGACCGCGACCAGCAGCTCGTCCCCGGTCAGCGCGCGCCCGTCGTCGAGCGTGATCGTGACCGGCGCGTCGTCGGCGTCGCGAGCTGCGTGCACCACCGTGGCGCCCGTGATCACGGTGATGCCCTCGGCCTCGAATGCCTCCGCGAGCTCGTCGCCCACGAATGGTTCCTCGTTGGGCACGAGCCGCTCGTGCGCCTCGATGACCGTGACCTCGTCGGTGCCGAGGCGCCGCCACGCCTGGGCCATCTCCACGCCCACAGCACCGCCCCCGAGCACGAGCAGCCGACGCGGCACGTCTTTGGCGGACGTCGCGTCGCGACTGTCCCACGTACGGATCTCGCGCAAGCCCTCGATCCCCGGGATGGCGGCCACGCTGCCCGTCGCCACCACGACCGCCCGCCCGGCCGAGAGCCGACGGGTCGACCCGTCACGCTGGTCGACTTCCACGACACGCTCGCCCGCGAGGCGGCCACGGCCGCGCACGAGCGTCCCGCGCGCGCCCTCGAGCCAACGCACCTGCCCGGCGTCGTCCCAATCACCGGTGATGCGGTCCCGGCGCGCCAGCGCCGGCGCCACGTCCACCTCGCCGGTGACCGCCTCCCGGACGCCCGGGACTCGGCGGGCCGCGGCGAGCGCGTGACCCGGACGCAGCAGGGTCTTGCTCGGCATGCATGCCCAATAGGAGCACTCACCACCGACCAGCTCGGCCTCCACGACCGCGATGGACAGCCCGCACTCAACGCAGCGCCCGGCGACGTTCTCGCCCGCCGATCCTCCGCCGATCACTACCACGTCGAACTCATCCACGGTGACCACCCCGTTTCCTAGAGGTCGATGGTGACTGGTCCTTGTGGGCGCGAGCAGCACAGCAGCAGCTGTCCCGGGGCGGGGGCGTCGAGCGGCTCAGGGTCGTAGACCACCGCGCCGTCGACGAGCCCCGACTCGCACCGGTGACACACGCCCGTGCGACACGACCAATCGGCCGGCACATCGCACGCCTCGGCGAGCTCGAGGAGGCTGCCGTACCGCTCGTCCCATGCGATCGTGAGCGCCGAGCGGCTGAATGCGACCTCGGGCCCCTGACCCGGTGGCCCCGAGGGTGGGTGAGGATCGGGGAGGTCGTCGCGCGGTTCGGGGCCGAACACCTCGCGGTGCAGCCGCACGGGATCGACGCCCCATCCCAGTAGCGCCGCGGTCAGCTCGCGCAGGAATCCCGTGGGGCCGCACAGATAGAACTCGGCGTCCCGAGGGACGCCGAGTCCGAGCAGTGTGTCGAGGTCGACGCGGCCGGTCTCGTCGAAGTCGACTCCCTGGCGGTCCTCGGGCCGGGGGCGGCTGTAGCGCACGTGCGAGTGCGCGGCGGGAAGCCTGGACAGCAGCTCACGCGCCTCGGCCGCGAAGCTGTGCTCGCCACCGTTGCGCGCACCATGGACCCACCAGATCGGGCGCTCGCTGCGCGCGCGAGCAAGCGCGCCGAGCATGGCGAGCACGGGAGTCACGCCGACGCCGGCGCTCAGCAAGACGACCGGCCCGGGCTCGTTCACCTCAAGCGTGAAGCCGCCGCGGGGCGCGCCGATCTGGAACACGTCGCCCTCGGCCACGCGGTCGTGGAGGAAGGCGCTCCCGAGCCCGCCGACTTCGCGTTTGACCGCGATGCGGTAGCTGCGTCCGTCCGCCGGGGCGGCGAGTGAGTAGGAGCGCAGCAGCGCTGCCGGTGCGTCATCGGGCTCGAGCTTGAGGGCGAGGAACTGGCCGGGGAGGAAGTCGGCGGGCGCGTCGCCGTCCACTGGTTCGAGGACGAACGAGCGGACCGAAGCGCTCTCGCGCCGCGCCGCCGCCACGCGGAACTCCCGGAGCCCCGACCAGGCGGGCGGCGTCGACGGCCGGGCGAGCCCCTGATTCCCGGCCGCTCCCTGCTCGTGCTGTTGGAGCAGGGCCTCGAACGACCCGCGCCAACCCTCCGACAGGGCGGGGATGGCGAGGGCGCGACGCAGGCCTGCGGGAGTGTGCTTGGGCAGATAGAGCAGGCCGCTCACCTCGCGCACGGTCATCGCCTCGGGTCCGACGGCGACGCGCTCGATGTCGTCGCCCGCGCCCACCTCGCCCTCCTCGAGCACCCGCATGTAGAAGCCGGGTCGTCCGTGTGAGTAGAGCAGCGCCGGCATGCGCGGCTCCTCGAGGCGCAGGCCGACCTTGTAGCAGGTGACGCGCGGCTGGGTGACCTCGAAGGTGGCGGCGCCGATCCGGTACCGGTCCCCGACGCAGACCTCATCGTCGGGCATCCCCTCGACGGTGAAGTTCTCCCCGAAGTGGCCGAGAACGAGATCGTCGCGGCCAAGCTCCGCCGACCAGTGCTCGTAGGCCGACTGGTCGTACACGTAGACCGCCCGATGCTCGCCGCCGTGACCGACGAGGTCGGCCTGGCCGTCACCATCCACGTTCAGCCGCCGCACGAGGCGCCTGCCGCGCACCGGCGACTTGAAGATCGCCGTCCGCACGGCGCGACCGCGCCACGACACGTCCCGCGGCAGCCCGACGTTCACCGACAGCAACTTCATGACGCGCTGGTCAGCGGACGTGGCGGCCGAGGAAATCACGGATCTTCTCCGCCATGACGTCGAGATCTTCCTCGAGCGCGAAGTGGCCCGTGTCGAGCAGGTTCAGTTCCGCGTCAGGCAAATCGTTGAGGTACGCCTCAGCGCCGGCGGGGCCGAAGATCTCGTCGTTCTTGCCCCACACGATCAGCACGGGCGGCTGGTGGTCGCGGAAGTACTGCTGGAACGCGGGGTACTTGTCGAGGTTCAGCCGGTAGTCGTAGAAAAGGCGGACCTGGACGTCGCGGTTGCCGGGCCGGTCGAAGCCGAGCGTGTCCAGCGCGGGCAGATCGGGGTCGATGTTCTCTGGATCCCGGGTGCCGTGCGTCCACTGCCACACGTTGGCCTCGGGCGTGAGCAGGGGGCGCACCTTGGCCTCGTTCTCGGGGCTCGGGTCCGTGGCGAAGGCGAACAGGGGCTCCCAGAAGGGCGTGAAGCCCTCCATGTAGGCGTTGCCGCTCTGGGTGATGATCGCCTGCACGCGCTCGGGCCGGGCCGAGGCGATGCTCAGGCCGATCGGGGCGCCGTAGTCCTGGATGTAGAGGCTGAAGCGCTCCAGTCCGACGGCCTCGATGAAGCGCTCAACGACCTTGGTCAGGTTCGCGAACGAGTACTCGAACTCGGCGGCGGGCGGGAACGCGCTGTGCCCGAAGCCGGGGTAGTCGGGCGCGACGAGGTGGAAGCGGTCGACGAGCGCGGGGATGAGGTTGCGGAACATCCGCGACGAGGTCGGCAGACCGTGCAGCAGCAGCAGCGTCGAGTTGGCTCGGTCGCCGGCCTCGCGGTAGAAGATCTCGAGGCCGTCGAGGTCGATATACCGGTGCTTGGTTGCAGTCGCAGACGCTGCGGTGGTGACGGGATTCACTCTCGGTCCTCCTTCAGGGACAGGGATACGCTGCGCGCTCTCGGGGGGACACCTGCCGGCGGGCCAGGATCGCGGCCACCAACCGCCATCGACGTTGCGTGATCCTCATCCTGCGCGCCTCCTCTGGCAGGGCCGACAGAACCGTACGGACACATAGTCCATTCTCATGTCCCGCGCGTTACACAACGCCAGCGAATGCGGGCAAGCAGCGCGAACTGCAGCGAAATGTTTCAGAGGTGAAGCCGCAGTTCGGCCACTCACGCTCGCCACTGGTTCGGACCTTCATCCGGCAGTCGACCGAGCTCGGACGAGCCACCGCCCCGCACCGGTAGCGTTTGACGTTCACCCACCCCGTGAGGGACCAGGAGCATCCCCATGGCTGACGCCTTCATCCTCGGCGGCGTGCGGACGCCGGTCGGCAAGTACGCCGGGTCGCTTTCGCACCTGCGCACCGACGACCTACTGGGCCACACCATGATGGCCGCATGCGAGCACGTGGGAATCGAGCGCGACCGCATCGAGGACATCGCCGCCGGCTGTGTGAACGTGGCGCACGAAGGCATGGGCGACGTCGCGCGCTGGGCGGCACTTGCGGCGGGGTTTCCCGACTCCGTCCCCGCGGTGACGGTCAACCGCTTCTGCGCTTCCTCGCTCACGTGCGCGATTTCGATCGCCCACGCGATCCGGAGCGAGGAACTCGGCGTCGGCCTCGCGGCCGGGGTGGAGTCGATGTCGAGGTCGGGTTGGGCACTGATGAAGGGCGAGGCGCCGTTCAGCCCGCGCGGGCCCGTGCTGATGCTCGACACGATGTGGGCCGGCGCCGGCGGACCGCCCCATCCGGCGCTCCTCGCCCGCAACGCCTACATCCAGATGATCGAGACGGCGCAGAACGTCGCCGAGCGCTACGAGCTCACCCGCGAGGAGATCGATGCCTTTGCGCTTCGTTCTCACCGGCGGGCGACGGCGGCGCGCGACTCGGGTCGCCTCGCCGCCGAGATCGAGCCGGTCGAGGTCCCGGCTACCCGAAGGGAGCCCGCACGTATCTTCGAGCACGACGAGACCATCCGCGACGACACCAGCGCCGAGGCGCTGGCGGCGCTACCACCGCAGCCGAACACCACCCAGATGACCGCCGGCAACTCCTCTCCGCTCTCGGACGGCGCCAGCGCCGTGGTTCTCGCCAGCGGTGCGGCGGCGGGGGATCTAGGCCTCGAGCCGCTGGCGAGGGTGGTGTCGTCGGCGACGCACGCGCTCGATCCGCGATTCATGGGCATCGCGCCCGCGTTCGCGATCGCGACCGCGCTCGAGCGAGCCGGCCTGGCCCCTGTAGACGTCGACGTCTGGGAGGTCCATGAGGCGTTCGCGGCGCAGGCGCTCGGCGTCCTGCGCGAGCTGCCTCGACAGCTCGACGGGTTCGAGGTCCCCGACGAGCGTCTGAACCCCAACGGCGGTGCAGTCGCTATCGGTCACCCCTTCGGCTCCTCCGGCACCCGCTACGTCCTCACCCTGGCCACCGAGCTCGGCCGGCGCGGCGCACGCTATGGCGTCCTCGGCGTCTGCGTGGGGTCGGGTCAAGGAGTCGCGCTCGTCCTGGAGAACCCGGCGGCCGCGTAAGCGCCATCGCCCCGTCGCTCACCGAACCGAACGACGGATCACGCGGCAAGGACGCCGGGACGGCCGCGCCCGGGCGGGCACTAACGGTGTGCCGGCCGCTCAGCCCGCGATTGCCGCAACGGTGGCGCTGACCGCGCTGGCGGCGACGCCAAGCTCGGCGCAGCCGCAGGCGACCTACGAGGTCTCGATCACGAACCTCACGTCGGGCCAGCCGCTCACTCCACCGGTAGTGGCCACGCATCGAGGCGGTTTCGGTGTGTTCGACGTCGGCTCCCCAGCGTCATCCGAGGTCCAAGCAAGTCGCCGAGAACGGGAACCCGGGGCCGTTACTTCAGACGCTGAACCAGTCCAAGCACGTGTCCGATTCCCTGGAGACGTCGACCGGCCCGCTCGTCCCCGAGGGGCTACCGGGCGACGCCTCGGCTGTCTCGCTTCGCAAGCCTGATCGAGGCGATGTCGATCGGATCGTGCAAGACCGTGCGTGCATCGGTCTACCGCCGACGAGCCTCTCGGTGTTCGATGGCTTCATGCCGCTCGATCACTACGTCACCCTCGGCCGCTCGGGCCTGCGGGTCAGCCCGTTCGCCCTGGGCGCGATGACCTTCGGGGAGGACCCCGGGGGCGCCGGGTGCAGCGTCGAGGAGTCCGAGAAGATCCTCGCGACGTACCTCGATCTCGGTGGGAACTTCGTCGACACCGCGAACTTCTACAGCAACGGCCACACGGAGAGGATTCTCGGCGACTGGTTCGCGGCGCATCCCGGCCGGCGCGACCGGGTGGTCCTGGCATCGAAGTTCTTCGGCAACCTGCTCCCCGGCGACCCCAACGGCGGTGGCGCGGGCCGCAAGTCGATCATCCCAGCTCGACGAGACCCTGCGCCGCATGCGGACCGACTACCTCGACCTGTACTGGCTGCACAACTGGGACCGGCACACCCCGCTCGAGGAGACGTTGCGCACCCTCGACGACCTCGTCCGGGCCGGCAAGGTCCGCTACATCGGCTTCTCCAACACCCCCGCCTGGGTCACCGCACAGGCCCAGACCACGGCGCTGCTGAGGGTTGGACCCCGCTGGTCGCGCTCCAGGTCGAGTACTCGCTGCTCGCCCGCACGGTCGAGGGTGAGCTGGCCCCGCTGGCCCACGACCAGGGCCTGGCCCTCGTGGCCTGGAGCCCCTCAAGAACGGCTTCCTATCGGGCAAGTACCGCCGCAACACCCAGGTCACCGACTCCGCCCGCACCACCTTCGTCGGCGCTGCCAGCAAGGACGAGCACGCGGTGATCGACGCCGTGGCCACGGTCGCCGACGATCTCGGCACCACGCCCGCCGCCGTCTCGCTGGCCTGGCTACGCACCCGAGAAGGCACCGTCGTACCCATCCTCGGCGCGAGGCGCCTGGACCAACTCCAGGCCAACGTCACCGGCCTGGACGCGACCCTCGCCACCGAACACGTCCGGACCCTCGACGAGGTGTCGACCCCGACCCTGAACTACCCGGCACCGATGCACGGCGCACAGCGCGCCATGCTGCAGTTCGCAGGAACCACGGTCGACGCCGAACCATCCACCGTCTACCCACCCCTCCTACAAAAGCGCCGTCCGCTACTAACAGGTAGGGCCGAACGCGGCCCCTCTCCCCTGTGTGGGCTGTTGTCCGTGCCGGACGGAAGAGCCTGCTGAACTCGTCGCCGTCGCCCGCTGGGAACCGTTATGCGTGCGCGTTCTGCGCGCCCTGACCGGCACGTATCTGGAGTCCTCGTAGGGGTGTCCACGACGTAGCCGTCGCAGGGTTATGGCTGCGACGCGGACGCGTTATCTGGAGTCTGTCCGCGACCATCCGCGAGACATCGGGAGCGACAGTGGATGGTCACGCCGTCGCTCCGCCGCTGCCTTCGTGGCGACGGCGGCAGGTGATGGCCGCTGACGGCATCGCCGGTTATTGCCGCGCGAAGACGCGCGAAGGCAGGCCCGGGCGAGGAAGCGGCCGCCGTGCTCGTGCATCACGAACCCCGCCAGCTCTACATAGCTGGCCAGGCGGTCGAGAGCTTGCACCGAACGGAACGTGTTGATCCAGTGGGCGCGGGTCAAGGCTTCCCCTCACGTCATGGCCCGTGACCTTGGAGCATGCGGAGCACCTCGTCGGCGTGGCCGGCGGGGTCCGTGATCGGGTAGAGCACGGCGCGCAAATGCCTGTCCGGTCCAACGATCAAGGTGGCGCGGCGGATCCGCGGCGGTCCACCGCCGGCCGATAAGGTCGGAAGGCGGAACGCCTCGACGAGTTCGAGCCGGTGGTCACTGAGCAGCGGATAGCCGATGTGCTCTCGAGCGGCAAACTCCGCTTGTTCCTCGGGCGTCTGGGTGCTGATGCCGCGGAGCTCGGCTCCGATCTCCGTGAAATCGGACGCCAGGTCACGGAACCGGCACGACTCCGCCGTGCAACCGTACGCACCGGGGATGTCCATCCAACCGGCTGGCAGCGGCTCGCCAGGCACACCGGTCGCCGGGTACAGAAAGGCGACCGTGACGCCTGCCGACGCGACGACATCGAGCAGTTCGCCGGTCGTGGCCGGAAGTTGGACGCGGGGCACCATCGTTCCGACGCTGATGTGGTCGTACGCGCCATCGTCCATCAGTTGCTTCGACGACGTCATGCCGCGTCCTCCGCGAGCTGCTCCGACGAGATCGGTGTCCACCTTCCTTAAGCTAAGGGCTGACCGCGCAGGCGGTCTCAGTGTCCCACCAAGCAGCGGATCTGGTCCATGGGTTGCTGCTGCAGGGTTCGGCGCCGCCTTGGTGGCACCGGCGGCCCTGTCGATCCTGGCCGTCACCTTCCCCGAGGCCCAGGAACGCAACCGTGCCCTGGGGATCTTCGGTGCTGTGGGCGGCACCTCGCGTCGGTGGGCGTGATCGCCAGCGGCCTGCTCACCGACGGCCCGGGCTGGCGCTGGGTGTTCTTCATCAACATCCCGGTCGGGGTGCTGCTCATCGGGCTCGCCGCACGGTTCCTGGCCGCCGATCGGCCCGAGCGCCGCACGGCCAGGCTCGACATCTCTGGCGCCAGCACCGTGACCGGCGGGCTGCTCCTGCTGGTCTACGCCCTCAACCGCGGCGCCGACTACGGCTGGACCTCGGCCACGACGCTGCTGCCGTTCGCGGCGGCTGCGCTGCTGCTGGTGGCGTTCGTGCGCATCGAAGCCCGTTCGCCCGCCCCGCTCGTGCCCGCGGCGGCGCTGCGGAACCGCACACTGGTCGCCGCCAACCTCTCGGCGTTCTTCATCTTCAGCGCCTTCTTTCGTTCGCCTTCCTGGGGGTCGCTGCTCATGCAGCAGGTCCTCGGGTACTCGCCCACCAAGACCGGCCTGTCGTGGCTGGCGACCCCGGCCGCCGGGTTCGCGGCCTCCGCGTTCGCCGGCGCCCGGCTCGTCGCCGTGGTCGGCGTGCGGCGGCTCCTG
>OCZV010000803.1_pt1 | contig 11258 bp, 7 predicted proteins | sample 1539051 | NCBI WGS metagenome assembly OCZV01 (sample SAMEA3113581, study PRJEB22503) | soil metagenome
CGCGTCCGGCGCTGCTTCCGCGGCGCGCGGGCCTGTCAGCTGCACCGTAACGGCGCAGGCTCGACAGTGGGTCTGGAGAACGCCGGTGCATGAAGACCTGAAGTGAGGCGGGCCATGACCGGTCCCGTGATCGCGCTCGCGGCCGATCATGCCGGGTACGAGCTGAAGAACAGCATGAAGGCCGTGCTCGAGGAGCACGGCTTTCCTCTCGTCGACCTCGGGCCAAAGACCTCCGACCCCGTCGACTATCCGGACATGGCCGCCAAGCTGGCGGCCGCGCTACAGGATGGCCGCGCGGAGCAGGGCCTGCTGGTGTGCGGCACCGGTATCGGCATTGCCATCGCCGCCAACCGCTACGCCTGGATACGGGCCGCCGTGTGTCACGACGTCACGGCGGCGCGACTGGCGCGCGAGCACAACAACGCCAACGTTCTCGCCCTGGGAGCGCGCCTGATCGGGCCAGAGGTGGCGCGTGACTGTCTGTTGACTTTTTTGAGAACCCGCTTTGCCGGAGGCCGGCACGCGCGACGTGTGGCAAAGATGTCGGCGCCCGTGGCACAGCGTGCGCCTTGAATCCTTGTAGCGCGTCGAGGCATGCGAACAAGGTTCGCTCTGACCACGCGCCGCAACTCGCCAGTGTGGCCGTAACCGGCCAGGCGGGCGTCCACTGGTTCACGCCGAACGCGCGAAGGAAGGAAGTCAAGCGCCTCACCAGATCTAACCGCGGCTAACTGGGTTTCACCCACAGGCGTGCCGGTTCGGGCTACGTAGGAGGGACGCTTGGTTCGGAGCGTGGCCTCCGGGACAGGTGGTGTGTCGCAGGAGGCGCGGCGGATGAAGCGATCGGCCAGACCAAAGGCGGTGAGTCCTCGGGGAGAGGGCCCGCAGGATGGATGAGACTCTTGAGAGCGTCGCGGCAACGCTGGTTGCCGAGGGCAAGGGCATTCTGGCGGCCGACGAGAGCGTCGCCACCCTAACGAGGCGGTTCGACACCGTCGGGATTGAGGCCACCGAGCAGAGCCGGCGCGCGTACCGCGAGATGCTGTTTACCACGCAGGGTGCGCCTGAGTTCATCAGCGGCGCGATCCTGTACGACGAGACCATCCATCAGAAGAGCTTCGAGGGCATGCCGCTGGCGGAAGTGCTCTCCCGCCAAGGCATCCTTCCCGGCATCAAGGTGGATACCGGCACCACCCCGCTCGCAGGCTCGCCCGACGAGACGGTCACTGAGGGGCTCGACGGGCTGCGGGATCGTCTGACGGCGTATCACGAGATGGGCGCCCGGTTCGCGAAGTGGCGCGCGGTTATCAGAATCACCCCGACGCTGCCGAGCACGGCCTGCGTCAGCGCGAACGCGCACGCTCTCGCACGCTATGCCGCGCTCTGTCAGGAGCGGCAGCTCGTGCCGATCGTCGAGCCGGAGGTCCTGATGAACGGCGCCCATACGATCGAGCGCTGCGAGGAGGTCACGGGAGAAGTCCTGCACGCCGTGTTCGGTGCTCTCCTTGAGCAGGGCGTGTCGCTCGAGGCCATGCTGCTGAAGCCGAACATGGTCCTGCCCGGGATGGAGTCTTCCCGTCCGGCTTCCATCCAGGAAGTTGCGAGCGCGACGCTCCGCTGCCTGCGCCGGCACGTGCCCGCGGCGGTCCCCGGCATCGTCTTCCTCTCGGGCGGCCAGAGCGACCGGACGGCCACCGCACATTTGAACGAGATCAACCGACTGCCGGGACCCAAACCCTGGAAGATCAGCTTCTCCTACGGGCGCGCCCTCCAAGATGCCGCGATGGCAGCCTGGCGCGGGCGGGCCGAGAATCTGAGCGCCGCTCAGCATGCCTTCTACCACCGGGCACGATGCAACGGCGCTGCCACGCGCGGGGAGTACACCGATCAGATGGAGGCGGGATGATAGGCACCGGCAGTCCAGCGCGTCGCCGCGAGTGGCGCGACGACTGACCCGCAGGCCAACCCGCCGCATAGCAACGCAGACCTCCCGCGCACCGCGATGCGCAGCTCAATGATACCGAGAGCAGAGGAGGCGATCATGGCGAACGCGCTGTCGGACCAGGAACGGGCGTTGATGGACGCGTACTGGCGCGCCGCCAACTACCTGTCGGTCGGCCAGATCTATCTGTACGACAACCCGCTGCTCAAGAAGCCGCTCGCCAAGGAGCACATCAAGCCGCGGCTGCTCGGCCACTGGGGCACCACGCCGGGTCTGAACTTCATCTACGTGCACCTGAACCGGGTGATCAAGAAGCACGACCTGGACATGATCTACATTACCGGCCCCGGACATGGCGGGCCCGGCCTGGTCGCGAACGCCTACCTCGAGGGCACCTACAGCGAAGTCTATCCGAATGTCTCCCGGGACGAGGAGGGCATGAAGCGCCTCTTCACCCAGTTCTCGTTCCCCGGCGGCATTCCCAGCCACGTGGCGCCGGAGACCCCCGGCTCGATCCACGAGGGCGGCGAGCTCGGCTACGCCCTATCGCACGCGTATGGCGCCGCCTTCGACAACCCCGATCTGATCGTTGCCTGCGTAGTGGGCGATGGCGAGGCTGAGACCGGGGCGCTGGCGACGAGCTGGCACTCCAACAAGTTCCTGAACCCGGTCTCCGACGGAGTGGTCCTGCCGATCCTGCACCTCAACGGCTACAAGATCGCCAATCCTTGCGTTCTCGCTCGGATCAGCCATGAGGAGCTGGACCAGCTCTTCCGTGGCTACGGGTACGCGCCGTATTTCGTCGAGGGTCACGAGCTGGAGACAATGCACGAGCTCATGGCCGCCAGCCTCGACAGCGTCGTCGGTGAGATCCAGCGGATCAAGGCGGACGCGGAACGCAATGGTTTCACGGAACGCCCCCGCTGGCCGATGATTGTGCTCCGCACGCCCAAAGGCTGGACTTGCCCCGCTGAGATCGACGGCAGGCGCACCGAGGACTACTGGCGCTCGCACCAGGTGCCGATGGGGGAGATGCACGAGAACCCGGGCCACGTGCGCATCCTCGAGGACTGGATGAAGAGCTACGAGCCGGAGGAGCTGTTCGACGACGGCGGTCGCTTGCGGCCCGATCTCGCCGACCTCGCCCCGCGGGGCACGCGCCGCATGAGCGCCAACCCGCACACCAACGGCGGCGTGCTCCTACGAGATCTGCGGCTGCCGGACTACCGGGACTACGCGGTCGCGGTACCCGCCCCCGGGGCCATTACCGCCGAGTCCACCCGGGTGATGGGCGCCTTCCTCCGCGATGTCATGAAGCTGAACATCGAGGCGCGGAACTTCCGGCTGTTCAGCCCGGACGAGAACAACTCGAACCGCTGGCAGGACGTGCTCCAGGTCACCAATCGCGCCTGGGTCGCGGAGACCTACCCGTGGGACGACCACCTCGCCCCCGACGGACGGGTGATGGAGATGCTCAGCGAGCACCAGTGCCAGGGATGGCTCGAGGGCTATCTCCTGACCGGCCGCCACGGCTTTTTCTCCTGCTATGAGGCGTTCATCCACATCATAGACTCGATGTTCAACCAGCACGCCAAGTGGCTGAAGGTGTGCAATCACATCCCGTGGCGTCGGCCCATCGCCTCGCTGAACTACCTCTTGTCCAGCCACGTTTGGCGCCAGGACCACAACGGCTTTAGCCACCAGGACCCAGGCTTCATCGACCACGTCGTCAACAAAAAGGCCGAGGTGGTCCGCGTCTATCTGCCGCCCGATGCCAACTGCCTGCTCTCGGTAACTGACCACTGCCTGCGCAGCCGGAACTACGTCAACCTCGTGGTCGCCGGCAAGCAGCCGGCCCCGCAGTGGTTGACCATGGACCAGGCGATCAAGCACTGCGCCGCCGGGCTCGGGATTTGGGAGTGGGCCAGCAACGACCGGGGCGAGGAGCCGGACGTCGTGATGGCCTGCTGCGGCGATGTGCCGACGCTCGAGACCTTAGCCGCGGTCGACCTCCTTCGCCAGCATGCGCCTGAGCTGAAGATACGTGTCATCAACGTCGTGAACCTCATGAAGCTGCAGCCGCCGAGCGAGCACCCGCACGGTCTCTCGGACCAGGACTTCGACGCCTTGTTCACCACGACTAAGCCGATCATCTTCGCCTTCCACGGTTATCCGTGGCTGATCCACCGCCTGACCTACCGGCGGACCGGCCACAAGAATCTGCACGTGCGCGGCTACAAGGAGGAAGGCACAACCAGCACGCCCTTCGACATGTGCGTGCTGAACGATCTGGATCGCTTCCACCTCGTGAACGACGTGATCGACCGCGTGCCCGGGCTCAGCGCGCGCGCCGCCTACGCCAAACAGGCGATCCAGAACAAGCTGATCGAGCACAAGGAGTACATCTCCCGGCATGGCGACGACATGCCGGAGATCACTGGATGGAAATGGGGACAGGCCGTCGCCGCCGGAGGGGTTCGCTCCACGGAGGCCGATAACGTTTGAGCCGGCAGGAGACGGGCGTGAATGTCTTCGCGATACGGCACGGCCAAACCGAGTGGAGCCTGAGCGGCCAGCACACGGGCACGACGGACATCCCGCTGACCGACAACGGCCGTCGACTCGCCGAGCGAATGTGGCCCGTGCTCGCCAAGGAGGCTTTCGCGCTCGTTCTCGTGAGCCCGATGCAGAGGGCGCGAGAGACCTGCCGACTCGCCGGCCTCGGCGAGACGGCCGTGGTCGAGCCGGACCTGGTCGAGTGGAACTACGGCGACTATGAGGGACTGACACCCAAGCAGATCCGCGAGGTCGCGCCGCGCTGGCTGATCTTCCGGGACGGCTGCCCGGGCGGCGAAGCGCCGGAGCAGGTGGGTGCGCGGGTGGATCGGGTGATCGCCCGTGCGCGCGGCGCCCACGGCGACGTCGCGCTGTTCGCGCATGGTCACGTGCTGCGCGTGCTCGCCGCCCGGTGGCTCGGGCTGCCCGCAGGCGGGGGCCGGCATTTTCTGCTGGATACGGGCACTTTGAGCGTGCTCGGCTACTACCACGACATACCCGCCGTGAGGGTCTGGAATGGACCCATTATCGGCTGATCTCCTGCGCGGCTTACTGCGGCCATCCCCGGATCTCGCCGAAAGTTCTGCCAGCATCATGCGGCCGCAACGGCTCGGGCGATGCCAGTCGCCCACGAGAGGAACGGCGCAGAGAAAGTCGGAGGGAGCGCAATGAGCACCATCAGGTCGGCTCGTGCCGCGACCGCGAAAGGCGATCCGGGCACGAAAAAGCTTCTCGAGCAGTACGGGTGCGGCCCGATCCAGTTCACCGGAACGGACGACGCGCTCTACGAGCGTCATCTGATGTTCGACAACGTCGTCGACGCCGCGGCCGTCGGCGCGCGCGAGCGCTACGAAGCCGTTGCCCGGTCCGTGCGGGACGTCCTCTCGCAGCGTTGGCTGCACACCGAGCAGACCTACGAGCGCGAGAACCCCAAGCGCGTCTACTACCTGTCGATGGAGTTCCTGATCGGACGCTCCCTGACCAATAACATCGCGAATCTTCTCCTCGATCCTGTCGCGAAGCGGATCGCGGACGAAAAGAACCTCGACTGGCTCGCCGTGCTGGAGCAGGAGCCGGACGCCGGGCTGGGCAATGGCGGCCTCGGCCGCCTCGCGGCGTGCTTTCTCGACTCGATGGCCACCATGCAACTGCCGGCCATGGGCTATGGGCTTCGCTACGAGTACGGCATATTCAGGCAGGCAATCCAGGAGGGCTGGCAGCACGAGCAGCCGGACAACTGGCTGCGGCGGCCCGATCCGTGGGAGGTCGCCCGGCCGCAGGAAGTCGTGGAGGTCAAGCTTGGCTGCTCGGTCGAGGTGCGGGGCGGCAGCCTGGGCGTCGTCGCGGGCCGACCATCGACCCTGATCGGCCTTCCATACGACCGCCCGGTCGTCGGCTACGGCGGCAAGAACATCAACACGCTTCGGCTCTGGGCCGCGGCGACCCCCGATGTATTCGACTTCCAGGCGTTCAGCGCCGGCGAGTTCGTCAGCGCGCTCGCCGAGCGGCTCGCGGCCGAAAACCTGACCCGGGCTCTCTATCCCGACGATTCGACGAGCATGGGGCAGGGACTGCGCTTCGTGCAGGAGTACTTTCTGGTCGCGTGCTCTCTGGCAGACCTCGTGCGGCGTTTCAGCCGGAGCAATGCCGACTGGAGCGCACTGCCCGCCAAGGTCGCGATCCAGCTCAACGACACGCATCCCAGCCTGGCCGTGCCCGAGCTGATGCGCATCCTGCTCGACGAGGCGCGTCTCGGCTGGGACCAGGCCTGGGACCTGACCCGAAAAACGCTCGCCTACACGAACCACACGCTCCTGCCCGAAGCCCTCGAGAGATGGCCGCTCGCGTCTTTCGAACTGCTATTGCCGCGGCATCTCGAGATTATCCGCGAGATCGACCGCCGTCTCCTCGAGGAGGTGCGAACCCGCTTCCCGGGCCATGAGGGCCGCATCGAGCGCGTGAGCCTCGTCGAGGAAGGCGGCGAGCGCAAGATCAGGATGGCCAATCTGGCGATCGTCGGCTCGCACAGCACCAACGGCGTCGCCGCCATCCATTCCGACCTGCTGCGCACGGTGACGGTCAAGGACCTGGCCGAGATGTTCCCCGAGCGCTTCAGCAACAAGACCAACGGGGTGACGCCGCGGCGCTGGCTGCTGTTGGCCAATCCCGCGCTGGCCGGCTGCATCACCGAGGCGATCGGCGACGGTTGGATCACGGACCTCGCCGAGCTCGAGAAGCTCAAGCCGCTTGCAGACGACGGGGGCTTTCGCGATGCCATCCGCAGCGCCAAGCGCGACGCCAAGTCGCGGTTCGCGGAGTGGCTCAAGGCGACGTCCGGCGTGGCTGTGGACCCGGACTCGATCTTCGACAGCCAGATCAAGCGCATCCACGAGTACAAGCGGCAGCTGCTGAACGGGCTGCGCGTGGTGGCGCTCTACAACCGGCTCCGGCGGGACCCGGGCCTGGAGATGGCCCCGCGCACGTTCTTCTTTGCGGGCAAGGCGGCACCCGCCTACCACCTGGCCAAGGTCATCATCAAGTTCCTCAACAATATCGCCGCCATGATCGACGGCGACCCGGCGGTGCGCAGCCGCCTCAAGGTCGTGTTCCTGCCCGAATACTGCGTGTCGCTCGCCGAGCGGCTGATCCCCGCGACCGACGTCTCCAACCAGATCTCGACCGCGGGCTACGAGGCGAGCGGGACCAGCAACATGAAATTCATGATGAACGGAGCATTGACGATCGGGACGCGCGACGGCGCGACGATCGAGATGGCCGACGCGGCCGGCGAGGATAACTTCTTCCTGTTCGGGCTGACCGCGGAGCAGGTGGCCGGCAGCCGCAGCTGGTACAGCCCACAGTGGCACTACGACAACGAGCCGGAAACCCGTGCGGCGCTGGATCTGATCTTCTCGAACCACTTCAGCCGCGACGTACCGGGCGTCTTCGAGCCGTTGCGCGAGACCCTGCTGACGCGTGGCGATCACTACATGCATCTGGCCGATCTCACGCCCTACCTCGAGGCGGATCGGCGGCTGCTCGAGCTGTATGCCGACCCCGAGGGTTGGGCGCACAAGGTCACCCTCAACGTCGCCAGCTCCGGGAAGTTCTCGAGTGATCGCACCATCGCGGAGTACGCGGCCGAGATCTGGGATGCAAAGCCGTGTCCGGTCCCATAGGAGTATGATCGCTACGCCGGCTTTGTTTCGGCCGTTGCCGCGGAGTCCGCATGCAGCACGATGACGTCGCTAAGGTGATGGCGACCCCTCCCCCAGCTTGGGCCACCACCGTGGATACCACCCGTGAGGTTGCTGAAGGCGACATCTTAACGGCCAGGGGCTGCAGGGCTGGCGGGCTCCACCGCGAATCATCACGAGGCGAGCGCCGAGCCGCGAGCGTCTGTCGTGAGCCGGAGGTTCTTGGTTGCGGTCGGCGGCGAGCCGCGATGAATGCCGATCGTGCAACGCTGAGCGGAGAGAGCTGATGGTACGAAACGATGGCGCGCCGTGTCGCCGCCTGACGGGTGTTCGGCTCGCTCCTGCCCTCGCAATCGTGCTGGCCCTCGGCGCGATCGGGGCGGATGGGAGCCTCGGCGCGGAGGATACGAGAGAGGTCTTCGACATCCTCGACGATAACCACGATGGTCTGATCACGCGCCACGAGTTCCTGCGCACCAAGATCAGGGTTTTCTATGGCTTCCTCAAGATAGTGGATGTGGACCAGCACCTGGACCCCGAGGACATCAAGATCACCCCCGAAGCGTTCGCCGAAGCCGACCTGAACGAAGATGGCAAGATGACTGGCGCGGAATTCGTGCAGGCGCCCTTCAGCCAGTTCGACGCGATCAATGCGAACGGCGACCAGGGGATCACCTTCGACGAGTTCCGCGAATTTATGCGGCGCTATCAGCCCTAGATATTGAGCTCGCTCTTTGATGCGGCGCGGCTTTGCGATCCCCCGGTGCGTCGCTGACCGCAATGAGGGTCTCGCGTCTCCGGAGTACCACGAGCCATGGGGCCGGGAACGGGCCTGGGCGGAGAAGTCCGCCGGCCGGCCCCGGCGAACTCGCCTCGTGGAACGAAACCTGACCGCGATGCTCGGAACCAGACCGGGGCCATTGCGTTCGCAAACCCTCCGCGGCTTTGCGGCGCAGGGCAGCAGCTCGACCCTCGGCGCGACTCCGGGCCCTGAGGGTACGAACTTCAGCGTCTTCTCGAAGCACGCCACCGGGGTCGAGCTGCTGCTGTTCGACCGCGTCGACGACGCGCGGCCGGCGCGCGTGATCCATATCGACCCCGCCGCCAACCGCACGTATCACTACTGGCACGTGTTCGTCCCAGGCGTGAAGGCCGGCCAGATCTACGGCTACCGCGTCGAGGGGCCGTGGGACCCGGCGAACGGCCTGCGCTTCGACCCCACCAAGGTCCTCCTCGACCCGTACGGCCGCGGTGTGGCCGTTCCGGACGGCTACAGCCGCGGCGCCGCCACCGAGCCCGGCGACAACAGCGCGACCGCGATGAAGAGCGTGGTGGTCGACCCGTCCGCCTACGACTGGGAGGGCGACTCCCCGCTGCGGCGGCCATCGGCGCAGACCATCGTGTACGAGATGCACGTGCGCGGCTTCACCCGCCACCCCAGCTCCGGCGTCGGCGAGAGGACCCGCGGCACGTACGCCGGCCTGATCGAGAAGATCCCCTATCTCCAGCGGCTGGGAATAACCGCGGTAGAGCTGCTGCCGGTGTTCCAGTTTGACGCCCAGGACTGCCCGCCGGGGAAGGTCAACTACTGGGGGTACGCGCCGGTTTCGTTCTTCGCGCCGCACCAGGCGTACAGCTCGCGCCGGGATCCGCTCGGCCCGGTGGACGAGTTCCGCGACATGGTCAAGGCGCTGCATCGCGCCGGCATCGAGGTGATCCTCGATGTCGTGTTCAACCACACGGCCGAGGGTGATCAGCGCGGGCCGACGCTGTGCTTCCGCGGGCTCGACAACACCGCTTACTACATTCTCGAGCAGGACCGCTCGCGCTACGCCAACTACACCGGCACCGGCAACACCCTGAACGCCAGCCATCCGATCGTCCGCCGGATGATCGTGGACAGCCTCCGGTACTGGGTACAGGAGATGCACGTGGACGGCTTCCGTTTCGATCTCGCCTCCGTCCTCTCGCGCGACGCCTCGGGCCATCCACTATCCAACGCGCCGGTGCTGTGGGATATCGAGTCCGATCCGGTGCTTGCGGGCACCAAGCTGATCGCCGAGGCGTGGGACGCGGCGGGTCTCTACCAAGTCGGCAGCTTCATCGGCGACAGCTGGAAGGAGTGGAACGGGCGCTTCCGCGACGACGTGCGTGACTTCTTCCGCGGCGCGCCGGGGTCGGTCGGGCGGATAGCGGACCGGCTGGTCGGCAGTCCCGCGATCTACGGCCACGAAGAGCGCGAGGCCGAGCAGAGCGTCAATTTCGTGACCTGCCACGACGGCTTCACCCTGAACGATCTCGTGTCTTATGAGCGCAAGCACAACGAGGCGAACGGGGAGGACAACCGCGACGGCACCGACGACAACCGCAGCTGGAACTGCGGCGTGGAGGGGCCAAGCGACGACCCGGAGATCGAGCGTCTGCGCAATCGGCAAGTCAAGAACTTCCTGACCGTGACGCTACTCTCGCTCGGCATGCCGATTATCCTGATGGGCGACGAGGTGCGCCGGACCCAGGCCGGCAACAACAACGCCTACTGCCAGGACAACGAGATCAGCTGGTTCGACTGGACGCTGCTCGAGAAGGATGCCGAGGTGCACCGGTTCGTAAGTCTGCTCAACGCAGGGCGGCTCAAGCGCGATGCGGAGCATGAGCGCCGGCGCGTGTCCCTAAATCAGCTGCTCCGGCAGGCGAGCAAGGCCTGGCATGGCGTCAAGGTCGGGCAGCCGGACTGGGGCGGCTATTCCCACAGCCTCGCCTTCGAGGCGGTGCTGCAATGGGAAGGGCTGCACGTGTACCTGATCCTGAATGCGTTCTGGGAACCGCTGGAGTTCGAGCTGCCGCCGGCCGGCGACGGCCGCACCGGCCCCTGGCGCAGATGGATCGATACGGCCCTCGAGTCGCCGCAGGACATCGTACCGTGGCAGACCGCGCCCGCGTGGCCCGATAACACCTATCGGACGGCGGCGCATTCAGCGGTCATGCTGTTCGCCGAGATCGGGCGAGGGGAAATTTCTCAGTAGGCTCGTGAACCAGTGCCGCCTCCATCATCTTCATTTTTCGTCCATGCGTAGTGTTGGACGATGCATCTGCGCAGCCAGGGGGCAGGCTGCGCGCGCGACAGCTCATGCCGAGCGCAGAAGTCCGACGCTGGTCGAACTCGAACACGGCTGGCGGCCCGAGCGGCCCGTCACCTCTCTATGGCGAGCCGATGTTGCTGGCACCCGCTCGACGCTACCCCATGATGCAGACGACCACGCCGGTGCCGGTCGAGGGGGGCGTGGCGGGTGGTGCACTGCCAAAGAGCGCAGGCAGCTCGTTCCAGGGGCGCAGGAAGCCGAACGGATCGGCGTGCCAGCGCCGCACCATGGCGGGGGTCCAGGATGAGGCGAAGCACGCGATCAGCGCGATGTCGCCGTTGAAGTCCTGCGAGGTCGAGAAGCCCCAGCCCCAGCGGTAGATGCCGAACAGGGCGCTGGTGTTGGTCGCCGCCGCGGTACTGGAGGCACGCGAGAAGCCGTCCACGTACAGCTCGAGGCGTCCCGGTCGCCAGGTCCCGACGA
>OCZV010000804.1_pt1 | contig 11254 bp, 10 predicted proteins | sample 1539051 | NCBI WGS metagenome assembly OCZV01 (sample SAMEA3113581, study PRJEB22503) | soil metagenome
AAGGACATCATTATTTGGTCCTCCATATAATTCATCATTTCCATCAGCACCTGTAATTTCGTCTTTTCCTTCATCTCCATAAAGATTATCATCAGCTGATGAACCCTGAACCACATCGTTCCCTTCCTTTGCATATACCAAATCTCCAAGTGAGCATTCAGGTACGAGAGAAGAACAGCCAATTATTACATCCTCTCTGTCAGTTCCTTGTGTCGTCCTAGTCGCCCCGATTATTAGGTTTATATCGCCTGACTTGAGTTCAGAGTAAATATTGCCATCTATCAGCGAGAAATGCAGTATTATGTAAATTGAAAAAATGCCCGCGCATAGCCAGAAAGCTCTTACTGGATATAACTGCATCAAGAAAAACTCGATCTACGCGGATTTAAGACATAAGACAGACAGCTATTTCACAATGATCTATGCAATGTTTAAGCAAGATTCTATCTCTCTTGACACGGCTAAGCTAGGCGCTAATCATAAAATTTTTAAAGATTTAGAATAATAGGTAGATGATGTATCTCGTACCATCAATTTTAGTTATCGTGTTGTCGGGTCTGGCTGCTGCTTCCTACATTTCCCCGACAAACTATGTAGCCGTTGCCCAAAATTCAGATGCTACCAAACTGGTAAACGTATTGCTGGAAGATGCAATCCAGGCGATAAATAGTAACGATACTAGCCAGGCCTTGACCCGGCTAAACTTGGCTAGTGCTCAAATTCAGGCGGCTAGTAATAACTCCATTTCACTACAGACCTCACAGTTATTTATCGAAGATGCTCTAAAAGCATTAAAGACCAACGACTCCTCTAGCGCAATATTCAGAATAGGTTTGGCTCAGCAGGGATTAACAACAGCTATTAGTAACAACAGCAGCACTGCGCAAAAATGATTGCCCCGATCCGATAAGCCGGAGCCCTCTTTGCCATTGACGTCGACTGAGGCCTTGCCTGTCCCACCTCTATTTAATTTAGTTAATCTATATAATTCAATTAATAATTGTATTTAGCTTATTTATATGGCCATTACTGTGAGATATCTTTAATTGATTGACACTGACATTATCGGCAAACAGCATGAAACATATCAAATTTCTTGCGTTACCAATATTGCTTGTCCCGTTAATCCACGGATTATCTCCAGTCCATGATGTGTGTGCAGTGCCACCTGACATACATTGGAGAGGAGATATGGGTAAACAGTGTAAAGAAGAGCAGAGCGAAAATGGTTCGCATGTAAAGTGCTGCTGGAAAGAACCCGTTCTTGACAGCATATTAGTTCATGAGTATTGTCAGACATGCAGGTCCGTAGACGGTAAAGGGGCCTGGGAATGTGAACCCAAGCTAAAATCCATTGGCATACCACCAATGTTCGGGGAAGACTCATCGACAGGAAGAGGTGAGGCTCTAGTGCAGCCAGAACACTCTCAGCCTGGTGGCAAAAATGTAGGCGTCCCACAAAGCGGAAGTACAGAACAGCCTGCTACTACTTCAACCCAACAAAATCCAAGTGTCGGGGCTAACGCGCCAACTCAAGGAGGTTCCACAATACAATTACCGCCTCAGACGGGTTCCTCTGTAGCATCAGAAAACAGCCAAGGAGAAAGCAGCAGCGGTATAATACCTCCTACAAATGATCAAAGCAGTGGTGGTAGCACGGCAGAACAGCCCCAAATTCAACAGCCTCAAAAAGATGGGCAAGAAGAACCCTCAAATGAAGGGCAGAGTACAACAGCGCCGGTTACTTAGATCTACTTGTTATATGCTCATTAGGCCACTCACATGAAACAAATCTCTTTTTTTAACGTAGAATAGAAGCAAGTGAAGAATATTTTCACTTGATTCACAAATGCAACACTCTTACCATCTTTTTTCTCTCCCCTTCACCATATCCTATGACACTATCTTGATGAGATATATTAGAAAATTTGAACGCTAGAAATGGAAATGACAAGTGCCTAAAGCAAGAAATAAGATAATCAATACTCCCCCATTGAAACTGTATTATCCGTGTTCAATACCTCCACTGAACCTTTTTTATCTTAGTGTTAGGTTCATTTTCATGCCATACTTTGGTCGCAGCGTAATTGCCGGATCCAACTTAATGCGTTGATCTTTGGTTAGGCCCATTGTCCATTTCTGAGCTATGGTTGCAATTATGAGTATACCTTCCATCCATGCAAACGGCTCTCCAATGCAGCCTCTTATTCCACCCCCAAATGGAAAGTAGCTAAATCTCGGTAAATGAGTTTTGAATTCATCTGTCCACCTATCCGGATTGAATTCTTCTGAATTTTCGTAATATCGTGGATCATGATGCATGACATATTGGCTCATGAGAACCGAAGAGCCAGCAGGAATAGTGAAGTCGCCCACAGGGTAATCATTTTCAACATAACGTCCCATAGTCCAAACCGGCGGAAAAAGTCTCATTGATTCTCTTAGCACCTTTTCGGTATATTGTAACTTAGGAATATCCTCGACAGAAGGAATTTTACTTTCAACATTATTTCCGGTGCGACGTCCAAGGACAGAATCTATCTCGTCTTGCAATTTTTTCTCAATGTCTCGGTGTTGAGAGAGTAGGTAAAATGTCCAAGTCAGTGCATTTGCTGTAGTTTCGTGACCGGCAATGAATATGGTCATTACTTCATCTCTTACCTGTTTATCAGACATTTTTTCATCGGTAGATCTGGACGTTGATGTAGAAGTTGATGTAGAAGTTGATGTAGAAGTTGATGTAGACATAGAAGTAGCATTCTTAGATGTGACTTGACCAGGGTTAGCCTCCAATAATCTGGTAAGCAAATCATTATGTCTCATATTGCTACCAGACTCTTCTTGTTTTCTTCTGTCCGAGATTAGCCCATACACCAGTGAATCAAGTTCATTTTTGGCCTCGCGGGCTTTTTTTGGGGCTGGGAGAATAGAGATCTTATCCAGCACTTGACCAATCGGACTTTGCAATCTTTTTGAATACTTACGGACAGTTGTCAATGCTTTGCCAACTTGTTGCGCCTCTGACTCCACATCATAATTAAGGACAGATTTACAAATAATTCTCAATGTTAGGCGCATCATTTCGTGTGATATGTCGACCGTTGATCCTTCATTCCATTCATCGCGCATGCGAGCAGCATAATCGGACACAATGCTCCCGTATGTCACAACCTGCTTGGGATGAAAAATAGGCTGTATTAATCGCCTTTGACGATTATGATAATCCCCTTCACTTGTGACCAAGCCTTCCCCTAAAACAGCCTTTGCAGTTTGCAGTCTCTTGCCTTTCTTAAAATTGCGATGATCATATATGAGTACCTTTTCTATATATTCAGGGTTGTTAACCAAATAGACATGTTCACGTCCCAATTTGAAATAAGATATGTCCCCGTATTCTCGAGCAATATTTGATAATGTGTTTATAGGGTCACGAACAAATTGCCGAAGCAATTTACCTGGGATTTTATGTGTAGGGCCAGGCGGAAACTTGGTGGTTACGTTCATAGCATCGTGTTTATTTTTTGTTTGCTAAATTATAAGGTTTATTGTCTTTATCCCTACGGTTATTACAGGCTGTAACAAACGACTCACTTACGCCTCCTAGACTGCTAACTAATATCTTAGTAGTAGTATCTCATTAACCATTAATCCTGTATTAATTGGGGTCACTGCCGTCTACTTGCATTTCTAGGTCAGACCGGGATAGCTTTTTATTATTCACTCATGACACGTGTCCTAAAGCAAGAGGCAAATGGTAACTGATCCTCTAGACCGACCAATACTTTCACATCTTCATAGACGGCTTATCTTTCTGGAGGAAGACGTTGATGTTGCAAAGGCCGTCAGAGAGATGCATTCACAGAAAGCAGAAATGGTCATAGTAACAAAGAATGGTAAACCCGTAGGAATTGTTACCGATAGCGACGTATTGGATAAGGTTGTTATCAAGGGTGAAGACTCTGATCAAATATTACTAAAGAATATAGCCTCATCTCCTGTTGTTACTTTGTCGGCAAATGGAACCGTAAGGCAAGCTCTTGAACTTATGAGGATTAATGTAATTAAGCATATTCCAGTAACCGATAACGTACACATTCTTGGCTTGGTAACACAAGAAGAGTTGGCAAATGCGATAAGAACTTCTGTATTAGAAAGGGCTTTTAGAAATTATAGGTCTATCATAAGATATCATTATGAGCCAATTTTAGGTAATCTTGGCTTCGTGATGCAATTTGCTGGAATACTTCTCCTTGCTCCAGCTATTTTAGCTACCGTGCTAAATGAAACTGAGACAGCAACTGGCATTTTTCTTGGACTCACTTCCATGTCCTCAGCTGGATTTGTATTAAATGCTTATGGAGAAAAGGTTCCATTAAACCTGAAACAGGCATCAATACTTATAGTTTCCAGCTTTGTTTTGTTAAGTTTTTTTGGTAGTATACCGTATATGTACGTCAATCCCTTTGGAGAGAACTTAGATCCATTATCACTTTTTACTAATAGTTTTTTTGAAAGTGCCTCGGGATTTACTACAACAGGTTTATCTATGATAACTCAACCTGAAGAACAACCTCAAAGTTTCGACCTTTACCGTTCATATACCCAATGGGTTGGCGGATTAAGTTTCGTATACCTTGTAGTGATGCTTTTCTATCCTGAAAGGAAACTAGTTCACATGAAAGGTATGATCGGCGGAGGTATGCTCAGATCTAAGCAGCTAATTATAACAATTAGCGTTATTTTTACCATTTACACAACCGGTCTTGCCGTAATTCTGTATACTCTTGGCAACATTAATAATCTTGATTCTATTGCTTTAGTATTCAGTACAATTACAGGTGGGGGATTTGTTCCCACTTCCACATATGTATCTAGTGAAAACGCCCTCGAGATGTTGGTTCTCATGACTGGGATGATAATTTCGGCCTTACCTTTTGCATTTCATTATGCAGTATTTAGCAAGGAGGTTAAGACGACTCAGTTACGGCCAGAAATATTAGTGTACTTCGGTATAATTATAATATCTATTTTTTCTTTTCATTTTATACTAAGTGGACAAGCTATACGTTCAGATTGGCTTTCCTCAGCTTTTCACACAATAAGTGCGTCTACTAATTCAGGCTTTCAGTATATCAATATGTCTTCAATACCAGCAGAATCAAAGATTCTATTGATAATAATTATGTTAGTTGGTGGGTGCGCATTTTCTACTGCAGGAGGGATCAAAGTTGGAAGGCTTTTACATTTAGGTCGAAGGATAACAAAGAGGAAGATTTCAGTTGATACATCAAGCCGGTCAATATCTTCTGTGTCGTCAAGATACAATAAATCATATTCCAACTATGAGGGTAGGGCGGTAAAGCTTAGGGAGGACAAAACCTTCAGGGAATCTTTGCTTGTTATCTTTATGTTTGTGGTGGTATCCTTTATCACAGGTATTGTGCTAAGCTATTTCGCTGAACGAAACTTTCTAGACGCACTTTTTGAGTCTGTTTCCGCTTTAACAACGACAGGACTAAGTACTGGAATAACTGCTTTGGATCTGGATTTAGTATCAAAACTTTTCCTCATAATAAATATGATTGTCGGAAGATTTGAAATTATAGCTATTCTCTACATATTCTTCGGTGCCATTAGAAGGCTCTAGAACTGATTTTAACAATAAGGGAATTACTTCTCATTTGACAATCGTACAGCACGTCCAACCTAAACAGGGTTTCTAATATAGATTGAATTTTCATATTATCATCATTACTCAATGCATGCATCTTTATGACCTTGATAAAATAAACTGGCTTAAATTTCAGCAAGATTACTATTCAGGAAATATCATTTTAAATCATTCCTTGCTTTTGCCAGCAGTCACCTGTGAGTCCACGTTAGTCAGTTCCTAACATGTTCTTCATCTTCTGTTCCCTCTCGTACATGCGTTACTCATAGTAAGGTTTTATAAAATGGATATACCCTTGTCTGTCACTCTCTTCATTTCTGGCTTGCGCGGTGAGTCTACCTGTGCTAATCAATGGTCATACTACGTTCTACTTTCATACAACTTTTGTAGATAACGTCTATGCGGCGCTATAGATTCGCTTCATCAGCCCTTGGAGTATTAGGCGATACGTCAGCCGAGCTTGCTTTTCCTAACTCTTGATTGCCTAGACCATTATTACTGGACCTTTGAGCGTATACACACTCATTACACATCCAAATATTATTGATATACTTTCCTCTCTTTAACTGCCCTTGTTCCTCGACTTCGGGCTCCAGTGAATCTGTAACAGGCGAACCACATTGAGCACATGTTGGGATCAAGTTAACCAATGGTATGATGTAACATGCTTTTTCCTTATAACTATTACAGAAGTCACTGTAATGTGTAGCTCGAGAATGCTATTAAAGTCTCTAGCTTGATTAACGTCGGTAATAGCCGTATATTTCCTGAAAACCTCCATTGAATTTCTGTACAAAACTACCTCGGCCGTTATCGCCTAAATCCCTCGTACTTTCATATCACTAGAATGTATCTCAAGGGGTATGATAATCTCTTATAATTCGGTTGTTTCTTCTAATCATCCAATTCGTACTGAAGTAAAGCCTAGATTATAGTTACAAGCGACTTTTACTAAACAATATTAATAATCCTCATAAGCTCGGAGAGATTACCAATACTTGAGAATACTCTGAAGATAATTCAGATGGAGAATAAGGGCGCTAACAAGAGAAAGGAAATATTTCCTTCAGTTTATCCTTTCGTAAAGTGGGCCGGCGGAAAGACGCAGCTATTGCAGCAATTGTATGCGCTAGCTCCCCCTCAGTTTGATAGGTACTTTGAACCTTTTCTTGGTGGAGGAGCGCTCTTCTTTTATTTGCTTTCAAAAAGGAACAACCAATTTATTTCGTATCTTTCAGATATCAACTCTGAGTTAATTAACTCGTTTGAAATGGTGAAGAATAATACCGAAAAACTAATTGCGCTTCTAAGGAAGCATGAATTGGGATACCTAGAATCACCATCAGAGTATTATTATTACTTAAGGGATATCCCTAGAGCAAGAAGCAATACAGAAAAAGCGGCCAGATTCATTGCTCTTAATAGAACCTGTTATAATGGCCTTTACAGAGTAAATAACAAAGGATCATTTAATGTTCCATGGGGAAAATACAAAGATCCTATTATTTGTGATAGCAAAAATCTAAGAAACATAAGTTTTGTTCTTCAGCAGTCAGATGTATTCATACAGCTCGGGGATTATAAAGAAATACTTCTCAAAAAGACGCGGGAAGGCGATTTCATATACCTAGATCCGCCGTATAGGCCTGCGAGCTCTACGGCTTATTTTACTGGATATACAACCACTGGATTTTCCGATAATGATCAGAAAGACCTTGCCGATATTTTTGAAATACTAAACCAAAGGAAGTGCAAGGTTATGTTAAGCAATTCTAATACTCCGCTTATCAAGAGGATGTATACCAAGATTGCCAAGGATATTAAGAAGGTCGACACCATTAGATCTATCAATTGCATAGGAGCAAGAAGAGCGGGTCACAATGAACTGATCATACGCAATTACTCCTGACATGATGATTGTCTCTTGACGGGGGACAACTTAAAAAATAGAAATAGTGGAGATAAAAACCCATGCAACAATAAAGGCATATGGTTTTTTATCAAGAGGCTAGGGTGAAGTTTGATCTGCTTTGGAACTACCCAGCAGGAGGCATGTCTTTTTTGCCGATTTGCTATCTCAACGACAGGGCCTATGAAGAATCTGCTTCCATGGAGGTTGATCCTATTGGCTTCGCTCGGCACTCCAGCAATGATAACCTGTAGCTTTAAACTATTCAGCCAATGGATCCGCCAGAGAATTTCATATTATGAGACAATAAATTTTTGAAAAGAAAATCTAGAATGAATCTATTATTGGAAAAGTCAAGAAAGACTCTGCCAAATCAAGTCACACCTGACCTGCCTATTACATGAATACAGATATTTGAAGGCTGATCACCTGTCTCTTCGTCGTCGTCTCCATCCTCCTCCTCGCCTCCTAATTCATCGTAGACTGGGACCACAGTGAACGAAACTACCGAATCAATATCAGAACCCAAGTCTGCGGCCTGAATATTTCCAACAGTAATTGACTGGCCTAGCACTTCAAGAGAATACCCAGGGTTGAACCTTGGACTTTGCTCTGTGGCATTAATCTTAACTTCGTAATCACCTTTATCTACGCACTGTTGTGAGATCATAGGAGTCAATTCCATGAAGTGAAGTTCAAGGCCATTTGAGCTAACCACATTTTCTACATTGGCCGCACTCTGATCCAAATTTGTCACTGCGCCTGGCTGTGGCATAGTTACTTCTTCTTGTTCAAGTCCCATGTCAGTTGCTACGGTAATCATATTGCTGGGTCCTGTGCTCAATATGCCATATCCAAATCCAGTTCCACTTTCCTCTCCATCCTCGTCATCAGAGGCAGCAGGAATTTCACCCATAGTGCTAATTTGTGCATTCATTAACTGGCCACCAGTTTGGTTGGTTATAGTCGCTGCTGTTATCTGAAGATAGTCCTGAACTGATGGCACTACTTGCGTTGGAGTTGAAGGAGACTGGCCAGATACAGGAATCATCGCCATAGTAACGACCAAAGTTATTGCTAGAAAGGTTTCAGAAAAAATATTTCTCCTTAAACCTATGACCGCGAATTTTTTTATTGATATATTCAAGAACAAAATGGAGAGGGTGTTTAAGTTGTTGTTTCCTGGAATTATGTGCAGGGATTTATTGTGGGTTTGTCATGGCGCACTCCGCAAAGGCTTGCACAGAACTGTTTCCAAAACCAAAGGGATTAAAGGCAACGGCTATCCATGAATTTCCTTGGGGAGTGCTGCTTAAAATGATTCCTGGCCCACCTGCTATACTAAATCCACCACCAGTAACAATCTCCCCTTGGTTGCATGTCGCTACACTTTGCCCTATCTGGATAATCGGTGCTATCTGTCCTTGCACATTTCTGATTGTAAGGTTCATTGCAGGAGCAGATGTTCCCGGTGGTCCTCGAGGTCCAGGTGGTCCAGGTGGTCCTGGTGGTCCTTGTTCGCCAGCAGGTCCTATTGGTCCCTGCGTACCGTTCTGTCCTGATGGACCGGGTTCACCTGATGGTCCTGATGGTCCTGGTGGACCAGGAGGCCCTTGGGTACCATTCCGTCCAGGAGGCCCTTGGTAAAATATCTGAGCTGATGCAGAATTTGTCATTGAGATAATCGCAGTTCCTGCTATTGTTGTAAGAATTATAGCCGCAATAAAAATTCCAATCATTAATTTTCCTGACATGGGTCTTTTTATAGGCGCATAATAGTATTTAAGAAATTAGGCAAAGCTATTTCTTAGGCCAATACCTGTTCGATTTAACGCGAGTTATAGATAAATTTATCCGAAGGGACTTACAGGTCTCAGACTTAATTGTGACACCCAGAGGACAGTATTTATGTAGGGAAGAATATAAGATGGGAAATAACAAATGAAAAGTCCAGTCCTACTATTGGCACTTATGGTGATGATGGTATTCGGAGGCGTCAGCTTTACCTCAGTGGTTGCAATGCATGATTCAACTTTGGACGTGAACACCTGGATTGCCAGTGATAACAGTACTCAACTTCATACGACTGATTTGAATAGAGGCCCAATAAGCCCTGCCGTATCTACAGGGGCTGCTACAGCGGAAGACACAACTGGTCCCTCGACAGTTACGCCGACTACTCCTGATGCTGACGAGGAAGCTGCTGGCGAAAATGGAGATGAAGACGAGGATGAAGAAGAGTCTGCTGATGACGATGACGATGACGAGGGTGAATAAGGGGAACTGCGGAAATACTCTATGTAGTTACAGTACATTGCTGATAGGTGCTTGCCCATATTACCAATACTTTTGATATCATGTGGTTAACGTGTTGTATAAGATAGATATTAAATAAACCTTGTCAGTTCGTTACGTGTTGCTATCTAAAAAAATAATTTTCCTGTTTTAGTATTTGATGGAAGTATCGTTAGAACTTCTATCATCTCTGCATTATAAAATCAACATTAGATGGAGAATATGTTCGCCAAAATAATCGTCTACCTTAACATTTTTGCTTATCAGAATAGTAGAAATTCTTATTCTTTAACGAAGTTATTATCTAACCCGTCGCTGCCTTGGTTCTGAATTATAACCCAAATTATTATTTCTCATAAGAGTCTAACTCATATTCATATTGAAGCCGATTGTCGGCATCATATACTTCAGCTTTGATAGGTAAGGGGATGTCCTTGGATATCCAAATCTTACTAGTTTTGGAGCCCAAACCATAACTTAGTACATAGGCATCAAAGGTCAGATCATCGATGCGTATTTTTTCTTGAGCAGCTATCCTTACCGGAACTGTTGTTACCTCGCCAGAAATCGAATTCCATTGTGCTCCGACGATCATATATTTAGGGCCTTCTGCAATATCTCTTATCTCAAGTAACGATGACTCTAAGAGCTCATAATAAGGCTTAAAGCCCGAATTGACTGGACCTGCATTAGTTAATTGTTCTTTTGATAACAAGATCATATCCTGTCCGCTATTAGCGATTGATCGCTCCGTTCCATTGACTATGCCAATGGTTGCTTGCCAATTGTTCTCATTGTTACTGTCTTGCGTAAATTTGATGGATACCGAAGAATTTACAAGCGAGCCATGTCCTCCTAATCCATTCCAAAGTGAACCATGTCCTCCAACCCTAGTTACAGAATAATTTAATGTCGTCCCGTCTCTAATATTATTACCCACCGTAAACAAATCTGAGGCATCTGGTGGATCAAATAATGAAGGACCCGATCCTGAAAAACCGCCACCAGCAGCTATTATGGCAATGCTTACGCTTACCCCAAATACTGCCATAATTCCAGACAGCAATAGAACTTTGACCCTCGGAGACGTGGATTAGATCACCACAAGTAAATCATGAACTATATTTATTATTACCCACAAGACAGAGGCTATATACTATAAGGTGACATGAATATATGTTCTATTTCTTTCTAAGACTGAAAAAGAGATCTCGCTAACAGCAGAATGTTTCTTCTTCTCTCTCTAATTCTGCGCATCGAGTATGGAAACCAATGGCTCCCATATGGGATATATTCAGATACTCTAAACCCCCTTTTTACTAGATTTTCCTTCAATTCATTATTAATGCCCATCAGAAATTGGAATTCGAATTTTCTAT
>OCZV010000805.1_pt1 | contig 11251 bp, 10 predicted proteins | sample 1539051 | NCBI WGS metagenome assembly OCZV01 (sample SAMEA3113581, study PRJEB22503) | soil metagenome
ACAAGAGCTTCGGGTGCTTCGCTGCTGTTCATCGCTGAGCCTCCGATAGGCCGTTCCCGCGCGGAGGTGTTGCCGGAGATGTTCATTACGGCTCCTCTCGTTGTCGTGGTAGGGGTATCGAGTCCACTCGTCAGCGCTCGCTGTCGAGAGCGGCCATCTGCTGCGCCGGGTAGCGGTCGCCGGCCGCGGCGCCCGCCGGAACGGCGGCCTCGATGGCGGCAAGGTCCTCGGCGGAGAGGTCCAGCTGGGCGGCGCCCAGCGAGTCGGACAGCTGGCGCCGGTTGCGGGCCCCGAGCAGCGTCACGACGTCGTCGCCGCGGGAGACGACCCACGCGATGGCGACCTGCGCCACCGTGGCGCCGATGCCCTCGGCGACCTCGGCCAGCGCGTCGACCAGCGCCAGGTTGGCTTCGAGGTTCTCGCCCTGATAGCGGGGGATCGCGCCGCGGAAGTCGCCGGGCCTCACCTCGCGACCTCGCCAGTGCCCCGACAGCATGCCGCGCGCCAGCGGGCTGTACGCCGTGATGCCGATCCCGAGCTCACGCGCCGTCGGCAGGATCGCGTCCTCGATCCCGCGCGACAGCAGCGAGTACTCGATCTGCAGATCGCTGATCGGGTGGACCGCCGCGGCGCGGCGCAGCGTCTCGGCGCCGGCCTCCGACAGGCCCACGTAGCGCACGTAGCCGGCCTGGACCATCTCGGCGATCGCGCCGATGGTCTCCTCGGCCGGGATCTCCGGGTTCAGCCGGGTCGCCCGGTAGATGTCCACGTGGTCGGTGCCCAGCCGCCGCAGCGTGAACGCCAAGCGGTCCTTGACCGCCGCCGCGCTCACGTCCGCGCCGACGGGCTGCCATCCGCCGGACGGATCGCGGCGACTGCCGAACTTCACGCTCAGCGTGACCGCGTCACGGTCGCGCTCCCTCAGCGCCCTCGCGATCAGCAGCTCGTTGTGGCCCGAGCCGTAGAAATCGCCTGTGTCGATGAGCGACACGCCGGCGTCGATCGCGGCGTGGATCGTGGCGATGCTCTCGGCCTCGTCGGCGGCCCCGTAGAGGTCGGACATGCCCAACGCGCCGAGACCGACGGCCGAGACGGTCGGGCCGCTCCTGCCCAGGGTCCTCGAGTTCACGGTCGTGCTCCTTTCGGGGGCGCCGGATCTCTCATCCGGTTGGATCCAGCCCCGGTGTCGTATTGCGCTCCCGCGCACCCCGGCCGCGATGCCCGTGCCTCGCGGCCGCGGGCGCCGGCGCCAGCCAGCCCGCGAACATGCGAGTCAGGGCCGGGATCACCACCCAGGTCAGGGCCAGGACCATCAGGACGCTCAATACGAGCGTGCGCAGCGGTAGCGGCCACGTATCCGTCAGGGGACCGAGCAGCCAGAGGATCAGGGTGATCATCGTCCAGGCTCCGGCCCAGGTGAGAAGGGCCATCTTGTGCCGCGGTGCGGAAGTCATGCGCGGAGGGTCGCGTGGGGCGCGTTAAAGGCGCGAAAATGAGCAGCCCATGAACGGGGAGGAGTCACCCCGCATCATCCGGAGCAAGCTGCGGCCTCCGGAGCCCAGCGATCACGTCGTCGCGCGGCCGCGCATCGAGCAGCGCCTGCGCGATCTGTTGGAGCGCCACGCGGTCGTGGTCGTCTCTGCGACCGCGGGCTCGGGGAAGACGACCGCCGTCACGCGGGCGCTCGCCGGCCACGACCGGCTCGCGTGGCTGACCCTCGACGACGGCGACGTCGCCCCCGGGCGGCTGCTCACCTACCTGGAAGCCGCGCTCGCAGAACGCGTCCCGGGCGCCGACGGCGTCGCGACCGGGGCGCTCGCGGCTCGGGCTTCGCACGCGGAGGCGGCCGGCCTCCTCGCCGATTCGACCGACGGCCATCCCGTCGTGCTGGTGATCGACGAGGTGGAGCGGCTGATCGACGCTTTGGGAGCGATGACCGTTCTGAACGCGCTCCTGCTGTACGTGCCCCCCTCGATGCGGATCGTGCTGCTGAGCCGTCGCGACGTCCCGCTCGCGCTCACCGGTCGGGGACTGCCGGGCGCCGTGGCCGTCGTGGGGGAGGACGACCTGGCCTTCACCGCCGACGAGGCCCAGCAGGCGCTGGCCCGGGTATCCGACAGCCCGGTCGAGGCGGCGGATGCGGTCGCCGCAACCGGGGGCTGGGTCACCGGCGTCCTCTTCGAGGCGTGGCGCTCGGCGGACCACGTGGCGGGAGCGGGAGGCGAGGCGGACCCGCTCCACGGATACCTGGCCACCCAGATCCTCGATCGCCTCGAGGAGCCGGAGCGCGAGCTGCTGATCCTCACGTCGCCCCTGTCACGCGTCGACCCGGAGAGCGCGGGGCGCCTGGGAGTCGCCGACGCACGCGCGCTCCTGGAGGGGCTGCGGTCGCATCACCTGCCGGTCGCCTGGGAGCCAGACGGCCCCGCGCTGCGCTGCCATCCGCGCTTCCGCGAATACCTGCTCGAGCTGCTGCAGCGCCGGGATGACGAAACCGTCCGGGAGATCCGGCGCCGCCACGCCGAGCTGCTATCGGACTGGGGGCTGTTCGAGGAGGCGACGGACGAGTACCTGGCGGCGGGGGCGATGGACGGGGCGCTCGCGACCGCCGATCGGGCAATCGGGCGCGTCGTCGACCGGATCGACCTGGATGTAGCGGAGCGCTGGCTCGAGCGTCTGCCGCCGGGGGCGCTCGCCGAGCATCCCGGCTTGCTGACCGCGACCATGGTCGTCGCGCTCGGGCGCGAGGAGTTCGCGCGCGGCGCACGGGCGGCGGACGAGCTCAGTGCCGCCGCCGACAGGACCGGCGTGGACCGCCTTCCGCCGCGGACGATGAGCATGATGGCGTGGCTCTACTTCCTGGTCGGGCGCCTCGATGCCTCACGTGAGGTGGTGGATGCGATGCCTCCCGGTCCCGAGCGTCGCGTCGTCAGCTACCAGCTCACGTGGGGCGACGACGAGCCCGCGGCGGAGCGCGACGAGCCTCCCCGCGCGACCGGATCGCCGCTCGATGCGTTGCTGATGCGCTCTCACTACGTGACCGGGCGGCTGCGCGCCGTCCGCGACGCGCCGCCCACGCGCTGGGGCGCCGCTCTCACCGCGCCGTGGCGCATCGAGGCCGAGCGCGCCATGGGGCAGCTCGACACCGCATATCGGCACTATCGCTCGGCGCTCGAACAGGAGGCGAGGTCGAAGCGGCTCGAGACGATCATCGGGCCCGAGCTGCTCGGCGACCTCGGGCGCGTCGAGGACGCAGTGTCCGCCCTTCATGAGACCCGGCCCACCATCCTGGAAGCGGGCTGTCTCATCTGGGAGGTGCAGAGCCTTCTCCTCGAGGCTCGGCTGCGGTTGCGCTTCGACCTCGATCGTGGCCACGCCCTCGCCGTGCTCGAGTCGCTGGCCGCGCGCCCGGAGGTGGCGCAGTACGCGTTCGCCCGCGAGCAGATCGCGGCCTGGACGGGGCTTGCGCTCCTGCACAAGGGCGAGGACGAGGCCGCCCGGTCCGCCCTGCGCGACGCGGTCGACAGCATGCACGCGGGGCGCCGGATCCTCGAGCTGCCGGCCGCGGCCGTCTACCTGTCCGAGGCAGCCTGGCGCCTTGACGCCGAGGACGAGGCCGACGCCGCGGCCGACCTCGCGCTGGATGCCGCGCGGGAGCAGGGGTCGAACCATCTGCTTCTGCAGGCGCTGTCCGATTTCCCCGCCGTGCTCGCCCGCCGGCTCGACGCCGAGCCGGAGGCCGACTCGCGCTGGCACGACATCGGCCGCGTGCTGCGCGCCCAGCCCGTCGAGCCCGGAGGGCCGCTCGCGGGATCCATCCGGTTCCACGACTTCGGGGCGCCCCAGCTGGTGGTGAATGGCGAGGCCGTCCGGCCGCCGATCACCAAGAGCCTCGAGGTGCTGGCCGTGCTGGCGGACGCGCCCGGCCAGCGGGCGGATCGCACGGCGCTCCTGACCGCGCTCTTCGACGGACGCTCCGACCATTCCTCGCGCACCTATCTGCGCCAGGCGGTGCACCGCCTGCGCGAGCTCATGCCGGACGGGGTCGACCTGATCCTCGACGGAGAGCAGGCTGCCCTCGAGGGTGGAACCGTGGTCTCCGACAGCGCCCGCTTCGAGCGCTTGCTCGACGAGGCCGGGCGGCTCGGGGACGCCGAGCGCCTGGACGCGCTCGAATCGGCGCTCGAGCTCTACGCCTCCGGCGAATACCTCGCCGGCCGCGACTCGATGTGGATCGAGGAGCGTCGCACGAGCCTCGCGGAACGGGCGGTCGAGGCGCGCTTCGACGCCGCGGAGCTGAGCTTCGCGCGGGGCGACCTTCGGACCGCCCAGACGCACCTCGACGCCGTGCTCGCGGCCGACCCCTACCGCGAGAGCGCCTGGCGGCTCGCCATGCGCGTCGCCGCCGGCTACGGCGACGCCGACCGCGCCGTCGACGTGTTCCGGCGCTGCGCGCGAACCCTGGCTCAGGTCGGCATCGAGCCGGCGCCCTCGACGCGACAGCTCCTCCAAGCGCTCCGGCGCTGAGCGGTCACTCGTGCATCGGGCTGCCGAAGGTGAGGCACGCGACGTCGACCATCGCGACAATTTGAATTTCTGGCGACTTTCTGGCGACTTCGCACCCTCCATTCGGCTTTCTACCGCGACCGCGTCGGAGGTCTCGGGCTTCTCCTCGACCACGCCGTAGCGCTCCGTCAGCTCGGCCGTGAGGTCCAGCGAACAAACGCTCTGACTTATTCTGCGAGGTGCGCAAGCACCGCGCGCGCGAAGTCATCGGGCTGCTCCACAGCGACCAGGTGCCGGCCGCGCTCGAGCACCACCAACCGTGCGCCCTCGACCGCCTCCGCGATCAGCCGGCCGTGCTCGGGTGGCGTCGCGGGATCGTCGTCGGCGGCGAGCACCAGCGTCGGCAGACGGATCGAGCCGACCTCGGCGCGCAGGTCGTGCGCGGCGATCGCCTCGCAGCAGCCGGCGTAGCCCTCCGCCGACATGCCCAGCAGCGTTCGCTCCGTGCGCTCGACCGCGTCGGGGCGGCGCTCCGCAAGCGCCGGGGTGAACCAACGTTCGAGCGCGGCTTCCACCACCGCCTCCATACCGCGTGCGCGCACCGTCGCCGCGCGCTCGGTCCAGCTCTCCCGCGGCGGGAGGTGCGCGGACGTACAGCAGAGCGCGAGCCGGTCGAGTCGCTCCGGAGCCTTGACCGCCAGCCACATCCCCGTCATGCCGCCCAGCGAGACGCCGCAAAGCGAGACCCGCTCCAACCCGAGCCGGTCCAGCAGGGCCAGCGCGTCGCCGGCGAGATCGGCCACCGTGTAAGGCCCCGGCGGCGCCGGCGAGCGCCCGTGTCCGCGCTGGTCGTAGCGCAGCACCCGGAAGCGGTCCAGGAGCCAGGGCAGCGGGTCATCCCACATCCCGAGGTCGGTGCCGAGCGAGTTCGAAAGCATGAGGACCGGAGCGTCGTCCGGGCCGTCGAGCCGGTGATGGAGCTCGACGCTCAGGCCGTGGCCTCCTCCAGCGCGGTCTTCAGCCGGCGCAGCACGCGCAGCTCCTCAGCCGAGGGCGGCTCCGTCTGGGCGAGGTCGTCGGCCACGCGCAGGTCCCAGCCGGTCTCCGACCGCACCTGCTCCACCGACACGCCGGGATGGGTGCGCGTAAGGACGAGCTCGCGGTGGTCGCGGTCGAGGCGCAGTTCGCCGAGGTCGGTGATGACGACCATCGCCCCGCTGCCGGGCGCCGACGAGCGGAAGTGGATCCGCTCGACGAACGTGCGCTGCGAGTGTCGGATGATCACGATCACCTCCTTCGCCATCGCGGCGATCTCCGGCGCGCCGCCGCCGCCCGGCAGGCGCACCTTCGGGCGCTCGTAGTCGCCGATCACCGTGCTGTTGAGGTTGCCGTGGCGATCGATCTGCGCGGCGCCGAGGAAGCCCACGTCGATCCTGCCGCCCTGGAGCCAGTAGTTGAAGATCTCGGGCACCGGGACGACGGCGTCGGCCGTCTCGGCGAGCTCGCCGTCGCCGATCGACAACGGCAGGGTCGCCGGCTTCGATCCGATGGTCCCGGACTCATAGACGAGCACCGTGCGCGGGGCGTGCGTGAGGCGGGCCAGGTTGGCCGCGGTGCTCGGCAGCCCGATCCCGACGAAGCAGACGGTGCGGTCGGTGAGCTTGCGCGCGGCGGCGACGGTCATCACCTCGTCGGGGGTGAAGCTCATCCCACGTGTTCCTCCATCCAGGCCCGGAAGCGGTCGCGGTCGCGGCTGATCGCGTCCCAGCGCTGGTAGAAGCCGTTGTCGCGGTCGTAGTAGTCGTGCGCGTAGGAGGGGTGCGCCCCGTGCGGTGCCTCCGCCACCGCCGTGATGCACCAGGTCGGGAGCACGATCGCGCCCGGCCGTGGCTCGAGCTCGTCCACCACCTCCTCGACCGTCACGAGCGAGCGGGCCGACGCGAGCACGATCTCCTTCTGCACGCCGACGATCCCCCAGAGCTGCACGTTGCCGTCCCGGTCGGCCCGCTGCGCGTGCACGATGCCCACGTCCGGGCGGATTGCCGGAACGGCGATCAGCGTTTCGCCCGTGAACGGACACGTGACCGGCGCGACGGTCTCTGAGCGCTCCATCAGGTCGGTGCCCACGTACCCGCGCAGCACCGCGAACGGGAGGTCGGCGGCGCCCGCCGCGTAGCGGTTCGCCATCCCGGCGTGACTGTGCTCCTCGAGCTCGAGCGGCGCCGGCCAGCCGCGCTCGACCGCGTCCCGGAAGCGGTGGAGGCTGCCGACACCCGGATTGCCGCCCCAGGAGAAGACGAGGCGCCGTGCGCAGCCCATGCCGATGAGCTGGTCGTAGATCAGGTCCGGCGTCATCCGGATGAGCGTGAGATCGCGCCGCCGCTGGCGCGCGATCTCGTGGCCGGCCGCGAACGGGATCAGATGCGTGAAGCCCTCGAGCGCCACGCTGTCGCCGTCGTGCACGAGCTCGCGCACCGCCTCGTCGAGCCGCAGGAGCTCAGCCACCGGCGTCAGGACCGCGTCGTGGCGGGCTGCCCCTCAGGAGCGCGCGCGGGCTCGGCAGAGGTCTGCTTGCGCTTGATGGACCGGTACACGTGCGCCCGCAGACGCGCGAACTCCGGCTGCTCCTTCGTCTCGAGCTGATCGCGCGGCGAGGGCAGGTCCACGTCCAGCGTCTCCTGCACGGTCGTCGGCGCCGGCGTGAGGACCACGATGCGGTCGCCGAGGTAGACGGACTCGTCGATGTCGTGTGTCACGAACACGACCGTCACCCCGTACTGGCGCCGCACCTCGAGGATGAGGTCCTCGAGATCGGCCCGGGTCTGCGCGTCGACCGATGCGAACGGCTCGTCCATGAGCAGGATCTCGGGCTGGTAGGCGAGCGCCCTGGCGATCGCCACGCGCTGCTGCATGCCGCCCGACAGCTCCCACGGGTAGCGGTCGAGGAACCCGGTGAGGCCCACCGACTCGACCGCGCGCTCCACGAGCTCGGAGGCCGCCTGCTTGTCGAGCCGCTTGCGCCGAAGCGGAAACGCCACGTTCTGGCGAACGCTCATCCACGGATAGAGCGAGCGGCCGTACTCCTGGAAGACGAGCGCCATGCGCTCGGGCGGTCCGTCGATGCGCTGGTCGTGGAGCCTGATCTCGCCGCGCGTCGGCGTCAGCAGGCCCGACATGCACTTGAGCAGGGTGGTCTTGCCGCAGCCGGACGGCCCCACGATGCAGACGAACTCGTTCTCGCGAACCTCGAACTCCAGGTCCCCGATCGCCTCGACGGCGTCGTCGCCCTCTCCGTAGGTCTTGCCGAGGTGTTCGACCTTCAGCATCTCTTCCTCTCCATCGTCAACCCAGGGCGCTGGCGCGGGCGCCGCGATGCCAGCGCAGCACGCGCCTCTCGATCAGCACGAAGATCCCGTTCAGCGTGTAGCCCAAGATCCCCAGCAGGAGGATCCCGGACCACATCTCGGGGATCGCGAACGTGCGCTGCGACTGGAGCACGAAGTAGCCGATGCCGTTCGTGCTCGCCACCATCTCGCTGATCACCATCAGGATCAGCGCCAAGGACAGGCTTGTCCGCATCCCCGCGAAGACCTGCGGACTGGCGGCGGGCAGCATCACGCGCCAGAGACGGTCGCGCCCCTTGATCCCGTAGACGCGCGTGGTATCCCGCAGCGTGGGATCGACGCCCGTGACTCCGTCGATCGTGTTCAGCAGGATCGGCCAGATGCAGACGAAGGCGATGATGAAGACCTTCATCGAGTTCCCGACGCCGATCACGAGGATCGCGAAGGGCAGCAGTGCGGGAGGCGGGATCGAGCGCAGGAACTCGACGATCGGCGCGGCGGCGCGGCGCGCCCGTGGGGACAGTCCGAGCAGCAGCCCGGTCGAAATCGCCACGACCACCGCGATGCCGAAGCCGAGGCCCATGCGGACGAGGCTCGGCACCACGTCGCTGCCCACGCGCTCGAACAGCCAGGTGTCGGCGAAGGTCGACAAAATGTCCGTCAGCGGCGGGAAGTAATAGGTCTCGCTTCCGGACGACGCGACGCCCCAGATCACCAGCAGGAGGATCGGCACGGTCACCTCGAGCCCGGTCGCGAGCAGGCGCTGGCGGCCGCGGGTCACGCTCCCGCCTCCCCGGAACGCTGCGAGGGGTGCCAGCGGAGCACTCGGCGCTCGGCGCGCAGGAAGATCCCGTTGAGCAGGACCCCCAGGATCCCCGTGGTGAGGATGAGGGCGTACATGAGCTCCTCGTTGCCGCCGGACCGCGCCAGGTTGATCGAGCGGCCGAGCCCCGGGGCTCCGATCACGAGCTCCGCCGTGACGGTGAGGATGAGGGACACGGCGGAGGCGATCCGCAGGCCCGTGGCGATGTACGGAACGGCGCTCGGCAGGGTCACCCTGAAGAGCCGCTGGACGCGCGAGAAGCCGAACGAGCGGGCCGTGTCGGTCGCCACTGGATCGACGTCCTGCACGCCGTAGAGCGTGGCCACGAGCAGCTGCCAGAACGAGGCGAACGCCGCCAGGAAGACCTTGCTCTCGAGGCCCGTCCCGTAGATCAGGATGGCGAGCGGGATGAGGGCCACCGACGGGATCGGGCGCAGGAACTCGATCACCCCACGCAGGGCGCGGTAGAGCAATCTGCTGGACCCGATCACGATTCCGATCGGAATCGCGAGCCCGGCCGCGATCCCGAGGCCGAGCGCCCAACCCTGGAGCGTGTTGCCGACGGCCTCCCAGAAGCCGGCCTCCCCGAGCTCCTCGCCGAGCGTGGACAGCGTCTCGCTGATCGGCGGGAAGTGGTCGCGCGGCAGCACCCCGATCCGGGGGAGGACCTCGAACAGGACGAGGACGCCGAGGACGCTCGCCCATGGCAGCAACCAGTCCGGGACGCGCAGCGCGGGCCGTCTTCGGCGGACGGCAGCGGGTCTCGCCACCGAGGTCACTGATCCACAACTACCCCGTACGTCAAACGATATGACTTCGTCAGGCGACCGTGGCCTTGCTGCGCCAGCCCTCGTGGTAGGTGCTCCGTACCACCTCGGAGTAGGGGCACGGGCTCACGACCGCGCGCAGCTCCGCCTGCCGGTGGCGCTCGACGACCGGCTTGGCCGAGCCGCCGTCCTCCTCGCCCCAGACGAGCGTGACCTCGGTGCCGAGCTCCACGTCCACGTCGACGACTGCCAGCGACAGCATCGAGCGCTCGTTGTAGCTGTAGCCCGAGAACGTCGACACGCCCACCATCTCGCCGTCGTGGAGGACCTTGTCGTTGGGCCAGGTCGAGTAGTTGGACAGGGGCAGGTCGATGTACTTGACCGGATCGCCCTTCTCGAACAGGCTCCGCATCGCCGCCGCGACGTCCTCGCCGTTCCATGCGAGCGTCACCTTGCGCCGCTTCGGCTCCTCGCCCATCGCCTCGAGTGCGTCGCGGCCGATGAAGTCGTGGTCGAACTTGACGAAGCCCCAGTAGCCGAGGTCGTGGGGAGTGAGGTAGTAGTCCTCGACGTCGTCCGAGTAGTAGCTGCCTCCGAGCGACCCCGTTCCCTCGTAGCCCTTCGCCGGAAGCCACTCCCGGTAGGCCTTCATGTCGTCGCCCGTGAAGATCGCCGGGAGCGGGCAGGGGATCCAGCCGGACTCGAGTGTGTTGGTGGCGTACACCCGCGAGCCGACCTGGCGTAGCCCGAGGTCGCCCTCCCCGGCCTCGACGACGGCGGCCCTGACGTCCTCGGCGTCCTCCCAGGGCCCGAACAGCTCGAGCCCGGGAGCGCCGGACATGCCGTGGTGCAGGGCGCGCACCCTGTGTCCCGCGATGGTGAGCTCGCCGAGATTGAAGAACTTGATGTCGGGCAGCTCGCCGCCGGCCGCCTTCTCGAGCACCTGCATCGCGGTCGGCCCCTGGACCTGGAACCGGTAGAGCTCGCGCCTGCCCGTGGGGTTCACGGCCGTGCGCTCGTCCCTGTCGAACTCGACGTCGTAGTCGCCCGTCTCGCCGTGGTACTGGACCCAGTTGTGGGCGGAGGGACGACCGACCAGCCGCACCTCGTGCTCGTCGAGGAAGAAGAGGATCCCGTCGCCGATCACGTAGCCGTTCGGGTTGCAGACGACGAGCTGCTTCGCCTTGCCCGGCTGGAAGGTCTCGAACGAGTTGACGCCCACCGCGGAGAGCAGCCGGATGACGTCCGGGCCCCTGATCGTGAGGTCGGTCATGTGGTGGGACTGGTCGAAGAGCGCGCACGTCTCCCGCCACGCGACCTGCTCGTCGCGCCAGTTCGAGAACTCGGCGGGGACCGCGGGATAGACGTACGGGCCGATCTGCGAGTTGCGCGTCATCCGGACCGGATCGCCAACCTCGTGGAGCCGGTCCTCAAGGCTTCTGTCGGTCATCTCACGGCCTCCTCATACGGGACGGAGCGGTCAAGCTTCTCGCACTTCTCGCGCTCCCACGTCCACGTGTCTACGAGTTGGTTGAAGGTGTAGTAGTGGAATCCAATGATGTTCAGCTCGCGGTCCTCGAGATGAGGGGCGAGCCCGTCGTAGACCCGGTCGGGTGTAACCGTCGATGGGCCAAGGAGCTTCCGAAGGCCGCGCTGCTTTCGCAGGAACGAGAGCGATGGGCCGACGCCGATGCGAACGGACATCTCGAGCAGCCGGCGCCGGCTGACCACACCCGGTAGGCCTACGAGCACCGGCAGCGTCACCCCGCGCTCACGGGTGTCCCTGAGCCAGGCGAGAAGCGCCTCCGGAT
>OCZV010000806.1_pt1 | contig 11248 bp, 14 predicted proteins | sample 1539051 | NCBI WGS metagenome assembly OCZV01 (sample SAMEA3113581, study PRJEB22503) | soil metagenome
CAAGGTCGGTCGCCAGCTCGAGTCGCCTAGGGCATCCGAGTGGGTCGGAGCGCGGCTACGGGAGGCACGGCGTGCGACGGCCGCTCAGGTGCTCGAGAGCGGCGGCGACGAACTCGACGATGGGCTACGAGCCAGGCTCGAGCGCTACGTCGGCGCACGCACTGGCGACCCTGTGTCAGACTCGCGCGCGAGGCCGCCGTCTCCATCATGAGCTTTTGGATCTACCTGCTCGCGGGGCTTGTGTTCGTCGTCGTCATCGACGTCGTGATCGTCTTGTTGCTCGCGCGCGCGAGTCGCCCGCGCAGCGGAGCGGCGACGAGCGTCAAGCTGCCGTAGATCGACGCCGACGTCGTGCTCGAGCCTGTGCGGGTTCTGTAAAGAAGCGCGCAGCGTCGTTGCGCGCCGGGGTGGGCTGGGTAGTGATGAGCGCAAGGTGAGTGCCACCGGGGAGGACGCGATGGAGAGCGAGTCGGCGCCTACGAGCGCGGCTGAGCAACAACGCGGGAAGTGGATCGCTGCCGCATTCCTCGGCGGCGTCGTTCTCGCGTACGCCGGCTACGGGCTCCTGCTCTACCAGGTCGTCCTCACGATCTTCTGAAGCTGTCCCGTAAACGGTTGCGGGCGACGAGCGCGACGACGAGCTCCGAGTCCGGCTGCAGGCGTACTCGCTGACTGTCCGAAAGTAGTGACTCGAGAGGGAGGCGGCAGGCCCCGCCAGCCGCCAGACATGGAAGCCGCCGCGCTCCCTCAGACAAGTAGATGCCGGCAGCCGCCGAAACTTGCTCGCTGCGGCATCCGGTTCCCTCGAACGAGGGGAGTGCGTCGCGGACAGCGAAACGAGCCCCGACGCGGAGCTGCGGGGCTCTTCCGGGTCTCTTAGGTCGGTTTTTCCTTTGGGCCTCGGGCGTAACCCCCGCCCTGGAAAATCCCCGAGGTCGGCCGACCGGTGTAAGGTGCCGCGAGCTCATCGAGACCGGCCAATCTTGGGCCTCGATCACGTCGATGGTGGGGGACTGACCGCGTGACTACCACGGCCCTCTCACAGCCGATGCAGAGGAGCCACGAACCGCGGCCCTGAGCCCCGCCGTGTGATTTGACCTCGAGGATTTGGTGGGCGATCGGCTCGTCACGAGGCGCGAGCGCGCAAGAAATCGACCCGGCACGCATCTACGTGGGCGGGGAGGGGTATGGAGACGAGGGCGGTCACTCCCTCTATCGGATGGACCGCCTTCTCTCCTAGCCGCGGGAGGGACTCATGTGAGAGCGGCGAAGCCGGGGATGGGCCGGGCCGGCCAGTCGTCCCCGCTTTCCCCTCCCCTGGGGACGGATGGGTTGTTGGCCCGGCCCATAGTCGTGAGTCGCAGACGTGAGCGACTGCCTCTCCTCTGTGTCGAAGGGAGACCAGAGGCAATCTCCTCCACGCGCACCAGACTTCCTAGGGATCCACCTACGGCGCGTTCGCTCCAGCTTCACCCCTGGCCCTGCCCCCAGTCTCCCTTCCCTACGGCGTATCGTAGAAGCGCTCCGTCGCTCTGTAAACACCCCGAGCGACAAAGAAATCGCGTGTCGAGGGTGGGGCCCGGGTCGCAGGCGGCCACTTGGCGGCTGGCCGCTTATGACTGGTTGCTCAACGCCAGCATTCCGCTTGCTGGCAGAGGCCAGACTTTGCGTTTCTCATTGCTCTCGCCGGCCTTGCTGCCGCGACCTTCCTCCTATCACGGGTGGTCGATCGGTCTCGCGGTCTTCATTGGCTCTATCGGAACCATCATCACGGCGTTTGGGGGCGCCGCAGTAGAGATAGTCGGTCGAACGACCGAATCGGTGACGGGACATCGGGAGACGCGGCCGGTTCGGATGGTGCATACCCCCGTGCTCCCTAAAAAGCCAAAATTCTGCATTTAGCAGGGGTTCGAGTCCAGGCGGGCCCATTCTCAGCGCAGCGGGGCCGGGGTCAGTCCGATAGCTCGAGCTCTACCTCGATCGCAAGAGGCTCACCGCACTCTGCGCAGGGGGTCGTGATCTCGTGCGTGAGCTTGTCGACCCCCGGAGGTAGGTTCGCAACTTCGTCGATGTCGCCGAGATTGAAGGAGTTGGTCGCGCCGCACTTGCTGCACGTCATGCGGATCGTGATCTTGCCGGCGTCCAAGCCCGAATAGCGTACAGCGCGTCGTTGTCTTGCCACCCCCGGCGCTGGGAACGCCTGACTCGTCGTCCGACAGAATGCAAGGCGTCCTTGGCCTCGTACTCCGTCAACGAACGCGCCCTCGCACGCGCCCGCAAGCTCATCGAGAGTCGCCAGTACGTGCTCGAGAGCGACTGGGGGGACGCGCAACCTCGGGCCGACGCGCAGAATGCCTTCCTCGATTCCCACTCCTGGGAGGAGTACTCCGAGTGGCATCTCGGGCTCACCGAAGGCGCGCCGGACGAGACCAAGGCCAGGTACGCGTTCGTCTACGGGGACTTCCGCCGCATCCACCGATCGGGCGTGATCGCGTGTCACTATCGCGCCGCCGAGTGGCGGCACAAGGAGATCGAGCTCGCCGCCCACGAGTTGCTGCAGCTGCTCGACAAGACCTCGGCCTGAGTGCGTTTGAACGGGCGCTTCCCCGGGGTACCTCAGCGGCACGGGAGGGGAGGAACGGGGAGACATTTCCGGCCATCAAGCGCTCGGGAGGCGACTCTCTTCATCGCTTGGGGCGGCGGGACTGACGGCACTTCGCGGGCTTTCCCTCCCGATCGAGTAGCGCTCGCTCGGCAAGCTTCGATCCGGCGGGGTACGACCTCGACCTGCGAGAGTCCACCCGGTGCCTGACCTTCCTTCGGAAGCGGAGAAGCTCTTCGCCGTCGCGCCCGACCGGTTCGTCGCCGAGCGGAACGCGCTCGCGAAGAAGCTGCGCGACGAGGGGCGCGGCGACGAGGCAGCGGCAGTTGCCGAGCTCCGCAAGCCCTCGGCGGTCGTCTTCGCGGTCAACCGTGCCGCGCGCGACCGGCCGAAGGCGGCCAAGGCCGCGGCCGACGCGGCCGTCGGCGTGCGCAAGGAGCAGGTCGGGGGCGACGCGGTCGCGTTCGGCAAGGCGCTCGCCGAGCTCGACAGCTCGCTCGACCTGCTCGCCGAGGTCGCCGTCGCGCACCTCGCACCCAGCGGGAAGACGCCCAGTGAGGCGATGCGCCGCCGGCTGCGTGAGCTGCTCCGGAGCGCGGTGGCCGACGACGATGCCCGCGAGGCGCTCGCGCGCGGCGCCCTCGCCGACGAGCTCGAGGCTCCGGGCTTCTCGCCCTACGCGGGAATGCCGGTCAAGCCGAAGTCACGCGGACGCAGGGAGGAGCCGGCTGCTCCGTCACGCGCCGAGCGCGAGGAAGCGCGCCGCCGAGAGCGGGTCGAGAAGCTACGCGCGGAGCTCAGAGACGCCGAGGAGGAGCTCCGCGAGACGACAGCAGCCGTCCGCGCCGCGGAGCGGGCTCGCGACCGGGCCGAGACCGCGGTCGCCAGGCTCAAGAAGAAGCTCGAGGCGGCGGCGGGCTAGCCGACCCAGTCAGTCGGCCGAATTCTCGTCCTCCTCCTCGAGCTCGCCCATTCCGCTCTGGTCGCCGGCTCCCTCGACTCCGGCGTCACCCTGATCGCTGGCGCCGTAGCCGCTGGCGTCCTCGACGTCGCGGTTCTCCTCGACGTCGAACTCGCCCGACTCTTCCTGTTCTCCGGTTCCGTGGCTCTCGGACATCTCGCCTCCAGGTCGCGTGTCCGGATGCGATAGCCGCAGACGCCGTCCGGCAAACCCCAGGTGTAGGAGCCTGGAATAGTCCCGCCGATGGCGCGCCTCTCGAACGACCTGCTCGACCTCGTCCCGCGCACGGAGCTCGGCGGGCGGGAGCTCACGTTCGAGCTCGCCGGGCTCGAGATCGGCTGCGCCGAGTACGAGGAAGGCCCGACCGGCTGCACGGTCTTCCACCTGCCCGCCGGCGCCGCCGTGCAGGTCGACGTGCGTGGAGGCTCACCCGGCACCCTCGGGGCCTCGTACGAGTTCGTACACGCCATCTGCCTCTCGGGCGGCTCGTTGTACGGCCTGGAGGCAGCGATTGGGGTCGCTGCCGAGCTCTTCGCGCGGCGCGAGTACCGCACCGGGTGGATGGACATCCCGCTCGTCGCCGGCGCGATCATCTTCGACTACGGGCCTCGCGAGAACGGGATCTACCCGGACAAGGAGCTCGGCCGGGCGGCGCTGCGAGCGGCGCGTCCCGGCGTTTTTCCGCTCGGCGCCCGCGGCGCGGGGCGCTCGGCGACCGTTGGGAAGACGTTCGATTTCGAGGGCGTCGAGTCGGGCGGGCAGGGCGGCGCGTTCCGCACGCTCGGCGAGACGCGGATCGCGGTCTTCACGGTCGTGAACGCGGTCGGCGCCGTCGTCGGCCGTGACGGGACGGTCGTGCGAGGGCACCTGGACGAGGCGACTGGAGCGCGGCACGCGCTCCTACCCCGCATCGAGGAGCGGCTCACGGCGGGCGTTCCGGCGCGCACGCCGCGTGGAAACACGACGCTGACGGTCGTCGTGACGAACCAGCGGCTCGACCCGAGGCTGCTCCGGACGCTCGGCCGGCAGGTGCACGCGTCGATGGCCCGCGCGATCCAGCCGTTCCACGCGCTGGTCGACGGCGACGTGCTCTTCGCGGTCAGTACGAACGAGGTGGAGGAGGGGCTCGGCAGCATCGAGCTCGGCGTCGTCGCCTCCGAGCTCGCCTGGGACGCCGTGCTCGCGGCCGTGTCGCAGCCCTAGCGGCTGCGCGCTCGCGTCTGTCGGCGGCCCGAAGGCTTCCGCTTCGTGCGACCGTCTCTCGATTTCGAGCGCGACCCGGAGCTGGACCTCGACTTCGCGGCGTCGACGCTCGCCCGTAGCGCATCGAGGAGATCGGGCGCTGTCTCCTCCTGCTCCTCGCCCTCGGCAGCCGCGTGGATCTCCTCGCCCTTGCGCTTCCGCTTGACGATGGCGAGCAGCTTGTCCGTGTACTCGTCGCGGTACTTGTCGTGCTTGAAGGTCGACGTGAAGCGGTCGATGAGCGTCTGCGCCATCTGGAGCTCCTGCTTCGAGACGCGCTGTCCCTTCGGGGCGATGTCGTCCGTGGGGCGGATCTCGTCGGCGAAGTACATGTTCTCGAGGATGATCACGCCGTCCCGGATGCGCAGCGCCCCGAGCTGCTGCCGGTCGTGGAAGACGTAGCGCACGATCGCAGAGAGGCCCGAATCCTCCATCGCGCGCACGAGCAGGGCGTACACCTTCTCGGCGCCGTCCGCAGGCCCGAGGTAGTAGGTGCGCTGGTAAGCGATCGGGTCGATCTCCTCGTGCGCGACGAAGTCGAGTACCTCGATCGCGCGGTAGCTCTCCTCGCCCGCGGCCTTGAAGTCTTCGTCCGCCAGGTACACGAGGTCGCCGTCGGAGACCTCGTACGCCTTCACGATCTCGTCGGCGGGGACCGCTTTCCCCTCCTTCTTGCAGACCTTCTCGTAGCCGATGCGGGAGCCGTCCTTCTCATGGACGAGGTGGAGCTCGAGGTCGTGCTCGTCGATGGCGCTGTACATCTTCACTGGCGCGTTGACGAGCCCGAACGAGATGCTGCCCGACCAGATCGCGCGGGGCATGTCATGCACGTACCCCATGTCGCCGCTTCGCAAAACGGCGCGTTTCCCGGACTCCTGCACCGGGAAGGTCTCACGCACCGATCGTGGCCGGAGGCCGGCTCAGCCGGCCGGGAGGCGAAGCGCGGCTCTACGTGAGTCGCGCTGAAGGGCCGGTGGGGGAACCATGGGTTCCCCCACCCAAAGAACAAGGGCCCCGGGTGGGCGGGGCCCCTGCTCGCTGCGGCGCAACCTCGGGCCAGGCGGATCCGCCTGCGGGGAGAGGAGTCGCGCCAGTGCCCGGTATCTGTTTCACATCTCAGAAACGATTGGGAAGTTTCCAGGAGATTTTCCACAGTCGATTGACGCAATTTCGGGGAACTCCGTGCGCGTCTTCCACAGGGGTCGGGAATGAACTGGGCGCGCGACGCCTCATCTAAGGTCTGAGTGAGACCGGCACCCGCTCCGCGGCCGCGACGGCCCAGAGCGAGTCTCTAGAATCCCCCCGTGGCCGACTACGGCACGCTGAGAGTCAAGACGGGGCTCGCGGAGATGCTCAAGGGCGGCGTCATCATGGACGTCGTCGACGCCGAGCAGGCTCGCATCGCCGAGGAGGCGGGCGCCTGCGCGGTCATGGCGCTCGAGCGGGTGCCGGCGGACATCCGCCGCGACGGCGGCGTCGCGCGGATGGCGGATCCGCAGAGGATCAAGGAGATCCAGGAGGCCGTGTCGATCCCGGTCATGGCCAAGTGCCGGATCGGCCACTTCGCCGAGGCGCAGATCCTCCAGGAGCTCGAGATCGACTACATCGACGAGTCCGAGGTCTTGACGCCGGCCGACGTCGAGCACCACGTCGACAAGTGGCCATTCACGGTGCCGTTCGTGTGCGGCGCGACGAATCTCGGCGAGGCGCTTCGCCGGATCTCGGAGGGCGCCGCCATGATCCGCACGAAGGGTGAGGCCGGCACCGGAGACATCGTCAACGCGGTGACCCACATGCGCGCAGTCTTCGGCGCCATCCGCCAGTTGCAGTCGCTCCGCGGCGACGAGCTGTACGCCGCGGCGAAGGAGCATCGCGCTCCCTACGAGCTCGTCCGCTGGGTCGCCGAGAACGGCCGCCTCCCGGTCGTGACCTTCACGGCCGGCGGGATCGCGACGCCGGCGGACGCCTCCCTGTGCATGCAGCTCGGCGCGGACGGGGTCTTCGTCGGCTCCGGGATCTTCAAGTCCGGCCGCGACGCGCTCGACGACCCGGACGGCTGGAGGGACGACGTGGCGCGGCGCGCCCGCGCGATCGTCGAGGCGACGACGCACTTCGACGACCCGAAGGTGCTCGCCGACGTCTCCACGGGCCTCGGCCAGCCGATGGTCGGCATCTCGGCGAGCTCGCTCCCCGAGGCGGAGCGGCTCGAGATCCGCGGCTGGTGATTCACACCGGGATCGGGCAGGCCAAAGCCTGACCCCAACTAGAATTCCGCCATGCGAATCGGAGTGCTGGCGCTGCAGGGAGCCTTTCGCGAGCACGCGCAGATGCTTCGACGACTCGGAGCCGAGGTGGTGGAGGTGCGGCTCCCCGCCGAGCTCGAGGGGCTCGACGGCCTCGTCATCCCGGGCGGGGAGTCGACGACGATCATGCGGCTCGCGGAGATCTACGGGCTCGACGAGGCGATCCGACGCTACCGCGGTGCGATTTTCGGCACGTGCGCGGGGATGATCGTGCTCGACCGCGCTCATCTCGGCCTCGCCGACCTCGAGGTCGACCGGAACGCCTACGGCCGGCAGGTGCGGAGCTTCGAGGCGGACGTCCGGCTCGAGGACGACGAGCCGCCGCTTCGCGGCGTCTTCATTCGCGCGCCCCGCATCCGCGAGCTCGGCGGTGAGTTGGAGGTTCTCGGCACGCTCGACGGCGAGCCGGTGCTCGTTCGCGACGGTCGGCTGCTCCTGGCTGCGTTCCATCCCGAGCTGACCGACGACGTACGCGTGCACGAGCGGTTTCTCGAGCTCGTCGAGGAGGAGGTTGGTGTCCGGGCATAGCAAGTGGAGCTCGATCAAGCACAAGAAGGGCGCCGCGGACGCCAAGCGCGGCCAGCTCTTCTCGAAGCTCTCGCGCGCGATCATCGTCGCGGCGAAGGAGGGCGGGCCCGATCCCGCGGCCAATCTCGCGCTCCAGAACGCGATCGAGAAGGCGCGCTCGTACTCGATGCCGAAGGACAACATCGACCGTGCGATCGCGAAGGGCTCGGGCGCCGAGGCCGAGAGCTCGAACTTCGACACCGTCGTGTACGAGGGGTACGGGCCCGAGGGAGTCGCCGTCCTCGTCGAGGCGCTCACCGACAACCGCAACCGCACCGCGTCCGAGGTGCGCCACCAGTTCACGAAGCACGGCGGGAACCTCGGGGCGACGGGCGCCGTCGCGTGGCAGTTCGAGCGGCGCGGGATCGTCCTCGTTGCGGCCGAGGATGCGGACGAGGAGGAGCTGCTGCTCGCGGCGGCCGACTCGGGTGCGGACGACGTCGAGCAGGACGGCTCGAGCTTCGTCATCACCGGGCCCCCCGAGTCGCTGAGCTCCGTCCGCGAAGCCGTCGAGGGCGCGGGCTTCACCGTCGAGTCCGCCGAGCTGGCGATGCTGCCGAAAGCGACCGTCGCCATCGAGAACGAAGCGACCGCGCGGAAGCTGCTCCGGCTCATCGAGGGGCTCGAGGAGTCGGACGACGTGCAGGACGTCTACGCGAACTTCGATATCCCGGAGAACGTGCTCGAAGCGGTAGCCTCCTGACTGCGGTGGCAGTCGAGACCAGAGCGGGCCTGACGGCCAACCGGATCGAGTCCCTGCTCTCGGCGCGCCTCTTCCTCGAGCCGCAGCTCGCCGAGGGCCGCATCTACTTCGTCTCCAACATCTCCGGGCACCTGAGCCTGTACGCGATGGACGATGCCAGCGGCGTCCCTGAGCCGCTGCTTCCGCCGCAGCTCGCGCTCCAGAACCCCGAGCTCATCGGCGGGCTCGCGTTCGCGGTGCTGCCCGAGCTCGACCGGATCGTCGTCATGATCGACTCCGACGGGGACGAGAACTACGAGCCGTACGTCATACGCCTCGATGGCGGCTTCCCGGAGCAGCTCGCGCCCGAGACGTTCACGGGCCGCCGTTCGCACCTCATCGACTTCGACCGCGAGACCGCGACCGCCTACGTCGCCGCCGAGTCGCGGGAGGAGTCGGTCACGATCGGATACCGGGTGGATGTCGCGACCGGCGACGCGGAAGAGCTCGGACGGAGCATGTACGGCGCGTTTCCGGTTGCGTGGACGCCCGACCACTCGCGGATCGTGCTCGGCGACGGCTACACGCTCGGCGACTCGATCCTGTACGAGCCGGACGACAGCGGTGGCAAGCACGTGCTCTACGGAACGCCGATCGAGGAGCGCGAGACCGGGAAGGAGTACCCGCTCACCGGCTTCGGCTCGGCGCACGGCATCGAGAGCGGTGCCGGGATCTTGCTCACCACGACGGTCTTCGACGACGCCGGAGCGCCCGCGTACCTCGCGTTCGACCGTCCCGGCGAGCTCGAGCCCGTCTCGGTCGAAGGGCTCGTGCACCAGGGGGCCGGCGAGCTAGAGCGCGTCGAGCACGCCGAGGGGGATCGGTACGTCCTCGTCTACAACATCGACGGCTGCTCGTGGGCCTACGAGGCGCGCTACGACGAAGCCGGACGCGTCTTGAAGATCGAGCGTGAGCTGGTCGGCGAGGACGAGCTCGCAGGCGGGATGCTGCACGGGCTCCGGTACGACGAGGGGAGCGGTAGCTTCGCGCTCTCGTTCTGCACTGCGACCGATCCGACGCAGCTGTACGTGCTCGCTCCCGCGACCGCGAAGCCCGCCCGGAAGACGCGGGAGCGCGTGCTCGGGGTCGGCGCCGAGTTGCTCTCCGCTGGCGAGGACGCGTCGTTCGATTCGCACGATGGCCTGCGCGTCTCGGCGCGCATCTACCGGCCCTCGCCGGAGCTCGGCTTCGAGGGCCCGCGCCCGCTCGTGTACTACGTCCACGGCGGGCCGCAGAGCCAGGAGCGCCCGAACTTCGCCTGGTTCTCGATGCCGCTCATCCAGATCCTCGCGCTCGAAGGCTTCACCGTCTTCGTTCCGAACGTGCGCGGCTCGACCGGCTACGGCCTGGACTACGCGAAGCGCGTCGACCGGGACTGGGGCGGACAGGACACGCTCGACCACGTGCACGCGATGACCGAGATCCTTCCCAGGGACGACCTCGTCGACACGACGCGCGCCGGGGTCGTGGGTCGCTCGTACGGCGGCTACATGACGCTCATGCTCGCGTCGCGCTACCCGGAGCTCTGGCGCGGCGCGGTGGACATGTTCGGCCCGTACGACCTGCTGACGTTCGGCGAGCGTATTCCGGAGACGTGGAAGCCGTACTTCGCGCTCGCACTGGGAGATCCCGAGAAGGACCGCGACTTCATCGTGGAACGTTCGCCGCGGACGCGGATCGACGACATCACCGCCCCGCTCCTCGTGATCCAGGGCCAGAACGACCCGCGCGTCGTCGAGCAGGAGTCGAGCGACCTCGTCGAGCACCTGCGCGGGCTCGGTAAGCAGGTCGACTACCTCGTCTTCGAGGACGAGGGTCACGACGTGCTCAAGCTCCAGAATCGCGTGCGCTGCTACGACGCGATCGTTTCGTTTTTCGCGCGGCACCTGGCCGAGTGACGCCGCCCCCAAGGGGAGCTCCGGCTGCTGCTAGGGGTCGGCCGCTGTCGGGGCCGACGAAGGAGAGGAACCGAGTGCGACTGCTGACGAGGCCCCGGCGGAGATCCGTGCCGCCTCCAGGTCATGGCGCGGGCGTACGCCGACTACATCGATGCGATCGACGAGATCGGGATCGAGCCGGGGGAGACGCCGAGCGCGGACCAGATCCAGGAGTTCCAGCAGGCGCTCGCGTCGATCAGCACCGCCGAGGTCAGCGAAGCGTCTCAGCGCTTCACGACCTGGGCGGCCGCGAACTGCTGAGTCGCTGAAACATCGGGGTCGGGCTCACGAGCCCGACCCCTCTGATCCACGTCGCGTTCAGCTGACGTTCGCGCAGATCGCGTGGACGACGAGCTTCCCGTCTGCGCGGTGGCGACGGCCTCGAATGCCTCTGCCTCCCAGCCGTTGTCGGCGACGGGCTTGTTCTCGGTCACGGTGACCCGCGCCCGTCCGGCTCCGCTGAGCTCGGCGCCGCCGCCGATCACCTTCTTGCCCATGGGGCAGGTGACGGTGATGTTCTTCGGGGCCGCCGAGTTGAGCACGGTCTCGGCGCCGACCTGCTCACGGGCGGAGAGCCCCGACGGTCCCTGCGGCCCCGGTGGCCCGGCCGGCCCGGCAGGCAGCTGGCCCTGGCCGAAATCGATCCGTCGGAGTGACCTGTTCCTTACGTCGATCGAGGTGATCGTGTTGTTCGCGATCTTTGCGCCCGTTACGGCGTTCGCTTTCAGCTGAGGAGCCCCGACGCTCCCTCGCGGGATCTGGGCGACGGCCGCGATGCTCGTCCCGCCGAGCGCGACGAGCAGGGCAGTAGTTGCAAGGACCATCGCCGGGGACGGCAACCTCCCGAGTCGCTGGCGCATGCGTCCTCCTCTCGATTTCGAGGGCGTGCTTCGC
>OCZV010000807.1_pt1 | contig 11245 bp, 9 predicted proteins | sample 1539051 | NCBI WGS metagenome assembly OCZV01 (sample SAMEA3113581, study PRJEB22503) | soil metagenome
TGGACCGCTTGGTGTTAGAGTTAGCGACGAAATCGAACCCCGCCTAAAGCCCAATACGGTCATCATCGACTTTACCCGTCCGGAAGCGGCCCTCGATTGCCTTAGAACTGCGAGTAAGAAAGCGGTTCCCATCGTTATCGGTACGACCGGATTCAGCGCCACGCAATCAGCCGAGATCAAAAAACTCTCGCGTCATACTCCGGTGCTCTTGTCAGCCAACATGAGTTTGGGAATCAATCTTCTCATGGGTCTCCTCGGCAAAGCCGCCGCGGTTCTTGGCGAAGGCTACGACGTCGAGATCCTTGAAGCTCATCATCGTTTCAAGAGAGACGCGCCGAGCGGCACGGCGCTGGCGCTCGGCCGCTCGGTCGCCGACGCGCTCGGCCGCGATTTGGAGAGAGTCGGCATCCATGGCCGCAAAGGGATCGTCGGCGAGCGATCAAAGAAGGAAATTGCCTTACTCTCGGTTCGCGCCGGCGACATCGTCGGCGAGCACACCGTCATCTTCGGTGGCATTGGCGAAAGAATCGAGTTCATCCACCGCGCCCACAGCCGCGATACCTTTGCCCGCGGTGCGATCCGTGCCGCGCGGTGGCTCGCGAAACAAAAGAAGGGCTTGTACAGCATGCAGGATGTGCTCGGGTTAAAGTAATCGAGGATGCGGAGCGTTGGGTGCACTCGGCTGCCGGTTCTACCATTTTCCGTTTTGACTCTCCCCAAATCATCCATTAAATTGATTTTATTTGCGCTCACGTAGGACTCATCGATGGTGGACATGGACAAAATCGTCTCCCTGTGCAAGCGACGTGGGTTTATTTTTCAGTCGAGTGAAATTTACGGCGGTTTAGGCTCGGCGTGGGACTATGGGCCGTTGGGCGTTGAGTTCAAGAACAACGTGAAGCGACTCTGGTGGCGCGACAACGTGCATCTGAGAGATGACATGGTCGGGCTAGACGCCGCAATCACCATGCACCCGAGGGTTTGGGAAGCAAGCGGGCATCTAGCGAGTTTCTCAGACCCATTCACAGGCTGCGCCGATTGCGGACGCCATTATCGGGCGGACCAAATGATCGATGCGATCTGGAATTCGCGATGGTTTCGAGCGTTCAACAAGATGCTCGATGGACCAGCAGCGAAAAAGGATATTCAAAAAGCACTTGAAAACTGGGTCCAAGGCGAAGGAAAGAAGCTCGCACCAAATTTTCCACAAGGTAGCCTAGGTGAGAACATTAGGTTGCCACTCGAAGGCGCCAATGATCCGCGGTTTCTTGAGTTAGTGAGAATGTTAGCTCACAGTTCAAATAGTAACGTGATGGGTTTTCTGTGCCCGAACTGTGGTAGTGGAAAATTGTCTAATCCCAAGCCGGCCGGACTCATGCTGGAAACTTTTCTCGGCCCGGTGCAGGAGACTGCGACCAAGACCTATCTCCGTCCCGAAACGGCCCAGGGGATCTTCGTCAATTTCGACAACGTCCTGCAAGCCTCACGCAAGAAGTTGCCGTTCGGCATTGCACAAGTTGGCAAAGCTTTCCGCAATGAAATTACGCCCGGAAACTTCACCTTTCGCACGCGCGAGTTCGAGCAGATGGAGATTGAGTATTTTGTGAATCCTTTCGACACTATCGATGGCCGTCCTGCCGACGAGGTATGGCATGATCGCTGGGTGGCGGAACGATTTGGTTGGTACCAAAAATACGGCATCAGACAAGAAAATATCCGGCAACGCGCACATGAAAAGGACGAATTAGCTCACTATGCGAAGAGCTGCGTTGACATCGAGTATCTGTTTCCAATGGGATGGAGTGAACTGGAGGGCATTGCGAATCGAACAGACTACGATTTGAAGCAGCACTCGCAATACAGCGGCAAGCCCCTCGAATATTTCGACGAAGAGAGCAAACAAAAGATCGTTCCCTATGTCATCGAGCCTTCGGCCGGGGCGGACCGCTCGGCGCTGGCTTTTCTGGTGGACGCCTACAACGAGGAAGAGGTTAGGGGTGAAAAGCGGGTCGTGCTGCGATTTCATGCTGAACTCGCTCCGATCAAGATTGCGGTTTTGCCGCTGCTCAAGAAAAACGCGCAGATCGTTCAAACCGCAAAAAAACTCACGGCTGATTTGCGCAAGCGTTGGTTGACTGTATACGACGACACGGCGTCCATCGGCCGTCTCTATCGGCGCCAAGACGAAGTCGGAACGCCGTTTTGCGTGACGGTCGACGTGCAGACCGTCGGGGACGACAAATCGGCTGCGGATGAAAAAGTCACCATCCGGGACCGCAACACCATGGAACAGGTTCGTGTATCGATGTCATCCCTTGAGTCCATGATGGATAAGCTCATGGCAGGAAAGTGGGCCGAAGTTGCACAAGAGCACGGCATCAAGACGGATTAGTTACACATGGACTGTAACGACCAGACCACTAGCCGTTCTGGTTCGACGTCGCTCACTACGGACGGCCTTTTTATGGTCCGTTCGCACTGAGCGGGTCGAATTGTGAACGGACAACGTACCCTGAACGTACTGTTACGGTCGATCGGTTAGGTTGTTGCCCGCTTAGCAAAGGACGCAGACATTCTTCGCTACTATAACCGGGTCAGGTTCCTCGTTGATCGTTATCGCCGTTTCCTCATCATTGGCGTTCTGTCGCTCGTCGCCACCGATTTGGCCGGCATGGCGCTGCCTTGGTTAATCAAGGAAGGCATCGATGAAATCTTGTACAAAGGTATGTCGAATGCGTTTCCACTGAAGTACCCAGCGCTGATTTTAGCCGCGGCCGCCCTGCAGGGCTTATTCCGCTACTGCTGGCGGATCAATATTCACGGTTTCTCTCGCCGGTGCGAAGCGGACTTGCGGGATCGCGTTTTCACCCATCTGCAAAAGCTTCCGCTCGGCTATTTTCAACACACCAAGACCGGCGATCTGATGTCGCGCCTTACCAATGACATTCAGGCGGTACGCGAACTCATGGGATTTGGCTCGCTCGCCATCGTCGACGCCACGGTGGTGATCATCTTCAGTCTGAGCCTCATGATTACTATTGATCCTTGGCTCACCCTGTGGTCGATGTTGGCCATGCCTCTCATCACGGTCGTGGTGCGCTTCTTCGGCCGGCATATTTTCCGTCGGTCACATGACACTCAGGAACAACTGAGCGTGATGAGCGCCTACGTGCAAGAAAATCTCGCGGGCATCCGGGTCGTCCAGGCCTACGCGCAGGAGCAAAATCAGATCAGAGGATTTGATGCGATCAGCTCTGATTATAGGCGCAAGACCATGTGGCTCGCGACTCTTTGGGGAATCTTTTGGCCGATCATGCAGGTGCTCGCGGGAATCGCAGCGACGATTGTCCTCTGGCTGGGCGGACGCCAAGTCTTGCAAGGCACGATGACTCTCGGGGAATTTGTTGCCTTCAACGGATATCTGGCGATGCTCACCTGGCCGCTTATGGCCGTCGGTTACGTCGTCAATCAGTACCAAAGAGGCACGGCTGCGCTGTCAAGAATCTGTGAAGTCCTGGACGCCTCCATCTCACCGCGGTACCGGACGACCGATCCGCTCGCGGCGGCGGTCACAATCGAAGGCTCGATAGAATTCCGCAATCTCACTTTCGCGTACAGCGCGGATCATCCTCCCGTGCTAAAGAACGTCAACTTGAAAATCCCTCAAGGAAAAGTCTGCGGCATCGTGGGTGAAACGGGCGCCGGCAAGAGCACGCTCGTGAGTCTTCTCTTAAGACTCTTCGAGCCACCGAACGGCACGGTTTTTGTCGATGGGGTGGATACGAAGCAATTGCCGATTCACCGATTGGAGGCTGCCGTCGGTTTTGTGTCACAGGATATCTTTCTCTTCTCTGGAACGATCCGTGAGAACATTCTATTCGGCGTTGAGAACGGACAAACCAAAAAAGTCGAGGAGGCGGCGCGTGTCGCGGCGCTGCTGCCGACTATCCAGTCTTTCGGTGGTGAATTCGAGACCATCATCGGCGAGCGCGGCGTGCGTCTGTCGGGCGGGCAAAAGCAGCGAACCGCACTGACGAGGGCGATCATCAAAAACCCTCGGATTCTAATTCTCGACGATGCTTTCTCCAGCGTGGATGTCGAAACGGAAGAGGAGATCCTGAAACAGCTCAGACAATTCATGACCGGGCGTACTACGTTGTTGATCTCGCATCGAATCTCGACCGTACGGGAGGCCGACTTGATTGTCTATCTGCAAGACGGACGGATCCTTGAGCAGGGAAGCCATGACGAACTCCTTGCCTGTCGCGGAGTGTACTACGAGCTTTATCGGCGACAGAGTCTAGAGCGGGAAGTGGAGTCCATGACTCATTCGGACGGAAGAGCATGATGCAGGACATCCACCCAGAAGACGAAATCCTAGGGAAGGCGTACGACGCCCGTCTGATGACGCGCATCCTGCGTTATTTGCGGCCGTACTGGAAGCTCCTCGCCGTTTCGTTTACCTTTATCCTGCTTCACACCGGGACTCAGCTTCTCGGTCCTTACATTACCAAAATCGCGATCGACCGTTACATCGCCAATCAAGATATCCACGGGCTGGATCTCATGGCCGCGGCCTATCTCGGCGTTATCTTGCTCGGTTTCATTTTTCTCTTCATACAGACGTACACGACCGAATACACCGGGCAGCGGGCGATGCACGATCTCCGCATGGAGGTGTTCTCGCATCTCCAGAAGCTGGATATGGTGTACTTCGACCGCAATCCGGTGGGCCGGCTGATGACCCGGACGATCAATGACGTCGAGACCCTCAATGAGCTCTTCAGCACCGGCGTTGTCGGGTTATTGGAGGACTTGTGCATTGTCCTCGGAATTGCCATGGCGATGCTGTGGCTCGACTGGAAACTGGCGCTGGTCTGCCTCGCGGCATTTCCGCTGATCCTTTACATTAGCCGGTTTTATCGGCGCCGCGCACGAGAGGTTTATCGTGAAAGCCGCCTGATTCTGGCGCGGCTCAACGCCAGCCTACAGGAAAATATCGCCGGCATCGGCACGATTCAGGCTTTCGGGCAGGAAGAGAAAATGTACCGGCGGTTCCAGGAGATCAATTTGGGCTATCGAAACGTGCTGCTTCGGAGCGTCCGCTACAACGCCGTGTTCTTTCCGATCATCGAAATCTTCAGCGCGCTGACCATTGGCCTGCTGTTATGGTACGGCGGGCGTCAGATTTTATCGGGCGCGATTCAGGCGGGCGTTATCGTTGCCTTCGTTCAGTATATCCAGCGGATGTACCAGCCGATTCGTGACTTGGCAGAGAAATACAACATCATGCAGGCCGCGATGGCCTCCTCCGAGCGAATCTTCACCCTGTTAGATACGGCGGAGACCATCAAGAATCCGGATCGTCCCAAGAATATTGAGCGGCTTCGCGGTGAGGTGGAATTCAAAGACGTCTGGCTTTCCTACAATCGAGGCGAACCGGTGCTCAAGGGCGTCTCATTCGGTGTAAGCCCGGGAGAGAAAGTCGCTCTTGTCGGCGCCACCGGCGGCGGCAAAACGTCGATTATTTCCGCGCTCTGCCGATTTTACGATATTGATCAGGGAGCGATTTTGGTCGATGGCATCGATGTCCGGGAGTGGAACAAACAAGCACTCAGACGCCATTTGGGGCTGGTGCTGCAGGATGTTTTTCTTTTCTCCGGCGATATCGCTGCCAATATTACGCTGGGCGATTCCCGTGCCGGTCGAGAGCAAATGATGGAAGCCGCCCGGCGCGTCCACATTGCGCCGTTTATCGAAAAGTTGCCGCAAAAATACCAGCAAGAAGTCCAGGAACGGGGTTCGACGCTCTCTCAAGGGCAGCGGCAGCTTCTATCGTTCGCTCGGGCTCTCGCTTTCGATCCAAAAATTTTAATCCTCGACGAAGCGACGAGCTCCGTGGACACCGCAACCGAATTATTAATCCAAGACGCTCTTCACGAGCTGCTCAAGAACCGCACGGCGCTGGTCATTGCGCACCGGCTCTCCACCATCAAGAACGCCGACCGAATTCTCGTGATCCATAAAGGTGAGGTTTGGGAGCAGGGTAATCATCATCAGCTCTTGGCTCAGGGTGGAATTTATTCACGCCTCTACGATTTGCAGTATCGACACCAGGAGCGCGAAAATCGCTCTGCCGATTCCGTTTCGAGACCCGTAGTCTAACGGCAATGGGGTGTCAGGCGACGATTCCGAGCGCCGGTGGTGAGGAACGGAAACCCGGAAAAACCTTGCCAAGGTCTTTTTGTCCCAAATGTCGGGAAATTATTTCGCTACAGACGGTGCGAAAGTCCGTGGTCAGATTGAGATCGCGACCCTCATAGAGCACCTCCGGGGCCAATCCTGGCCAGCGGCCGTAAACTTTGCCGCCGCGCACGGAGCCACCTAGAGCAAACATCACGTTGGCATGGCCGTGATCCGTGCCGCGGTTACCGTTTTCACGGGCGGTGCGGCCAAACTCGGACATCGTCAGCAACACGACGTTGCCCAGCCGATCGCCGAGGTCTCGGTAGAATGCAGCGAGGCCATCCGCCAAGACCTTGAGCCGATTCGCCAATTGGCCGGTAGCTGCGCCTTCATTGACGTGCGTGTCCCAACCCGCGACTTCTGTGAAGGCAATTTCCAGCCCGATGTCGGCTTTGATCAGGCGAGCAATTTGCGCGAGGCCGGCGCCAAAGCGGCCTGGCGGATAGGGTTCTGGCGAGGTCGGAATCTTCGACTCGACTCGTCTCAATTCCGCCATGGCCGCGAACAGATTTTCCCCGCCGAAACGAAAGACTGAGTCGGACGTGCTGGTGTAAAGGCTTTTTAACGGACCTGCCATTGACTCGTTTCGGAGCCGAAATTCGTTGATGGACGATAACGTCAGCGCCGCGGCGCTGCCCGCGAGCATGCGCGGCAATTGCGCGGTTACGGCCACCCCGCGAAACGGCGACGGGGCTTTTGGGTTCTCGTTTAGATAGCGGTTGAGCCAACCGTCCGGCGTACTCTTGATGCCTGGAGTGCCGAGCTCCATGTAATCTTGGGCATCGAAATGGGAGCGCGTATTGTCGGGCGATCCCGCCGCGTGAACAATCGCTAGATGGCGTTTGTCGAATATATTCTTCAAAGACGCAAGTGCCGGATGGAGTCCGTAGAAGCCGTCAAGGTCGATGGCCCGTTCTTCTCCCGAGCCGGCCGGCTCAGCGATGGCGATGCTCGGCCTGAGCGAATAGTAACTCTTGTCCTTGAACGGAATCACCGCGTTCAAGCCGTCCATGCCGCCGCGTTGGAAGACCACCACCAGGACTTTGTTTCTGCTGCCTTGATGTGCTTCCGCGGCACGGATAAGAAATGCTGGGGGCAGGCCGAAGGCTAAGAAGCCTAATCCGGTCGATTTGAGAAAGAGCCGGCGCGAGGAGTCCATGTTTATCTCCTTTGGAATTCGGGAGCGGCCATGAGGAGCGCGATGGCATGTTTGCCTTCGATCTCGGCAAGAGCCGAGCGTGTTATCGTTGAGAGCGCGTCCGGAGCGACCATACGAATAAAAGCGTGTCGGTCGCTAACAGCGTCCGGCCGCACGCGGGATCCCGGAATTCGATTGGCGGCCAAGTCGGTCGCGAAATTGATTCGGGTCAGCAACATGTCCGGACTGATCCAGGAGGCGCCGACATCGGGGTAGCCCGTAGGAGGTTGCGCGAGGAAGAGAGGTTCTCCCATCCGCCCCAGATACCGAAGAAGCTGGTGTGTTACCTGTGTCTCGGCGCCTGTCAGGCGGAGCGCGCTGGCGACGAATTCCAGCGGCCTTTTAACCTTTGCCTGGTAGATGTCTGCCGAGAAAAATTCAGGCGAATCGATCATGGTGCGCAAGACCGTCGGGACATCCCCGTCGCTTTGCCGAAACGCTTCTGCGGCTCTACTGACGATGGACGGCGGCGGATCGTCCGAAATAAATCGGCGCGCCAACTTCAAAGCTATAAATCGCGCCGTTGCGGGATGGTGCGCGAGAAGGTCGAGGACTCTCTCGCCATCCTCGATCCCGCCGCCGGAAGGAACGCGAGTCCCGAGCACGATCTTTTCACCGGTGTCATGAATTCGCGGCTCGAAATAGAACTCCGCTTCGCCTCTCGGTTGTCGAATGGTCCAACCGGTAAAGCAGCGGGCAACTTCCTGAACGTCCTTTTGGCTGTAACCGCCGTCGACCCCCACTGTGTGGAGCTCCATCAGCTCGCGCGCGTAGTTCTCATTGAGACCTCGCCTTGGGTTGTTCGGCCCTAGGCGCGCGGCGACATTCGGACTGGCACTGAGCCAGTTGTCCAAGTAATAGAGCATCGCCGGACTTTGGGCGGTTGCCAGCAAGAGATCTTTAAATCGGCCGAGAGCGTGGGGCCGGATCGTATCTCGGTCATAGGCCGTCGTGAGCCAGCGGTCCGCGCCTTTGGCGGCAAAGATATTGAAGTGGTTGCTCCAAAAATCGACCATCAATTCGTAAAGCTGCCGCTGGCTGTATAGCGCCCGCAAAAGTCTCGCTTGCTGAAGTTCGAGAATGATGAAACGCGGTCCTTGCATCGGCTGCTGAGGCATCATTCCCTGTTGGCCGGTTTGCGGCCGCGCCACTTTGGGCGGTGGGTAAAGTTCGACGAGCTCACGGCTGCTCAGGCGCATGGTTTTCAGCGCGGCGAGTTTCTCTTCCACCAGAGAATCGGAGATCCCCTCCGGGCGAAGCTGTTCGTCCAAATAAGTGCGGATGCCGAGCCGATTGACTTTTTGCACCGTTTCGCGCGTCGGTCCAAAGCTCGTGCGATTGAGAAAGTGAATAACCTTCTGCTCTTGAGTGAGCGGCCCGGCCATGGTTCAATTCCTTTCTCGGGCTTTCTCCTGAAGCTTTTCTCTCAGCTGCTTACGGAACGCCTTTTTTTCTTCCGGCGGGAGCCGATCAAGTTTTTCCCGCAAGTGCTGTTTTTGTTCCGGAGACAACCGGTCGCCGCGCTCGCGAAATTTCTGGCGCAGCTCCTGCTTCTCTTCGGGCGAGAGGCGCTCAAATTTTTCACGAAACTGCTCGCGCAGCTCGCGCCGCTTCTCGGGTGGCAGCTCGCGAAACTGCTCGAAGCGGCGCTTGAGCGCCTCGCGCCGCTCCGGAGGTAAGGCACGCCACTGTTGCCAACGCTCGCGCAAACGTTCCCGTTGTTCGGGTGAGAGCTCCCGCCAGCGCTCGAAATTCCTGCGAACCTCAGCCTTTTTCTCCGGATCCATATTGCGCCAGGAATCGAATTTTTTCTTCATTTCTTCCTGCTCCTGCGGCGGCAGTGCCTTCCAACGTTGAAAGCGGTCGCGGAGATCTTGTTTTTCTTCCGGGGTCATTCGCTGCCAACGATCCAGAGCCTCCTGATTGTTCTGAGCCAATCCTTGCATTTGCTGTGCTGACTGACTCCATGCGGTTGAGGCCGACAAAAGGATCAAAAGTAAAAGAAAACCGAGGTGATTAATCAGCGGCTTCACTTTGCGGCCTCCTTCTTTTTCGGCGGCGCGGTCTTCTGCGCACTTGGCCCCTTTCTCTGATCGCCAGTGGCCTCGATGTCACCCATATCCTGCATCATGTCCATCTGCCTAATCATTTCCATTTCCCGCAAGAAATCCATCATTTGCAGCATTTCTTTGTCTGGTCGTTGATTATCTTTAGTGGCCGCCACCGAGAAGCCGGAGAGGCCCAACACGAGCGGTAACGCTAACAACGGTGAAACTCTCATCAATTCTATACGGCGTCGTTTCCCTGGCTGCCCAGGAATTCCAACAGATCCAGGGAGTCTAAGACTTCCAAGTGGGTGAAGAACTCCAAGTTCTCCGTCACCGGAAGTACCTCCATGAAAGCTTCGTCATCCTGCGGTAGGTCGTTCGTGCGCCACAGTCCTTTACCGAAAGTTAGTGTCAGCGCGATCAGTATCACGGCGGTTGCGGCGAAAGCGGGAACCCTCCTGGGCTGCAGCAATGACAGGAAGCTTTGCCACCATGATGGGCTCTCCTGAACCGCTGCCAGCTTGTGTCGCATCTCTCGACTGTAATCGTCCCAGAACGTCTGCGGCGGGCTATCGGCCGCAACCGTTAGGGGAAGAAGCGATCTCATCTCCGCGAGGTAAAGCCGGCATGGTTCACAAGCCGCGATGTGGGAATCAACTTTATTGCGGTCGTTGCCGGCCAGCTCGTCGTAATAATAAAGCACCAATTCCTGTTCGAATTTTTTACAAACGCTGACGGAAGATTTATGCTGGGCCATGGTGATCTCCTATACGAATTCTGCCAGGCTTTGCCGAAGCGCTGTGACGGCGCGGTGGAGATGAACTTTTACCGTACCTTCGGCGGTCTGCATCATTTGAGCAATTTCACGGATCGAGAGCCCCTCGTGGTTGCGCAATATAAAGGCCGTCCGTTGCCTTGGTGGCAAGGCCTCGAGTGCGGCGCCGATTTTTCGTGAAACCTGCCCAGCCGTGACCAGTTGGTCCGGTAAAGGAACGGCATTGGCATCTTGGGTCAGTTCGGCGCCGCTCTCGACTTTCTGTTCATAGGATTCAGAGGGCGCGCGTTGTTTGCGGCGGCGATAGTCCAGGCAGACATTCACGAGAATCCGGTAGAACCACGTATAGAAGCCTGATCTACCGTCGAATTTCTTGATGTTCACGTACGCTTTCAAAAACGCATCCTGCGAAAGATCCTTGGCCTCTTCGCGGTCCCGGGCAAAATCGAAAGCAATGCGAAAGGCTTTTTGTTTGTAACGGTCCACGAGTTCCTCGAACGCTCTTTGATCTCCTTTCTGAGCTAGAGTCACGAGGTCCTCATCTCCCGACTTCACGAGCGGACTTCCGTTCATTCACGATTTATACCACAAGTGAAGGCGAGGAGGAGATCGCCCCGGTATCCCAGCGGCGGTTACGTCAGATATGCGGAAAGACGGCCTCGGTTACCCGTTTTGTGATCCCTCATGTCATGTCTAAGCCCGTGCGGGTCGTGCCGCAGTGCCGTGCGATCGCCTCTTCTCTCTCCCAGATGTCGCCTCAGCTGTCCCTGTCATTTCTTTCACATCCTGCGCGATTTCGGTCTTGTGATGTCGCTCCGAGTTCTCTCTTGCCGCCTTGAGCTTGCGCCGATGCTGGCGAATCTCTTTGCGGTCTTGCCGGAGCTTGATGATCCTGCTTGAGCTCCTTTAGATCCGCTTTAGCTCCCTCTCCCAGCAAAAACGCACGAACCCGCAAAGAGCAGCGAGGTTGCCATCACG
>OCZV010000808.1_pt1 | contig 11239 bp, 10 predicted proteins | sample 1539051 | NCBI WGS metagenome assembly OCZV01 (sample SAMEA3113581, study PRJEB22503) | soil metagenome
TGGCGAAGGCTGTAGCCACAGAATCTGAGGCGAATTTCATCAGTGTTAAAGGTCCAGAATTAATGTCGAGATGGGTGGGTGAATCTGAAAAAGGGATACGAGATATTTTTAGGAAAGCTAGACAGGCCTCACCCTGTGTGGTGTTTTTTGACGAAATAGACTCTATTGCGCCTGTCAGAGGGTTGGAAGGTATGGGTTATGCTAGCACGGAGAGAATGGTCTCACAACTGCTTACGGAGATGGATGGAGTACAGGAAATCCACGACGTAGTTATTCTTGCGGCCACAAATAGATCGGATATGGTTGATCCTGCTCTATTGAGACCGGGGAGATTCGACAGAATTATATTTATATCTAATCCAGACAAATTCACACGGAAAAAAATCCTCGAGATAAATACAAAGGGCAAGCCTATAGGGGAGGACGTTGACCTGGAAAAGATCGCGTCTATGACTGAAGGGTTTAGTGGCGCCGACATGTCGGCAATCGCCAACACCGCTATATCGCTAGTTCTGCATAGTTATCTTCAAAAATATCCAACACCTGAAGATGCTATCAAACATTCATCAGAAGCTCTTGTTTCCATGCATCATTTCGAGGAAGCCACCAAGAAGGTTCGAAACCAGAAAGAAATGAAACCGGAGGAGAAACCAAATCTTTCACAGTATAGGTGATTCATAAAACATCTCTGTCCCTTTGCCATAACCTCTCATCAAATGTTTTTAAATTCACATTGTAAATAGACTCAGAGCTTATACTCGATCAATCGAGATATTTAATAATGTTTGAAAACCATGCTGACGGTCAAGATAAAGAAGCTTTTGAAGGATACGTTATTTCTTTCTATTTCTCGGCTGGTTTTCGGCTATAATTTCTCATAGTTTCCACGATCCACTTGACATCCTCCTTAGTCTTTGAAAGATTGGCGATCTTTATACAATCCCTAATGTCTCTAGACTTTAATTTTTTCCATACAACGTCACCAACTTCCGCCGCTATATCTTCAGATATCCCTTCACCATGGCACAATAGATGAATAGTGACTTCCTTGAAGCTACCATATTTGTAAGGTTTGAAGTATAAGACCAAAAATCTCGACAGAAGAGGCGTAAGCAGTCTCTCAGTAGCATTACTTGTAGCAAAGACCCATGTCTTTAACTGCGTATTGCGAGCCTTCTGGAACTTGGTCTCAGCGATTATTCCCGTTTCCATAAGGCTGAGTAACGCCGTCTGGTCCTTCAAAGGCATATGCTCGATTTCATCAATAATAAGATACCTTGGACGTTTCGCGAACAGGTATTCTATCATGCCCGATTTTGTGCTATGACTTCCGAGTGTAAAGTAAGATCTTTCAAGTTTCATACATTCCAACATAAAGAGGGTTTTCGCGGAGGCAGGAGGACCTACCAGAAGAATATGTACAGGTCTCTCCTTAGAATATAGCGACAAATGGAACAATTTCTTTATGTCTTTATAGCCCACGATATTAGAAAATAGCTCCGATCCACTCTGAAGCTGAGATATAGTTTCCCCATCTGCTGACTTTTCATCTTCGATATTAATTGATACTAAGTCTTTTTCGTCGCTTGAATACACTCTACGATTGACGGTACCTTCGGATGCACGCATTTAAAGTACTTATTCTCATAAGTATTAAAGACATTTGAGCCAAATATTGGTGTCAATTTACTTGACAATCGTAGACAACTGTACTAAAATGATTTTGTATATCCCTTTTGCCTACTGATTCGTTTTATTGTAACATATAGATTCTTTTATTACTATTTTTTTATTCTTGTACCGGCAAGCAAAAGATTGATTCTATCCGATATGACATCCGAAAACACCTAGTTCTCAGCTCCGCCTGGTTAGCATTGAAATATATAAACCATTTAGCCAACGCCTGTGCATATGCTAGCCATACATTTTGCCAGTGGACTTGCTATTACTGCAAAAATTTTAGGTCCCGGCTGATCGTATGCACTATATTTGAATTGTATTACTTTCTCTTGACTTAGGCGTGATTTAATATAATTAGCCAAAAGACGTATAATCTGTTCAAGACTATTTTAAGTCACCAGGAATTAGGGTATGGTTTTTACAGGTGAGCAAAAAATTCAAGGAATAGGTGTATGTAGGGTCCTTTCATTTTTATCACTTGGTCTGGTATTTACCGTTATTATATTTGGAGCCTATCTAAGTGCCCGCGGTCAAGGACTTTCTTGTTCGGATTGGCCTTTATGTCCAACTGGATTTAATTTGTCACCAGATGGCGAGTACTTCATAGAGTACCTCCATAGAATTATAGCATTGATTGCTGCCCTCTCTGTGTACATTACAACCGGTTATGCAATCAAAAGAAGTGTCAAGGTTAGGGGAGCTGCTATCTCTAGCGCAATGACAGTCTCGATTCAAATGGCAATTGGCATGCTAGTGGTATTTTCAGAATTGCATCCAATTATCGTCGCTATTCATACTGGGGTAGGCGTCTTCACCTTGGCATTAGCTTTACTAACGTTCATCCTATCCTACCCTGTCTTCACACGTCATCCACTCGGTAAGGCCTCTTCTGAAGTAAATTGAATCTTATGAGGTTTATAATGATTCAGATGTGTATACGTAAATGTTATAGCCAGTTGATCCTTTTCGAGTTCCTAGACATTATTCAAAGATACCGCAATAAGTAGCATGATTCACAATCGTTTAAAGGATTACCATTATCGTTCTATATCGGATTATCGGTTGGTTAGGTCCTATAGTTCTAGCACTGTTAGGTTGATTCTCAATCAAATTGCATGATGGGGCTAAACCATCAAGAAGAACCCTTTGAATCAGATTCTTCTAGTCGGCCCATCTGACTATCATCTTTACTGATACGGCCTTCTACAGTCCAAGGGAACCGCTTACCAATTGCTGAACTCCTATCGAGCTTTGTAAAGAAAAAGAGGAGGAAACCTACTAATAAAACGCTAACTATTGCGAATACGGTCAACTACAAAGGATCTGTAGTTCTGTCTAGCAATTGGGCGGCCAGTGGCTTTCCCCAAAGTACTAGTATCCGCACCACCGACAAATTGATTATAAACTTTCCAAGGAAGGTTGTCACGACAAATTTCCATGGAGCAAATTTGGAAATACCCAGGAGTATAGTAATGATATCATCAGGCAGAAATGGAGTTAAAGATGCTACAAAGGAGCCTAATGATCCATATTTTGCGAGTAATAATTGCAAAGGGGTCATCCGAGTTAATGTTTCCTTTTTGATAAGGCTTCTACCACGATAGCTAGCCAAAAAGATAGTTCTTCGTCCTAAAGTTACTCCTATTGCAGATGCAAATGCAAGTAGGTTGGGATCGAATCTACCACTCAGGAGTGCGATAATCAAAACAGGAATATAAGGGATCGGTACGAAGACGATTAAGCTTATGAGTAACGTTGCTATCAAGACTCCCGTGTAACCTAGGCTACCCCTACCAAAATGATCTCATTGAAAGGGGCCAATAGTGAAACTTGTGGAATTAAAAGATGTTACGCTCCATGCTCTAATTGTAGATTTTTAATCTAACTCTACACATAAGACATTCGTGACACCGTAGGCTATCAATTTCCATATTTATTATCTAAATGCTTATAGGTGAACCGAGGAGTGCATAAAGCAGCCAGACAATACCATCACTCATCCTACTTGCATCTGTGGGAGTCGCATCAGAGACAAGCTGGCAAATATATATAGTTGCTTGGGCCCTCCCTCTTTCGTCATCTGCCGGGTTTTCTCAAAATTTCGTAACTAGTTGCTGGGAGCTCAATAACTGGTATCAAAAATATGCAGGGCATGAGCTTTTAATGGTACAAGTTAAACTCACGATGTCTGAGGGAGGGGCAAAAGTAGCCAACTGGGAGTTCAAAACTTGGCAGGATGGACATTCACATAGGTGCGCTCTGCATCCATTGCATCAAATGAAGGCTCTTTACAAGCTATTTTTATGATAGTACTGCCTTTGAGTGGGAATCGCTTATGCTAGAAATAAGAAGCGATTGAATATGTCGTACATGTTATCAAACATGTTATCAATATAGATTGAGGAAAAGACTAATATAATAATAATTTTAGGCAACGCACCTTTATATTTAGACGTCAGAAAAAAATGGCTTGACAAGATTATATTGATAATTGTGCAGTACTGGTAACATTCTAGCGTAACGATTCGCTACTGATTTGGTGACTGATGTTACTAAATAATAGTGTTCGAAATCAAATAAAAGAATCTTACCATCGGCAAGATCCATGGCTGTGACCGATTGGTTATTATAACGTCTAACCCTTATATGTTCAGATATTATATCAAAGTATTAGGACTCATATGACCATACCTTTTATAAGCATGTAAAGATTGAGTTTATTGAGAGTTAAATATCTAAGATACATTTTTCAATTCTATTCTAAGATACTCATGACCTAGTGAGAAGTTGACTCGATATCTTTCTCAATCCAGATAAATCAATATGGGACATTTACTTATGATAATGACCAGTATAAGGATTTTGACCATAACCATGGCATTGGCAGGGCTGATCATTGGATCAGTCGTAGTCGGTTCAAGTAACTCATACGGGAAGGGTTACCAAAAATCCCTTGCTGTTTCGCAGGCCAATTACTGCGGACAGGGGGAGGTTGGAACGAGTGTTCAATGTACTAATACAGTATCACAAACTCAAGGAAATGATAACGGAATAGCTTTAACTGACTAGGCATTAAATTTCGTTACCTAGTCCGATGTCTACTCCAACTAACTTCATTAAAGTGCATGTCGTTTTGAAATATCATGCAGTGCAACGGCATTGGTTTCCCTATGATACCGGAATCACTTCCTTATGTTTCAACATTTTTACTGTCTCATCAAAAAGTTTTTCATACCATTATTTGGCACTTATGAGCGCTGAGTTTGTATAACGCGACTGTAGATTTGGAATACGGATTGCCAGACGCTCAATGATGAAATTTAGATGAACAGGAGCTGGTTATCTTCAGAATGTCGATTTGAAGCAACAATGTTACTTTTACCTCCTAAAAAGGGGGTTACAAACGAAGGGACCAAACGTTTCTGTACAGCGGTCGTACAAGTCACCAAAGAAATCATTATACCTATCAATTGGTGATTCTATGGGAAGGTTGCTACCATTCCCAGATTGCGCCGTTTCAAGCTCAGCGGTTGATCCTACAGTGATAGGGATTTTTAGGGGTTGACCTTGCCTAATTACAGTAACTTGGATTATATCACCAATGTCCTTTTTCTCAATGAATTCATTTAAAGCATTAACATTAGGAATTACCGTATCGTCGATTTTTACAATTACGTCGCCTCCTATTTCAACTGGTGTTCCATTAATATCCGCCAGAACAAATCCACCTTTAATCCCAGCTCTTTCAGCCGGTCCGTCTGCAATTAGGTCAATCACAAGGACCCCTCCTCGCTCAATTTGCTGATCGTCCTCTGACGCCAATTGGTTACGTAATGCTGTAAGATTCATTCTTACTGCGATTTGTTCAGTCATATTTATTGTATTGATACCAAGGCTGGGGTGCTGCTGTTGGATCTGCTCGGTCTCCAGCTGTCGTTGAGTTGGTCTGGCTTCGACTGTCATCCTAATATCTTGAGTTCTTCCATCTCTTAACACGCTGAGTATCACAGTATCACCCACCGATCTTTCTGATTGAAGGTATGAAATAAGATCCTCAATTTTCCTAATAGAGGTACTATCTACAGCAACAATTACATCCCCTCCCAATTCAATTTGTCTTCCATTAATATCCTTCAGTTCCTCTCCGCCGCGGATACCAGATCTTTCTGCCGGGCTTCCTGATGTGACTTCAGTAACCAGGAACCCTCTCGATTCATTCAGACCCATCTCTCTTGCAATTTCTGGATACACGTCCACGCCGGCTATTCCGATATACGGGTGCTGATACGTTCCTGTTGAGATTAGCTCTGGTACTACTCTCTTTATAATATCTGATGGGATGGCAGCTCCAATTCCGGCATATATGCCAGTATCTGAGGAAAATTGTGTATTCATTCCAATAACCTCCCCTGCTATGTTAAGTAACGGTCCTCCTGAGTTACCCTGATTTATAGCAGCATCAGTTTGAACTAAATTTGGTATCAAAAATGACTGGGTGTCTTGTTGACGGAACAGAAGATCGCCTTGTGGAACAGAAGATGGAAAGGTTCTACCAAAACCGCTCACTATCCCTTCTGTCATCGACCCCGAGAGCCCCAAGACATTTCCTATGGCCAAGACTGGCTGCCCAATTCTGATTTGGGACGAATTACCTAGAGATAAAGGAATGAGCCTCGTTCCAGTTATGTTCTCCAACTTTATAACCGCCAATTCAGAATAAAGATCCGCGCCAACGACCTTACCAGTACGTGTCGTGCCATCCAGGAAAGTTACATGGAAATCCGTATGACTTAGCGTTGTTTCTTGGGTTTCCTGTGGATCAGCAACCGTGTAATAATTAGTAACAATATGACCTAGATTATCAAAGACAAAGCCTGAGCCTTGGCTTGACCCTAGAGATACTTCGCGAGCTTCACTTATGTGAACTACCGATTGACCTACATTGCTGAACAGCATCGTGAGATTAGAACTCATGTTTTGTCCTGCCGATTTATAAGAATCTTGATCCTCTTCGGATGACAAAGTAGAATTATTTGGATTCTCAAATTGGGCATCTGCTTCAAAGGGACAAAGCATTGGCATAAAAATCAAGAGAATAGCAACTGTGGGTATACGAAATCGAAATGGTTCGAATAGTTTCATACGTGTTCGTATGAATTGCCTCTTTAAATGCGTTTTAGGGAGAATTGAATCCCCTGCTCTTATGGAGCCTACGTATCTTGGAGGGGCTCATGCGATGCCTAGCTAAACACATCAGTCTAAAGACCTAAAATAATTATTGATAATCACGAGTTTAATGATTTAGCTATTAATAAATCACGAAAAACCAGCAAGTGTGAACTACTTGAATCAGATGGGATTCTATAAACATTAGCCTCGGGATTATGAATATTCCCCGAACTAACTAAACTAGAATAACCTGTTCACGAGTCTTTTGTAAATAGGGGACAACTGCAACAGTCTTCTAAGGATAAAATATTGAATATTTCTAAATATTTTATAAGTTAGCATTTAGTTGCTTTACTATGATTAGTATAATAAGATCAAAAGTCAAGGTTATTATAGTTAATCCGATAGTGATTTCCAATATTAAAAAAAAGACAGGCTGTGGTTTACATAATCATGTTTATCTATGTGACCACCAGTCTAACCACTTCGGATTCCAGTAACTTTTGTCCTCTTGATGTCTTCGCGACACCTGTAGTTACCATAACACCAGATAATGACGATGATAAGGAATTGGAGGAGGACGGCGGCGACAACGGAATTGAGCAGGAAGCACACATAGGAGCGATACAACCAGCCTCGAATACTGAAAAACAAGATCACAGTATCTAGGATCATGAGAGCGATTTTCAAATTGTAATACCAGACGGTGCCGCATGGGAAGAAACAATATCAGAAAGATTTTTTCCCCAAGAAGTAACGTTCCATCAGGTTCGTTTGTTTCATGGGCCAATGAGGATGATTTAACTCATACAATTACTAGTGGTAAGAAGGCAGGTTATGGAATGTATGAATTCCTGCAGGATGGTGTATTTAATTCTGGAGACTTAGTTGAAGGAGATTCGTTCACATTTCACTTCAGCGAACCCGGCAGACACGAATATTTTTGCATTCCTCATCCGTGGATGCATGGAGTTGTAATTGTAGGGAATGATTTGAATTCAATAGACCCCACTTATGAGAGTCAATTCCCATGTGTGAACGTGAAGATTGTTGTCTATAATTACTACGTAACTGGAATATCTTCAGTACGCTTCAGGCTATAGGAAAGATAATAAGGCTATCTTATTGGTGGCTGATAGAAAATTTTCTTCGGTTTTATCCTTAGAACAACCCTTTTCTCACCCGGAGAGCGACCAGGATATTTGTCAACTCCAAGGTATTTTTTGGCCATTTTATCTATATGTTCTTCTGCAACACTACCAGTAATCTGCTCTGTAACCCTACCTCGAACGGTAACCATTTCGTACGGATTACTACCATTAAGTACGGAAATTGCTAATCGAGGATCTCGAGAGACATTCTTATGTTTTATCCTCCCTTCAGCAGTATTTACTAAGATACTATATTCACCATTCTTGTCGATATCCACCCACGTGGGCGTAATTTGCGGGGTGCCGTCGCTCATCAGAGTTGAGACAAAGGCGAAATTCTTACCTTGAAACAGCCGAGCTATGGGCTCAGTTATTTGTGTTGTGTCTTTACTCATCAATATGGGATTGTCGGGCATATCTAATAACTATGTTGCATTGAATTATTTGGAAACCATTAATTTCGAGAGGATTCCCAGAAGGTGAGGCTAATATATTTGTCAAGATACTGACTCAGGTCATATCTCGACAATCACAATTGTTTAGATGTAATGTCAAATTTAGCCATATTATGATTCTACAAACTCAAGCTTAGCGGTAAGATAATATTAAGAATGGTATTAGGACGCAGACAACGTTGGCTACCCCTCAAAAAAGGGTTTGAAGGTCTATGTATCAGATTCGATTTCGAATATCAAAACAGATTGTTAGAGGAATTAATGCTCAAAGAGTACTCAATCTATCTTGAGTGTCTATCTTGGGTGAGAAGGAATATTGGTCATCTAATAGAACAAAAAATAGTATCCCATTTATTTAGAGAGAAAGATTACATGTCATAGCTCAATGACATTAAAATTAAGGGTAATTGTCGGAGTAGGCGTTAGTATTGTGGCATTGATTTCGGTATTGATAGTAAGCTCACCTAGTAAAGAACAGGGTGTGTTCGCACTCACAATTGGAACCCCGTATGATGACCTTTTGAGCAGCTCAATGACAGAATCCTCAAGTCAAGATGAACTGGCTGTCATGGTAACAAATAGCTCAAGACCAGGACCCTCTACGAATAGCAGCAGTATTTTTATTTATGGTGACCTAGGCAACGATGAGATTCGTGGTTCTAATCAAAGCGACCATTTGGGTGGAGGGCCAGGTAGTGATGTGATTTATGGTTACAATGGCGGCGACTATTTGCAAGGAGGTCTTGGCATTGATTCTCTTTATGGGGGTGGAGGCGATGATGTCCTCTCGGGAGGTGAAGGAGCTGACTATTTTGATTGTGGAGAAGGGAGGGACAGTATAGATGACTTCGAGCCCATGAAAGGAGATTACGCATTAGCTAACTGTGAAATCTTGGAAAATTCAGAAATTCCAGTTGCGATACATTGATTAAATGTGTTCAAGATCTACACGTGTTATAGGTTATGCATTTATCAATCGTAGACTGCACTCCAAATCAATTTGTTGAGGTTATAAGATGATTTGAAGGATTCAGTCCGATATGTTCTGTAGCGGGAAGAATATAAAGTTGTAACCGATCTTCCTTTCAATCTCAGATTGAATTGATGTAGAGGATCGATTATTTGCTTAAGCAAAAATCAATCGTACAATTACATTAAATAATAACACACAGGATATAATTTCGGTCTAGGTAAATGCTGAATACAATTCTGTGCCTATGCAATACAATGTTTCGAAGCGGTTATATTATTGTTAAAAATTACATGACAAATGTCTATTCGCAATATCGAGTTGTGTGTACACCTAAAAACATTTCATCCCGCCGGCTGGTGGTGGGGAATATGACAACCTATGGCATTGGCTAGTAGCAGAAATAATAGAGATGATACAGACATGGATCTTCCTGACATAGATAACGAAAAGAAAGGAAGAAGCTACATTTACGTAGGAACAGCATTTACAATATTTGCAATCCTGGCGATTGGATATTTGGCCACGATGATGTTCTCCGGATCAATCTCTCCGCTTAACAAATTAGACTTACCTTTTGTTGATAATGCCTATGATGAAGCGGAATTTGAGGGATATTCGGGTCGAGAAGTTATTCTTGTATGTTGTTCATGGGGAGATGAACTCTCAGATGGAGAGCTAACCTACTTCATAGGAGATCATGTTATCGATAAAGGTGCGAAAAATAGTAGGAATGAGGTTGAAACATCTTCAGTTGAATCGGTAACCAAGGCATTTGAAGAATGGGATTCGAAATTACAAGGACTGGCATTTACCGAAACGCCGACTAGGAGAGGGGCAGATATAAAAGTGTATTTTCGAGAAGGCCAAAATGAAAAAGCAGGAATTACCAAAAACTATTATGATTACTACGGATTCATAACAAAATCATACGTTCTTATTTCAAAAGGTGCATTTGGATTTGAGTTCACGGGCAATGAATGGGAACAAATAGCAAAACATGAAATTGGACACGTTCTTGGGTTGGGACATGCAAATTTTGATGGCAATTTAATGGTAGCTCAAGTTAATCGCGGATCCGGGTCGGTATCAGACTGCGAAATCAAGGCTGTGTACACTGCGAATGAATGGTGGTTTGAAAGACCTTCGGGAAGCCGGCCGCTATACATTAGAGGGCCCATGACTGATCACTTAGACTGCGAATAATCCGTACTGGAAGATAGGCAATCCGAATTTAGAGAAGCATAGTTATTGATGCTGTTACATTTTATATTTCGCCTCATGATGGCGACGAAAATAGAATCGAGTCATTTAGAGTTGAAGTTGAGAGACAGCATCTTTCAGATGAAATGGGGGCTAGAGTATTTCTCAACAAATGGGCTAAATTCTGTCCCTTGAATATTAATGCTGATTAAAGTACGGGTTTACTAGAGATCAGCTAAATCCTTGGTTTACATATTTTTATATACCCGTATGCAGGATAATGCTGGAACGATGACAAAGATTGAAAATGATAACAGCAAGGTTGTTGTCTTAAGGAATAAGACTAACGAAGGATATTTCGTGAGAGATATCCTAGACAGTGCTATATTAAATAATCTCATTATTTTCAGCGTGTCCCAATAGACTAGGCTAGACTTGAAGCAGCCACCTGGAATATTTTCAATATACCAAACTCAAGGGTAACGGGACATGTAGACATTAATGTCAAATTTAAGGATGAATATGAGGAGTTAAATGTAGCATGTTTCTATCATAATAGGAAATCGCAGTGGTCTCATCGGCTATGTTTGCTTTGCAGCGAGTAGCATTGG
>OCZV010000809.1_pt1 | contig 11232 bp, 10 predicted proteins | sample 1539051 | NCBI WGS metagenome assembly OCZV01 (sample SAMEA3113581, study PRJEB22503) | soil metagenome
CTCTGGAGGGCTCGCCCCTCGATCACTATCACCACTGAATAGTCCCGCTAGCACCCGAAAGAGAACAGGCCAGCGCACTGAAGTCTTGACGGTATGGAGCACCGCCAACATCAATCTGTTTCGGCGCTCCATGGCCGCAGATCAGCGGCTGACCCGCTCCATCACCTCGTTCTGACTACAGCCAGGATCGCGGTTGTTGGCATGGCTGAAAGATAGTATATCCATTGCAGCTCTCACGTTTGGAGGTGCGTTATGGCAAGCTCGGCCGAAAAATTCAATGTCGGCGGAATTCTCCTTAACCAACCCTTTAAAATTCGTCGGCTCGGCCATTTTGGATTCAATCTCGTGAAGATGGATGAAGGCGTGCGGTTCTACGTCGATTTGCTGGGCTTTCGTGTCTCCGATGTCATGGACTATTCCCAACGCGCCAAGAGCCCGGACCAAGTCGCCGGCCTGGGCGACCCAAACGGATACTTCACCCGCTATGGCACGGACCACCATGCGATGGTCCTGTTCCCTAAGCGCGTGCGCGAAGCCTTGGGCCGGCATGAGAAACCCGGCGTTACGGTCAACCAGATCACCTGGCAAGTGGGCAGCATGAGTGAAGTGGGCAACGCCATCCGCTGGTTCACTGAGAAAGGGATCCGACTGCAGCGTTCGGGCCGCGACATGCCCGGATCGAATTGGCACACTTACCTCTTCGATCCAGACGGTCATCAGAACGAGCTTTACTACGGCATCGAGCAGATCGGCTGGAACGGTCACAGCAAGCCGAGAATCATGTACGACCGGGGATTCAATGAGCCACCCCCCTTGCCGCAAATCGGCGAGCAACAAGAAGTGGACGACGCGCTGCAGAAGAAGGTTGATCTATTGTCGGGTCACCGGCACACCGATCGGCTTCCGGCAAGCTACAACGTAGATGGCGTTTTGCTGCCCCGTCCTTTCAAGATCGTCCGTCTTGGGCCGGTCTATCTCTTTGCTGAAAACCTCGAAACCGCCGAGGCTTTTTATCGTCATAGCCTGGGCTTCACGGTCACCGAGGAAATCATTTGGCAAGATCACCGTTGTCTATTCCTGCGCTGCAACACCGAGCATCACTCCCTGGCGTTGCTGCCGAAGGCCCTCAGAGAAGCTCTGGGTCTTAGCTCACATTCGACCTGTGCGGCGCTTGGACTGCAGCTCGCTAACTACCGACAACTGCGGGACGCCGTAAAGTTTCTTAAAGATCATGGCGTCAAAGTCACTGAAGCGATCCCGCCGGAGCTTCACCCCGGCATCGACTACGCCGCTCGGGCATTCGATCCCGACGGGCACTGCATCCAGCTTTATCATGCCATGGAGCAGATCGGTTGGAACAGCAAGCCGAAACCGAAAGAGTTAAGACGACCGCGCCAGCTCAATGAATGGCCCGAGGTACTGGATGGTGACTCCGACGGCTATCTCGGCGAGCCGTTTTTGGGCCCATGGGGATGAGAGGTTCGTTGTCGAGTTTCGAGTGGCCAGAAAACCACTCGACGCGAAAACAACCGGGACTCGTTTTTATGACGGAGGAAACAAAATGGTTGTACGAGAGTTGAGAGACGGACGCGCTATCATTGCTACGCAGGAGGATCATGCCGAGCTTTCGGCCCAGTTCGCCGCGCATTGGGGAAACGAAAAATTCTCCAAACTGCATCCGTATCGTACGATGGTGTTTGCCACCACCTTTCATGACAGCGGCTACCGCGAATTCGAAGCCAACCCGCCGATTAACGTCGCAAAAGGACGCCCTTTTGCGCACCGCGAGGAGGTGCCTTCGTTTGAGGCCGTCGAGCTCGAAGCCTACGCTAAGAACGTCGATTGGGTGCGTTCGCACGATGCGTATGCCGGTTTGCTAGTTTCCATGCATCGAACTGGACTGTGGCAAAATCGCTACCACGTGTTTACTCAACCGTCCATGAGGCTTCGGGAACGAAGCCCTGAAGTGCAAGCCGTCAAAAAAGCCCTGGAGAAAAAACAAGAGCAGTACAAACAGGAATTGGCCGCGGGCAATCCCGGCTTCGAGGACGAGCTGTCGTACAATTACCGCGCATTGCAGGTTTTCGACCTGCTGTCACTTTATTTTTGCTGCGATGGTTACGATTCCGAGAATCAGTTCAAGGAATACACGATCGCCCCCGTGCGCGTCACGTACGCCCGACCGGAGGAGGTTCCCTTGCGGATCTTTCCGAACGGCGGCGATGGCGTACGATTCGATCCGTACCCTTTCGATATTTCACCTTTGCAGGTTTCCGTGCGTGCGCGCGTCATGAAGCCGGCGGCGGGCCACTCGGAAGAAGCCGGGCTCGAAGCTTATCAGAAAGCGCCGCGGCAGATTATCAATTTTTCAATCACGCACTGAACTACATTGTCCACGTACTGGGAACTAGCGTGCCGCGGGGCTGGACGAAGGAGGTGGATCCTCGGCCTCGTGATCGGCGCGTATTTTCCAATCATCGCTCTCAGCCTGCCATTGCTTGCCGCTCCGGTCAGAGCCAATCCCTATCTGCCGAAGCCCGGGGAATTGCCGGCCCCGGTGCGCGTCGGCACATGTGCCATCACCGGCGGATTCATTCACTTTTACAGCGCGCTGTATAATGCACTGTTTGATAAATACGCCATTAAAGTGGAACACGTCTCGCTAAGAGGCGGCGTCGTGAGCCTGGCAGCTTTGAGCTCCGATGAAATACAGTTCGTCTACTGCTCCGCCGATCCGATGATCCCCCGAATCGCTGCCGGCGTCGAGGCAAAGCTCGTGGGCTCGCCGCTGGTGGGCCTTCCCTGGGTGCTGGTGGGCCGCAAAGATATCAAAGGACCGCTCGACCTCAAGGGTAAGAGCATAGCGGTCTCTCGTCCCGGAGGCCTCACCGACCAACTGGCGAAAGCCGTGGTGAAAAAATTCAAGCTGACAACGCAGGATGTGAAGTTGCTTCACATCGGAGGCACGGGGCAACTAGAGCCCTACAATGCTTTGCTTCAGGGAATGGCTCAAGCTGTGCTTCTCACGCCCCCTCTCGACGTCCGCGCCCGAAGAGACGGTTTTCACTTAGTCTACAACCTTAACGAACTCAACGTGCCATCCGTCTATAGTTCGATATTTACAAACTTCAAGAGTTTGAAAGAGCGGCCGTTCATGGTCCAGAGGTTCGTGACAACGTTGGCCGAAGCCGTTTATTTTGTGGAAAAGAACCCCGAAAAAGGTAAAGGAGCCTTGGCGAAGGTCCTCAGCCTCAACGACCCAGAGATTCTCCAGTCCGCCTATGACACCTATGCCAAATCGCTGGTAAACCGCCGGATGGTAGTGCCGGGCAGTGCCGTCAGCGAAGCTCTGGAACTGGCGCGTGAGGAAGGAACCCAAATAAGAAAGAAGCCTCAGGATATCTTCGATAACAGCTTTGCCGAACATTTGGAGAAAAGCGGTTTTTTGAAAGAACTCTGGGGCAGCGAACTTCTGCAAAAAGACCAAAAAAGCTAAGGAGCTAACGGCGATGGAAATAAAGGTCGGTTTTCACTCAGACGGACTCAAGCTAGCCGGCATCGTGCACATTCCGCACGATCTCGGACCGGGTGAGCGCAGAGCTGCGTTCGTCATTCTTCACGGCTTCGGTGGCAACAAAGACGGCCACGGACAGACCGTCATGGCCGAGCAGTTGACGGCGTGGGGCTACGTTACGATGCGCATCGACTTCCGGGGCTGCGGCGAAAGCGAAGGCGAGCACGGACGGATTATTTGTCTGGATCAGGTGGCGGATACCTCCAGCGCCATTACCTACATGGTGAGTCGCCCCGAAGTGGACCCCGAGCGAGTCGCCTTGGTCGGCAGCAGCTTCGGCGCCGCGGTGGCGATCTATACCGGCGGGGCCGATCCACGCGTGGCCGCGGTCATTTCCTCTGGAGGTTGGGGGGATGGCGAGCGCAAATTCCGCCGCCAGCATCCAACGCCAGAGGCATGGGAGCGTTTCACGACAATGCTTGAGGACGGCCGGAAGCATCGCGAGCGCACCGGCAAGTCGCTGATGGTGCCGCGTTTCGATATCGTGCCCATCCCCGAGCGCTTGCGACGAAACATGAGCGCCGGGTCCATCATGGAATTTCCCGCCGAGACGGCGCAGAGCATGTACGAGTTTCGCGCCGACGATATGGTGGAGAAAATCTCACCGCGTCCCCTATTGCTTCTCCACAGCGCCAATGATTCCGTCACGCCCACTCACGAGTCCATCGAGTTGTTCAGGCGCGCCAAGCAGCCTGCCGAATTGTATTTGTTATCCGACGTGGATCACTTCATGTTTAATCAGGAAAACCCGCGGGTCACTCGCCTCGTTTCAGACTGGCTCGCGCGCTTTTTCCCAGTCCACAAGTAGCCAAGCAAAGCGAAAGGGAGCTTGGTGCCGAAACTAAATCACCGTCAATTACTGGCGCTTAGCCAACAGCTCCTCGCGGCCGGTGGGTTTCCCGAGGGCGACTCGACACTCGTGGCCAAGCTCCTCGTCAAGGCTGACCTGCGCGGGTATCCTGGCCACGGCGTAACCCGAATTCTCCCTTACTTGGCGTGGCTCAAGGACGGGACCATAAACATTCGTGAAAGACCCAAGATAGAGCACGAAGGAAAACTAACCGCCGTCATCGACGGCAATCACTACATCGGGCAAGTCGCCGCCCAAGCCGCAATGGGCCTGGCGATGAGGAAAGCCGAGGAGTATGGCGCGGGCATCGTATGTCTCCGTCGCGCTGGGCACACCGGACGGCTCGCAGACTATATGGAGATGGCCGCCGATGCGGGCATGATCGCGATGGGAGCCGTCAGTGTGGGTTCAGGGACCACAACGCTGTATGGCGGCATGGAACGCATGACCGGCACCAATCCGATGGCCTTCGCCATCCCGGCGAGAAACGGCCAGCATATTATTCTTGACTTCGCCACCGCCGCCATGAGTATGGGCGAGATCCAGAAGCGCGCGGCCAAGAAAACCGCCATTCCTGACGGTGTGATCCTCGATGGTTACGGCAACCCGACAAATGATTTCAAAAACTTCCGTGGCCCGCCGCGCGGCGTGTTCCTGCCTTTCGGTGGCTACAAAGGTTCCGGCATCGCCCTGGTCACAGAGATTCTCGGCGGCATTCTCTCGGGCAACGGCTCGGGGAAAGAGTGGTGGGACAAAGGCGGCCATGCCGTCAACGGCGTCTTTTTGCAAGCCTTTGCGGTACAGGAATTTCAACCGCTGGATGAATTTCTGGATCGAATCGATGACCTGATATCGTTCGTAAAGTCGCGGAAGACGACTCCGGGAGTTAAAGAGATTTTTTTGCCCGGGGAACAAGCCCGAAAAAACGAGGCGCGACAAATCAGGGAAGGGGTAGAGATTGACGAGGCGACGTGGGCAAGCCTGGTAAAACTAGCAAACGAGTTTGGGGTTGCGTCTCCGATACCTGTCTGACAAGCTTGAGCGCGCGCTACGGTTCGTAGATCTCTATTCGGATCGACTGTCCCCTGCCCGACTCCGGGCAGGCGCTCACTGCCACGAGACAAGCCATCTCCACGCGAAAACCCACGTGCGCCTCTTCTTTCGGCCGGATCAGCGTATCGTACATGATGCCTGTCTCGGGATCGATGCGCATGCATTGAAAGATATTGAACGGGCTGGGCACGTCATCCGGCGAGATACTCCACGGCTTCACCGCGTCGCTGAGATTTTCCCAGCAGCCGTGGTCAGGAATCGCTTCCGGCTTTTTGGGATTCATATCGACTCCCTCAGCAAACACTCGTCTCGCCTTCCCCGTCGCCACCATCTCGAATCGCCTTCGGCTGCACATCCCCTTTTGCAGATCGTGCCGGCCTTCTGTGAACGTGTCTTCGACGATGGTCAGCATCGGGTTGTTGCGTTTTGAGAACAGGATATCGCCGACGCTGATAAAGATCTTTGCTTGATTCGTTTTCGTCCGCGCCTGATCGAAGCGCTCGTTCAGATCATCAAGGTTAAAAGCGACGAAATCAACGATGCTTTGACCGCTGATTTGTAACTGTTGACCTTTTCTGACGACATAAGCTCGCCCCGCATTTTTCGGTACGACTTCACTTTGCAACAATGGCATTTTGGCCTCCGATAGGTGAACACGCCTGCCAAGCGGAAAGGATTCTTGCCGAACAATGCGACGCTGTCAACCGCCGCTTCTATCCAATGGGTATTGACCGATAGATCGCCCGCTTCCAGGCCCTCTTCCATTGCAATGCCACCGACTGCGAAATATGATTTGATGGATGGGAGCGAGCATGGACACCATTCGATTCGTTGATACGACTCTGCGCGACGGACATCAGAGTCTTTGGGCGGAAAATATGACCACGGCGATGATGGTGCCCATTGCTAAACGAATGGATCAGGCGGGATTCGAAGGCATCGAGCTCATCTCAGGATCTCATCTCAAAAAAACCGTTCGCGAACTTAGGGAAGATCCATGGGAACGAGTCCGGCTCGTCGCCAGAGAAATCACCAGGACGCCCCTTCGAGTCATCGCCGGCCGGGTGAATACTTTTGAGTACAATCCACCGTCTATGTACTGGCTCTTCATCGAACGGATGTTTGCCAACGGTATTCGCGAAGCCCGCATCTCGGACGAGTGGAACGACTACGATGGCTGGAAATTTAGAGTCGGGGTCGCGCACGCGGTTGGCATGAAAGTGATCCTCAACTTGATCTACTCGGTCTCGCCCAAACATAGCGACGACTATTTCGCGGAGCGAACGCGACAGGCAGCATCGCTCAAGCCCTACCGCCTTTGTCTCAAAGATCCCGGAGGATTGCTGACACCGGAAAGAATGCGAACCCTCGTCCCGATTGTTCTCCGGAACGCTAGCGGGATTCCTGTCGAGCTGCATACTCACTGTACCACGGGACTCGGCCCGCTCTGCTGCCTGGAAGCGATGAAACTGGGCATCCGCTCCATCAATACGGCCTTGCCGCCGTTGGCCGACGACTCTTCCAACCCGTCGCTCTTCAATGTTGCGAAGAATGCCCGGACTCTCGGCTACACGACGGCGATTGACGAGGGGACGCTACAACCCGTTTCGGAACATTTTGCGGCCATTGCCAAACGCGAAGGTTTCACCGTCGGCGCGCCGGTTGAGTATGATGTCGCGCAGTATCAGCATCAGGTGCCCGGCGGAATGCTCTCGAATCTGCGCCATCAGCTTCGCAAGGTCGGTTTGGAACATCGGTTTCCAGAGGCGCTGGAGGAAAGCATCCGGGTGCGCGCGGAGTTCGGCTATCCCATCATGGTGACCCCCCTCTCACAATTCGTCGGCAGCCAGGCAGCCATCAATGTTATCGTGGGCGAGCGCTACCGAGAAGTTACGGATCAGGTGATTAAATTCGCTCTGGGCCACGCGGGTCCGGAAGGCGCCCGCGACATGGACCCAAACGTGAAGGACAAAATTCTGAATCGTCCGCGCGCCAAGGAATGGGCTAACTGGCAGGCCGATGAACCCAGCGCCGCGGAGATGCGACGCAGGATGAATGCGAGCGGTGTGTCGGACGAGGAACTATTGCTTCGCTGGATCGTCGGCAAGGAAGATATTGATGCTATGCGGGCGAACCCTCGCCCGCTTGAATATTTCAACGCGGAGCAGCCACTGGTGAATTTGCTGCAGGAGCTTAGCAAACGGAGCGACTGCCGTCAGATCCATGTCCAAAGACCAGGTTTCTCGATTACCTTGGAACGCCGGACGGGCGCGTAAGCGCAGACGATCCGAAGTTCAAGGTTATAGTTTTGAAGCTCTGGATTGGGATTCAAGAACCACTTTCATCCTGGGGACTCCAACTTTGAACATTGAAGGTGGAATCTTGAACTAAATCCCTCCCAGTGCCATAAGAGGGCTTAATCCAGAATCCGGACAAATCTAAGGAGGACGCTTTGTATGGCAAGCGATATCGTCGCAATTGATGTTCACATTCATCTTTCTGACGAAACAACTCAGAAAGCCAAAGGAGCACGCACGCAGCAGATGGCGAAATATTTCGGCCGTGAGAGGCCCCCGGTCTCCATCGATGAACTCGCCGATCAATATCGCGCGCGCAAGATGATGGCTGTCCTTATGAATACTCGTGACGAGACCGTCACCGGGCTCACCCCGGTGCCGAACGATCACGTAGCGGGCGCCGTGAAGAAACACCCCGATGTATTTTTAGCCTTTGGCGCCATCGATCCCTGGACAGGCAAGCTCGCTTTGGACGAAATCAGACGCTGCAAGGATTTGGGATTGCACGGGATCGGTGAATTGAATCCCGCGCGCCAGCACTTCTTCGCCAATGACGTTCGCTTCTATCCACTGTGGCAGGAATGTGCCAAGCTCGGCCTACCGATCCTCTTCCACGGCGGTATGGCAGCGGCAGGCGCGGGAACACCGGGCGGCATGGGAATCAAATTGAAATACAGCCAGCCAATTGCTTTAGACGAAGTCGCCGCGGATTTTCCTGAGCTAAAGATCATCAGCGCCCATCCCACCTGGCCCTGGACGGCGGAGAGCTTGGCTATTGCCCGGCACAAGGCGAATTATTACATCGACCTCTCCGGTTGGGCGCCAAAATATTTCCCGGCCGAGCTGGTCCATAACGTAAACACGTTGCTGCAGGATAAGGCTATGTTTGGTTCGGACTGGCCGGCTATTGGCGTTGAACGCTGGCTCGAGGAGTTCCAGCAGTGCAATATCAAGCCCGAGGTACGCAAGAAGATCATGCTGGACAACGCGAAGAAGTTCTTCGCTCTGGACTTCTAGCAAGAACAATCTACCAAGAAGGACACGCAGATCACGAAAGGGATTAAAGTAGCCCGGATTCTCCGAAAGCGGTGCTCAGGGACAAGCCTTCCGGCCAGGGGTTTTGATACGTGACTACGGACGGAATCAAATTTGTCGATACAACCATCCGCGACGGCCATCAGAGCCTGTGGGCAGAGAATATGACCACGGGCATGATGCTGCCGGTGGCCGAACGGATGGATCGGGCCGGCTTCGATGCCATCGAGTTGATTTCGAGCTCGCACCTAAAGAAATGCGTGCGCGAGCTCAAGGAGGACCCTTGGGAGCGCGTGCGGCTTATGAGCGCGCGTATCACGTGCACCCCTCTGCGCTTGAACGCTGGCCGGTTCAGCGCCTTCGATATCACGCCGAAGTCGATGTACCGGCTTTTCATGGAGCGCATGGCCGCCAATGGCATCCGCGAAGCGCGCGTTTCGGAAGAATGGAACGACTTGGAAGGTTGGCGTTGGAAGACGCAAGTCGCCCGTGATGTCGGGATCAATCCGGTTATCAATCTGATCTATTCCGTTTCGCCCAAACATAGCGATCCATACTTCGCGCAAAGGACACGTGATGCGGCGTCCCTCAAGGTCAACCGCCTCTGCCTCAAAGATCCTGGAGGCTTGCTCACCCCGGAGCGCTTAAAGACGTTGGTGCCAATTATCTTTCAGAACGCCAACGGCATCGCGGTTGAACTTCATACCCACTGCACCACGGGCCTCGGACCGCTGTGCTGCCTGGAGGCGGTCAAACTCGGCATTAAAATTGTCAACACGGCGCTACCACCCTTGGCCGATGGTTCCTCCAATCCATCGCTTTTCAATGTCGCCAAAAACCTTCGAGTCCTGGGGTACTCGACCCTGATCGACGAGGAACTGCTCAAAACGGTTTCCGAACATTTCACCTACATTGCGAAGCGCGAAGGTTTTCCTATCGGCGCGCCCGTGGAGTATGACTACTCGCAGTATCAACATCAGGTGCCGGGCGGCATGATTTCCAACCTACGCCACCAGCTGCGTAAAGTCGGCATGGAACACAAGATTGACCAGGCGTTGGAAGAAACGATGCGGGTGCGCGCTGAGCTCGGCTATCCCATTATGGTCACCCCGCTCTCGCAATTTGTCGGCAGCCAGGCCGCCATCAATGTTATCCTCGATGAAAGATACAAAGAAGTCACCGATCAGATTATTCAGTATGCTCTGGGCTATTGGGGCGGCGAAGGCGCGGAACTCATGGACGGTGCGGTCAAGGCAAAGATCCTCGACCGTCCGCGTGCTAAGGAATGGGCCGAGTGGCAGCCGCCCGAACCGACGGTCCGCGAAATACGGAAGAAAATGGACGCCGAAAGCGTGTCGGACGAAGAGCTGCTCCTACGTTGGAACCTGAGCGTGGAGGAGATCGAGGCGGCGAAGGTCGCCGGTGCGCCTAAGGAGTATCTTACGGCGCGTCAGCCTCTGGTGAAGCTTCTCGATGCTTTGAGCAAGCGATCGGACTACCGGCAAATCGTGGTGCAAAAAGGAGCGATGGTTATCTCCCTGCAGAAGGGCTCATCCGCGGTATGATGGGCGACGACTGAACGCGTATTCTCCGCTCTCTCCGGAACCCAAACACCCCCGCAGACGTGATCACGAGCTAACCGCATGGACCGCTTTTTCTTTGCTGCCGGATCTTTGATGGCGTTGCTCGCAGTCGCTCTAGGCGCGTTCGCCGCTCACGGACTAAAGAGCCGCCTCTCTCCGGACATGTTGGGCATCTTCGAAGTCGGCGTGCGCTACCACATGTATCACGCGCTCGCGCTATTGGCGGTCGCTTGGGCATCCTCTCACTGGCCAAATGGTAGCACGCGAGCCGCCGGGTGGGCGTTCATAGCCGGCATCGTCATTTTCTCGGGCAGTCTCTACATACTCAGTATCACGGGTATCCGCTGGCTCGGGGCGATTACGCCGATCGGTGGAGTGGCTTTTCTTATCGGGTGGTTTCTGCTCATCTGGGCCGTCTGGCGGTAGCGGATGCTGGAGTGGATTCATGCATTCACAACCAATCCCCTCCGTTCAACCTCCATTATTTCATTAGTCCACTCTCTTCCGCTTCTACGCTACGTTGACTGTCCGTGGGGCTTCGAGTACGGTGGACACCGTGTTCGTCGGCGTTCCCAAAGAGATCAAAACTGAAGAGAACCGCGCTGCCGTAACGCCCACCGGCGTCTCGGCGTTTGTGGCCCGCAATCACAAGGTTTTAATTGAAAAAGGCGCTGGTGTCGGCAGCGGCTTTTCGGATCGGGCGTATGCTGGCGCCGGCGCGGAGACCATCGACAGGGCGAAAGAAATTTGGGAGCGAGCCGATTTGATCATGAAGGTCAAAGAACCTCAGCCATCGGAGTTTTCGTTTCTTCACCCGCGGCTCATCCTTTTCACCTATCT
>OCZV010000810.1_pt1 | contig 11228 bp, 11 predicted proteins | sample 1539051 | NCBI WGS metagenome assembly OCZV01 (sample SAMEA3113581, study PRJEB22503) | soil metagenome
GCCGCGCGACAGCGCGTAGCGGATGAGGGCCGCGCGGTTGCGCAGGCGCAGCTTGCGCATGACATTGGCCCGGTGGGCCTCGGCGGTGCGCGCGCTGATCGCCAGGCGGCGAGCGATCGAGGTGCTGCTGTAGCCCTCGGCGACGAGCTGGAGGATCTCGCGCTCGCGGGCGGTGAGGGTATCGTACGGATCGGTCGCGGCCCGGGCGGCGCGTGCCATCCACACATCGATCGGCTCGTCGGACAGCGGCGCGCCGAGGTAGTGGCCGCCGCGCGCCACCACGCGCACGGCGCGTAGCAGCTCGGCGGCGTCGGACTGCTTGACGACGTAGCCGAGCGCGCCGCGGCGAAGCGCCTCGGTGACGTACCACTCGTTGGGATAGCGCGAGAGGACCACCACGCCGGTGCCGGGCGCCTGCTCCCGCACGCGTCGGGTGACCTCGAGGCCGTACAGGCCCGGCATGGCGACGTCGGTGACGAGCACGTCAGGCTTCAGCCGCTCGACGAGTGGGATGATCTCGAGCCCGTCGGAGGTCTCGCCGACGACTTGCAGGTCCGACTCGCGCTCGAGCAGACAGCGGAGCGCTTGCCGCACGACCTGCTGGTCATCGGCCAGCAGAATGCGCGTCATCGTGCCCTTCACCAGCGCCGTGCGCCTACCCGGGGGTCTCATCGCGCCGCGAAAGCATCGCAGCGTTGCCGCACGGGCGTCTATTCGTAGACCTACCCATATGTTCGTCAAACCTATCCGTATGCAGGAAGGATGCCGTGGGTGGCCTGGAGGTTGCCACCTGGCGTTCACAGAAGGCGCACGGCGAAGCGAGAAATCTTCCGAAACTCTGCAGCACGCACGACGGAGTAGGTCGGAGCGCCCGCGGCGTTCGGGGCCGGGCTCGGGTATTCGTGATCGAGAACACGCGGAACCGCGATGCCCGCGCTATTCACCTCAAGCTCGACGAGCTGATCCACGGGGTGAAGGTCGCCTGTCGGCCGGAGGCGAGTACAATAAGGCCGCACGGCAAGGCGAGGTGCGGCATGAGTGAGCGGTCCTTCGCGGAAGACGTCAAGCAGCTCGGCTACGGCGCCGGCGACACCCTGCGCGGCGAGGGCATCCTCGCCATCACCAAGGCGCTGCTGCAGTCTGGGGTCTCCTATGTTGGCGGCTACCCCGGCGCGCCGATCTCCCACCTCCTGGACGTCATGGCCGACGCCAACGAGTCTCTGCTCGAGCCCATGGGCATCTATTTCGAGCTGTCGGGCAGCGAGGCGGCCGCGGCGGCGCTGCTCGGCGCCTCCATCAACTATCCGATGCGCGGCGCGGTCACCTGGAAGTCGGTGGTCGGCACCAACGTCGCCTCCGATGCGCTCTCGCACGTGGCCTCGGCCGGCGTGCTCGGCGGCTCGCTGATCGTCATCGGCGAGGACTATGGCGAGGGCGCCTCGATCCTCCAGGAGCGCACACACTCCGCCGCGCTGAAATCGTCCATCCCGCTGCTGGATCCTCGGAACAGTCTCCAGTCCTTCGCGCGCTTCGTGGAGGAGGGGTTCGGTCTCTCCGAGGCGTGTAACGAGCCGGTGTTCTTCTCGATCCGCATCCGGGCCTGCCACATGCGCGGCACGCTGCAGTGCAAGGACAACGTGCCGCCCCGCATCAGCATGCGGGCGCCGCTCGGCGGTCCCGCGTTCAGCCTGGAGCGCATCAACCTGCCGCCGTTCACCTACGCGATGGAGGCCAAGAAGTTCACCGAGCGGCTGCCGGCCGCCCGGCGCTACATCGTCGAGCACCAGCTCAACGAGCACCTGCCGGGCCCGGAGTCGCGCCTGGGTATCGTCATGCAGGGCGGGCTCTGGAATACGGTCGCGCGCGGCCTGCACGTGCTCGGCCTGGCCGACGTCCACGGGCGGAGCCCGATCCCGCTGCTCGTCCTCAATGCCCTGCACCCGCTCGTGCCTGAAGAGCTGATCGGCTTCCTGCGGGGCAAGACGCATGTGCTGGTCGTCGAGGAGGGCATGCCGAACTACATCGAGCGCGAGCTGGCCGCGCTGGCTCACGAGGCGCGGCTCGACGTCGAAATCCACGGCAAGGCGCTGCTGTCGCCGCACGGCGAGTACGTCCCGGCCCTGGTCATCGGAGGCCTCAGGAAGTTCCTCGCGATCGGCAAGCCGGCGGTGACGTCGGTGACCGCGATCGACGATCGCTACGCCGCGCTGACCGCGCACCAGGACGCCGCCCGGGCGGCGCTGCCGCAGCCGGTGGCCAAGCGGCCGCCGTCCTTCTGCACCGGCTGCCCCGAGCGGCCGCTGTTCAGCGCCATGAAGATCCTCCGCACGAACGAGCCCGCCCTCGGCGACACCCACGTCGCCGCCGACATCGGCTGCACGACGTTCTCCACCCAGGCGCCGTTCAACGTCGGCAACTCGGTGCTCGGCTACGGGATGGGGCTGGCCTCGGCCGGCGCGGTGGCGCCGAACTTCGGCAAGCGCGTGATCTCCGTGATGGGCGATGGCGGGTTCTGGCACAACGGCCTCACCAACGGCGTGGCCAGCGCCGTCTACAACAAGCAGGATTCGGTGCTGGTCATCGTGGACAACAAGTACACGTCGGCCACCGGACAGCATCACAATCCCTCGACCGGGACGAACGCGCGCGACGAGCCGACCGGCATGACGATTCCCCAGGCGCTACGGGGGGTCGGCGTGAAGTGGATCAAGACCGTCGACTCCTACGACATCCCGCGCATGCTGCGCACGCTGCGCGAGGCGCTCACCACGAGGGTGCCCGGCCTCAAGGTGGTCATTGCCGAGGGCGAGTGCCAGCTCGAGCGCCAGCGGCGGATCAAGCCGCTGAACCGGCGGCTGGCGGCCTCCGGCGAGACCGTGGTGCAGCCGCGCTTCGGCGTGGACGAGGACGTGTGCACCGGCGACCACTCCTGCATGCGGTTGAACGGCTGCCCGTCGCTCACGCTGCGCGAGAGCCCGGACCCCTTGCGCGAAGATCCGATCGCTCACGTGGACGACACCTGCGTGGGCTGTGGCGTCTGCGGGGAGGTGGCCCACGCCGCCGTGCTGTGCCCATCGTTCTACCGGGTCGACGTCATCACCAACCCCGGCCCGTGGACGCGCTTCGTGTCCCGCGTGCGCGCTGCGGTCATCGGCGCCCTCGCGTGAGCGCGTCCGACATCATCTCGCTGCTCATCCCTGCCGTCGGCGGGCAGGGGGGCGGCGTGCTCTCGGAATGGGTCGTAGACGCCGGGCTGGAAGACGGCCTCCGCGTGCACGGCACCTCGATTCCGGGCGTGGCCCAGCGCACCGGCTCGACGACGTACTACGTGGAGCTGCACACCGGGCGCGACGGCGGCGAGCCGGCCTTCTCGCTGTATCCGGTGCCGGGCGCGCTCGACGTCCTGGTGGCGCCGGAGTTTCTCGAGGTCGGGCGGATGATCGAGCTGGGGTTCGTATCGCCCGCGCGCACGACGGTGATCGCCTCGACCCACCGCCTGTACTCGATCCACGAGAAGATCGCCACGGGCCGCGCCATCTATCCTCACGAGGGGCTGCAGCGCGCCGCGCAGAGCGCGGCGCGCCGGCTCGTCGCGTTCGACGCGCTGGCCTTGGCTCGCGAGCACGGCACCGAGGCCAATGCGGTGCTGCTCGGCGCGCTCGCGGGCAGCGGGGTGGTCCCCATCTCCGAGTCCGCGTTCCGGATGGCGATCGAGCGTCGAGGCGTCGCCGTGAAATCCAATCTCGTCGGATTCGAGCTCGGTCTCTCCATCGTTCGCTCCCCCGGCGCCGCGGCCACGAGGGCGGGGGAGGCTTCTTCGGGAGCCACCCCCGATGCCCTACCGGTGGACATCCAAACCGAGGTCGAAGGGATGCCGCGAGAGGTCGGGGAGATCGTCGTCCGGGGCGTGCAGCGGTTGATCGACTACCAGGACGTGGCGTATGCGCGGCGGTACCTCGAATTGCTGCGGCCGTTCGTGCCGGCCGTCACGGCTGGGGCAGCGGACATGGAGTTGGCGCGGGTGGTGGCACGGTATCTGGCGCTGTGGATGTCGTACGAGGATGCGGTTAGGGTGGCGGAGCTGAAGACCCGGCCGGGCCGGTTCGCGCGCATCCGCAGCACGGTACGCGACAGGGGCGCGGCGGTCGTCGTCACCGATTACCTCAAGCCGGACCTGGACGAGATCTGGGGCGTGCTGCCTGACCGACTCGTACGGCCGCTCGCACGGTGGGCCGAGCGGCGCTGGCCTCACGGGCGGCCCACGGTGGGCCAGCACGTGCGCACGACGACCGTCAACGGGTATCTCCGCGTGTGGCTGCTGGCGCGGCTCAAGCCGCTGCGGCCGATCTCTTACCGGGCGCGTGAGGAGCACGCGCGGATCGCGCGCTGGCTCGGCGCGGTGCGCGCGTGCGCTGCCCGCGACGTGGCACTGGCGGTCGAGATGGCACAGACCGCACAGCTGGTGAAGGGTTACGGCGACGTGCGGCGGCGCATGGTGGCCCTGCACGAGCACCTGGTGGCCACGAGCCTGACCGCGATGGAGATCGAAGCCCGACGCGGTAAGGGGTTCAGCGCGTCAACGGCGCTCGCGGCCCGGCTGCGTGGCCTGGTGCTCGAGGGCCCGGACGGGGAAGCTCAGGTGCCGGCCATGGCCGCCGCTGCGCTGGCGCGCCTCGAGGCCGATGACGCCAGCGGCGCCATCGAGCGCGCGCAGGCGCGCTCCGCCTAGCCGCTGGACATCCAGATCCAACCCGAGCCGCTCCAGCGTCGGGCACTGATCCCGCGGTCGTTGAGGCCCGCTACGAGCGGCGGGCGGCACGTGAGCTCGCGCATGCGCGCAGTGCAGCAAGGGGCTCTCCGGATCGGTCACGTTCTTTCCGGCGTGACCAGGGTGACGGGGATCAGGGATGCTGCAGGCGCCGGACGAGCTCGCCGAGTCGCTTGGCCTCCGCGTTGGCGAGATGGACGAACGAGAAGGCGGTTCCGTCGCGATCGACCCGAACGACGAGCGAGATGACCTCCACGGGCGCCGCGCCATCGGGCGGCGTGAAGAGCAGCTTCACCGCCGAGCCCTCGGTGAGCGCGGCGCCCGCGCGCACTTTCATCCCGGTGGCCGACAGCTCGATGCAGACACCGTCCCAGGCCGTGCCTTTGTACTCGACGATGCGCACGGGGAAGCCGATCTTGGCGCGGGGGCTGCGCCGCCGCTCGTGCGGCGTCCTCTCCGTCCGGCGGCGGGTGAGCGCGTGGGGCTCCAGGAACGTCAGCATCTCGTTGAGGCGTTCGAGGGGCACCGGCTTGCCGACGAAATCGAGCGCGCCCAGGCGCAGGCACTCGCGAGCCTGGTTCTCGGTAGCCACCCCGGAGATGGCGACGATCGGCAGCGCGGCCTCGCGCACCGGGCGCAGCTGCAGGAAGTCCAGCCCGCTCATGCCGGGCAGGTTGATGTCGAGGATGATCGCGTCGGGCGGCTGACGCTCCAGCGAGCCCAGGGCCGCCTCGGCGCTCCCCACCACGACCGGGTCATGTCCCAGCTCGGCCAGGAAGTCCCGAAAGACCTCGCCGAGAGTCGCCTCATCCTCGACGACGAGCACCCGCATGATCTGTCGGCGAGTCTAGCACGCGGGGTGCGGCCCCCGCCCCGGCAAAGGGCCATGTCGGAGGTGGTCGGACCACGCATGGTATATACTCGCCTCTTGGAACGAGCGAAAAACAGGAGGAGATTTCTGTGTCCGGTTACATGCCGGTCGCCATCTTCGCGGCGCTGATCCTCGCCTTCGGCGTCGTGTCGCTCGGGGCGGCGTCGTTGCTGCGGCCCTCCCGGCCGGACCCGGTGAAGCTTGCCAACTACGAATGCGGGGCCGAGCCGATCGGCGCAGCCTGGGTGCAGTTTCCGGTGGGCTTCTACCTGGTGGCCCTGGTGTTCATCGTCTTCGACGCGCTGGCCGTCTTTCTGTTTCCGTGGGCGCTCGTGCTGCGCGCCGTGGGGCTCAGCGCCTTCTGGGTGATGGCGGCCTTCGTCGCCATCATCGGGCTGGGGTGGCTCTACGCGTACCGCGAGGGGGTGCTGGAGTGGAAGTAAAGCCGCCTATCCCCCAGGTGCCCCCGCCGGTGTGGAGCGAGTTCAAAGATCTACAAGAGTGGGAGAAGTACCACCAGGAGCGCGCCGACGACGACAAGACCTCCGAGGCGCTGACGTCGATCGCCGAGGCCATCCATCACTTCCCGGGTGGCTGGCTCGTCACCACCTCGACCGAGAAGATCTTCAACTGGGCGCGCAAGTCGTCGATCTGGCCGGTGACGTTCGGGTTGGCCTGCTGCGCGATCGAGATGATGGCGACGTTCGCTTCGCGCTTCGACGTGGAGCGATTCGGCATGGTGCCGTGGGCATCGCCCCGGCACTCCGACCTCATGATCGTGTCGGGCACGGTGACGATCAAGATGGCGCCGATGCTCAAGCGCATCTACGACCAGATGCCGGATCCCAAGTGGGTGGTGTCGATGGGCTCCTGCGCCAACTCGGGCGGACCCTTCCGGCACGGCTACCATGTCGTCAAGGGCGTGGACCGTGTGGTCCCGGTCGACGTGTATGTCCCCGGCTGCCCGCCCACGCCGGACTCGCTGATGTACGGCCTGTTGAAGCTGCAGGAGCAGGTGGCGCACTTCCAGAAGACCGGTACCCGTCCCGCCGCCGCCGAGCCGGCGTGACCGCGCTCACGCCCGCGACCGCGGCGTCGCAGATCCAGGACCGGTTTGGCATCGCTCCCGCGGTGGCCGGGACCGAGCTCAACGTGACGGTGCCGCTCGATCGTTGGCCGCAGATGGCCCGGTTCGTCAAGGAGACGCTCGGCTGCCGCTATTTCAACTGGCTGTCCGCGGTGGACTGGAAGGAGCAAGGCCTCGAGGTCGTGACGCGGCTCGAGGACCTCGACGCGCCGATGGCGGTGACGCTGCGGACGCGGCTGGAGCCGGGCGCCACGCGCTGCCCGACCCTCACCGGCATCTTCCGTGGCGCCGACTGGATGGAGCGCGAGTGCTACGACATGTTCGGCGTGATATTCGAGGGGCATCCGGACCTGCGCCGCATCCTGCTCTCGCAGGACTGGGACGGTCACCCGTTGCGCAAGGACTACGCCGTCGACACCCCGCAGGCGCCGTACCGTTGAGGAGATCATCATGATCTACGAACTGCGCACCTACACGTTTCAGCCGGGCAAGCAGGGCGAGTACCTCAAGCTCAATGCCGAGGTGGGCCGCAAGATCCGCGGCGACACGTACGGGAAGTTCGAGGGCGGCTGGACGACCGAGTTCGGCATGCTGAACCAGTACGTCCACCTCTGGAGCTACGGCGACCTCAACGAGCGGGACCGGCTCCGCGGGGAGCTGCAGAAGAACGAGGAGTGGACGAAGGCTTACGTGCCGAGGATCCGGCCCCTCCTGCTGGCCCAGGAGAACAAGATCCTGTCGGCGGTGACGCCGTTCAAGCCCCCGGCGGACAGCGGCAACCTCTACGAGCTGCGCTGGTACCGCGCGCAGGTCGGCAAGCTCGGCGAGTGGCTGAGCCTGGCCAAGGGCGTGCTGCCCAGCCGTGAGAAGTACTCGCGCAACGTCTGCTACTGGCAGACGGAGGCCGGCCAGCTCAACGAGGCGGTGCACCTGTGGGTCTACAAGGACCTCAACGAGCGCGCGGCCGCCCGGGCCAAGGCCCTCGGCGATCCCGACTGGCAGGCCTTCCTCGGCAAGGCGCTGCCGTTGCTGGTGACCATGCAGGCGGCGGTGCTCATCCCCACGCCTGTCTCGCCAATGAAATAGTCCATGAGCGGATTCTCGGACCGACCGTCGGGCGCCGGAGCCCTGCGCGGGCGCCCCGACGTACAGACGGACGCCACATAAGAAGGCCGCATGCCTGATACCGAAGCCCGGCACGTTGTCGAGATCGGCTACGGGGGCAACGAGCGCCTCGTGATGAACATGGGGCCCCAGCACCCGTCCGCCCACGGCGTGTTCCGCGCGATCCTGACGCTCGAGGGCGAGACGGTGGTGGCGGTGGACGCCGTCATCGGCTACCTGCACCGCTGTCACGAAAAGCTGGCCGAGACGCTCACGTACGTCCAGTATCCGACGATCGCGTCGAAGACGGACTACGTCTCGGCGATGACCGCCGAGCTGGCATACGTCGCCGCGGTCGAGAAGGTCGGCAAGATCGATGTGCCCCGGCGCGCGCAGTACCTGCGCGTGCTGGTGGCCGAGCTGCAGCGGATCGCCTCGCACTGCTTGTGGCTGGGCACCTGGTGCCTGGACATGGGCGGTGCGCTCGGCGGCGGCGCCACCGTCTTCCTCTATGCCATTCGCGAGCGCGAGCTCGTGCTCGACCTCTTCGAGGCTCTCACCGGCGCTCGCCTGCTCTACGGTTTCCACCAGGTGGGCGGGGTTCGCTACGACGTCCCCGCCGGCTGGGCCGAGCGCTGCCGGCGGACGGTCGACGTCATCGAGCGCCGCCTCGACGAATACGAGGCGATGCTGGAGGACAACGCCTTTTTCCTGGTCCGCACGCAGGGGGTCGGGGTGATCTCCCGCGAGCTGGCGCTCGACGTCGGCGTGTGCGGACCCCTCATCCGCGGCTCCGGGATCGGCTACGACGTGCGGCGCACCGAACCGTATTCCTCCTACGAGGAGTTCGAGTTCCGAGTGCCGGTGGAGACGGCCGGCGACTGCTATGCCCGCTACCGCGTGCGCATGGCGGAGTTCCGCGAGTCCATCACGATCGTCCGCCAGGCGCTGGACGGCCTGCCGGAAGGGCCGATCTCCTCGCGGCCTGGTGTGAAGTCGGTGGGGCAGGTGCGCATCGCCAAGGGCGAGGGCTACGCGCGTGTCGAGGGCGCCCGCGGCGAGCTCGGCTGCTACCTGGTCGCCGACGGCGGCGCCAAGCCGTACCGCCTCAAGTGGCGGGGCGCCTCCTTCTGCAACCTGGCCGTGCTCCCACACATCATCCCCGGCCACAAGGTCGCCGACGTCGTCGCCATCATGGGGTCGGTGGACCCCGTCTTCGGTGAGGTGGACCGATAGCCATGCCACCGCTCCTGCAGCACGCCCTCGTCGGCTTCATCGTCCTCAATGCGGTGATCGGCATGGTCACGTACGTGACGCTGCTCGAGCGCAAGTTCGCGGCGCGAATGCAGTCGCGCATCGGGCCGTACTACGTGGGCTGGCCGCACGGCTGGCTCCAACCCATCGCGGACGCGCTGAAGCTCATGATGAAGGAGGACGTCGTTCCCACCGCCGCCGATCGCTGGGTCTACAACCTGGCCCCGATCGCATTCCTCTTCCCGTGCGTGCTGATCTTCGCCACGATTCCGTTCGCGCCGGGGCTCGGTGTCGCCGACCTCAACATCGGCGTGCTGTTCTTCCTGGCGGTCTCGGCGCTGGAGATCGTCGGTCTGTTCATGGGCGGCTGGGGCTCCAACAACAAGTACGCATTGCTCTCGGCCATGCGGGCGGTCAACCAGATCATCTCCTACGACCTGCCCTTCATCTTCGCGGCGCTGGTGCCTGTGGTACTGGCGGGATCACTGCAGATGTCGGCGATCGTCGAGGCCCAGGCCGGCCTGCTGGGCTGGTACGTCTTCTTTCCGGTGCTCGGGCAGCTGGCCTTTGTCGCGTTCCTGGTGGCCACGCTGGCCGCTGAGAACCGGGTGCCGTTCGACATCCTGGAGGCGGAGTCGGAGCTGGTGGCCGGGTTCCGTGTCGAGTACAGCGGGATGAAGTTCGCGCTCATCCAGCTGGGGGAATACGCCCACATGATCGGCACCTCGTTCCTGGGCGCGCTCCTCTTCCTCGGCGGTTGGCTGGGCCCGGGACCGGCCTGGCTGGGGCCGGTGTGGTTCCTGCTGAAGGCCATGCTGGTGTTCCTGGTGGTGACCTGGGTTCGGTGGTCCTTTGTCCGCATCCGCGTGGACCAGATCTTGGCCATCTCGTGGAAGCTGCTGCTGCCGGCCACCATCATCCTGTTGATGGCGACGGCCTTTGTCGTCGCCTGGCGAGGCACTGGTGCCGGCTAACGGATCCTCGTTCCTCGCCGAGACCGGCCAGCTGGTCCGCGCGGTCGGCCGCGCGATGGGCGTGACGCTGCGCAATCTCTTCCGCACGCCGGTCACGGTGCAGTATCCGACCGTCAAGCGCCTGTACCCAGACCGCTTCCGCGGGATTCTCGCTCTGACCTACGACCGGGAGACCGGCGAGGAGAACTGCATCGGCTGCCGCCTCTGCGAGTACATCTGCCCGCCCCAGGTCATCAAGGTCGAGATGCTCAAGGCCGAGAAGCGGAACTGGGCCAAGACCTTCACGCTCGAGCTGTACGCCTGCGAGTTCTGCGAGCTGTGCGTGCAGGTGTGTCCCACCGACGCCATCATCATGCTCAAGACGTTCGACCTGGCCACGGTCGACCGCCGCCAGATGCTGCTCGACAAGGACCGGCTGCATGCGCTGGGCTTGCAGCACGACCCGTCGTGGGCCACCGGCAACCGCCTGCGCGATATGCAGGCGCCGCCCAAGCCGGCCAAGGCCGAGCCCGGGGTCGAAGGAAAAGCGGGAGGGAAAGCGGAAGCCAAGGAGCCCGCCGGGTGACGGCCGAGGCCGTGGCGTTCGCCGGAGTGGCCGTGGTGCTGCTCGGGTCGAGCCTTGCCGTCGTCCTTACCCCGAATCTCTTCCACGCCGTCCTCTATCTGGCCGCCGCCCTCGTGTCCACCGGCCTGGTGTTCCTGCTGCTCGACGCGCCCTTCCTGTTCGGCGTCCAGCTGCTGCTCTACGCGGGCGGCGTCGTGACCATCGTGGTCTTCGCCATCATGCTCACCGAGCGCCTGGTGGGCGCCTCGATCCGCCAGGCCAGCCGACATCTCGTCAACGGCGCACTGCTGAGCGCCGCCGTGTTCGTCGGCATCGTCGGCTTCCTGCTGCAGGCGCCGGCGAGAGTGCTGAGGCCGCCGTGGCCGGACGATCTGACCGTCGCGCTAGGCCAGGCGCTGGTCGGCCCCTTCGCGCTGACGCTCGAGCTGCTCGCCGTGCTGCTGGTGATCGCGCTGCTGGGCGCCCTCTACTTCGCCCGGAGCGAGGGCGAATGACCCTCGTGAAGCGTGGTGCCGCCGGGGGTCGGGCGCGGGGGCCGGGGGCGCGCCCACATGGCTCGCCTGTCGCCGTAACTCGCTCCGGGCACGGCTCGCTCGGGCCCCCCA
>OCZV010000811.1_pt1 | contig 11225 bp, 13 predicted proteins | sample 1539051 | NCBI WGS metagenome assembly OCZV01 (sample SAMEA3113581, study PRJEB22503) | soil metagenome
GATATGCCAAGTGATCGTATCGTGAGTATTCTCCATTCCTATGCATTATAACAATGAAATTAGTACAATTCCAATACATCATATTGGAGCCCCCAAAATTTGAATCATCCTTAACATATGTAACTATTCCGTCAGCGGCAGCAAGCACAGGCGTATTTTCTGGAACAATAAAATCAATTGCGTTTTTAAGTTTGCCCGTGTGAGCTGGAGAGGAAGTCCTATCTATGCGCGTAAGTTTTATCTTCGGGACAGGCAACATGTAGTCATTAGCTGAAATCATTGCTAATTCCGTTTCATAAGATATCAAATCTTATTAATATTGATAAAATGTTGAACATCTAATCATTAATAATAGATGATTTTTCCTTCATCGTTAGTTTGGTAAGAATGAAGACAAAACGGACATACATATGCACCTGTGAAGATCTTATTTTATAGGTCAGGCTGGCCTTTCTTGGGTTTAACCTAAGAAATGATAATACCTTCATCTCCGGCAATGCAACACTAACTTGCATTTTCACTACAGGCTAGCTAGGGAACATATTTTAACTGACATGATTAGTCCATCACATAATCTTATCTGTTTTCATCTACATCCTCTAAAATTGCCTTTGCTTGCTTGTAATGCACCGCATCAATCATTTTACCTTCGAGCCTCAATGCGCCCCTGGTTCCTCCGCTTTTGGACTCTTCATCAAGTGCCTTGACTACCTTTGTTGCCCATTCAATTTCGCTCCTGCTCGGTATAAACTCTTCGTGCACTATTTCTATTTGACTAGGATGAATTAGGCTTTTACCTGAATATCCTAATCTCCTGGCAAGAGAAGCATCTTTTTTCAACCCGCTTATGTCGTCTATTTTCTGCCAGATGCCATCAATAGATTCTATCCCTGCAGCGCGAGCATCGACTGGAATCTTTGACCGGGCATACGCGTACTCTAATTCATTATTACTCCCTTCCTTATAGTCTAAATGCATGTCATTCAGGAAGTCAAAAACTCCAAAAATTAACATATTTACTCTATCACTAGCTTTAGCAATAGAATAGCTATTGACCACACCTTTAGCTGATTCGATTGAGGCTCCTATCTTGATAGTTTTTTCTTGAATTCCAATTTCCTGCTCAAGTGTGGACAAGATACGATCAACGACGGAGATTTCGTTTTCGTCATTAACTTTTGGCAGAACTATACCATCAATTCCTTTCTGGATAACAGCTTTTAAATCATCAAAGATCAGTCCAGAGTCAAATGAATTTATTCTAATATAGATATTTTTTGTCCGATAGGTGCTCCTGGTGGCTAGGGCCACCTTAATGAGCTGTCTTGCTTGATCTTTTTCAGCTATTGGAACAGAATCTTCTAAGTCAAGACATACAATATCGGCATTCAGAATCTTGGCCTTGTTAAGATACCTCTCACTGTTGCTAGGTACAAAAATAAGGCTTCTAAACATGTCCTGCCTCACAGAATTTGTATATCGAACAAGATATTACACATTAGAAGCAGACAGGTAGAAGACTAGAGTTTTTGTGGAGTAGTTAAAATTTTCCCCATCTGTTCAGCCTTTGCCATCATAGTGTGACCCCTCACCATATCATTGAAAGGAAGAATGGTATGGATTACGGGTTTAATTTTACCCTTGCTAGTCCAATAAATTACTTCTTCCAGTTCAGCCTTGGTTCCCTGGGTTGATCCAAGTAAATTAGTTCCCTTAAAGAATAGATATCTTAAGTCTATAGTTGAATCGTAACCAGTGGTGGCTCCTGTAGCAACTAGCGTTCCACCGTTTTTTAAAAGGCCAACTTCCTGTGGAAAAGTTGCCTTACCTATATGTTCAAACACAATATCAACTCCCTGCTTCTTCGTTATTTCTCTTACTTTCTTGTACCAGTCTGCCTCTCTATGATTAACCACATGATCTGCTCCTATTTCTGAGCACTTGTCCATCTTGTCTTTATTTCCTGCTGTTGCAATAACCGTACAATTGTACAATTTTGCAATTTGAATCCCTACCATTCCTACACCGCTTGTGCCGCCCATAATCAGGACTGTTTGCCCTGGTCTTATCTTTGCTCTTCCAACTAGCATATGCCACGAGGTCATACCAACCATGGAAACTGCAGCTGCATCATTGAAAGACACATTGTCAGGTAATTTGGCAACGTTTACTTCGGGTAAGTGCGTATATTGACTAAAGCCTCCCCATAGCGGGCCGGTTTGAAATCCCCATATCAGCCGGTTATCGCAATCAAACTCTCTTCCATCAGTACACTTTTCACATACTCTACAACTCATATTAGAATGGGAAACAACTCTATCTCCTGTTCTGAATCTTGTAACATCTTCTCCGGTTTCTACCACTGTACCAGCGACATCGCTACCTGAAATATGAGGCAGTGGAGTCTTGACGGGATCACCCCATATTGCCCATAGATCATTATAGTTGTATGCCGCTGACTCAACTTTTATCATAACCTCATTAGGTCTCAATTTGGGTGTATCTACATCTTCAATTTTTACTACTTGCATTGGATCTTGATTATATTCTCTAAATACGGCTGCCTTCATGACGAGAGAAGAATATTTAGCCTTAATATAGTTAACTCAGTAAGATAACGTCATATTGTTCATTCTTAGAGTTCTCCTATTACTACGCCTGGAACTGCAGAGTCAAAATTGAAAAAGAAAGAAATATTTTTCCAGCATCTTCGAGAGACGATTTGCATTATAAACGCTAGATGATAAACACTAAATTCCATTAAGGTACAGAGTTAAGGTCTTATACGTCGTAATTTTCAAAATGAAAGTATAATGATCAGATGTTGAAAGGGATAATAGCGACCAGTTAGCGTCTATTTATTTTAAAATCTTTTTTTGGTTGCTGTATACTTAGTAGTATTTGCTTTAGCTCTTCGTCGGTGATAGATCTATTCAGCCTCCCAGAAGAGGCTGCATTTATTAAGTAATTTTCGACTGCGGTAGCAAGTTCGGGCTTTACAATCCTAACATTCATCAATCTTTGTCGAGCATTTGGTTCAAGCAAAACCATAAGTGCACGTTGTCGTACCGCCGCGGCTTCAGCCTCACGTCTTCTAGATTCTTCATCATTGGGCTGTTGGGATTGGGGAAATGACATACTTGCTTACCCTATCTGCGTAGGTCAGGCATATCTTTGCAATTCTGGAGAAGCTTTGATGATATCCTTGTAAATCTCAGTTGCCAATTTGTCAATCTTTTTCATTCCTTCTTGAGATATTAGTCTGCCTTTGTTCTTCTTGATTATGTAACCTGCTACCTCTAACTGCTGCAACGACTTGCGGATAATAGCACCTCCGGCGTCCCTATGATGGGCAAGGTTGTAACCAGCCTGTTTCTTACCACCGTACTCACTTTTCAAATCTGAAACTCCAATGGGACCGTGTATGTAAACTTTTCTTAATAACGAGGCACACCTGGTATACCACCAATCTTTATTTTGGGGAATTTTTTCGACATGGGCACCAGTTTTGACAAAAGCAGACCAATTGGGAGGTTCAATTTTCTTCTCTTTTTTTAGCTGTTCACTCAATCTTTCTATAAGCTTAGTAGCAGGTATATCATATGCCTTCGCCATTGTAACTGATCAGTCTGTATTCCCCTAATAAATCCTTATTTTAAAATTGAAGATTATCGGTCAATCTGTTACAATACTTTATGGTAAATATGACCGCATTTTAAGCATGTTATTCTTATGGCTTTGAGCCTTGATCTTCCTATCCTGATCCTTGAACTTACCCCAGGCAGGATAAACTCTTTACATCTTTTACAGTAAAGTTGACGAATCTCATAAGGAAGTCTTAAGCGCATACGCATCGCGATCTTTCTTGCGAGTTTTGCTTGATAGTTCGCAAGAATGTCATCATACAATCCCTCTCGTAATGCATGGTCTACCAGTAGACGAACCCTCTCCTTAGCAATTTCTCTCGCGGTAGATCTCTTCATTTATTTTAGCAGACATATTCATGATTTAATTCTTGCTAATTGAGTCACCCATAATCAATGACAAAAGAATATGAAAAGTGTAGACAATGCAACCTATTAATCTGACATTAGGGAATTTGAACATATTATCTCTATATCCCAATATGGAGAGTCTGGCTAGACTATGCGTTAATTTTTATTTAATGTTTAGGAATATTGAGTATAGAATGTTCACAGGAATTATAGAGGGTCTTGGAGAAGTAAAATATGTTACTACTACTAACAATAAAAACACCGGGTCTTCCATGAGGATCAGGATAGCTCTTGGAAGGCTAAGCAAGGGTCTAAAAACCGGAAGTAGTATAAGTGTGAACGGTGCGTGTCTCACTATTACAAGAGTTCGAAATCATGAAGCTGATTTTGATGTTATTGATGAAACTGCCAAACGAACATGTCTATCTCATTTGAAAACAGGAGATAAGGTAAATATAGAAAGAAGCTTGAGACTAGGAGATCGATTAGAGGGTCACCTAGTCCTAGGCCACGTTGAGGGTACTGGAAAGATCGACAAGATTCTAAAGACTGAGACTGGGACAAAGATATGGATAAAGGTTGAAAATGTAAAGCTCTTGAATTCAATTATTCCCAAGGGATCAATAGCAATAGACGGTGTGAGCCTTACGGTAGTGGAAATGACCAACGATGAGATATCTCTTGCCTTAATTCCCCACACGCTGGGCCGCACAACTCTAGGTTCCAAGTTAAAAGGCAGTTGTGTAAACATAGAGACAGATCTTCTTGGCAAATACATAACAAGAGAGTTACCACAAGATTAGTATCAACTCAATATTTAGTAAACTATATAATAAATCTCTATTGTAAATAAATCATTTGCAATTAATTGAACAGGCTATAGGTGCGCTGAAGAGAGGAAGCTTCGTGCTGATTCATGACGATACTCGACGAGAGAATGAGGTTGATATGGTTATAGCAGCGGAGCATATCAAACCCCGGGATATTGAAATAATGAGAAATAAAGCAGGCGGATTAATATGTTTGGCAATTTCACACAAGATTACAGAAAAACTGGGTCTTATGTACATGAGTGATATCCTTCGGTCTTCAGCCCGTCCTAATTCTATTCTTTCAAAGATAGTTGTAGATAAAACACCATACGGTGATAGACCCTCTTTTTCCTTATCCATCAATCACATAGATACCTTTACTGGAATTACAGACGTAGACAGAGCCCTAACAATTTCGAAAATGGCTGATGTATGTAGGAAAATCGACTCCGGCGGAATAGAGGAATTTGCGAATAGTTTTAGGGCACCCGGTCACGTACCTCTTCTCATTGCGTCTAATAATCTGCTTGAAGAGAGAACTGGTCATACCGAGTTATCTGTATACTTGATGCATATCTCAAGGCTAGTTCCGGCAGTCGTAATATGCGAAATGTTGGATTCCACGACCCATAGGTCGTTATCGATAAATAAGGCGAAGAATTATGCAAACAAGTTTGGTATTGTCTTGGTAGAGTCGAATCAGCTCATACGATCATATTCGAGGGTGGCTAACTAAGAATTGGAGCGAATCAGGGCAGGAATAGTTGTTTCAGAGTTTAATAAGGGTATAACATCTCAGATGCTTGCAGTAGCCTTAAACCAAGCAAATAAAGCAAATTTACAACTCAAATACATATGCTACGTGCCAGGTTCATTCGATATGCCACTTATGGTCGAAGAGCTTTTAAAAAGAAAGGACATAGATGCTGCAATAACTATAGGTGCTATAATTAAGGGTGAAACACGACATGACAGTATTGTTGCAGAAAATGCGGCAAGATTAATAGCAGATCTGTCACTTAAATATGGTAAACCCGTATCACTTGGAATTTCTGGTCCGGACATGACTGTAGAACAGGCTAAAGATAGAATAGAAATTGTACCAAGGCGCGCTGTCATTGCAGCTGTCTGTATGACTAGCAGAATCAGAAAACTAAGAAAGAAAAGGATGCCTAATTTTAAAAAGGCAGTGACGATATCGGATTGACAATACAGATCACAATAATTAGGATTGAAGGGTATGGCCCGTGGACACTCACACTCGGCAGCGACAGAGAAGCTAGGCTGCAGATGTTGCAATCAAGGATGTATTACGACATACAACGACTATTTTCAGAGAGAGAATGTTTGGTTTACTCGAATAGATTTGATGAATATTTTGCCGTTTCTAATGGTCTTTCTGTTGCAGGTCACATCAATATACATAACCAGCTTGCAAACATGTACCCAAATTTAGAGCTATCAATGACAATTGGTAAAGGTAGTACTCCGTTTGAAGCAAATGTTAATGCCCACAGATCTAGACAAGCTAAAGAAGCACTTACAACTGTTGCTAGTATATTCGGTCATCGTGTAATGTATTCCTCTAACGACTCTCCTGCTGAATTTTCACTTTCGAAATCAACATTGGCACCCTCACTGAATGGAGACTTTGTACAGATTATGCACATAGATGTGAATAACTCAAGGAAAATGAGTTTAGATCTATCTCCATATGAGGTCACATGCTTAATGGGAAAGATACATACACTTTTGTCAGATGAATTCTTTAAAAAAGGTTCGATGATGTTTTTTATTGGTGGAGACAACTTTATGGTAATCTCAAACGAAACAACGAAAGAAGATGCAGGTAGGATTATTGATACAGTCGGCAGAGCTTCGGGAACGAAACTAAATTGTGGAATTGGTAGAGGAAAGAACGGTAGAGAAGCAGCTAAAAATGCAACTAGGGCACTTGACACTATAAGGGAACTTAGGGAAAAGGGAATGATCCAGTCTATATATGAAGTTCAATGAATACGATAATAGAAAAGGCGAGCCTTCTACTTGGCAGAGATTTAAAATATATTGAATCAGGATTTATTGAAATAGGAAAAAATGGAACGATACTCAGGGCTGGCCCTGGAAACTATAGTGAAAGGGTTCTTAACAATAAAAGCGAGTGTAATCGTAGTAAAATTGATTCTGATGGACTTTTAATAATACCAGGTTTCATAAATGCTCATACTCATATTGGCGATTCTCTTGCAAAAGACGTGTTGGTTGAATCAGGACTTAATACGAGAGTTCATCCTGTATATGGTGCAAAGAAAGTCATTTTAGGAAAGAGTAAGCCAAGTCATCTAAAGATTCTCATGAGGGCCTCCGTAATATCTATGATGAAAAAAGGTATTGTAGCGTTTGCAGATTTTAGGGAAGGTGGTTTAGAAGGATTAGAATTGCTAACGCAGGCAATCTCTTCCCTCCCCATTAAGTGTATCGTATTTGGCAGAGTCGAATATTATTTTAATCTCACTAAGGATTCCAGAGCAAATAGAAAAGAAAAATCGGTCCATGATACAAGTGCTAAAAAGAACATCAAAGCAATGGCTTCAAAATTTTACAAGCAGCATCATGTTGTGGGAAAAGTGCAACTGAAGCTACCACCAAAGGCCTTGCTTGAGGCTTCTGACATCCTAAGAGTTGCTGAAGGGTTAGGAATTAGCGGTGCAAACGAAAATACTGACCTCTCCCTGCAACAATATAAGCAACTAGTCGATAGCATTAATAAGAAGAGAAGGGATAAAAAGCTAAAAAACAAGAATCGAAAGCTACTCTTAGGGATTCACGGAGCAGAATCAAGGGAGTCCGTTGAATTTTCAAAATCCTTAACAGGAAAGACAGAGGTTTTTAGAATCATGAGGTTTCTAAAACCAGACTATATTGTTCATATGACTAATGCAACAGATGAAGATATTTCTTTGGTTGCAAGAAGCAGAACTGGTGTTGTAATATGCCCCAGGGCCAACGGAGTTCTTGGAGCAGGAATTCCAAGGGTTGCAGAAATGTTATCGAGAGGATGTATGGTAGCTATAGGAACAGATAATGTCATGTTGAATTCTCCAGATCTATTTAGAGAAATGGACTATATTTGGAAGACTTCAAGGGCCATTGGAGGTAATTTTATAGAGGCTAAAGAAATATTGAAAATGTGTACTGTAAATGCTGCTCACATTCTTGGTCTCAATTCCGGCTGCATCGAAGAAGGCAGGTCGGCTGACTTGTTATTTATTGATAAAAAATATCTTGACTTGTACCCTATTCATAATCCCTACGTATCGATTATACACAGGGCCAGTCCGGATTCCATCAAAGGAGTAATGATAGACGGAAGACTGGCAGATGGGGCAGAATTGTGGGAATAGTTGATGCAAATAACAGTTAACGCTGCAATGACTGTTGACGGAAAGATTGCTACAATCCTTGGAAATTCGGAGATCTCATCAGAAGGGGATCTCTCAAGGGTTCACGAATTGCGGGCTTCTGTCGATGGAATAGTCGTTGGTATATCCACTGTCCTTGTTGATGACCCAAGGCTCACAGTAAGACTGGCCACGAAACAGGTTAGGAGAAAACATCCGGTAAGAATAATAATTGATAGTACAGGGAAGATACCACTCGATTCGCAGGTTCTACGCACCGCTTCTAAAGTAAAGACAATAGTTGCTGTCACAGAATTAGCACATACAGACACGATAAACAAAATCGAGAAGATGGGGGCAGTGGTTATTGTTTCCGGGAAAAAAACAGTTAATCTGAAAAAGGTACTCTCGACTGTTAAAAAAATGGGTATTAAGAAGATTCTTGTAGAAGGCGGAGGCGAAATAAATTGGTCTTTTTTTAGTCAAGGACTTGTGAATGAACTAATTGTAACAATTGCACCAAGGATAGTTGGTGGCAGGCAAGCGACTACTCTAGTAGAAGGAGAGGGATATCCAAGTATTTCTAGCGGAGTAAAATTGCAGTTACAGAAGGTCCAAATGCAAACTAATGGGGAACTGGTTTTGTATTATAAACTGCGAAACTAGTTAGTATTTGAAGATGAAATATAACTAGCCGATTCTTTTATTTTCTGCTTGACGGTATATATCCTCAGTTATTTGATTTATCTTGAAGCGAAGAGCTTCCTTAACTCTGGCATTGTCTACCATATTGAGTGGACCTTTACAATTGTTACATTTGAAGAATAATTCTACAGCCGAATCAAATTTAATTCGAGGGCAATCTTTGTTTCCACAGTGATAGAATTCTGAAGATTCTTCGTATTCTAACCGTTTTTGCAATCTGTCAAGAATTTTCTTCTTTTGATTATCAATAAAGTTGTCGACCTGATCTTGTTTTGCCCGCCATCTATATACAAACCAACCCTTTTTTTCGTCTTTGACTCTTATTCCGGTTATAAGTGCCTTACCGAACATGTCATAAAGGACTTTTCTTATAATGTTGATTCTTAAACCGGTAGCACTAGCGATTTCTTCGTCAGTAGCATCTTCGGTATTTAAGAGGGCGCGTGCAACCTTAAGATATTCTTCTCCTCCAATCAGGTTGGCGATTTTAACAAAAGAATCCTCGTATTTAACTGAATGCATATAGTATAATCTGTAATTTTTGGATATATAGTTACCGACGATTGTAGTTCGCGAACTTACTTAAAAGGTGAGCCGAGAAGATACGTTGTAATGATATAATAATTCTTCCCGGTTTCGCTTCCGGCATCCTCCGGCAACCTACCAATCGAGACAGCTGGTTATTGTTTTCGCTGATTTCGATTGGTTTTTGTCTCATATCAGAGGATCTGTTTGCTATTAAAATAATAATTGTATTATCTTGTAGTAGAATAACAAGCAGGCAGCGGAGACCTAATCTCAGGATATAATCCTTGCAAACAGAATATAGCCATGCTTACTTTAGAGAGAACTCTGGCCATCAATTTCATTAAAGCTAACTTGCGCATCCTTCTCGTCTTACATGCAACTAGTTCTAAAGGGACATCATATGATTCACAAGTATTTGTGAAACTTTGTCTACTTTCGATAATCATCATTAATCTGATAGCAGTTATGCTAAAAGACAACCCAACTAGAGCTGTAATGGTCATATGATACTACCCTCACTAGACTCCTGCTTGCTAGGTGCAGTCTTATTCCTACAATTTAACTTCATAAGCTAAAAAAATTAGATACGATTACAGTAAGTGGTTAGCTGAAATTGTGTAGGAAAGGCTTATAGCAATAGAGATATTGGAATGACTTTGGAGCAAGCTTCAGATAGTATCACTATTCATTCAAACTTGGTTGAGAAACAAGTTTCATATCATCAGAACTACTTAAGAATACATCATAAAGGGGAAGCATCGTTTCTTACAAACACTCCCTCCAATTGGTATGGCTGGGTCACGGCATGCCACCTCAACATACACATTTTAACTATGTATTATACAACTGATGTATCGTATCGACGCTCTATAACCGATTATTGCGATAGCCACTGTGGCTATAATGCCCCTTGTGAGAGTAACTCCGGTCATGGCGTTTGGCTTGTCTGTATCTGTTGCCTACATCTTTTCGATATCTTGTTCCTCTACTCCATCGGTCTCTATTCTGATTTCCATATTCATACCCTTGATATCTGCGACCAAAAGAACGTGAGTGTGTGTGATGTCGTTGGACGGTAGGAACCTGAACTCCCATTTCCTCATTAAGCTTTCGAATGGGATGCTTTGTCTGCCTCAGGATTCGACCAAAATCGTCGATCCTATCTTGTGAGACCAGTGATATGGCCTTACCTGTTGCGCCAGCCCTTGCCGTTCTTCCTATTCTGTGAAAATATATTAGCGGATCCTCAGGAATGTCATAGTTTATAACATGACCCACAGCCGGGACGTCAATGCCTCGTGCAGCAATATCGGTTGCTACCAAAATATCTTCATCACCTCTCTTGAATCGATACATTGCATTGTCTCTTTGCCTTTGGGTGAGGTCCCCATGTATTGTTATGGCTTTAAATCCCTCGTGCTTCAATTCAGAAGCTAATCTATGTGTTCTTTGCTTAGTGGCAGCAAAAACGATTGTCTGTTTTTTATCTCTAATCCTGATAAGGCCACATAAATGCCTGAATTTTTCTTTTTCATACACTATTAGGTATGACTGGTCAATTGTGTCGAGACTTAATTCCTCTTCATTTAATCTGACTTCTTCAAACTCTTTCATATATTCCTGTGCAAGTCTTAAAATCTCTGGTGGCATTGTAGCAGAGAACAGGCATGTTTGTCTATCTTCATTTACATAAAACAAAATGAACTTGATATCTTCAATGAAACCCATGTCAAGCATCCTATCTGCCTCATCTAGGACAACAAACTTTACATTCTCTAAATCAA
>OCZV010000813.1_pt1 | contig 11218 bp, 9 predicted proteins | sample 1539051 | NCBI WGS metagenome assembly OCZV01 (sample SAMEA3113581, study PRJEB22503) | soil metagenome
GTAGGTGCGCGAGTCGGAATCAACATCGACAACTAACAGCGCGTCGTTGAGCTTGCTGCCGGGCGGACTTAGCGCCGCCACAAATGCATGCTTCTCCGGCGGAGCTTGCATCGCCAATCGCGGCGACGGGTAAAACGTCGGGTCTGGCTTCAAGAGCGGCATAAATTCCTGCCCGTTCTATGGTTCACTTCATTACGTCTTCACACGGGAAACTTCAAGATATCGTTCTCACTCATTCCAAACCGCAGACAAGGTCAATGCAACCCTAATTTCATGCGAGCCAAATGGCCTGGCGCGCGACCCGAAATCTCTTGTGTCCGAAATCTTGCCAGCCGGCGCGCACGGCGAGTTTGCGCATTTCTGAAAATGAAAATGCGCGTTCGGCTGAAAGCCGCGCATCGTAGCGCGTCATTGGCTCGCGAAAAACGAGTGCGGTCAAAAGATACACTCCAACCGTGGCCAAAAATCCGCGCCGCAAATCGGAAACCAGAACAAAATCGCGAGATGACTCGCGGCACCGTCGCAGAACATTCACGGCGTCGCCGTCGCTGAAATGATGGAGCACGAGCGTGCAAAGCACGATGTCACAGGCTTCCGACGGACTCCAATCGAGAATGTTTGTTTCGTGGTACGAAATCTCAGGATAAGCGGCGCTTAGTTTTCTCGCGATCTCTAGGGTAGCGGATTGTCGATCCAACGCATCGATCTCAACTTTCGCGCCAATTTTTCGTGCATAATCGACAATCAATCGCGGAATGTCGCCCGATCCAGTGGCAAGATCGACAATGCGCATCTGGTCACCGGGCTTGATCCAACGGCGCACAAAATGGCCAATCAAACGATAGCTGCCAAACCAGCGATTGAGCTGGCGAATCCGTTTCAGATCGCGTTCTAGCTCGTCAGAAACCGGCTGCGACCGATCCATCATTTCTAAAACAGCCGGATCGAATTGCCGCTTCATTCGTTACTGTAGCGGCGGTCCATGACCGCCGCATTAATTCGTCTGACGCTAACAGAGCGCCCGCTACAAAGAGAGGAATTTTTCCCACCCTTGTGGTAACTCTGCGGTCTCGACTTCGCTTCCAATCCGCCCCTCGAATTCCGGATGGAAAATCGTGCTCGTGCCGTAAACCATGATCACGTCTTCGGAACCTTCCGCGCGAATGGCATGCGCTACCCCGGGCGGAATGACGACGCCGACGTTGTTGTTGCTGCGATGATTGTCGCCATCGATAAAAAAGCGCATGATGCGCCTGGGAAATCCGGCGCGGATATCGCACAGAATCATCTCAGCGCGACCCTGAAGAAAAAACATCACGTCCCATTGCTCGTCATCGTAACGGCGAAGCGAATAATTCTCCGGCTCATCGATAAACAAGCGGCGCAACCAATCCGCTGCAGTCGCGTCCGCTGGAATGCTGGGCGGATGCACATGAAAGCCTTTGGCGGTCCCCGCAAACATCCGCGCCGCCGACCATTGCTTCGGCCAGAAACCGATCTGCGCGAGAATGCCCTCGTCGCGCCGGACAAATTCGCCAAAGAATCCGCGGTAGCGCTGCGGATGAATTTTTCGTAGAAAAATTTCCGCCCCAGGAATCCAAGCCTCCTTAATTTCGCGCTGGCTCCGGTCCGCTGCGGCGAGTTCGCTCGCATCCACGCCTCGCTCCGACAGTTCCTGCGCAAATGACGCCGAGCGATAATTACGAGTGCTTAGTGCGTTTTGTGCATCAGCGTCAATGCCGTGCCAGAGATCCTTTCCGCGCTTGCTCATTTTAATTCAATTTGGGATTTATTTGCCTAACGAGAAATCAGCGCGCTCGCGAGAAAGATTTGGATTGTAATACGGGTCTCGCTGCAAAACCTCGGGCCAGCGCTCGCGCATGATTGCGTCGCCGCGCGGGTCGATCCTGTCATCTTGCCGTGCCTGCCAATAGAGTTTTGCAAAGGGAGTGTAAACAATCAGATAACCCGCCCGGCGCATTTTGAGGCAAAGATCGATATCGGCAAGCGATTCCGGCAGGCTGTCATCGAACCCGCCCAATTCCTCAAATACTTCGCGGCGCGTCAACATGCACGCGCCCGACACTGCGCTGCAATTACGCGTAATCTGCAACTGGCGATTCGCTCCAGGGTGTTCTGCCGGAAAACCCCGCAAAGCCGGCCGCGCGATTCCATTGACGCCCAGAACAATCCCGGCGTGAGCAATCGTGCCGTCTGGGTTCAGCAATTGCGCGCTCACTGCGCCAACTTCCGGACGCTGGATATGCTCAGCCATGATCGTTAGCCAATCCGGCTCGACGACTTCGACATTGTAGTCCAGAAAGAGAAGCCATGGAGCAGCGGTCTGTTTGATTGCGAAATTCCTGCGCGCGGAGATACCGGGTGCGCCCGAGAAGCGCAACAAACGATGTGGCAACCGCGAGGGGGAATGGCGCGCGTTAGGGGATTGGCTGTCATCTTCGACGATGACGATTTCGTAGCTCGGGTAACTCGTCTTGCTTGCCAGGCTTTCAATACACCGCTCGAGTGACTCCGGATCGTTGCGGCTCGAAATGACGATTGAAATGCTCTTCGCCTCGGATAGTTCCCGTCGGATGCAAAAGGTGTGAGTGCGCCAATCCACCGCGACCCGAGCAGGCTCGCCGCGACGCTCCAGGTAATCTTCTATGGCGCGGCGGGTCGCGTCCAGTTGGCCGGGTTTTTGTCGAACGCTGATCGCGCTGGAGTCTGCGCTTCGTCGCCAATGATACAACACCTGCGGAATATGATGAATCCGGCTTGTCTGCTCCGCGACGCGAAGGAAAAGATCGTAATCCTGCGCGCTGTCGAATTCTGAACGGAATCCACCGATTTTTCCAACAATGTCGCGTCGTAACACCGTCAAATGCCCGAGGTAATTGCAGGAAAGAAAAAAATCTGGCGACCAATCAGGCTTGAACAACGGCGCATCGTATCCGTCTTCCGCCAATTTATCTTCGTCGGAATAAATCATTTCGGCATCGCGATGCGTCTGCAAGAGCTTCGCAACTTGAAAAAGCGCGTCCGGCTCAAGCACATCGTCATGATCGACAAAGGTCACCCATTCGCCGCGAGCAAGCGCGAGGCCGCGGTTGGAGGCCGCGGAAATGCCTTCGTGTTTCCCCGGTTTTGCAAGAGTGATCCGCCGGTCGCGCGCAGCCAGATCAGGCAAAGCATCCAGCAAATCGGCAGCGGTTGATCCATCGTCAACGAGAAGGAGCTCCCAGTTTTCGTAGACCTGCGCTAGCACCGATTCGACAGCTTCTTCCAGCCGCGGCACCGGCGTATCATAGACAGGCGTGATCACGCTAATTAACGGTTGAAAAGCGAACCCGCGCGCTTCGTCACGCATTCGTTCCAGATCGCTCACGCTTGCGCGGTGCCGCCGGAGCCACTCCTGATAATCGGTGGGCGGGGCCAATCGCCTGGAACGTGTGTCACGCGGATGCAGCTTCCTCCAGATTGTTTTCACAAGCTTTTCCGGAAGACGATAGGGCGCGAGTAACAGTTGGCCGACTCTGCGCTCAGGCGACTTGCGCAGGATTCGCTTCTGCTCTTTCAAGGACTTCAGCTCGCGCCGGTATTCTTTCAGTTTGAGCAATTTTTCCTCGAGCGCAGCGATGTGCTGATGCGCGGCTTCTAACTCGGATTCCTGGATTTGATGGACCCGCTGGAAAGCGGCCAGCTGCGCGTGGAGTCTTGCCAAAGCAGTCTCCGCTGCTGGGATCAGCGTATCGGCAGGTTCGCTCGGCCGGCGCCGGAGGCGTATCGCTCCTGGAGCGAGGTCGCTCAGATCGCATTCGTAATCAGGGAGGAATCCGAATCTGCGAAGGCACTCGACAAGTTGGAGGCGTCGCTTGCTGACGTCCGCGCCTCTGCCGGGCACCAACACAATGTCGTCCGCGCAACGAGACAGATCCGCTGCCACGCGGTCGTCCTCACTTTTTTCCAGCGGATAAAACCAGACTGCGATTTCAAAATGCGCTGCGCTGTCACCCTGCCCAAGCTTTGCCGATAAATCGCCCGGAGATCCGAGGACGAGAGCTTCTCTTCCCGTTTCGGCAAATTGCTCCTCAAGTTTCCCACGGTCTGCTCCGATCACGAGGAGCCGGCCAGATTCGAACTTGCGCGAGAGAACGCGCGCGAAATCAAGACCAGGGAAATGAAAAGGCGATGGCAACACCGCGCACATTATATTGGTTGAAGCAAGCCGCAGGCAAATTTACCCTGCCGCACCGTCGCGCGATACCGCACGATCCTGCATGCTCGATTTTAGCGTTTATCTCCTTTATCGCGCAGGATCGGCGATTGCCAGCGCGCTGCCGTTGCCGGTTCTCTTTGTTTTTGGAGAACTTCTTGGATTCTGTGCCTGGATCGTCCTGGGAAACTATCGGCACCTGGCGCAGCGTAATATTGCCATCGCGTTCGGCAGCGAAAAGTCACCACGGGAATTGCGCCGCCTTGTGCGCCGTCATTTTCAGCGATTGGGCGCGAACCTTTTATGCAGCGTAAAGATCGCGGCCATGCCGCTTGAAAGAGTCCGTGCGCACGTCAAGATCGAAAACGCAGATGCCGCCCATCGCGAGTTACGCGCGGGTCGCCCCATTGTTTTTGTGTTGAGTCACCTCGGCAATTGGGAGCTGCAAGCACAGATGTTTCCGGTCATGATCGGTTACGTACGCAATAGCACGATTTTCCAACCGCTCGGCAACCGTTACATCGACAAACACGTCCGCACACTGCGCGGCCGCGCCGGCGTGGAGTTGTTCGATCGTCGCGAAGGTTTCCAGAAAGCCATCCAATTGCTCCGCGGCGGCGGCGCCATCGGCATTCTGAGCGACCAACACTCGGGTGACTTGGGTCTTTGGGTCCCTTTTTTCAACAAGCTTGCATCGACATCGCCGCTGCCGGGTCTTCTCGCAAAACGCACCGGCGCCGCGTTGCTCGGCACGGCAATTTATACCGACGGGCTGGCCCGTTGGCGAATGGTGTTCACCGAAAGCATCGGCGCACTTGGCGACTCCATCGAGGCGCTCACGGCCAAGGCGAACGAACTGATCGCCGCACAAATCCGGCGTGCTCCGGAGGATTGGTTTTGGGTCCACAATCGCTGGAAAATACCCGAGCCCAGTTTGCTTCTCGCTCGATACAAGCGCGGTATTTACCTGCCACCGGATATCTCGGGTCAAGACCTGCAGCCATTTCGAATTCTCATTCGCTCAAGCAATTGGCTCGGTGACGCCGTGATGAGCGTGCCGGCAATCCGCGCGATTAAAAACGGGCGCCTTGATGCCCATGTCACCATTGCCACGCCAGCGAAGATTGCGTCAATGTGGAAACTGGTTTCAGAAGTGGACGCGATTATTCCTCTGTCGGGCGATTCACTCCTTACAACCATCCGTTTGCTCCGGCGGCAACCCAGTTTTGACGCTGCGATTCTCTTTCCCAATTCGTTGCGTGTCGTTCTTGAAACATGGCTCAGCGGCATTCCGCGCCGGGTCGGTTATCGCGGGCACGCACGCAGCTGGTTATTGAATCAGATCATCACCGAGCCACGGCGGCCCGGCCCGCTCAAACATCAATCCGCTCGCTACCTCCGAATCGCCGAAGAACTCGGTGCAGAAATTACTGCCACGCTCCGGCTTCCGCCTTTCCATCAACAATCAACCATCAACCATCAACCATGGAAGCTCGGCCTCTGCCCGGGCGCGGAATATGGCCCGGCCAAACGGTGGCTGCCGGAGCGATTCGCAGAGGCGGCGGCAAAAGTCGCCGCGCAAGCGCCAGTGCAGTGGGTCCTTTTCGGGACGCCAAAAGATGCGGAGATTGGTGACCAGATCGCCGCCGGCCTCGGCGATTCATGCGTAAATCGAATTGGTCAAACCACGCTCGATCAACTCATCCTTGCCCTGCGCGAGTGCCGTCTATTGCTGACGAATGACACGGGGACAATGCATCTCGCTTCGCTGCTCGGAGTTCCGGTCGTGGCGATTTTTGGCTCAACCGAGCCGCGCCTCACCGGCCCGCTCGGCGATCGCCACATTGTCCTGCGACATCACGTCGAGTGCAGCCCGTGTTTCCTGCGCGAATGCCCAATCGATTTCCGCTGCATGAAAGCAGTCGCGGTCCAGGAAGTAGTCGACGCGGTCTTGTCGATTTTAAAGGCGTAGCCGCTTCGCACACCTACAGCCAAGGCGCGCTTCTTTCCGACACGAAGGAATCTTAGGGCGTGGGTGTTGGCGTAAGGAGGCGGTCTCGAGCCAGGCGGCCGTGAGCCGAAGCAATCATCCGGGGCTGGGCCCTGAATCGGAACGGCGATTGGCACTCCCGTCTTGAAAAAGTTAATCACTGCAAATTCGTTTTGCGGCGGGCGATAGGAGTCGAAACGGAAATTATACATCGTGCCCCAGCGGATCGCGTTCGCGTTCTGATTTTGGGCAAAGGTTTCCGTGCTCCAGGTCAGGGCGCCCCAGCCGCAGACAAAACGCCCGAAGATTAACGTCGCGAGGATCGCCAGAGAAAAGAAGATGAACCCCGCGATCGCTCACGAAAATCAAGCCGACCAGTTCACTCCCGACGATCCGTTTTACCATTGGGTGATCGGCCTCTGGCTGCAAGCCCTTGGAATGATCGAGCTTGCTGACAAACATTTCCAACGAGCGATCCAACTCGAGCCTGGGTTCCAGGCATGCCCGCGGTAGAGCGGGACTAAGCTTGCCCTGAGCGAAGTCGATGGGGGCGCGCAAAAACACACGCAGGCTGGAGGTTCTGCGCAACAAATGTCCGTACAATGGGAGGGATTCGCACTTTCGCCAAGGATGCCAACCAAGGATTGGCATTGCTTTGGAAAGCTTTTCGGAATGATTGTTGATTGTGACCGCCGTCAAGATGCCGCGTATCCGCACAGAGGTGCACGTGATGTTTTTCGATACCGATTGCGGTGGCGTCGTGTCGAACATCGCTTATCTGCGCTTCATTGAGATAGCTCGCACACTACTCGCTGAAGAACTCGGTCTGGCCCTTGCAGAAATGGCCGAGACGCAAAAATATCCCGTGGTCGTCCACACCGAGATCGATTACCGGCGCGCGGCAAAACTTGGGGATCAACTGGTCGTTGAAGGCTGGCTCGATCGATTGGAGCGGGTACGATTTTGGTGCGCATTTCGCATCGTTCGCCCGAAGGACAACGTGTTAATTGCCGAATGCCGCCAATCACTCGCGCTGATCGAGATGCCGGCCGGCATGTTGCTGCGGTTGCCGGAGAGCTGGGAAAAATATCGAGAAGCAAAGAATGACGATTTCCTGGCCGGCGAGGAAAGACGGCGGACTGGAGACCGCCGCTCGTTGTAGAATAATGACGGCAGGCGCCCGCACCTTCACGATTGAAGAAACGCTCCTGGAGCCGGCGGCGCTCCCGCCGCCTCCCACGCGTCATGCTCTCTTTGCTATTCTGATTGCGCTGGCAGTGCTTTTGCACGTTGCGACGATTGGTTCGGGCGACCTCTACAGCCAGACGGAAGGCCAGTACGCCGGCGCGGCCAAAGAGATGGTCGAAACGAATAACTGGCTCCTGCCCACGAACAACGGTATTCCGCGCTTGCAAAAACCGCCGTTGCTCTACTGGCTCATCATTGTTTCCTTCAAACTTTTCGGGGTCAATGCGGCCGCCGCCCGTCTCCCGGTGGCGCTCGCGAGCGTCGTCTTGGTTGCGCTGATTTTCCTGATTGGGGAGAAACTCACCTATTACTGGCGAGGCTTCGTCGCCGGTCTGATTTACCTCAGCTTCTGCGGCGTCTTTCTCCTCGGACGCATCGTGATGCCTGAGCCCCTCGTCAGTGCGTTAATTGCAGGCGCCATTTTTTGTGGTCTGTGCGGTTACCAGCGCCGGTGCTACCGCTCGGCCTGGTTTGCAGGATTTTGGATCTGTTCAGCGCTCGCTTGCCTGACGAAAGGCTTTCTCGGCATCATTTATCCGGCTGCGATTTTTCTTTTGCTTTCAATTTTCTATCGCGAAGCCCGCGTTCGCTTTCGCGGGCTCCTGCGCTGGCAGTATTTCGCAATGTTCTGTTTGATCGTCGCGCCGTGGCACATTTGGGCGGAATGGCATTTTCCGGGGTATTTTAGTTACCTGGTCGGCTCGGAATGGATCGGGCACTTGCGCGGGATTAACGATGCGACCCATGATTTTAAAGGCGTGCCTGTTTACCAATTTTTGGGGATTCATTTGGCCTGGTGGTTTCCCTGGTCGATCGCGCTGTTGCCGGGCCTGATTTTCGCCTGGCGGCGCGTGATGCGGCCACGCGAAATCGAATTTTCCGATGCTCTGCCCCTCTGCTGGATGGGCGTGATCTTTGTCCCGCTCCTCTTTCTTGGCCAGCGCCAGGATTACTACTCGATGAGCATGTGGAGCGCGGTCGCCCTGTGGGCAGCCGTTGCCTGGGACCGGATGCCGGGCAGATTGCGCGCGGCTGGTGCGATTGCCATTGGTTTAATCGGGATAGCGAGCGTGGCGGTTGCGCTTCCCATTTCAAACGCGGCGCACACGGTCAATGGAAATTGGGGAGCAATGGACGACCGATGGACGGCCTGGGAGGCAGTGCAGAATATGCCAGCGTCCACGTGGCTTTCGTTTCGCCCCATGTTCCTGATCAGCGGCGTCTCTCTCGCCTCTCTCTCGCTGGTAGCACTTTATTTTGTCTTCAAGCAACGCGAGAAACTTGCGGCTGTCGCCTTGAGCGTCGCGATGATCCCCCCGGGGCTTGGCATGATGGAAAGTGTCGCTCGAATCGCTCCCTATTTTTCTCTCGCCGACCTGGGCCGCTTTTTCAATGCGAGGTTGGACGAAAAGGGCGAAGTGCTTTTTGAAGGACCGCTCAATGACGGCAGCAGCCTCACTTTTTATCTGAACCGAAAATTTTCGCTCGTGAATCAAAATCCAAAAAAAGAAGCTCCGCTCGGCCTGCCGTCGATCGACATCTTCCTAGATGAAGACGCGCTTTTGAAAAAATGGAGCCGGACCGAAGCTGTTTATCTGATTGTCGAGCAAGGGCGTCTCGGTCACTGGAAACCGTTATTAACCGACCGCTTTCACGTTTATCATCAGGTCACCACCTCGGGCACGTACGTCGTCCTGAGCAACCAATTATAGGGCAGCATTTTTTTGGTTGAGCGTTGGGCACTCTTTCCCAAGTTGAAAAATTCGGATCGACGCTTAATGTGCCGACTCGTTTCTCGGTTTTTTAACTTTGTAACGCTTTAACTTTTACCGAACCCATGTCGCAACATCGCAGTTTAAAAGGCGCCAGCACCATCGTCGCCAAGCGCAATGTGCTAAAGCGCTTCGAGCGGGTCGAGCTTCTCAAAAAGCGCGGCCAGTGGAAGGAAGGCGGCAAAGTCATCGGCCTTCCGAAAACCAAACCGGACGTGTGATGCGCTTGGCGCGAAAAGTGAACCCTTAAGAGAGTTGCAAAGTTAAAATTGGGCGGTCCCGTTTTAACGATGTAACTTTTTTAACCTTCTAACCTCTGCTTTGCGCCTCAACCGCTTCCTCGCCGCTGCCGGGATCGGTTCACGGCGACACTGTGATGAGTTAATCGCCGCGGGTCGCGTCACCATCAACGGCAAAGTCTGCACCGATTTCAGCGCGCAGCCAGCCCCGCGCGATCACGTCAAAGTGGACGGCAAACTGGTTCATGCCGAGCCACTGCTCACGATCATGTTGCACAAGCCGGCGGGCTTCGTCTCGACCCGAAAAGATGTACACGCTCGCGACACCATCTTAGATCTTCTGCCTAAAAAATTTTCTCACCTCTTCAACATTGGCCGTCTCGATGCGCAAACCGAAGGCCTCATTCTTCTCACGAACGATGGCAACCTCGCCCAGCGGCTCACTCATCCGAGCTACAAAATTGATAAGGAATATGAAGTGACGCTGGATCGGCCATGGGAGCCGGCGCTGGCCTCCAAATTATTCGAAGGAATTTTTCTCGACGGTAAACGCGCCCGCATTCACCAACTTCATTCACGCGGCCCGAAACGTTTGCGCGTTGTTTTGAGACAAGGCATCAACCGGCAAATCCGTCGCATGTTTCATGAGATCGGTTACGAAGTGAAACGTCTCGTCCGCGTTCGCATCGGCACTCTCCGCCTCGGTGATTTGCCGCGCGGCCACTGGCGCGCGCTGACGAAGCGTGAAGTGGAATCGCTGAGAACGAGCAGCATCCGTGGGGAGAATAAGCGCTCTTCAGCCGCAAACCGTCAACGTCAGCAAAATCCGCCAATGCGTAGATTTGTTACGGCCCCTTAATGTCATGTCGACCGAAGTGGAGACATCCCTTACTATTAGCTGTGGCAAGTCATGCGTGATTACGCCTGTTTGCGTCTAACAGTCCTCTAACCCAAAGCAGTGAGAGATTCCTCGACTCCGCTCTGAATGACAGACGACGGAATGCAAGAATGAAAATGAAACTCGCCGGTTGCAGCGCCGTCATCACGGGCGCATCGGCTGGGATTGGCCGCGAATTTGCGCGGCAACTTGCCGGACGCGCGCGATCGCTCGTTTTGGTGGCGCGCCGGGAGCAAAGGTTAAATGAGCTGCGTGACGAATTAAGGCAGCAATATCCAAATCTTACTGTCCACATTCGCAAAACCGATCTCGCCGATCTTGCGCAACCTAGGGAATTGGTGGCGTGGCTGGATTATGAAAAGATTGATGTCGATCTGCTAATCAACAACGCCGGACTCGGCGATCTCGGTCCCTTCGCGACGAGCGATCCCCTTCGCAACGAGCAAATAATGCTCGTAAACATGGTGGCGCTTACTTCCCTCACCCGCCATTTGCTTCCGCAAATGATTGCGAGGAAACGCGGCGGAATTTTAAATGTCAGTTCATCCGCCGGCTTTCTTCCGATCCCCGGGTTCGCGATTTACGCCGCAACCAAAGCGTACGTCACCAGCTTTTCGGAAGCGCTTCGCGCCGAACTCCGTGGAACCGGCGTAAGCGTCTGCGCTCTCTGTCCCGGCCCTGTGCATACCGAATTTCAGGAAATCGCAAAACGTCCCGGAGGAAAACTGGAAAGCGGTCCGGAATTCGTTCACGTTCCCGCTAAACAAGTCGTGGGCGATGCGCTCGCCGCGTTGGAAGCGGACCGCCCGCTCGTCATTCCCGGCGTCGCGATGAAAATCGGCATGTTTCTCGTGC